>ENA-OPZD01000259-OPZD01000259.1-human-gut-metagenome-genome-assembly--contig:-NODE-259-length-15865-cov-7.084699_pt1 | contig 15865 bp, 19 predicted proteins | sample MGYA00242479_ERZ504495 | MGnify/ENA primary metagenome ERZ504495 (study PRJEB26092, sample SAMD00036286) | human gut metagenome | host: Homo sapiens | study: EMG produced TPA metagenomics assembly of... | reverse complement strand
ATCACCACATTTTTTTTATATTCGACCAATAAGATTATCTCATAAAACATATATCCAGTCAATCTCCTAAGGAGCAATTCATCTCACTACCTTAGAGGTAGGAGACTTCTTGCTCAGTATGGTTAAAAAAAATATATCATCGCAAGAAGGAAGGTACTTCTAAAAAGGGAAAATCAATGAAATAACAGTCATCGCTGCGATGAGTATGTCTTTTGATGTCTTATATCTTGGTGAGGTTCCATGGGCTTTTTGTAGAACTCAATCAAGATATTTGTGGTACAAAATACACTGATAATTACAAGCCTATCAAATTTTGAAAATGCATGTTATACTAGAAATGATCCAAATAGAAACTACGGACCGTAGTTGTGTTGTATGTTTTGCACTAACGAAAGTGAGAACATTATATATGGCAAATAAAAATTATTCGAAAGAGATTGCAGATTATCAAAAGAAAATCGAAGATCTTCAGCTTGAGACAGTGAAAGAAAACCGCTCCTCTGTACTGACTGTGATCAATGATGAAATCTTTCGTAACGTTGAGGCTGGCTGCTATCAGCATTGCCAAAAGATGGAGTTATAGTCGTTGCAAAAGTGCTTGCCGCTCTCGTATCAATGGCTGTAATAAAGTCTGAACCTTAGCTCTTAAAGATCAGAGAGCGTAAGGCACACCAGAGCTCTGCATATAAGATAAGATGTGAGAAAGCTACGGTGAATGCTGCAGCGAACATCGAGGATCTTGAGATGTCAGAAACAATGACAACACCTTCATACAACACTAATGGATATAGTGGATACAATGACGGAAACATCCAATAAAAAGAAAAGGCTCAGTGAAGTGTACAAGACATGCTAAACATATGAACGTACGCTTAACGGATAAGCGAAAGAAAAACGTTAAGTTGTCTGTTCCCTTATAAAAACAAGCGAACAGGAAGGCAGCGTTCCGACAAAAATGTGAAAATTCGGGATATCAGGAGCAGACAAAGAGCGGAGTGCTTGCCCCTGATACCCATAGTAAATCACGATTAGTGACGAGCGGTGCAACTTTGAGTTTCTTAGAGATGTATCGCCGCAATGGTTCTGAAGTTTCAACAAAAACTGTTACCAGATAGCAAAACGAAGATAACGATTTGATATAGCGCTATTTTTGCTGATGTTTGAACTTTAAAAGGTGCCAGTGGTACGTTTTATTAGGAAGACATCTGTATATAATAGAGGGAGACAAATAAAAGATCCAGTGGACGTTTTATGCAGGTGACTGATGGCAGATACAAGTAGTGACAGGGAATTGTTGAAACACCTTTGTTTTATTTTTATATGGAGATACGATACAAAGAAGGATATTCATCAAACGTAAAGTATCCTATCACAGACAAAGAGAAACAAAAAACACGCGAACTACGTGTTGAAGGAGCAACTTGGGGTGACGGATTATTGGTTACAGGTGATGTAGACTTATTACCGCAACAGTTTGAATATTATCCGCAGGCAGACGACGTCGTATGGACATCAAGGGAATGTTGCCTATACAAGGATGGAAGAAGCAAATACAGGATGTAGAGATAGGGATACAGCAGTAGGCCGATACAAAAGTGTCGTTAGACTCTGCAGTCGCAATCAGGCTGGTGGATCTTGGAGACAATTTCAGGTCTGATAGATATACCGATCAGGAAAAGAATGGTATGGTGAACGAAGTAATAGAACGTGCAGAGTTGTTCCCTGCGCATTTATCGAATGGCCGATACGTAAATGGCATCACCTTCAAGTTCCCTATCTTTACTGATGGCAAGCATTCAAAACAGTGGTGGTACAAACAAGATACAGATGAATCTGTATGTTTACTCGTAAAAAATAATCATCTATCTGTTTCGTTTTTCTTTTAACCAAAAAGAAAAATGAACCAAAAAGAAAAAGCCCCGCAATATTGATTTTACTTTGACAAAGATAAAACTATGTCTACAACGCTCTAAACTCGCTTCGCTCAAACAGTAGGACTAAAACCGTAGCCCTAGTTTTATCTTTGTCAATAGCTTTCAGCTACCGTAAAAGTCTGCTAATGCGGGGAAAATTTGCATTTATTATAATTAACTCTATTTTTAACATTTAATTATAAAATTATTATTCACTATATAATAATAATTTGTAACTTTTATTTTCCGCATTATAAAATTTTAGTGGTAACCAAAGGTTATTGAAAATAATTATCGCTGAATACGGTTTTAGTCTGAATGTTTTGAGCGAAGCGAGTTTCTAAGCGTTGTATGAAGCGATAATTATTTTTCAAAAGTTCAAATTTTATCTGCGGTGGGTATTCTTTTTGTTTACTTTTCTTTTGCCCACCAAAAGAAAAAGTAAAGTTTTAAATGTTTGACTTTAAAGTTTTACTCCAATATGTATAATTAAATTAATTATTATATATTGGAGTAATTTTTATGTCTATTTCTCGTCGCAATTTTTTCAAATTAGCTGGAATTACTACAGCTTTATTAGCTATGGGTAGTATTGGTTTTATCAATCAGCCTAAGATTGGTCGTTCACCTAAGGGTGATAAATTAGCTAAGATTTTAAAATCTCCGCATTATGTAAATGGGGAATTTCAAAATCTTGAGCCTACATCTGTTTTAGTCAATAAAGATAATTATTATAATGGTATCAAAGAAATTCTATTTCCTACTAAAGGTGTAACTATACCTAAGGAAAATATTCCTACGCAAAAGAACAGATTTAAAGCTCATAAATCCTAAAGAAATTACTACTTGTTTGGTTTGGTCAATTCTAGTTTTTATTCTGCAAATTGATGGTTATCAAGATATTAGTTGATCCTGTATTCAGTAATTATGCCTCTCCTTTATTTTTCATCAATAAAGCCTTTGCTGGTACAAATATATATACAGCTAATGATATGCCTGATATTGATGTTTTAATCATCTCTCATGACCACTGGGACCATTTAGATTATGCTACTATTATGAGCCTAAAGCATAAAATCAAGCATATTGTTTGTCCTCTAGGTGTTAGTAGTCATTTTTATCATTGGGGATTTAATCCTGATATAATTCATGATGAAGATTGGTATAATGAAATAAAACTTAGTGATAATTTAAAAATTCATATCCTACCTTCTCGCCATTTTCAGGAAGATTTTTAGATAATAATAAACTCTTTGGGCTTCTTTGCCATCATTACACCTACCCAAAAAATTTTTTATAGTGGCGATGGAGGATATAGTCCTCAATTCCGTGAAATTGGTGATTATTTCCAAGGCTTTGATATGGCTATCATGGAAAATGGTCAATATAATACATCTTGGGCACAAATTCATATGATGCCAGAAGAAGTAGCTCAAGCTACTATGGATTTACAAGCTAAAATGCTTTTACCTGTGCATTGTGGAAAATTTGCTTTAAGCCCACACCACTGGCAAGATCCTTTTGAACGTATTTATACAGCTAGTCAAAATAAATCATATAAACTGCTCACTCCACTATTAGGGGAAACTGTATTTCTTGACCAAAACAATCAACAATTCAACAAATGGTGGACTACTATTTCCTAAATAATAATCTTTAAACAAAAAATGCACTACTAAATATAAATTTAGCAGTGCATTTTTATTTTTATAAATCAGCCAATTTTTACTGTATGAATAACTTTATAACCTTTAGCTTCTAATTTTGCTTTGATATCATCAATATTAGTAATATCGCCACGAATAACGATTTCGTATTTATTATCTTCTTTTTTACAAGTTATCAAGCTATCAATGCTAACACCTGCTTGTCCAAAGATTTCTGCGATATCTTTAACTACACCAATTTTATCTGTAACTTCTAAAGTAATACGAGTTTTTCCATCAGCTAAGCCCATTACATCTACAAATGTTTTGAAAATATCTGTTTCTGTGATAACGCCTACTACAGCACCCATATTACTTACAACTGGCATACCGCCAATTTTATTTTTATACATAATAAGTGCGGCTTCTTCAATAGTTGCATCTACATTTACAGAAACAACATCTTTTTTCATGATATCTCGAACGCAAATTTTTGCAAGTAAAGAATTTATCTCATATCTTGATAAAGTTGTTGCAGGCGATGGTGCTACACGCATTAAATCACTATCGCTTAAAATCCTACTAATTTGCCATCATCTACAACAGGTAAGCGACGAAAATTATGTTTTTTCATTAAATGAGCTACTTCATCAACTTTAGTATCAGCTGTTACTGTCATAGGATTTTTCGTCATTCTATTAATAACAAACATTTTTTTCACCTCATATAAATTTATTTTATTATCCTATAAGAAAGGATTCGCTATAAATCTAACGAATCCCTGCATACAATAATTATCTATATAAAATCAGCCACCAAGATATGCTTTTCTTACTTCTTCACTAGCAGCAAGTTCTTTGGCATCACCAGAAAGTGTAATTCGTCCTGTTTCCAAAACATATGCACGATTAGCAATAGAAAGTGCCATATTTGCATTTTGTTCTACTAATAAAACTGTAGTGCCTGCTTTATTGATATCTTGTATTATTGAAAAAATTTCTCTTATCAATAATGGTGCAAGACCCATGGAAGGCTCATCTAAAAGTAGTAAACGAGGTCTACTCATCAAAGCTCGTCCCATAGCAAGCATCTGCTGTTCCCCACCAGATAAAGTTCCTGCTTGTTGATTTACCCTTTCTTCAAGTCTTGGGAAACGTTCAAATACCATTTTCAAATCCTTAGCAATGCCAGCTTTATCCTTACGAATAAATGCACCTAATTCCAAGTTTTCCATAACAGTCATTTCTGCAAAAACACGTCTACCTTCTGGTACTTGAGAAATACCTGCTTTTACGATATTTTGTGCTGGCATTCCAGCAATATTTTTACCTTCAAACTCAATTGTACCAGTCTTTGGTTTTAAAAGTCCTGAAATAGTGCGTAGAGTTGTAGATTTTCCTGCCCCATTAGCTCCAATCAAAGTAACTATTTCACCTTCATTGATTTCTAGGCTAATTCCTTTTAAGGCATGAATTGCACCATAATAAACATTCATATCATTTATTTTTAACATAAATTCTACACCTCCCCACCTAAATAAGCTTTAATAACTTCAGGATTTTTCTGAATTTCTTCTGGAGTTCCACTGGCAATAATACAACCATATTCTAAAACATAGATACGTTCACAAATTCCCATTACTAAACTCATATCATGTTCAATAAGTAAAATAGATAAACCAAATTCTTTACGTATCCAGCGTATCATTTCCATCAATTCTTGTGTTTCTTGTGGATTCATACCTGCTGCTGGTTCATCTAATAATAATAATTTTGGTTTAGTAGCCAAAGCTCTGGCAATTTCTAAGCGACGTTGTGCCCCATATGGTAAATTTTTTGCCACTTCATAAGCTTTATCTTCTAATTTAAAAATCTTTAATAGTTCTAGACTTTTTTAGTGATTTCATCTTCTTCTTTGAAATATCTACCTAAACGAAGTACAGACTCCACTAAACTATATTTTGCATGAGAATCATATGCTATCTTCACATTATCTAAAACAGTTAATTCCGAGAACAATCTTATATTCTGGAAAGTACGTGCAATTCCTCGAGAAGTTATCTGATAAGGTTTTAATCCAACTAAACTTTTACCAGCAAAATCAATAGTACCTGTAGTTGGTTGATATACACCTGTCAATAAATTAAATGCAGTTGTTTTCCCTGCACCATTTGGCCCAATAAGACCTATGAGTTCGCCCTCATTTATCTCTATATCAAAATTAGATACTGCTTTTAATCCGCCAAATACTTTTGATACACCATCTGTTTTTAATAATTCCATAATTATCCACGACCTCCCTTAAAACGTTGGAAAATCTTAAGGCTTGTAATTTCTGTATAACCAAAAAGACCTTGTGGACGATAAAACATTAATAAAATCAATACTAATGCATATGCAATCATACGGAATTCAGGCCAGCTAGCAAGTGCTGCTGATACGAAAGTTACTACAAATGCACCAGCGATTGAACCTGTAATTGAACCTAATCCGCCAAGTACTACCATGATTAAGAAATTAAATGATGCCATAAAAGTAAATGAAGATGGATTGATAATATAGAAACAATGAGCAAATAATCCACCGCCAATACCAGCAAAAATAGCACCAATAGTAAATGCCATTACTTTATATTTTGTAGTATTAACACCCATAGCTTCTGCTGCAATCTCATTTTCACGTACAGCAATACAAGAACGACCATATTTAGAATTAACAAAGTTCTTAATGAAGAACAATGTAAATAACATTATAAAAAATACCCATGGAAAAGTCGTATTATGTGGTATACCTTTAAAACCAGCTGCACCACCTACATACTCTATATTCATGATAACAATACGAATGATTTCCCCTAAGCCTAATGTAGCGATAGCCAAATAATCGCCTTTTAGACGCAATGTTGGCAAACCAATCAAAAATCCCAAAATACCAGCTGCAAAACCGCCAATTAATAAAGCCACAATAAATGGAGAATGAAAATTAACTGTTAAAATTACGCCAACATATGCACCTACTGCCATAAAACCAGCATGACCTAAAGAAAATTGACCTGTATAACCATTTATCAAATTTAAACTTGCTGCCATGATAATATTGACACATACAAGGAAAATATTTAATTCCCAGAATGAGCCAATAATTCTTTCAGCCATCAAAAATTGCAAAACACCAAATAAAACAATCGCAAGTATTAAAGTTATTATATCTTTTTTCTAAGAGAATTCACTTTTAACACCTACACTTTCTCATTAGTATTCTTACCAAAAATACCAGATGGTTTGAATAACAATACTAATATTAATATCGCAAAAGCTGCTGCATCACGGAATGTAGAAGATATAAAACCGGATACTAAAGCTTCAATTACACCTAAAACAATACCACCAGTCATAGCTCCTGGAATACTACCGATACCACCTAATACAGCTGCAACGAAAGCTTTAAGCCCTGGCATAATCCCCATAAGTGGGTCAATAGAGTTATAATATACACCTACTAAAACACCACCAGCGGCAGCTAATGCTGAACCAATACCAAAAGTAAAAGAAATTACTCTATCTGCATTTATACCCATGAGTTGAGCTGTTTCTGTATCAAAAGATACAGCACGCATAGCTTTACCCATTTTAGTTTTCTGTACAATGTAAGTGAGTAATACCATCAAAATTACAGTAATGATAAAAATTAATAATTGCTGTCCATTAATTACAAATGAACCAATATTTAAAGATAAGGAATCAATAACATTTGGAAAAGTTCTTGGTGTTGGTGAAACAAAATACATACTTGTATATTCAAGGAAAAATGAAACCCCAATCGCTGTTATTAACAGTGATATACGTGGAGCTTTACGCAATGGTTTATACGCTATTTTTCTACTAAAATTCCTAAAAGACCAGTAACAACCATAGATATGATAAGTGCTGGAATAATTGACATTTTAGTCATTGTTACAGCATAAAAGCCTACATACGCACCAACCATATAAATATCACCATGGGCAAAGTTTATCAACTTGATAATACCGTATACCATGGTATAGCCTAAAGCAATCAATGCATAAATACTACCTAAGGAAATACCATTGATTAATTGCTGTATTAATTGCTCAAAAAAATCCATCTTACTTTCCTCCTTCACAAAGAAAGGCCGCAAAATTGCGGCCCTTTCACCTAGTATAATCAGCCTTCTGCTGTTGTTGGTGTAACTCTTTGTTTAAGAACTTTATTACCATCTTTCATTTCAATAATGAAAGCATTTTTGATCAAGTTGTGATTTTCATCAACAGTAAGTTTACCTGTACCAACTTGTAAATCTTTAGTTTCTGCTAATGCTTTCTGAATTGCTTCTGGATCTGTGCTACCTGCACGTTTTATAGCATCAACGAGCATTTTACCTGCATCATAACCAAGAGCAGCAAATACACCTGGAGCATGACCATATTCTTTTGTGAATGCATCTACAAAAGCTTTAGCATCTGGATCTGTTTCAGTATAGTGAGTGATGAAGTAAGTATTATTAAGTGCATCTGCACCAGCGATATCTACTACTTTTGTATCATCCCAACCATCTGTACCTAAAATTGGTTGTGTAATACCAAGTTCACGTGCTTGTTTTACAATTTTACCAACTTCTTCATAGTAAGCAGGAATATAAATTATATCTGCATTTGCTGTTTTAATATTTGTAAGAGTTGCTTTAAAGTCTTGGTCTTTAGCTACGAAAGCTTCTTCCATTACGACTTTACCGCCTAAAGCTTCAAATTTATTTTTAAATACTTCAGCTAAGCTCTTAGAATAATCTGTACTAGAGTCTAAATAAATAACAGCTGTTTTAGCTTTTAATTCGTTAGCTGCAAAAGCTGCCATTGTATTACTTTGTAATGGGTCAATGAAGCAACCACGGAATACAAATGGTTTAACTTGACCATTTTCTACTGTAATATCAGGGCTTGTTGCATCAGGTGCGATAATTGGCACTTTATTTTCAGTTGCTACCTGAGATTCAGCTTGTACCGCACCAGAAGTTGCAGGTCCTACAATAGCTACAACTTTATCATCAGAAATAAGTTTTGTAGCTGCGTTAGCTGCTTCAGCAGGGTCTGATTTATTATCAGCTTCAACTAGAGTAATTTTTTTACCATTAATTCCACCGGCATCATTAGCTTCTTTGATAGCTAATTTCAAACCTTCTAATGTTGTTGTACCATAGTTGGCAACATTACCAGTCATTTCAAAATTGGCACCGATTTTAATTTCATCACTATTTGCTGCTTCTTCACCGCCACAACCAGCGAAAATGCTCCCGAACATTGTCATACCAAGAAGTAATCCTGCTATGCGCAAACGTTTTTTAGAAAAATTCATTATGATTCCTCCCAGCATAGGCCTAAAATATAATTATTATAATTCCTTTATGTAGGTCTTAGTCTTGATGTTGTTTATTATACTTTACAAGTTTACAACAGTCAAGTACCTAATTTAAAAATTTATTATTTTTATTTCTTTAATTAAGTACAATAAATAATATGTACTATCTAGTAAATATATCCTTATTTTTTACACTAAAAATAATTTATTTACAATAAATTCCCTATTTCTTAATTATATATTTAAATCTGTTACCTTTAAATATATATATTTATGTATATTATTACAGGACATTTAATTATAATGCTTAATTATGATGCTTATTTAATAAACTTCTACCACTCTATCATTACTTATGATAGAATAAAAGATAGTACTATTTTTATAGGAGGATTTAAATTGTCGGAATTACAAACTGAAATTCAAAAACGACGTACTTTTGCGATTATCTCTCACCCAGATGCTGGTAAAACTACTTTAACTGAAAAATTATTGCTCTATGGAGGTGCAATCCATTTAGCAGGTTCTATAAAATCCCGTAAAACTCAACGTCATGCTGTTTCTGACTGGATGGAAATTGAAAAACAGCGTGGTATTTCTGTAACTTCTAGTGTGCTTCAATTCGATTATGCTGGTTGTCGTATCAATATCCTTGATACTCCAGGTCACCAAGACTTCAGTGAAGATACTTATCGTACACTCATGGCTGTAGATAGTGCTGTTATGATTATCGACGTAGCCAAAGGTGTCGAAGCACAGACAAAAAATTATTCAAAGTTTGTAAACAACGTCATATTCCAATTTTTACATTTGTTAATAAACTTGACCGTTTTGGTAAAGCTCCACTTGAATTAATGGAAGAAATCGAAGATGTTTTAGGTATTCGCTCTTATCCAATGAATTGGCCTATCGGTACAGATGGTCATTATAAAGGTATTTATCACCGCGAAACTGAAAAAGTAGAATTATTCAGTGAAGATACATCTCATGGTCAAGAAGAACGTGAGTCTGTAATTTTTGATTTAAAAGACCCAAAAGCTAAAGAAATCATTGGCGACACTGATTATCAAGCTTTATTAGATGATATTGATTTACTTGATGTTGCTGGCGAACAATGGTCTATGGACAAAGTAAATAAAGGTGAATTGACACCTATGTTCTTTGGTAGTGCCATGACTAACTTCGGTGTACGTGGTTTCTTAGAAGAATATCTTCGTCTTGCACCAGCTCCTCAACCTCGTATAAGCTCTGATGGTCTTATCAGCCCTGATGATGAAAAATTCTCTGGCTTCATCTTCAAAATTCAAGCTAATATGAACCCTGCTCATCATGATAGATTATCCTTCATTCGCATTTGCTCTGGTAAATTCGAACGTGGTATGAGCGTTTATCATATGCAAGGTGGCAAAGCTGTAAAACTTTCTCAGCCACAGCAATTCTTAGCTCAAGACCGTCAAATCATTGATACTGCATACCCTGGAGATATTGTTGGTTTATTTGACCCTGGTATTTTCGGTATTGGTGATACACTTTGTATGCCTTCTCATAAATTCAAATTTGCAGATTTTCCTGTATTCCCACCAGAAAGATTTGCTCGTGTTTCTGCTAAAGATACTATGAAACGCAAACAATTCGTAAAAGGTATCATGCAGCTTACACAAGAAGGTGCTGTACAATTATTCCAACAAGCAGGTGCTGGTATGGAATCTTATATCGTTGGTACTGTAGGACAATTACAGTTTGATGTATTAGAATACCGCTTAAAAAGCGAATATAATACAGAAATAGTCATGAATATGCAACCATTTGAAGTTGCTCGTTGGCTTCGCTTCAAAGATAATCGTCCTGTAACTCCAGAATCTCTCCGTGGTGCTGACCGTGGAATGTTTGTATATGATATGAAAGATCGCCCTGTACTTCTTGTAAACAATGAATGGGCATTAGGATGGATTCAAGACAATAATCCAGATTTAGAAATGTTCCCTGTACCACCAGAAAAAGAAGATGCTGAAGACGATATGAAATAATTTAATAAATAAAAAACGACTACGCTTAAATGCTTAGTCGTTTTTTTGTCAAAATATAATTGTTTTATATGTTTTGCAATCTCTTGTAAATTATTTGGCACAAGTTCGATATTATAGCCAATGAATAATGGTGATGTTGCAAATCTAGGCATTATTTTTACATGTATATTGCCTTCAATTAAATAAAAGAATAAATTATAACTGCTACAATTTACACTGAAATGATTCATGATATAATCGACGCCTATTTGCACAAATTCAGCTAAGGTATCAATATCATTTAGACCTTGCATAATCACATTGACTTCTGTAAATCCCACACGTGGCTTTGTAGACAAGTTCATAACTACATTATTTTTTTCTGCAATTTTAATGCCCTCAAATTGGCGTTTATCACACATATTTTTAAACTCTAAATTTTTAATGCCGACAATTTGCATATGTGGATGACGCATAGTTCCACCAGATAAAGGCCCATGATTTTTGAAGAAAAGCACTGTTTTATATTTTTTACTATTAATGATATTGAGCCAGTGATTTATACTAAAATGCATGAGTTCTTGCATATGCTCTAAAGTATAATCTGGAATATCTGCATTACATTCACTGCCTTCAATAATTAATAATTGATAAGCTTCTTGTAAAACTTGATATTTATTTTCTAATAATATCATATCATTTTTATTTCTATGATATTTTTTAAACTTTTCACATCACAAAATGGACAAGCAACTTCTCTATGTACAATATTTTCAGGTTTTGATTTACCAATATTTATATCAAATCCTAGATAATTATACTCCATAAAAATTTTCCTTTCTTTTTTATTTTACTTAAACTCATTCAATGCTTACTTAATCCTAGCTTTATAGCTATAAAAGTAAAATATACTAGCATAGTTTTACGATAAATGCTATAATTTTCTAGTATAATTACTTTTTTAAGCTGTATTTACTATTATACAGTCTTTTCAATTAAAAGAAAATGATGTTTTAAAGCAGGTGTTTTCCATTAACGAACAAGATAATACTTCAAAAAAATCTCATAAAGCTGAAAGCTTTTTAAAAGGAACTTTTATATTAACAGTCGCTAGCTTGGTAGTTAAAGTTATCGGCTCATTAAACTGGATTTTTGTTTCCCGCGTTTTAGGCGGTGAAGGTATCGGTCTTTATCAAATGGCTTTTCCTATTTATTTTTTAGCCTTGACCGTTTCTTCTGCAGGTGTTCCTGTAGCTATTTCTATTATAACAGCTGAAAGAGTTGCCTTAAATGATATTTTTGGGGCAAAACGCATTTTTCGCATTTCCATGTGCTTTATGTTCTGCACTGGTTTATTTTTTAGTTTGCTGACCTATTTCGGTGCTCAATGGCTCATAGATTGGCAATTTGTGCGTGACCCTCGTGCATATTATTCTATTATTGCACTTGCTCCGGCTGTATTCTTCGTTACTATCTTAGCTAGTTCTCGAGGATATCTCCAAGGTTGGCAACGCATGACACCAACTGCTGTATCACAGATTGTTGAACAGATATTCCGCGTTGTAACCATGATTTTATTTGCTCAACTCCTTTTACCTTATGGACTTGAATATGCTTCAGCCGGTGCTTCCTTAGGTGCCTTAGCTGGTGCTATTACTGGTGTCATGGTTTTAGTTTATTTCCACATAAAATTAGAAAAAGATATTGTCAAAAACTATGGTAATGAATTAAAACCAGTAAATGATGCTCAAACAGCTTCTGTCTGGAAAATTATTAAACGTATCTTTGTATTGGCACTTCCAGTTTCTGCTGCTAGTATCATGCTTCCAATTGTATCTAACCTTGATTTATTAATCGTACCAGCTCGTTTGGAAGTAGCTGGTTATAGCGTAAATGAAGCTACAGAATTATTCGGTTATTTGACTGGTATGGCTGTACCACTTGTCAATCTTTCCACTATTTTAACAGCTTCTCTTGCTGTAAGTATCGTACCTGCTATCTCTGAAGCTCGTACGTTAAAAGATAAAACACGTTGTTTCAATCAAACAGCAGCTGCTATGCGTATTTCAAACTTTATCTGTTTCCCTGCATTTGTAACAGTTATGATGTTGGCTGTGCCTATCTCAACTTTAATCTACAATGCACCTGGAGCAGGCCCTGCTGTTTGGGTTTCGTCCTTTAGTATAGTATTACTTGGTCTTCATCAAGTTACTACTGGTGTTCTTCAAGGACTTGGACACCCTACTATTCCAATGATTAATATGGTTATCGCTGCCATTGCTAAAGTTATTTTAAACTGGGTATTAACAGCACAACCTTCACTCGGCATCATGGGTGCTGCATGGGCTACTGTTGCTGATATCGGTATTGCAGCTTTAATCAATCTATATTTCTTATATAAATATATCAATTATAAAATTGAAATCATGCAATTATTAAAAACTATTGTTTCTGCTGCTATCATGGCTGGTATTATTCATTTTGGCTATGAATTCTTATTATATGAAACAGCAAGCAATGCTTTAGCTACTTTTGCATCTTTATTTGTTGGTATGTTCTTCTATATTATTGTCTTAATTTTAATTGGTGGTATCATGGAATCAGATATCGAACGCATTCCTATGATTGGTGCCCCTAGTATTCGTTTCTTCAAAAAAATTGGTGTTTTAAAAAATTAATGGAGAGATTATAAAATGAAAAAATTTCTATTGGCATATAATCCAGTTTCTGGTGATGCCATGTTTAAGAAAAAATTAGACGATATTATCAATCAATTTCAAAGTCGTGATTGTATCATCATGCCTTACCGCACTAAAAAAGAAAGCTTTGACCCTTTCTTTGCTAATTGCGTACGCAATGTAAATGCCGATGGTATCATTGCAGCTGGTGGCGATGGTACTTTGCATAAAATAATCAATATGACCTTAAAAGAAAACTTAGACGTACCTGTAGGTATTATTCCTAGTGGTACATCTAACGATTTTGCTTCTCATCTTGGTATTGATGCCAAATTTGATGAATATATCAATAGTATCATCACTGGAAAAACTCAATATGTAGATGTTGGCTCTATTGGTGATGAATACTTTATCAATGTAATCAGTGCTGGTATGATGACAGGTGTTGCTCATGAAGTTGATACTCGTCTTAAAAATACTTTTGGTAAATTAGCTTATTATTTCCGTGGACTCGGTGAACTTCCTAGATTTCGCGGTTAGATTTCACAATTGAAGCTGATGGTGAAATCATCAAAGAAAAAATCTTCTTTGTATTAGTCGTTAATTCACCTGTTGTAGCTAGCTTCAAAATATATCTATGGACGCTAAAATCAATGATGGTAAATTAGATATGATATTATTAAAACAATGTAATATTCCTGAATTGATGAAAATCGTAGCTGATACAGTGGCAGGAAAAACATCTTTTGATAATAAAAATATCATCTATAAACAAGCATCTTATTTCAAATTCTCTTGCCCAGACCGCGTAGAAAGCGATTTAGATGGTGAACTTGGCCCTATATTACCACTAGAAATTCATACAGTTTCTAATAAATTAAAAATGTTTGTCTTATAAAATAAATAAAATGCACTTTAAAAGTTAGATTGATATCCTACTTTTAAAGTGCATTTTTTATAAGTATAACAATTTATAATATAAAAAAAATAATTCACAATGTTTATTTTTTACTTAATATCATTCCCACTAAAATGCATATAGTACCTAAAACTTGTCCTAATACTAAAGTTTCTCCTAATAATATATATGCAAATATAAGAGAAAATACTGGCAACAAATACTGATAAATTGCAGTTCTTACACTACCAATTTTACCAACAGCCCATACCCATACAATATTACCTAACCAAAGAGCAAAAACTCCAGAATAAACTACACTTATCCATGCTTCATTAGATAAAGTTTCAAAATTTATAAATTGTAACTCTGGTATTCCTAATAGAAAAAATACAATAGCCGAAATACTCATTAAAAAACTTACAATTTGACAAGGAGAATATTTATTAAGTAAATCCTTAGCATAAATAGTATAATAAGCATTACTAAATTGTCCCAAAACTACTACTAATGTACCAATTAAATGATGATTAGCAAAACTGATCTCTTTATTTGAACTAAAAATAATTGCCATCATTCCTACAAAAGAAATAATTAAACCTAAAATAACATTTTTGGACAAAGGATTTTGTTTAAACAATTTATTTAATAATGCTACTGCTAATGGCATAATAGCTGAAGCTAATGATGCATTACCTGCAGTTGTTTTTGATAATCCAAAAGTTAAACAAACTTGTGTCAAACAAAATCCACCTAAAGCCAATAATATTAAATATTTTAAATCTGTCCATGGCATTTTTCTATATGTATGTGTCTTATATAACCAAAGCCAACATAATAGTGCTGCAATAGTTAAACGTAAAGCATTATAGATAAATGGTCCTATTTCCTCAATTCCTATTTTCATTACTGCATTGTTTGATGACCAAATTAATATAATGCTTAAAATACTAAATTCAAAAAATATTTTTTACCCAATTTAATTAAACTTCCCATTTTTTAACTTCCCCTTTTTAGCAAACGTTTACTATTTTCCATAAATACAGATATATTAACTTTCATTTTTAAATATTGTGAAAATTTTATTATTTTATTATGAAAATTCATAAAAACTTAATTTTATTGAACTTTATACTTTTCCCCTTTCTTAAAATTTTCTTATCAACAATTTTATTTTAATATATTTTATTTTTTCTCTATCCAATTCTTTAGTAAACGTTTTTTTTCTTTAATTTCATAGTATAATTATACTACTTACTATTAAATTTGTAAATAATTTTCAGTAATTTATTTTTATAATTAAAAAGAGAAAGAATATATCATTCTTCTCTTTAAATTTAGCTATTATTTTTA
>ENA-OPZD01000258-OPZD01000258.1-human-gut-metagenome-genome-assembly--contig:-NODE-258-length-15884-cov-3.626325_pt1 | contig 15884 bp, 20 predicted proteins | sample MGYA00242479_ERZ504495 | MGnify/ENA primary metagenome ERZ504495 (study PRJEB26092, sample SAMD00036286) | human gut metagenome | host: Homo sapiens | study: EMG produced TPA metagenomics assembly of... | reverse complement strand
CGTGTTTGTGGTGTGGTATTATATGAGTATCAAGTTAAGGAAGGAAAAAATAAAATGTCGAATTATAAATCTAGAGAATTTTACGAAAAATGTTTATCGCATATATTGATGAATGTGGGCTTGATTCGAATATGTGGAATTACTGTAAAGCCGGTTTGATTCTTTTCAATATCGCTAAGGGGCATAATTTTGAGTGGCCTACTGCGTTCGATGATTTACCTAAGGGTCAAAATGTCGGCTATTGTACGGGATACGGTATGGAAGTATTAAAACAAGGGAGTATTAAAATGAGTTTCATGAATATTGAAGCATTGTCTAATTCGATTGATTTTAACGTGAATAGTATTTACGATGTACTTGTGTATTTTGTTGATATTGCGTCCGATTGTTTAATCGAAACTCGGTTTGTTGATTGCATTGATGCATACGGGCTTAGGGATGTGCTTGACGATGGCGTGTTTTACGTTCCGGGTATGATGTGTTTGGGGTATCGGATTAATCGGTGATTGTGAAAGGTTTTACGATGATTAAGAATGATAAGAAAATTGCTACGATTTATTCTTGTTTCAATAACGGTGATATTGAGCTGTGGTATTGTTCGTGTTCATTTCGTAATGTGTATGAAATACGGTATGTTGTTAGTTTTGACACGCCGGAGGGATTAAAAGACGCGGTTGGTTTACGATCATATAACACGAATGATTGTGCACAGATGTTTAATGACGCTATCGCATTAGCTAACACACCTTTGTTGGAAAGGGATTGACCGTGTTTTGCAAACGTAATACTTGCGATTTCATTAAAGGATACAGGTGTCGTGGTGAACGTCGTGTTAAGGCGGTTGTCATGAGTACGAAGTGGTTTAAATGTGATTCGTACGTGTCCGATTATGTGTTTGCGCATTGTCGTGATATGGTTGATTTGATGCGGCGGGGAATGTGGGAGGGGTGAGGTGATGGCCTATTAGCTCAGTGGTTAGAGCGGCATCCTTATAAGATGTGCGTGCTGGGTTCAATTCCCGGATAGGCTACGCGATTGTGATATATTTGGTCATGGCATGTCGTTTGATGTGTCATGACCTTTTTTTCATTGTGAGGTGTGTTTGATGGATGTTAGTTCGATTGTAGCCGTTGTCGGGAGCGTGGGTTTTCCGATTGTCGCGTGTTGTGGTATGGCGTGGTTTATTGCTAGTACGTTTAGTGATTTTAATGATTTGATGACTAAGAATAATGTGTTGACTGAGGAACTTATTGCATTGCTTAAGAATAATAAAGGGGGTAATGATGATGCGAATATGGCGTAGCGTGTTGGCGTGCGTATGCGCGTTATCCTTGCTTTTTGTACCGTCTGCAAGCGCGGATATGCGGGGTGTGGATGTGAGCAATTGGCAGTGTGGCATTGATACGTATACGTTGGACGCTGATTTCGTTGTAGCGGGTGCCACATGGGGTGTTGGCGGTTTTGACAATATGTGTCTGATCGACGGTGTGAATCAGGCGGCGAATTATCAGCTGGGGCGTGCTGTGGATAGCGGTAAAAGCATCGGCGTATATCATTATGCGATGGGTCGTGACGTGAACGCGGAAGCTGACTTTTTCATTGACAACGTGCGCGGATACGTCGGTGACGCCGTGCTTGTTTTGGACTGGGAATCTCAGGATAACCCGAGTTTTGGTAATGGCGCGTGGGTTGAAGCGTGGGTTCGTCGCGTGCATGCCCGTACTCGGGTGTGGCCGATTGTTTATGTTCAGGCGTCAGCGCTGGGGCAGCTTACGCAGTTCGTGCGTGAGCATTGCGGTGTGTGGGTCGCGCAGTACGCGTCTATGAACGTGACCGGCTATCAGGAAGTGCCGTGGTTGTATGGTGCGTATGGTGAAGCCATGCGGCAGTACACGTCGAACGGTTATGTGTCGGGTTATGCCGGACGTTTGGACTTGAATTATTTCAGGGGCGAACGGTGGCAGTGGGATGCATACGCGCATGGTGACGGTGCGAATGTATCCGCGCCGGAAACGAACACCGGCGGCAATGTATCGCAGTCTGCTTGTGTGGTGGTTGCGTTGGGCGACACGTTGTCGGGTATTGCCGAGCGTACGGGCTTGTTGCCGTGGCAATCGTGGCACGGGTACGTGTCGGGCGACCCGGCTGTGATTTACCCGGGTGAAACCGTGTGCTATGGCGGCAATGTGGTTGCGCAGCCGGACACGGCGCGTACGTATACGGTTGTGTCCGGGGATAGTCTGTGGTCAGTGTTCGGCGGTGATTGGGCGCGGGTTGCCGGGCTTAATGGCTTGTCTAATCCGAGCTTGATTTATCCGGGGCAGATTTTGCGTTACTGAGAATCATTATCAATAATCGGCGTGTCGCTTTTGCGCACGCCGATTTTTGTGCTATAAAATATTTATGTCATCAAAAAATGATTGACATAAAACAGATACAAAGGATAACAAACATGCGAAAGATTCGTAAGGTAATCGCGGACAGCACCATAAGCTATTATGACAGGGACGGCGTGGTGCAGACGTTCCACACCACCGGAAACATCCGTAACGTTGAAATGGCCGTCAAGGCGCTTATGGACGCCGACATCGTTAACGTGTTGGTTGACGATATCACAGTCAATAAGACAGTGTACGTCATGGACGTTGAAACGTTCATCGAACATGCCGAACGTGTCGCGACTGACGTAACCGGCACCGACAACGACAACGACAACGACAACGACAACGATATTGAATTCTGAGAGGAACTGAAATGAACGAAGAAAACGAACAGATGAACGACAACACCGTAAACGAGACCGCACAGAACACCGCTGACAACTATCGTTACATTTGCACGATGGACAACAGCACGTTCGAGGGAAAACGCGCCATCGTCACGCCCGCAACAGCGCGCTGTCGCTGAATGGGCGCGGCGCGGAACCTTTGTTGGTTGTCGGCGCTTATATCGCGCCGGGCGTCCGTTCTCAGACCGGTCAGAAATGCGCGAACGTCTATCTCTTTGGAAAGGACGGTAAGACGTATTTCAGTCAGTCACAGGGTGTCTATAGGAGCGTGTTGGATATCTACGATATGTTCCCTGATTTCAACGCGCCGGACGGTATCACCGTTGCAGTCAAGCAAACCCCGCTGGGCGGTGGTCGTTCCACGAAATCGCTTGAAATCAAGTAGTTCGGAATGAAACAAAAGTGCCATACATGTTATGGCACTTTTTTTGTAAGGTGGCGAACATGCCTAGAGCACATAAACAAGCGGACTTATTGACCGCGAAACGCAAGCGCGTACGTCGCGCTATAAACAGTCTGAAAAAAAGCATTACCGATACCATGCCCGAAAGCGAAGCGAACGCACGACGTGCTTACATCCAACGACTTGAAACGCAGCTGAAACACACGTACGTTGGCCGTGTACGTAATAGCGGCATGCGGAATGAACTGTATCAGCGTGCGAACGAAACCGCCGATAAACTCGTGCAACAGGTGAGCGAGGTGCGCGGCGGTAAAGGGCGTGCGAGGGAGCGCGCGCGTTCGTTCAACATTTTCGCGAGGAAATGCGAATGGCGTCTAAGGGAATGCCTAGCGCGCTGGGCGACCTTGGCCGTGAAAAAGTCAAGGTGTTTTGGCGATACACACAAAACATATGGCAGAAATCGAACGTTCCGCCGAACAAACGATTAGAAACCATTATGCAAGCATATGATACCGAGTCGCTCAGCGAGCTTTTTGATACTATCATGCAACGAAACGAAAAGGTGCTGGAGTACGCCAAAAACATGAAATGCACACGGGCGAATTGGAGGATTACACGGACGTTGACGGCGGAAGCCCGATATGGCTATTAGCGGTTTCACCCGACGTGATACGATGAAAGAACGCAAGGAATTTAAGGTAGCGGCGATATTCGACACCGAAACGACGAACATTGGTGAGGGTGCCGAAACGCGCGCGTATCCGATATTGTACATCTTCAACGATTTGCGTAATACACCGCTGGAATCGTACACCCCCGATGCGGACGATGTACGGTTTTACCGGCACACGTCCGAAGCGTTGACATACATTGACGCTCTTATCGAATATGGGCGCGCGCACGGCTATACTCCGATAATCGCGGCCTATAATCTCATGTTCGACATGCAGACTCTCATGTTGGAATTGGCGCAGTCGTATACGATTACCGCTAATGCGCAAACCGCCACGAGCGTATATACTCTAGACTTGTGTATTGGTGATGATGTGGTGTGCCGTTTTTGGGACACGTTCTACCTCGAAATGGGCGGCTTGCGCGCCATGGGCGAGACATGCGGATTGCCGAAAGCGGTAGGCGATTGGGATTACTCGCTTGTACGCACGCCTGAAACGCCACTAACCGAAGAGGAAAAGTTTTACGCACGGCGCGATGTACAGGTTATCCCTCAATATCTTCAGTGGCTTTTACGTGCGAACCATTGGCTTACGTCGGACATGTTTGGTTGCCGCGTGCTCACCAAGACGTCGCTTGTGCGGCAGATGGCACGACGTGAGATTGGCGGACGGCGCGTCATGCTGCAAGGCGGTAAGAAAATCACATTGCAACGCGCTTTCGAGATGACATGCAATCAGGAATTCCCGAGGGATTACGAATCCTACGCGCTGCGCAAGGCATGTTTCCGGGGCGGATTGACGTTTACAAGCGCGAAAACCGCTAGCGTGGTTGTGGATAATGTTGCGTCCTTGGATGTTACGTCAATGCATCATGCTTTCATTAATGGGCGTCGATTGCCGGTGAAGTTTGCGCCTATACCGTCTGATATTTTGCAAGTGGCGTGTGAACGTATCGTTAACACGCAGCTTGAAGACGTATTGACGAATTATAGTGACCCGTTCCGTACGGGTGTACATGCGGCAGTAAGATTTACGAACCTCAGATTACGTAAAAACACATGTTTCGATGTATGGGGTATTGCAATCTGTCCGCGTTCAAAATTCGTAAAGACGTTGCAAGCGGATACGGATTATGCCAATAACGAGCGTGCGAAAACACAGGAAAACTGTATTAGGGCGCATGGTTACGTTGATACTGCTGTTAATGCGACATATGCTTTCGGTAAGCTGTATTGTGCGGATGAATGCATATTACACGTTAACGAGATTGAATTATGGAACGTGGCGCAAGTATATGAGTACGATGAAATGCGCGTCTTATATGGGGAGGGTACCACTAAGACAATCATTCCGCCTGATTACGTGACATTGCAATCTAATATGCTTTTCGCTCGAAAAACCGATGTGAAAAACCTGATTAAACATTATCATGAGGGTACGGCGTATGCGGGTGAAATACCCGATTCGATACCTGAGGGAATTGCGCGCGACGCGATGACGGGCGCGTTAAGCATGAAATTTTTGCAATCATACTACGGTAGCACAGTTAAAGGCCAATTCAACGGGATTTACGGCACTCAGGCACAAGATGTCATGAAAGCCGATTATCGCGTGACGGAAACCGGCGAGCTTGAAGTTGATAAAACCACGGTTTGCACTCCCGAGAATTTTGCGAAAAAACGTCCGAAGACACCACGCGTGCTCTACACTTACGGTATGCGAATCGTTGCGGGCAGCAGAATGCACTTGCTGATAGCCATGATGCTGCTATATCGGCATTTCGGCGCACGCGTCACGGTCACGGGCGGCGATACCGATAGTCTGAAAATCAGTTGTGCCGATGACGTGTCTGATATGGAACTGTTGAAAGCGCTCGAACCGTTGCATACCGCGATAGAAAACGCTATCAACATTACCATCGACGGGTCAGAGACACCGCGCCCGACATGGCGTCCACGTTGGAACATATCGGAAAATTTGAAGTGGAGGATTGCGGCGGTACAACTCGGTATGCTGAGCATGTGGAATTGTGGAACAAAGCACGTGTCAGTTTGGACAAGAACGGACGCGTGCATGTCACTTGTGCGGGGCTTCCGCGACCGGACGGCATGTACACCATAGAAGATTTTATTGCCGATGTTATGCGTGCGGGGCACGGTTTCGCGGAAACCGTACAAATGTCGCTCGGTTATGATGTGTTGGTCGATTATGACATATGCCATACGTTGCAACGCAACCGACCGCATGTATGGGATACATACGTCGGCACCGTCACCGACTATCAGGCGCGACATATCATGTTGATGCGCCCGAAGCTATCGCGTTGTATCCGTCCGGTAGATGGCTGGGTGAATCGGACAAACAGGCGAACGGCGAGAATCTGACATACATACGAAACACGTATAATCGAAATGTGGAAACAATGCCCCGCGAACTTATTATGCGGGACGGTAAACCTATGATTGTGAGTATTGATGGCGAAATATTATTATGATCGGCTTAAAACGCAGATATTGCCGCGCGACGCTGACGTGAATCTTATAATTGGCGCGCGTGGTCTCGGTAAAACGTACGGCGTGCGTCGGTATATGCTGGAGGATTATATTAAAAACAATATCTGTTTTGTTGAGGTCACACGGTATCGAGAGGAAACTAACGACGTGGCGGCAAAATATTTTGACAGAATAATAGAAGATAATATTTTCCCCGACTACGATTTTAGAGTGCATAACAAGATAGCTGAAATACGTCGTAACGGTGATAAAAAATGGCGGACATGTGGCTATTTCATCCCATTATCATTACAGCAGCAGAAGAAAAAAAGCACATATGTTAATGTACGTAATATTTGCATGGATGAAATTATTATAGACCCTGACGATGTGTATCATCATTATTTGCGTAACGAATATGAACAATTGGCTAACCTTGTAGATACCGTCACGCGTGAACGCGCCGACGATAACAAGCTGCGTAAGCCGCGAATCTTTTTATTAGGTAATGCGTGCGACGCATATAATCCGTATTTCAAACATTACAACGTACCCTTGGAGCCTGAGTTTGGCTTGCAATGGCTTGATGGTAAGACGTGTATTTTCGATTATGTTGAAGATGATAAATATGCTGAACAGAAAACAAAAAACACCGTTGCGGGACGTATGATGAAAAATAACGATGGTGTCACCGCAAAAAACAAATTCAAACATCATAATACTGATTTTATTGAAAAACCACACAACCACGTTAAACTTACTTATGTCTTCCGTTGGTTGCGGCGTGAATACGGCGTTTATGTTGATTTACGTTGTGGCTACGTTTCACATCATCAAAATATGACGCGGGCACGCATGTGCCGTATTCGCAATTACGACGGATGATAACAAACTTAATTATCTTACGGCAAATGTTGCAAAAGATTTGATTAGGAATCTTACGTCATATTACGCGTTAGGCTATTTACGCTACGATACGGTGGAAACGCAACACGCCGTAATTGCAATGCTTAGAAATTTCGGCGTAAAATAAACACGGCATACACGAGGTGTTACAGTGAGAATGTTAAAACATTATCGTTGATAACCACGGTTGACTCCGCCAATGATATGGCCGTGAGGGAAAAGCGCGCCGTTCGTCGCTGTGAATCATGTCGTAAGTGTGCTATTCTTAAGTCGTGCCGGTTCGGTATTCGTTCGCCGGTACGACTTTTTTCATATATGAAAGGAAAAAATAATGGATGACGAAACCCCTGAGGAAAGGGACACCGCCGAACGCGATGACCTCACCCCCGACGAAGCGCACCGCGCGGGCGAGTTCGATGATTTGCGCGACATGCTACGCGATGTGCTTGACAAGGTGAGCGCGCTAAGCGACCGTACGGACGCAATCAGCGAACGAATCGACGGTATCTATGACAATTTCGCCGATTCTGTTGCGCAGATGGTCGAAAACGGCGCGACCGTCAAGGAAAACGACGATGACGTGGCGGAAGCAATCGTACGGGCTGCGGCGGAAGACTTGGAAAATCTCGATTACACGCTCTGAAAGGATGAATCATGGCAGTAGATAACGCGACAATTTTGGATAAGGTGCGACTTAAGGGCACGGATGATTATCAGCAGCGTATTCCGAGCGCAACGCAGACAGGCGTAGCTAACACCATGCGGTATTTGTTCGACCCGATGAATCGGCAGTATCTTAACGACTGTGTTTGGAGCATGGTCAATCGTATCGGACTTACCGTAATGGCGCAGAACGCACCGTTTGAAAACCCGTTGTCGATTTTCAAAAAGGAAAATCTGTACTGGGGTAGCACCGTGCAAGAAATCGCAGTCAAGTGGATTAAGGCGCATGGCTACAAGGATGACGCGGAAGATTTGTTGAAGATGCATCGTCCCGAAGCGGCTGTGTGGTTCTACGAAATGAACCGTCGCGACCAATATCCGATTTCATGGACTGACGATGAATTGCGTCAGGCGTTCGTAGATGATTTCGGCTTGAACCGTTTCGTCGCGCAGATTATGGAAACGCCGCGCAACAGCGATAATTACGATGAAATGAACATCATGCTTGCGCTGATTCGCCGTTACGAGCAGAATCTTGGTTTCTACAAGGTGCATCTTGATGCGGCACCAACCGACGAAGCGTCGGCCAAGACTTTGCTCAAGGCGTTGCGTGCGACCGCCGGGCGTATGCGTTTTCCGAGCACCCAGTACAATGCGTTGAACGTCCCCGACATTCCGGCGTACGCTAATCCGCAGCAGATGGTATTGCTTATCGAGCCGGAATATCTCGCGTCACTTGATGTCGATGCGCTGTCAGCGGTGTTTCAGCTGGATAAGGCCGACGTGCCGTATCGCGTTATTCAGGTTCCAAACCTTGGTATCCCCGGCGCGGTGGCGTTGCTTGTGTCCACTGATTGGTATCAGGCGCGTGACACCCTTTATGGCACCACCCAGTTCTATAATCCTCAGACGCTCTCGAACACAATGTATCTCAACCATTGGGGTATTTACGGCGTGTCGCCTTTCACCCCGTGCGCGTTGTTCACCACCGACGCCGGCACAAGCATTAACGTGGTCACGCAGACTGTCACCGGTTTGACCATGACATCGACTACAGACAATGTCGCGCCGGGTGATGTGGTGCAGCTCATGCCGAAGCTCACCGCAACCGTCAAACCGACCGGAACCCCCATCGAGGTTGCGCCGAACAGCGCGACATACAAGGTGAGCGCCGCTAATGGCACTACGGGCACCAACATTCCGATTCCGCTGAATATCAACACGTTCGTTGACGATCAAGCACGCTTGCATGTCCAGCGCGACGACCTCAAGAATGATGACGTTATCAAGGTGGAAGCCCTGGCAACCTATATCAACCCGAACGGCACGACGGAGACGTACACCGCTACGAGTCGTTTCAACGTCAATATACCTACGGCAGCGTCTGCACCGGTACCAAAACCACCGAGTGAGGATAAAGGGTCGACCGTGGCCGCGAACACACCGTCCGTGGCCGTGAACACACCGTCCGTGGGTGAAGCGCCGACCGCTGAAAAGTAAAACTGACATGTTAGAATCGGGGATATCGGAAAAACCGGTATCCCCGATTTTGTATGTGAAAGAGGCATCAAAATGAAATTCTCGCATTTGGAGGGCGCGACGTCGTTTCCCGGTGACAGTGCACATGTATACGATCAGTACCGTAATGTTTTCGATTACAATATTTGGACACCAAACACTGTAATTAAACTTTGTCATGTTAATTGGTCCGATGATTACCACGACGTCGTGAAATTCTCCGATGACACCGCACGAAAACGCGTGGTTTGACAAACTGGACAGCGAAACCGTCAAGCTCACAACTAATATGTATATTGCACGCGCCGACACGGACGGCATAAAATTGCCGGTGCCCTACATGACGGCGCAACAGTATAATTACATTGTCGTTGACTTTTCGCGTGACATTATCAATACGCCGTATCAGAAAACCGACGCGCAGACACGCTATCATTTTTTCATCTCTTCCGTGCGCGCGGAAGCGCCGAACACGACAACATGCACGCTTACGCGTGACGTGTGGACGGACTATATCAACAGCACCACAATTAACGGCCTACTGTTGTCACGCGGACACGCGCCGTTAACGGAAACGACACCGCAAGAACTGTTGAAAAACCCGCGCGCGAATTGCCGTGATTTCACGCTGCCCGATGTCGATTATGGCAATGCCGCGTCGAATATCAGGAAAAGCACGCCGTTTAATCTGCAAAACGGCACAAGATACATTTGTTTGGCCGCAACGTTTTCGCCCGGACAATTGCAAGCCATGAGCGGTATGCGCGGTGCGAACATTGCGAACAGCGACCCGACATACAGCAATAACGATGGCACGGTGGCGGGTTTCTTATGGGGTGCCGGAAACATTGATACATCAAATGTCACCGCGCGGGCACATCGTACAATTCCATCGATAATCTCACTGCAAGCAACGTGACCGTGTATGCGCTCGAATCGTCCAAAATATCGGGCGATTATTTCGATACGCTTTTTGCGTATTATCCACATATCATGTCGCAGATTACAGCGGTTTTCGTAGCCACCGCAAACATGATGCGGCTTGGTGACGTTGTAAATGTGAATGGTGTCGAATGGCATACGGTCAGCGGCGCACGGACAAAACTATCCGATATTGATTTAACTATCGATGATTTCGCATATGCTAGGGAATACGCGCAAATAACGCGACTGTATCTTGCACCCTACGCACACCTGGAAATATCCGACAACATCGGCAATAAAACCCGGGTGGAAATAGCCGACTGCGGACGGCTTTCGGTACAGACTATCACATCCCTCAGCTATCCGATATTGCGGCAAATCGCATGGCTTGACGGAATCGGTAGCGACGGCGATACGGCAATCAGCATTGACGCCATTACCGGGGCTAGCATTACCGCCGACGTGCCGAACGCGGACGTGCTCAAAACACTCATATCGCACGACATACCAACCTACGCGCTGCAACGTCGCGCGGTAGACGCGCACCGCGCCGACGCATACAATCGAGAGGTCGCCCAAGCACGAGAAAACACCATTATCTCATACGAGAACGGCGCACGCTCGGCGAATGTAGCAGTGGCCAACACCGCTCGAAACAATACGAACAACATTAACAACACGAATCTATCAAACGGACTCAATTCCACCGTTACGGCCAATTCAAACAATGCATCAAACGCAATCTACAAAAACAACGTGACACAGCAAAATTTGCTGCTGAGCGCATCTAACAACAAAATCGACGAAATGAATACGGCTAGCTTAGATTTGACAACGCAACTCGTGAATACGGAAATCACTGCGAGTGCGATTGGTACCGTCACCGCGGCGATTGGCGCGATAGGCACGGCGGCAACCGGTATAGCGGTAACGGCGGCGACGGGCGGCGCGGCGGCACCGATGGTGGCGGCGGGACTCGGCGCGGCCGGAAGCATCGGTCTGTCAGGCGCGAGTTTCGCCACCGGTGCATCCAAGACGGCGGCGGAAGCCGCTTACAAGCAAGCGTACAATGATGCAGCGGCGTTCGCAGCGAAGAAATACAATGGTCAGGCGAACAGCGTCAGCATTGCTATGTCGGGTACGCAAACATACAGTCAACAAAACTTAACACCGACAACACTAACGCAAGCAATGCCACTAACAGCAGCATTACAGCCAACAACGCAAACACATCGAATGCGAACGCATCGGCGTCACGCAATCAGAGTGTGGACAATGCGAAACGCGTCATGGTAAACACGCGCTCGAACGTTAATGCCGCGTGGCGCGACTTGCTCAACCACGCCGCGCAGCCCGTGGGGTCATATGGCGGCGACAACTTCGGACAGGCCACCGGGCTTGACACCATGACGGTGAAAATCGTCACCGAAGATAATGGCGCGATTGCGGCTGCGGGCGATTACATGCTGCGCTATGGTATCGCAAGTAACAAACTCTACAATAAGCCGTCGTTGACACCTTGCAAGCATTTCACGTATTGGCAGAGCGCTGATATATGGACGGTGTGCCCGCTTGCGCAAAACGAGCATTTGCAGACAATCAGGGATATTTTTAGTTCCGGTGTTACAATATGGAGCAGACCCGAGGAAGTCGGCGGCGACTTCGTACACGACAATCTATAAGGTGGAAAAGTATGGGACGTAAACGCACGCATAAAAGACCGTTGACCCGTGCGGAATTGGGCGAACGTGGCGCGCCGATGTGGCAGCAGTCCGAAGCGCTCAACTCGCAAGCGTATTCGATGGCGTATTCGCAAATGCTGAATATTGCGCTGTCAAGGTTTAAGTGGTTGAATCTGCCGAAAACATGCAATGCATGGTTTTGGAATACAATTTATTGTATTTCGGTTACGCCACAATCGCGTTTCCGCATAGCAAGCCGGGTGTATTTTTCAGCACGCAAGCGGTGACTACATCGAATTTCAATGTGTATTACAAGCCGAAGAAATGGGATAGTTACGGCATTAACGGTTGGCGTTTTCCGGTGAACAACTCGAATGGTGTTTTCATTTACGCTAACCGCGCGCGCACGCCACTCATTCCGACTATTGAATTTTTCGCGCATGAAATAGAAGATTTGTACATGACGCGGCGGCAAAATCGTTTCAATCAGAAAACGCCGTTCATACTGGAAGTTCCAGCCGGACAGCAGACGGCGGGCGTCAACGTTATCAAGCAAATCTCAGGCGGTGAAATGGCTATCATGGCGACACCGGGCTTCACCGATTCCATGAAAGCCAACGTGCTGAAAACCACGTCGAATATATCGGCATGGAATTGCAGAACGACATTCAAAACACTTGGAATGCGTTCTATCAGGCACTTGGCATTAAAAACCTTCCGCTAAAATGGAACGGCAGACCGCCGACGAAATAAACGACTACGGGGAGCCAACCGACCTACGCGCACTCAGCGAATTAGAGGAACGACGTGCCGCGTGCGACATACTCAACACAAGATTCAGAAAATATCTCAAGAATCCGATACAGGTTGTGTGGAACGAAGACAATGTTTCCCGCAACTACGCTTACTTGACGGACGTTGAAAGAATGGACGACAATGAACATACAGAATGACATAAACCATTATCAACCATGCGAATCGTACGACGATTTTCATGGCGTGATGACGTACACGTTTGGCGAACTGCTTGACGTGCCGGGCGGTGTTGACTGGGCTAATGCCGCGTGGTCATGGCGGGACGTTGCCTATGATGACGCGCAATACGTGCGTTGCTGCGAAAAAATTGAAAATCGTTTCTATGATCGTGAATTAGGCGTTATGCCACCGTCAAGATGGCGACGGCACTTTTTACGTCTTATTCAGGAAATCATGCCGACGTTGCGCCCGCTTTATGCGCTTGTAAGCAATAATCCCGACATAATTCTCAGTGACAGCGACATATGGCATAAAATGCGGACAGTCTACAGTGATTTCCCCGCGACACAATTGGCTGAAAACCAAGACTATGCGAGCAACGCAACCGATAATCAATATGAGACGATTGCTAACGGTGATTTCATGGATAAAATCAATCGCATACGCAACGGCGATTACGTTGATATTGACGTGCTGTTACTTGATCATCTTGAAACATGTTTCAGCCCATTATGGACGGTAAACATAAACAACTATTGAAAGGATATATACATGTTTCCACTGCTGCCGTTTTTCTCGGTATGGCCGTACACGCCCGCCATACCCGCGTTTTATTGGAACGCAAAAAGTCAAGAGGAAATCATAAAGCACATTGCATGTGAAATCGACCACATAACGGCATATCTTGACGAAATCGTAACCGACATAAACAAAAACGTTGAACGACTACGATACAAGAATAAAAAACATTGAAGCGCGCATAAACGACTACGGAACGGCTATCGCGCATCTGCAAGAACAAATCGACCACATAGGAAACACACAGCTAGTATGGAATGTCACAAAAGGCGAATACACTGACAGTAAAACCGCATTACGTGACCTCTACCGCGAATTGGCAGTATACGGCGCACGCGTCACGCAAATAGCCGATATTAACGTCGCAAACTGGCCGAGCATCGAACCGACGAAACGGCAGCAATCGGCAACCTTACCATATTCAACAATAATACACCGCGCGTCACTAACCCGACCACCGGCGAACAATACCCGCGTTAGCATGAAAGGATAATCATGGCGTCAGAAACACCGTTCTATCATCTGCCACTATACGAAACCGGCGACATAGCGACCTACGCGACGGATATAACGCAGCAATGCGCACCTTAGACCGCGTAATCCATCAACTGCAAGTACAGGAAGAAATAAATCATCCGACAAACCTCAGAAAGGACAGCTAACATGACTGACTACACAACTAACTTCAATCTAGAAAAATATCAAACCGGTGACGCGGCCAACCTCAATGACCAATACAACGCGTCAATGGATATTATCGACGATAATCTATACAAAATCAACACTAACGCAAACACTGCGGGCGGTAAAGCCACGCAAGCATTAGAAACAGCACAAAACAACACCAAAAATCTCACAGCGTTAGGCGTAACCGACACCGCAAGCGCGACCGCACTCAAAAACAAAATAGACACCACCGCCGAAACAGCACAAAACAACAAATCAAATCTAAACGCGCTAGGCGTAAACAATGTTGATGACGCAACCAACCTCAAAATAAAATAAACAAAACACTCAAGATATTAGCAAAACAGTCAAGACATTAACAAAAACACTCAAGATATTAGCGTAATCAACACCACCATAAGCAACTACAAATACAATAGCGGATATATGGTAACATTCGGTGACTCCTACGCAGACTCAACCACATCACAAAACACATGGCCGCATTGGTTACACCAATACATCCCAACACTAACACTCAAAAACTACGCAGTCAGCGGTGCCGGTTTCAATGTGGATACGCGAACATTCATAAACCAAATAAACACCGCAAACACAGACACAACACTAGACAAAAACAAAGTAAAACTAGCCGTATTAGCCGGTGGACGAAACGACATACTAGACTACAATAACGCTAAGACAAAAATACAAGAATGCGTAAATCAAATGATAACTATCTTCCCAAACGCACGAATACTAATAGTCCCAATGCTCTACGACGCGAACTACATAGATGCTAACGGAAGAACAAAACTAGCCGGACTCACAAACGGTGCCGAAACAATCACCACTCACACACCAAACACCGAAACACTAAAATTCGCCTACCTATGGCTAAAAGGCGAAACAAACTCAATAGGCTCAGACAAAATACACCCAAACCAATTAGGCGCACAAACCATAGCAAAATACATATACGACGGCGCATACGACAATTACAAACCAAGACAAGCCATGATAGACACCGTCTTCGGTGACGCAAAAGGCTTCATAACCCTACAAAACGGCATAGTGACATACGACATAGCCGGCACCATATCGAACATAGGCGCAGGCAACGGGCGTGACCTACCCGGTTGGGCTGCCACATGGCATAACGTATGGGTATGGGGCGTAAGCGCGGGTAGCACAACCACGCCACGCCTATACCAATTCCTAGGCACCAAAGTAAGCATGATGAACTACACCGACCAAACCGGCAACATGAGCATACACGCCACATGGACAGCATAACACAAATATAAAATAATAAGCCGGTTGATAACACTATCAACGGCTTATTTTATCGCTCCTATTCGTCACGCTTGCTCGAACGCTTCAATAAAATCATCAGCCGGAAACGAATCACAATCATCATAATCCTCAATGATTATATCATTGCGCAACGCGACATGATGCAGATTCTCAACAATCGAATCAATATCAAATTCATCTATAAACTGGTCGACTATTAATAATATAGTCCTCTACGTAATCCTTAATAACAGTATCATTTATCATTTATTTTTCCTTTCCTTAACTTGATACTCATATAATACCACACCACAAAAC
>ENA-OPZD01000257-OPZD01000257.1-human-gut-metagenome-genome-assembly--contig:-NODE-257-length-15898-cov-3.794560_pt1 | contig 15898 bp, 10 predicted proteins | sample MGYA00242479_ERZ504495 | MGnify/ENA primary metagenome ERZ504495 (study PRJEB26092, sample SAMD00036286) | human gut metagenome | host: Homo sapiens | study: EMG produced TPA metagenomics assembly of... | reverse complement strand
CCGATCAAATGTTACGAATCCTGATTTTATAATCCTTTTTTCATATTTTCTCCTGTTCTTTTATCTGTTGAAGACAACTAAAATGTCGTCACATTTTTAAACATATCTTTTGCTTCTTCTATCTTCTCTTCGCTTCCGATCACGCAGACCTGTTCGGCTTTCATCACTGCCTCTACGACATCCGCCAGTTTCCGGATATCTTCCTGTCCTGCCTCAAGGATCTGCAGACGCTCTTTCTTGATTGTCTCTGCACTGACTTTATTCATGTACAGATTAAACGAACGGTCTCCTTTTGCAGACGGTGTCATCGGCTGGTCAATGTTACTCATGGTTCCGATAATATATTTGTTCATGTCACGGTCACTGACAGTAAAGTTTCTCAGATAATCTGCGATGCCTTCATAGACTTCCATTGTTCTTTCCAGGTTCGGATCACGGTAAGATACAAAATATCCTTCTCCGGTACGGCTGAATCCGCTCATGCAGCCATAAGCGCCGCCTTTGACACGGATATTCTGCCACAGGTAATCATAGCTTAAGATCACCTTTAAGATCTGCAATGCACCTGTATAATCTGCCCCGTTATCAATAAAGTTGCCGACTCTTGCCACATACTGAACTTTGGAAGCAGTCTTGAATCCTTCATTCTTCATCTCACAGTGCAGTACGCATCTGGTATCTTCCACCGGATCTTCGAACATTGCTTCCTTCAGACCTTCTACCAGCTCTTCCATGCCGTTCAGGCCCTCTTTTGCAGCCGTGTAACTGATCATCATATTGTCTGCACGGAACAGCTTATGAGCCAGCATCTGAAGCTTCTGTACCAATACGTCTTTTTCTTCTTCAAAATGTTCCTCGATATAAGCGATCTTATCATAGAACTCGATACCGCTTGTCATGTCTTTTAACTTAGATGACGGAGATGCATAAGACATCGCACGAAGCACTGCTGTTGTATGTCCGGAAGACTGGAATTTCATAAGAAGTCTTGACTTCTGCATTGCAAGAATCTCTCTGATTCTCTTGGTATCTCCCAGTTTCGAACGTGTCAGGATCTCCTCCATCATCCGGAATACGACTGGCAGCTTCTGATATAATGCCTTTCCTTTGATTTCAAATGTTGCTTTGAATTCTTTTTCCGGCACTTTGGAAATGTCTGTATACAGTTCTAGTGATGTTCCGATACCGCCGGTATGCACGTTGATCTCATTAAAGAGTTCTCCGTACTTATAATTCTCGGTATCAATGACTCCAAGTACTCCCTGCAGGATTCCGACATACGGAAGATCTGCTTCTTCCACACCTGACATATCGAATAACACATCCACGTATCCGATGCCATTTGTCTCAATCTCATGGTAAACTACCGGTACATCTGCGATTCTTTTTTCTTCATTGATGATCGGCTCAATCTCTTTTGAAATATCTTCTCTTGAAAGAACCGGGATCTTCTCAAGATTTTCTACTGCATCCGGTGCTGACTGATATGCCTCTAATGCATTGGAACGCTCTACCAGTTCTTTTCTTTCTTCTTCTGTAAGACTTTCTTTGTATGCCTGTAACTTCTCCTGAAGTTCTTTGTCCATTCTTGCAGTACGTCCTTTTTCCGGCTTGATCAGCACAATCGCACCGTGCGTATTCTCTAACAGATATTTGCGGATCAGTTCTTCATAATATCCTGTTCCGACCTGTGCCTTTAAGAACTCGAATGTATCCAGCGCTTCGATATGGATAAATGGTTTTCGTCATCGTATAACCAGCTGTCCATAATCTGCAGTCCGTACATCAGTCCCTTCGGATAACCTCCGAAATCCGCCTCTCTGTAACGGAACTCATTATAATTGATTCCGGCTTCGAGAGCTTTCTTATCCATTCCATTTTCAACAATATCTTTTAATGTATCCTCGATTACTTTCACAAATGCTTCTTTCTGTTCTACATTCGCATTCTTCGCAATGACAGAAAAGATCGGCTGGTAAATTCCGTTGTCATACGATCCCATAATGTCTTTTCCGATCCCGGCATCCGTAAGTGCTCTCTTAAGCGGTGCTCCCGGTGCAGATAACAATGCATAATCCAATACTTCAAATGCCAGATACAGCTTCTCATCCAGGCTTGTTCCAATGACTTTATTGTAAGAAATGTAAGTATTATCCTCTTCTGATTCATCGCTTGCTATGGAATATGGCATCTCTTTTTCGATTACTTTATCAAATGGTTCCTGATAGCGGATCTTGGAATCTACCGGCGCATAGTCGAATTTGCTCAGATATTCCTGATCCAGCCAGTTTAATTTTTCTTCCATGTCCATATTTCCATACAGGTAAATGTAACTGTTTGACGGATGATAATATCTTCTGTGGAAATCCAGGAACTGCTCATACGTAAGTTCCGGAATCACTTCCGGATCCCCGCCAGATTCGTTCGCATATGAGGTATCCGGGAACAGTGTATTCAATACCACTCTGTCCAGCACACCTTCCGGTGAAGAGAATGCTCCCTTCATCTCATTATATACAACACCGTTGTAAGCCAGATCATCTTCCAGAGAATCCATCTTGTAGCTCCAGCCTTCCTGACGGAAGATCTCTTCATGCTGATAAATATTCGGATAGAATACCGCATCCATATATACATGCATCAGATTTTGGAAATCCTTATCATTACAGCTTGCTACCGGGTAAACCGTCTTATCAGGATAAGTCATTGCATTTAAAAATGTATTCAGTGAACCCTTTACCAGTTCTACGAACGGATCCTTCGCCGGGAAATTCTTAGATCCACACAGTACGGAATGTTCCATGATATGTGGTACTCCGGTACTGTCTGACGGCGGTGTACGGAATCCGATATTGAATACCTTGTTGTCATCATCATTTTCTATCAGTAAGATCCTTGCCCCGCTCTTCTTATGCTTTAACAGCATTCCGTGGGATTTGATCCCTTTTAAATCTTCTTCCTTTACTAATTCGTAAGCACTTAAGTCTTTTACACTCATGAATTTCTATGTTCTCCTTTCGTCTGCAATCTTCCATTTCCCCAAAGCAGAAGATTCTTCTGCCCCGCAATATATCTACTGGAATAATTGCCACTCATGCAAGATATTATAACACCTTTCTTATTATTCTGCACCTATCAAAAAAAGACTCCAAAGCAACTTTTGCGCCACATACTTTTATGCAAGGCAAAGAGTCTTTGAAGTCTCTGCTAATTTTAATTTTTTAACAAATCATTTATGAATGGCTTTCTGTTCTCTTCTTCATGAACAGTAAAGCTGCTGCCAGAAGTACCATACCGATTGGAAGACAGATCAATGCATTCTGAACAAATCCGGCAATTACATAAGTAATGCAGGAAACAACTGCAACGGTTGCCGCATACGGTAACTGTGTTGTTACATGGTTGACATGATTACACTGCGCTCCCGCGGATGCCATGATCGTTGTATCCGAAATAGGCGAACAATGATCTCCACATACAGCTCCCGCCATACAAGCTGAGATAGAGATGATCATCATAGTCTCGTTCGTTCCCTGGAATACCGCTACTACAATCGGGATCAGGATTCCGAATGTTCCCCATGATGTTCCAGTTGCAAATGCAAGGAAGCATCCTACGAGGAAGATAATTGCAGGCAGGAAGTTTAATAATCCTCCAGCTGCGGACTGCATAACATTAGCCACATACTCTGCTGCGCCAAGACTGTCTGTCATTGCTTTTAATGTCCATGCAAATGTCAGGATCAGGATTGCAGGTACCATAGCCTTGAATCCTTCCGGAACACATTCCATAGATTCACGGAACTTAAGTACTTTTCTAAGTGCATAGAATACAACCGTAACAACCAATGCGAAGAAACTTCCAAGCATCAGACCTACCGATGCATCACTTGCCGAAAATGCTTTAACAAAGCCTGTTCCACTAAAGAAGCCTCCTGTATAAAGCATACCGCAGATGCAGAAAATGATCAGGACCACTATCGGGAATACCAGATCGATCACTTTTCCCTTTTCTTCTACGATCTCATTCTCAGCATTTGCATATGGCCTGTCCGGTGTAGTATAGATATCACCCTTTACAGCATTATCTTCATGTAATTTCATCGGGCCATAATCAATCTTAAGCACTACGATCAAAACCATTGCAAGAATTGTGAGTAAAGCATAATAGTTATACGGAATCGCACGCATAAAAATAGAAAATCCATCTTCACCTTTTACAAATCCTGTTACAGCCGCTGCCCATGATGAGATTGGAGCGATGATACATACCGGTGCCGCTGTCGCATCGATCAGATACGCCAGTTTCGCACGTGATACATTGTGCTTATCTGTGATCGGACGCATAACACTTCCAACTGTCAGGCAGTTAAAATAATCATCAATAAAGATCAGGATTCCAAGCACGATCGTTGCAAGCTGTGCCCCAACTCTTGTCTTGATGTGAATACTAGCCCAACGCCCAAATGCTGCCGAACCTCCTGCATTATTCATCATGCAGACCATAATTCCAAGAATAACCAGGAATACCAGGATTCCCATATTATAGCTATCTGTCAGTACTCCTACGATTCCATCTTCAAATATATGCAATACTGCCTTTTCAAAATGGAAATTAGACCAAAAGATTCCTCCGATCGCAATTCCGACAAACAAGGAACTATACACTTCTTTCGTGATCAGTGCAAGACCAATTGCCACAATTGGGGGTACCAGTGCCCAGAATGATGAATACATCTTTGGTACATACTCTTTTCCTCCATCTGCCGCAAATACGGTAATTGCACCGCATGCAAAGATCATGAGGCAGGTGAGTACGGCAAAGAGTAATTTTTTTCTTTTCTCATAACTCTCTCCTTCGTTTTTTCCAAAATAACCATGAACAATTTCCTCTGCGTGGATTGCTCATGGCATATATCATCTTATAAGCAGGACATCCGTATTTTCAGATCATTCAACACTTCATTTATGTCCTCTATATAACTCTAAATACAAATTACATAATTAAACTCTTATATCTTCTATATACTCCGATAGCGCTCCACTTACTGAAGTGACAGTCCGCAGCATATTCTGCTACGTCCCAGGAAGTATATCTCGAATATAATAAGGGATGATATCTTCCTTCGGCAGTTTTCCCTTTCAGGCAGAAATGATTTCCCTTTATCTGTTGTTCTGCCTTACTGATGAAACCTGCGCCTCTATCTGGTCTCATTATTCATATAATAATATTTTTATCATCTTTGATCTATTTTGTCAATACAATATGGCAAATGCATGACAACGCAAAACTCCCGCAGATCCTTTCGAATCTGCGGGAGTCATGATTTATACTATTCTATTGCTAATCAGATATGATTACTCCTCTACTTTGTAAAGGTCTGTCAGTTTTGACAGGTAATCGTATCTTTCCATAGCCTCTGCCTCATTCTTAGCGAAGAGTCTTGCAGCCTTTTCCGGATTAGCTCTCTTAAGAGCATTGTAACGAACTTCTCCGTCAAGGAATGCCTGGTAATCTTCTTCCTTAGGCTGTTTGCTGTCAAGAGTGAACTTGCTTCCCTTTTCAGCTGCAGGATTGAATCTGAAGTTGTTCCAGTATCCGCATTCTACTGCTAACTGTTCCTCTGTCTGAGCTTTGCTCATACCCTTCTTGATACCATGGTTGATACATGGAGCGTATGCGATGATCAGAGATGGTCCCGGATAAGCCTCTGCCTCTGCAATTGCTTTTACAGTCTGGTTGAAGTCTCCACCCATAGCGATCTGTGCAACGTATACATATCCATAGCTCATAGCCATGCTTGCAAGGTCTTTCTTCTTCGTCTCTTTTCCGCCTGCTGCGAACTGAGCTGTAGCACCAGTCTTAGTAGCCTTAGAAGACTGTCCACCTGTGTTAGAATAAACCTCTGTATCGAATACCATGATGTTGATGTCTTCACCACTTGCTAATACGTGGTCAACTCCACCGAATCCGATATCGTAAGCCCATCCGTCACCACCGAAGATCCACTGAGATTTCTTAGCGAGGAAGTCTTTGTTCTTAACGATGTCTTTGCATGTATCGCAGTCACATCCGTCTAATGCTGCAACTAATTTATCTGTAGCATCTCCGTTTGTAATACCACATGCGAATGTATCGAGGTATTCCTGGCAAGCTGCCTTAACCTCTGCTGAAGCCTGCTCTGATGCTGCAACAGTTTCAACTTCTTCTTTCAGTCTCTTTCTGATTGCTTTCTGAGCAAGTAACATACCATATCCAAACTCTGCGTTGTCTTCGAACAGTGAGTTAGACCATGCAGGTCCCTGTCCCTTAGAGTTCATTGTGTATGGTGTAGACGGTGAAGAGTTACCCCAGATTGAAGAACATCCTGTTGCATTAGCGATGTACATTCTGTCACCGAATAACTGTGTGATCAGTTTTGCATAAGGTGTTTCTCCACAACCTGCACAAGCTCCTGAGAACTCAAGTAATGGCTGTTTGAACTGGCTTCCCTTAACTGTCTCTGGTTTGAATTTAGCAACAACTTCTGGTTTAACCTCGATCTCACGTCCGAAATCAAAGATATCCTGCTCTGCTGCATTTTCTTCCATGTTTGCCATAACAAGAGCTTTTTCACCCTTCTTACCTGGACATACATTTACACAAGATCCACATCCTGTACAGTCATATGCTGATACAGTCATAGTGAATTTCATTCCCGGCATACCGATCATATCGATTGCTTTTGTTCCTTCTGGAGCTTTTGCAAGTTCATCCTCTGTAAGTGCTACCGGACGGATAACTGCATGTGGGCAAACGTATGCACAACGGTTACACTGGATACAGTTTTCTGACTGCCATACAGGGATATCTACTGCGATACCACGTTTCTCATATGCTGCACTACCTGATGGTGTAGATCCATCTGCATAGTCAGTAAATGTAGATACTGGCAGAGTATTTCCTTCCTGAGCATTAACCTTAGACTGGATGTTCTTAACGAATGCTACAACATCGTCTTTTCCACCCTTAACTTCTGGTGTGAATAATCCTTCGTCTTCACAAGATTTCCAAGATTCCGGAACTTCGATCTCAACTACCTGTTTAGCACCGGCATCGATAGCATCGTAGTTCATCTGTACGATCTTGTCACCTTTTCTTCCGTAAGTAGCTTTTGCAGCTTTCTTCATCAGATCGATTGCTTCTTCTTCCGGAATGATAGATGCCAGTTTGAAGAATGCTGACTGAAGGACTGTATTGATACGTCCGCCAAGTCCGATCTCTTTACCGATCTTGATACCATCAATTGTGTAGAATTTGATGTTGTGATCAGCGATGAAGGCTTTTACCTGTCCTGGTAAATGTTTCTCAAGACCTTCCATGTCCCAAGAGCAGTTCAGAAGGAATGTTCCTCCGTCAACTAATTCCTGAACCATGTTGTATTTGTTTACATAAGATGGGTTGTGACATGCTACAAAGTTAGCCTTGTGGATCAGGTAAGTAGATTTGATTGGCTTCTTACCGAAACGCAGGTGAGACATTGTAACACCACCAGACTTCTTAGAGTCATAGTCGAAGTAAGCCTGTGCATACATGTCAGTATTGTCACCGATGATCTTGATAGAGTTCTTGTTAGCTCCTACAGTACCGTCAGCTCCAAGTCCCCAGAACTTACAGTTGATTGTTCCTTCTGGTGTTGTAACCAGTGGTGCACCAACTTCAAGTGAAAGATTTGTAACATCATCGTTGATACCGATTGTGAATCTTTCTTTGTCTGCGTTGTTGAATACTGCAACGATCTGTGCAGGTGTTGTATCTTTTTGATCCTAATCCGTACGTCCGCCGTTAACCGGTACTGCATCGAACTTAGATCCCTTTAATGCAGAAACAACATCCAGGAATAATGGCTCTCCCTGAGCTCCTGGTTCTTTTGTTCTGTCAAGTACATTGATGTATTTTACTGTGTCAGGAATTGCGTCAATTAATGCCTGTGCACAGAATGGTCTGTAAAGGCGAACCTTAACAACACCAACTTTTTCCCCAGCTGCTGTTAAGTAATCGATTGTCTCTTCGATTGTGTCACATACAGAACCCATAGCAATGATAACTTTCTCTGCATCTGCTGCTCCGTAGTAGTTGAAGAGTTTGTAGTCTGTTCCGATCTTCTCGTTAACTTTATCCATGTACTCCTGTACGATAGCCGGCATAGCGTCGTAGTATGGGTTACATGCTTCTCTTGCCTGGAAGAAGATATCCGGGTTCTGAGCTGAACCTCTCTGGCATGGGTGATTTGGATTCAGTGCATGATTTCTGAATGCATCGATTGCGTCCATATCTACCAGATCTTTCAAATCTTCATAATCCCATGTCTCAATCTTCTGAATCTCGTGTGATGTACGGAATCCATCGAAGAAGTTGATAAATGGAAGTTTTCCTTTTAATGCTGCGCAGTGTGCAACTGGTGTTAAGTCCATAACTTCCTGTACGCTGGATTCGCAAAGCATTGCTGCACCAGTCTGACGACAGGCGTAAACATCAGAGTGATCTCCGAAGATATTCAGTGCGTGGCTTGCAAGCGCACGAGCGGATACGTTAAATACTCCAGGAAGCTGTTCTCCTGCTACTTTATATAAGTTAGGAATCATTAACAGAAGTCCCTGTGATGCTGTAAATGTTGTTGTCAGAGCACCAGCAGAAAGAGATCCGTGTACTGCTCCTGCAGCACCAGCTTCTGACTGCATCTCTGTTACCTGAACAGTCTGTCCAAATATGTTCTTTCTTCCTTCTGTAGCCCATTCATCTACATGTTCCGGCATAACGGATGATGGTGTAATAGGGTAAATTGCTGCAACTTCTGTATATGCATATGAAGCATGAGCTGCGGCCTGGTTACCATCCATGGTCTTCATTTTTCTTGCCATTTTCGTTGTTCCTCCTTGATAATAGTACAAATCATATATTGACGTGTATGGTTTTATTATATCTCCTGTATCATCAAAAGTCTAGCGATTCCGACTGTTATTTTGTTCATTTTTTGGTACAAATACAGATTCTCGTATCATTTTGTCGGCATATTTGCCCATAAAATAAAACTGAGAATAAATCCCAAATTCATTTGGAAAGAATATGCTTAATAAGCACATACATCACAATCGCAAATGCAAATAAATACCCAATCGCACCAATTGCCGGGATTCCGCAGATCTTCGGGCTCATATTGGTAGTGCAGATAATGCTTGAACTGATCAGCAATGCCATCACCCACAATCCCATTACCACATTCCGCACCAGACGCCTCAGTAACTGTGCCAGATCGTTGGATGCATGCAGATCCAGGTTAACTCTTGTCTGACCTTTCATCAGACCATGCAGTGCATCCGCTGCAAGTCCCGGGACTTCTACTGCTTTATGCATCGAACGGTAAAGATTCTTTCCTGCATGTTTTAATTCTTTTTTCCAATCCAGATCTTTCCACATACTCTCTGAAATATGTCTGGATGCGATCTCGATCATATTGATCTGTGGAGCAATGTCTGCAAGCACACCTTCCATGTTAGTCAATCCTCTTGCCAGCATCGTCAGACCATGCGGCATACGGATCTTATTTTCCTTCATCACTTCCATAAGATCCATCATCACTTCTGCAACATCGATCTCTCCCATATCCAAGGACCCATACTTCGACATCAGTTCACTGATATCTTCATACAATACGCTCTGATCTGGTTTCTCTTTAAATTCACCCAGTGCCATGACTGCTTCCTGGATCATGCCGATATCATTTTCTGCAATGCCGCGGATTGCTTTTCCAATCAGTTCTTTATCCCGTTCGGTCAGTCTTCCCATCATTCCCATATCGATCCATACAATCTTACCATCCTGGATCTTTACATTTCCCGGGTGGGGATCTGCATGAAAGAAACCGTCTTCCATCACCTGTTTGATATAATTATCGATCAGCTTGATCCCGATCTCTTCCAGATCGTATCCGCCTGCCAGAAGTTTCTCTTTATCATCGATCGCAGGCCCTTCGATGTATTCCATGACCAGCACATGCATGGTTGTATATTCCTGATATAGTTTCGGTGTTCTTACATATACGACATCCGCATTCCGTCTGGCAAACTCTTCCATATTCGATGCTTCGGTGAGAAAATTCATCTCTTCCCGTGTCACATTCCAAAGTTCATCCAGTACCTGGTCGAAGTCAGCCATTCCTTTCAGACTGATCGGCGGCATCAGCTTTACTGCCTTCCGAAGGAGTCCGATATCTCTTGCCATAATTTCATAAATGCCTGTTCGTTGAACCTTGATAACAACCTGTTCACCGCTGAGCAGTTCTGCTCTGTGGACCTGTGCAATGGATGCTGATCCCAGTGGTGTATCGGAAATAAATGCAAATATTTCATTCCACGGACAACCATATGCCTGTTCGATCACTTCTTTTACTTCTGGAAATTCCATCGGAGTTACTTCTGAACGCAGACACATCAGTTCATCACAATATCTTTTCGGTAAAATGTCTGAATGCAGTGACATAATCTGACCGATTTTAATATAAGTAGGCCCCAGATCCTCCAGTATCATCCGGAGTTTCTGAGGCGTAATTCCCCTGGTGATTCCATATTTATGAAGTACGGATGTAATCTCCTTTAACCTGGTACGGTATTCTTTGGATTCTCCCTTACTCATGAACCTGTTCCTCTTTAGATTGATTGTCTTAAGCCACACGTTTCCTTCAGAAAAACTGGCCTCCTATCATATTCCGATCGTTGCTATCGAGCGGGAAGCAGAACATATCTGCAGCGTCAACACTGACAATTATATGGGAGCCGTACAGGCAGCCACTCTCCTGATTCGGAATCAGTGTGAAATCCTCATTCACGTCAATGTTCCGGTTCCTAAGCAGGTTCCCGCTTACAATCGTATCCGTGGTTTTGAAGATACCTGCATCGAACACCATGTTCCTTATGAACTGATGCTGCAAGATTTTTGGTTCCACTTATGAAGTACAACTTACGAAGCAATACAAAAAAGTCTTTGTCAAAATTGACAATGCTTATCCAGGAAAGAAAAAAAGGTGTTTTTCTCGCCAATGATACCTATGCAAATATTTTTTCTAAACCTAGTTTTTTCAAAAAATATGGAACATTACCACAAGAGTATCAGATCATGGGATTTGACAATTCCCCCTATTGCAAACGAGTCAATCATCCCTATTTCCACTATCGGACAACAGATCGATCAAATTTCCAAAACAGCTATGGAACTTCTGATCCTCCAAATGAACGAGATGAAGAAAAGGCAGCCCGTTCCTTTAAGCGAACCGATTCATAAGCAGATTACTCCTGTTTTGATCCGCCGGAATACTACGGATTAAATACGGTCAAAAAATCTCCTTTGCACAGAAAAGAAGACAATCAAAAGGAACTGTAATACTATTTTTCTTAGTACAACAGTTCCTTTATTTCGGAGTATTTTACCTGCATCAAAGCATTTCTTCTGCCTATTTCATCACAATGGAATCTTCTTTGATCTCAATCTTTCTCTCCTTAAGCAGCCTTCCCACTGCTCTTTTGAATGCATTTTTGCTCATGCCGAGTTTCCTTTTTAATCTTTTCTGCGTCTGCTTTATCGTTAAATGGCAGCTTTCCATCGCATTTTTTCATGATACCAACACATACTCTGCATCTTTATCCATCTTGCGCTGGAATTTTCTCGTCGGATGCTTAAATCCAGCTTTCCGATCTTCTTTTCAACGGCTGCTTTCAAACCTGGAGTTACCTCAATATTTCGTCCTGTTATGGTATAACGCATAATCATCAACTCCTTTTTCTGAGATATGCACATTATATCATGTTTATTATAAAATTACAACATAAAATCTCAAATTGACTAATAATTTATCTTAATTTTTTATAAAAAAAGTATATGTAGGGTGCAAATGGCTATTGAATTATTAATAGTGTACATGAAAAAATGTCAATAGTAACTGTGCATATTTTGATGAAAAACAGCAGATTTATGAGATATATACAAAAAGAAAGGACAGGAAAATGTAAAAGGGTGTAAAAAGAACAGGGTAAAATATGTGGATAATGTGGATAAGTCGGTGTATAACTAGAAAATGCAGAAAAACCGATAAAAATCGATGTGGATAACTTTGGGGGAAAACTTTGTGGATAAGTGTGGACAATGTGGATGTGCACAAAATCGAACATACTTTTTGTGCAAGATGTCTGGTTTACCATAATATGGGGGGAAATGTAAACTTTTTATGAAGTCGTTGAATAAATCCCGCTCAAGTGTTACAATGTATTAGATTGTATCATAAGCGTACTGGCTGCATTTGCGGCACAGATGCAGGTTGAAAAGAATTTTCATTCATATAAGGAAGAAGTTAGGAGAACTTACCATGAACGTAATTGAGAAACTGTTCGGGACTCACAGTGAAAGGGAATTGAAGATGATCCGCCCGATTTTGGCGAAGATCGAAAACCTGCGCCCCGAAATGATTGCCAAGTCAGATGAAGAGCTGCGCGATCAGACCCGTATCCTGAAAGCAAAGCTGGCTGACGGAGCAACTCTGGATGATATTCTGCCAGAGGCATTTGCTACTGTCCGTGAGGCGGCAAGAAGAACACTGAATATGGAGCATTTCCCGGTACAGCTGATCGGTGGTATCGTACTCCATCAGGGCCGTATCGCAGAGATGCGTACAGGTGAAGGTAAAACATTAGTAGCTACATTAGCTGTATATTTAAATGCATTAACTGGTAAAGGCGTGCATATGATTACAGTTAATGATTACTTGGCAAAACGCGATAGCGAATGGATGGGTAGATTATATCGTTCTTTAGGATTAACAGTTGGTTTAATCACTCATGATATGGATTTCCCTTCTCGTAAATTTGCTTATAATTGCGATATTACTTTCGGTACAAATAATGAATTTGGTTTTGACTATTTAAGAGATAATATGGTTGTATCTAAAGAACAGATGGTACAACGTGAATTAAATTATGCTATCATCGATGAAGTGGATAGTATTTTAATTGATGAAGCTAGAACACCACTTATTATTTCTGGTCCTGGTGCAAAATCTACTGATATGTATGCTATCATGGCAAAAGCTGTAGCAAATTTAAAAGAAGGAGAAGATTATGTTTTAAATGAAAAAGAAAAAACAGTTTCTCCTAATGATTCTGCTGTAGCAAAAGTAGAAAAAGCATTAAATATTAAAAACTTATATGATAGTGCTAATATAGAAATGTCTCATTGCTTTACACAAGCACTTCGTGCTAAAGCAATGATGAAACGCGACCGCGATTATGTTGTTCGTGATGGTGAAATCGTCATTGTCGATGAATTTACAGGTCGTTTGATGTTTGGTAGACGTTATTCTGAAGGTTTACATCAAGCTATTGAAGCTAAAGAAGGTGTAAAAATTCAGCGTGAATCTCAAACTTTAGCAACAATCACTTTCCAGAATTATTTCCGTATGTATGAAAAATTAGCTGGTATGACAGGTACAGCAAAAACAGAGGAAAATGAATTCTTAAAGATTTATAAATTACCAGTAATTGTAGTACCTACAAATAAACCTATTAAACGTATTGATTATCCTGATGTTATTTATAAAACTAAAAAAGCTAAAATGAAAGCAGTAATCAATACAATAAAGGAATGTCATGCTAAAGGTCAGCCAGTCTTAGTAGGTACAACTTCTATCGTTCAATCTGAAGAAGTAAGTGCACAATTAAAAAGACAAGGTATAGACCATAAAGTATTAAATGCTAAATATCATGAAATGGAAGCTGAAATCATCAAAGACGCAGGTCAAAAAGGTGCTGTAACTATTGCCACTAATATGGCTGGTCGTGGTACAGATATTAGCTTAGGTGAAGGCGTAGCAGAAGTTGGCGGTCTTTATGTAATTGGTACAGAACGTCATGAATCTCGTCGTATTGATAATCAGTTACGTGGTCGTGCTGGTCGTCAAGGTGACCCAGGTGCATCACGTTTCTTCCTATCCTTAGAAGATGATTTAATGCGTCTATTCGGTTCTGACAATATTGCCAATATCATGGAAAAACTTGGCATGGGTGAAGATGATCCAATTGAACATAAATTAGTTACTCGTTCCATTGAACAGGCACAGAAAAAAGTTGAAGCACGTAACTTCGATATTCGTAAACATGTCATTGAATATGATGATGTCATGAATCAACAGCGTGAAGTTATCTATGACCAACGTCGTAAGATTTTACTTGGTGAAAATCTCTATGAAAATATCATTGAAATGGTTAAACGTATAATTGACAGTCAGATGGATAGATATGCTAATGAAAAACTTTATCCAGAAGAATGGACATTAGAAGGTTTAATCCAAGAAGCAGAAGATATTTATGCACCAAAAGGAACTCTAGTAAAAGAACAATTAGAAGCGATGAGTCGTGATGAATTAAAAGAAACTTTATATAAAGTGGCTAAAGATAATTATGATAATCGTGAAAAATTATTCGGTAGTGAAGTAATGCGTGATTTAGAACGCATCATTATGCTTAAAGTTGTAGATAATAAATGGATGGAACATTTAGATCATATGGATATGCTTCGTGAAGGTATTAGCTTGCGTGCTTATGGTCAAAGAAATCCATTAGTTGAATATAAAATTGAAGGTCATGATATGTTCCAAGCAATGATCGATAATATTCAAGAAGATATTGCAAAATTGATGTATCGTGTAAATGTTGTTCGTGAACAACCACAGCCAGAAGACCGTTTGAAAAATGCAACTGTAAATCATGGTGAAAGTATTTCTAAATCTCCACAGGCAAAAAGTAATAATATAGGTAGAAATGACCTTTGTCCTTGTGGTAGCGGTAAAAAATATAAAAACTGTTGTGGCAAAAATAAATAATTAATATATAATGATAAGGAAAGCTCTATTTTATTTAATTTAATAGAGCTTTTGCCTATAAATAATTTTATTTATTTTAGTTAAAAATAAAAAGGAAGTGAAATGATGCTAGAAGATTTACACACTACGATTGTAGCGATAGAAAAAAAGCTCACTGAAATGGGGGATTCACTTTGACATCGCTCGCAAAGAAGAAAAAATTGCTGAGCTAGAATATAAAATGGGTGAACCTACTTTTTGGGACGATCCAGACCAAGCCCAAAAAATCACTCAAGAATTAAATGGTGTCAAAGCTGGTGTAGACAAATATAAAAACATTCTCCATAAATTTGAAGAAATGCAGATTTTATGGGAAATGGGCATGGAAGATAAAGATGAAACTGTTTGCGATGATGTAGAAGCAGAGATTAAAGAAATCAATGAAGCTATAGAACAGTTAGAATTAGAATTATTATTATCAGGTAAATATGATGCTAATAATGCAATTTTGACTCTACATGCAGGTGCTGGTGGAACAGAAGCGCAAGATTGGACACAGATGTTATTACGCATGTATGGACGTTGGGCAGAACGCAATGGCTTTAGCGTAGAAACAGCAGATTTATTACCAGGTGATGAAGCTGGGGTAAAATCTGTTACTTTATTGATTAAAGGTCATAATGCTTATGGCTATTTAAAATCAGAAAAAGGCGTTCATCGTTTAGTTAGAATTTCTCCATTTGATGCAAACTCTCGTAGACATACATCTTTCTCTGCTTGTGATGTTATGCCAGAAATTGATGATGATGTAGAAGTGGATATCAATATGGCTGATGTACGTGTAGATACTTATCGTGCAAGTGGTGCTGGTGGACAGCATATCAATAAAACTGACTCTGCTGTACGTATGACACATATTCCAACAGGTGTTGTAGCACAATGTCAAAGTGAACGTTCTACAGTTACAAACGTAGAACAATGTTTGCGTTTACTTCGTGCTAGACTCTTTGTAACTTG
>ENA-OPZD01000256-OPZD01000256.1-human-gut-metagenome-genome-assembly--contig:-NODE-256-length-15980-cov-2.787990_pt1 | contig 15980 bp, 24 predicted proteins | sample MGYA00242479_ERZ504495 | MGnify/ENA primary metagenome ERZ504495 (study PRJEB26092, sample SAMD00036286) | human gut metagenome | host: Homo sapiens | study: EMG produced TPA metagenomics assembly of... | reverse complement strand
TTACTCCAATGGGGAGACTATTAAGAATCCGGAATGGTGATAATCCAGAATCATTAGCAATCCGAAATGTTGCTGGCGAAATGCTTGGTGCTATGTATGCTGTGAATGGGCTATAAAAATGGATATATCAGTCTGGATTTACGGTATGACTATGAAGGCATTGAGAAATGGGCAACTGGTGAATGGAAGGCAAAAAATACATTAACTCAAAAATATGCAGAGTTTATGAAGAACATCAGAAACATTTGAATATTAAATTTACAAAAATAAAAGCTCATACGGGTGATTTTTATAATGAAGAAGTTGATAAGCTGGCAAAAGCAGCATTGACAGAAGGAAAAGGAATTCCTAAAATTAAACGTGGTGATTTTTGGTTTACGGTTGAAGGGATTACAGAAGATGATTTGATTGCCGTTCTTGGATTAGTAAAAGAAGAGATAGGTTCTGATAAGATAGCAGAAGAGGAAAAAAGCATAGCCCATGGTAAATCCAATATCTCTTAAGATCAGCAATAAAGATAGAGTTGTGGTATCTCATTATAGCAAAAGCAATACAGTGGTTATGCAGGGAAAACCGCAACTGCTTTTTCAACAATCATAAGTTATATTACAGAGTTGGTAGATATCGAAGAAATTCCTAAAATATTCAATAATACATACAATGTTAGTATTGATAAAGATGAGGTTTGTTCAGAATTTCAATTCTATATGCCAAATTCTTTCGACAAATTTTCATCTAAAATGGAAAAAGCGCTTCTCCAGGCAGTGTATAACTTAAAAATTAAAATTGGCAAGATGTTTGATGGAACATTCCTTGCGCATCCGGCAATGAGAGTCGTAGAAGCACATTTTGAAGATTTTATTGGTGAAGTACGAAATATTCCGGATGCAAAAATATATTAAAGATAATGGCTTTAATATGTTTGATAAGCTTGGAGCAAAATACAAACTAAAGATGGATCAACATGGAACGGCTACTGAAGATAAAAGCAAAGTATATTGGTAATCTTTATACGTTTTATCATAATAACCGGCATGTATTGTTCCATTGGGATGATCCGACAGGACCTTTAGATACTACAAAATTATTAAGTGTCGAAGATGCACATGATAAAATCAAAAGAGCACTGGCAATTATTGATGAATATTATGAGTAGTGATAAAAAGAGAAAGGAGAAAGTTAGATGAATAACTTTGAGATTATTAAATTAAATAATGTAGAAGATAATATACTTATTGTTATGAAAACTAGCGAGCCTCCTTTTGACTTTCTTAGTGAAATGGAGGAAGCACTTCGTAATATACAGTATTTGGGGTATGTTACGATTGATGAACTATTACACAGTGGGAATACGGAAGAACGGTTTATTCAGGGCTTTTTTAATGGGAATTCTTTTGAAAATGGAAAATTCAAATTTACTGTTATTGAAAAGAAGAGTAAATTAAGAGAGTACGCTTGTGAGTTTTTGCGTAAAGATATAGAACTTCTTCATTTTACAGGCTTAACAGGCAGACAGCAAAGATTAATTGAATGTGGTTGTGTAATCTAAATACCTAATACGGAATTATGATAACATAATAGTAGAAAATTTGATGAACTTATAAGAAGGCATTATCGCTGAGTCGGTAGTGCTTTTTTATTGGAAGAATTAAGGATATTTTTTCCTGCTATAAAAGTTATCAAAAAGTGATCTGTATTCTATAATATCTTGAGTAAAAAAGTGGATGAAAAAAAAGGAATTTTTCACAAAAAATATTGCACATATCATATTGACGGTGTACAATATAACGAAAGATACTTTAGCGCTCTGATTGAGTAAGGGTGTATATAAGTTAAGAAAAATAGAACAAATTTTTTCTTGGAAAAACAAATGAAGGAGGAGCCCATGTGAAAAATAAGATTGTTAAAGCAGGAATAGGAATACTGATTCTTGGATGTTGTTTGGGCGGAGGCTATTATGCAGGGAGTCAAACAAATTCTGATGATATAAAACCTGTTGCTGTGGTAAAAGAAGATAAACCTGTAAAAGAAAAATTATACGATACAAATTTAATTGCGATTGTTAATGCTGACGAAGGAATTCAAAAAGAGGACAAAGTGGTAAGTTACAGTCAGTCTTTGCTAGGGACATTAACTCTCCCATATGAAATAACAGGTATTGAAGATGCAAAACAAGGATTAGAAAATGGAAAATATAGTGCATACATGATTTTACCTGGAACATTTTCAGCATCTGTTGAGTCTATCAATACAACACCACAAAAAGCAGTTTTAGAATATGCAATTGCTCAAAATCTCACGCAAGAGGCACAGGCAAAAGCTATTTATTCAGTTGGAAATACCTTTACAACCTTAAATAATGGTATTAGTGAATTATATCTTTCTTCCGTTTTAAGTGAAGTGCATAAAGTACAAGATGCTGCAGGCATAATTAAAGGGAATGATATTCGAGATTTAAAAGCTCTAGGTGAGGTAAGTGGAGATGATTTGACAGAAGCAATTCAATTACCGGAACTAGCATCTGTAGATAAAAAATTGAACTCTTAGATCTTATTCCACATTATGAGGAAGAAGATAAACTTCTTGCTGAAATTGATAAAACCTATCAAGATTCTTGGTCAAAGGGAGAAGAACAATTTAACAATACCATCAAGACACAGTCTAATGGTTTAACAGCAAGTCTAAAGAATGATGATGGTGTGAATGCAGAATACGAAAAAATGCTAACAATGCATGGACAGGAAATGGAAATCCCGAAATATGAGGATGATACTGAAGCCGAAAAAGAGGAAGTTTCAGATCATGTTGAAAGTATTCAAAAGAATTTGAATGAAATCGAAAAGATAAGTGCACTAAAGAAAGATTTCGATGAACTAAAGGGAAAACAGTCTGTGGCAGATGAGAAAAATGGCAAAATTCAAACTTCTTATGACGAGATAAAAGAGAAGTTAAGAGAGTCCATTGTACGTGAATGGACTGAAGAAGAAGGAAAAGTTGCTTGGACGGAATACCAGGTTTATAGCAAACAAAATGTGGATGCTTTTTTACAGGGACAAGAAGCGGCAAAAATTGCATATGCAAACCAGAAGCTACGAGAATATTATGATAGTCTTCTGCTAAGTGAAAGTTTTCTTGATTATAAGGGCTCCTGGATTGATATGTATAAAAAATTGAGTGCTTTGGATCCTGATACATATCCTGCAAAAAGCGACGAAGAATTGAACGTGATGGTAGATAGTTCGATTAATTTACCAGAAGAAGAGCCGATTCCACCTGCTGAAACAGTATCGTTAAATCCAATTACATTCCGTGCAATTGGATATACTGCAGGAATTGAAAAACCTGATTGGGACACACTTCAATTTCCAAACTTAGAGCAGACTACAATCATGGATGATGTTAATGGTATATTAAGTACTTCTAAAAAATATACAGACAAAAGAATGCAAGAGATAAATAACTCTAAGAGACCGGTTGGTCGAAAAGGATGCGTCTGTTCGTGAATCATTAAGTACATTTGATAATGCCTATAGCAGTATGCTTATTGCACAAGGTGCTTTGGAAAAATCAATTAATGATTATTCACCAAGTCAATACTTAGAAAACGAGATAATTCAGGGGTTGCAACAATCTTTAGGTAAAAATCAAAATACTATTCAAGAGAAAATAGAAACTCAGAATAAACAGTATGAAGATATGTAGAAAAAGTTTACACAACATCTGAAGAAAACACAAAGAAACAAGCAGAAAGTATTGAAGCTGGGGAAAAAGCATCTAATGAAAAATTGGAGACTAATCTTGCAAATGCAAAAATTCAAAACAGACAAGTTATGAAGATAATAAAAGAATGCTAAACGATATTGGTGGTATACTGCCATATTCTAGACTTGGAACACAGGAAAATATTTTGGCATACCGGTTTATGTCAGAGCCGTTGGCTGTAAATGATTTAACGGTTGTCAAAAATGATCCTATTGAAACAGAAGAGGTAAACAATAATATACCAGAGAGCAAGATGGAGAAGGAAAAAACCAGAACAAAAAATATTTCTGTAATGGTAATTGCGATTCCAATTGTACTTATTTTGCTTTGCATGGGAGTCTATATAGTTTTAAGAAAAAACATAGTGATTCCCAAGAGGATCATTTATAAATATGTAAAAACAGGTTGATTGTAGTACGCAATAGGAAACAGCCACAAGAACAGATTCTGGCTATGCAGTGTACAAACAGGAAAAGGCAAGGAAGATGGTTACTTTATATATAGAGCCATTTTCCTTGCTTTTCTTTTGTTAGGCGATATCGGTTATACTTTACTGATTTTGCAGGGAACCCACTTTTTCCAGTAAATCAGTATGTTCTATCTGGATTTTTGAAACATGATCAATTAGTTTCATCACACGTTATAAAGACGAAAATGTTTCCGCAACATATATAAACAAAGGGGAAATATCTATTTACAGTACATTAGAGAAAAGTATGATACGAATAAGCTATATTCAAGTTTAGAGATGTATCGGAACTGTTCGGCATTTCCAATATGTTTGATTCGTTTATCTATTTTGTAGCGCCCTTTATATATATTGGAAAAGAACGCAAAATTCTGTTGTTTTTTTGGAATTATAAGAAAAAGATACGAAATAAGAGCTGAATATATCAAAAAATAGTTGTATTTGCACAAAAAATCTTTAAAAATATATTGTCAAATAGAGGAAAAAAGTGTAAAATATAGAAAAAAATACTTGCGAAAATCGCATTAGACCTGAAGGCATAAAGTTCTTTGAACTTTATAGTTTTCATTACTTTCAAAGGAGGAAAAAAATATGTTACGTGTGGATTATGAAGCATTAGCAGCTGGCTCAAAAACTTTGCAGGATCAGGGAGCAATTTTTTGAAGAATGTATTGACAGAATGCGTCAAGTGATCGAAGGACTTCCAGATGTTTGGGAAGCAGATACAAGTAAACGTTATGTGGAACAGTTCCAAGAAGCAGAACCGGGACTTAGAAATGTTAGACAGATGATTGAAGATATGGCCATTCAGATGCAGAAAATTTCTGATAATTTTGCACAGGCAGATAGTGATATGGCTGGACAAATGTAACATCAGTAATAGAGTAAAAGAGGAAGCCGCCAAAAATGGCGGCTTTTCTAAAAGGAAGGGAGGAAAATGCATATGGAAGGACAGGAAAATATGCAGTCCCAACCAGGGTTAAATTTAGATACAGAAATATTGCAAAAAAAAGAAAACATAAGCACATCGTTATGTGACCGTTTTGGCATTCATATGTACACATTGGAATTTATGGAACATGAGAAAAGATACCAAGAAAAACAGCAAGAAAAAGAAGATGAGATTTTTTCCAATGTTTTAAATAATCCAGAAAAGGAAATGACAGATACTGCATTCAAAAGAGTCATACAGGCTGAAACAATCGCAGTAATTAAAGCAGAATATAATGAGAATAAGGCAACCAGTAATCCATATATAAATATAGCCTATGGAATCTTAGGAGCGATACTGGCAGGAACAGTTCTCTTTTTAATAGAAAGATATAGGAGAAAACGGAATGAAAATTACCATAACTATCAAAAATGAACAAGATGGAAAATCTTATGATGTTTCTCTGGATAATCGGCAAAAAATTGCAACCACATTGAAAGTAATGAGCGAAAATCTCCCGGAGTTCATGAAGGGAATCGGAACCAATCCGGCGGTACAGTCTGAACGGACAAGTCGGCACTTGAAGTTAGAATCCACCTATGAAGAATCTCATATTTATACAGGCGATATAGTGGTGATTTCACAAAGAGAAAAAGAATAGAGAGGGACTGATGAAGATGGGAAAAAGAAGGATGAAAAACAGGGATCAAAGGTGAAGAGACGCAGCAGAAGGCTACCTATTTGAAGGAAGAAATTAAAAAGTCTTCGATGCATGCAAAAGATAGTTATGATTATAAAAAACTCTGTGTGGATCGAAGGGGGCTTCTGCCTTGTAAATATGAAGAGGACAGAGAAGATTTATATTTTTATTATGATATAGAAAGAATGAGTCCCTTTCAAGATATAAAAGTAGAATCACGAGAGAAAAAATATCAAGTATTGATTAACTTTTGCTTGCTGAAAGAGCTACAGACAGATTTTGTTTTGAAACTGACTGTAGATAATCTGTATTATGATGAAAATGGATTATTATATCTGAAAGAACGAGACATTTATGGACGTGGCGAAAAACCAAGTGATCTACAATTTGTTAATGCCTATAAAAGCTTTGTTGCAGGTGTTTTGGGAAGTAAATATTCTGTCACACAAATCCAGGAAAGTGGGATTGAAATCTGCAGAGAAGAAAAGTGGTTTGAACCCATCTATCGTTGTGAAACATCAGAAGAGATTGCAGATATCTTGCGAAAAGTGAGAGAAGATTATCTTTTAGAACAAAAGCGGGAGATGCAGAATGTAAAGAAATCTACGTATTCAATATGGAGAATTGTAGCCATTATTACATTGATCGGAACCTTGCTTGGCGGTGGATATGCAACATATCTTTCTATTAAAACTGTTCCCGAGCAGAAACAATTGCTTGCAGCAAATGAGGCTTTTATTCAAAAAGATTATAGAACTTGCGTGGATAGCTTACGAAATGTGGAACCATCTGAAATGGAAAAGAATACACTTTATATTTTAGCATATTCTTACGCCAATATGGAAAGCTTTCGTCAGGATGAAATGAGAAATATTATTGATAACCTGTCGATAAGTAGCAATTCGAAGATTTTAGAGTATTGGATACGGATAGGAAGGCTGGAAACAAAAAAGCGGAAGAAATTGCCCTATCGCTGTCTGATGATAAATTACTAATTTATGCATATATGAAAGAGGCAGACGATTTAGAGAATAATACACAGATAGATGGTTCAGAGAAGAAACAGAGGTTGGATGAATTAGAGGGGCAGATAGAAAAACTTGGCGATAAATATGAGCCTCAAGAGGAAGAAAATGTAGAGAATATTAATAAAAAATGTGCAGGAGGATACTTCCATAGAAGAACAGCAGACACAGGATACCACAGATACTGCACAGTAGTGTGTTCTAGATGTTACAGGAGGAAAAAGTATGGGAAGTCTTTCAGATGATAGGAAAAAAAGAGATGAAGAACGCAGAATTGCCGGACTCAAAAAAGAGATTCAAGATTTAGAAGTAGAACTAAAAGAATATGAGGCCGCAAAAGAAAAAGTACAGAATGCAAAAGCTAATTGTAATACAGAGGTTACCAGTTGGCAGGAAACCGTTGGAAAAAATTTGCGCAAAAAGAAATAAAGCAGCCGGATGTTTTTGAAGGCGAGATGGCGAACAAATTAGAAACATACATAGACGATGCAAAGGAGGAAAATGATAAGGGCATTGAGAAAGCAGCGGAGTTGGTAACAGAATTAGGTACACAAATTGATAAAATAAATGAAAAAATTTCTTTCCTTAATAATAGTATTGACTATAAAAGAAGTTTGATATAAGGAGGTAGAGAGATGGCTAATAAAATTGCAATAAATGATGAGGACTTTACTTCATTAGAAGAGAATTTAATAGCAAAGCATAAAAGTATAATTGAATTAGTCGGAAATGTTGTAAAACAACTCCAAGATTTGAGTAGAAGAGATGGCGAATTTTATACGGACTCCATCTCTCCTAAAGTACAACTTTTATGTGATGAATTAAATGATGCTAAATCATCTATGGAAGAAATCTATTCTGCACATACAGACATTATTTCCAGTTTTAAATCCGCGGTTGCAGATTTGGATACATGTTGTTAGGAGGGAAAACAATGACAAACAACATTCATGTAAATTCGGATAGTGTTATATCCATTGTGGGTGCAACAATAAAAGGTATTGAAAATATACAAGAGGACGTAAATGATGCATATTCATCACTTATAGATTTATTATCCGATGCATCCGGCGAAGAAGTGGATGCATTGCGTGAACAATTAGAAACAGAAAATAACTTAGCGATTGCGCTGTGTAATACTTTGACAAAATTTTCGAACAGTATCCGTTTGCTGCTTCTTGAATTTACAGAACTGGATTCCACAGGAGCTAGTCAGATGGGAAATAAATAAAAAGAGAGGTGGAATAGAATGAAACGAGTGTTCCAGGTAAGCGAGATCACAACGCTGTGCAATGAACTGAAAACATTGTTAAACGGGTGCAAAACCCATATTTCAAACATGAAAACTTATGCAGAGCAGGCAGATGAGGCACTTGCAGAAGTGCCTGGCGAAGTACGTCATTATGGGGCGGTTTACAGTGTTTCTGAACTTCGCAGTGCCTTAAAAACAGAGAAAATCGAGGACGCACTGACCAAGCTGGAAAACTGCCGCGTAAGAGCCTGTGAGCTGATCCCGGCAGCCGATACGGACTATGCTGCCCAGACCAGGGAGCTTATGGGGGTCACGAAAAACCTGCAGACACTTTTGGAGGAAATGGAGCAGTTTTTTGATCCATACTCCGCTTACCACCGATTATTCCGCCTTCAAAAAAGCCTTTGAGGAGGTACAGGCAAGATGGAACAAGGTAACGGAAAATGCAGAAAAGGTAGTGGAGAAGCTGATGGCGAACATCAAAGGTGCAGAAACTATCTGCCATGCCTTTTCCAAAGACCCAGTGAATTTAAGCACTGGAAACTTTATCTATGACCGGACCGATCTGGAGGTGGGCGGAAGGGAGCCGTTTGTGTTCCGCCGCTTTTACAATGCCATCAACGGTCGGGAGGGTGTGCTTGGAAAGGACTGGAACCATAATTATGAAGTACATCTGGAGTTTACAGACGGGGAAGCGGTGCTTCTCAGGGAAGACGGGAAAGAGGAACGTTTTTTTCTGGGAGAAGGACCGCTATCTTTCTTTGTTTGCCAGTGAGGGAACATTGGAGAAAGCAGAAGACGGATATACGTACCGTACCAGGGAACAAAAAGTCTACCGCTTTGACAGGGAAGGAATGTGTCTGGAAACGGAGACCCTTTTGGGCGGCCGAGTAACATTTACGTATGAAACGGAAGCACCTTTCCGTCTGGTAAAAGCGGAAAAGGACACCGGGGAATTCTTTGCCTTTTCCTACGGAGCAGATGGCATGCTGGAACGTGTGGAAGACCATGTAGGAAGATGCCTGTCCTATCAGTATCAGGGAGGACTTCTGAAGGAAGTGACGCTTCCGGATGGGAACACCTTCCGCTATGGCTATACCCCGCAGGGAAAACTGGAGCAGGTGGAGAACCCGAGGGGGATCGTGACGGTGGAAAACTTCTTTGATGAGGAACACCGCACCACCTTACAGAAGTTCCCGGACGGGACACAGATGTCTTATGTATATGATGCAGAAAAGAAGGCCGTAGAACTTACGGAACGGAATGGCAGCCGGGTGATCTATGTCCATGATGACAAGTACCGGGATGTGAAGCATATCCACAGCAACGGGGAGGAACGTTTTGCCTATAACCAGAATAACCAGAAAACTCTGTATGTGGACCGGCTTGGAAATAAGACCCAGTACGCCTATGACCCGGCTGGAAATCTGGTGCGTGTGATCGATGCCCTTGGGAATAAGACAGAGATCCGGTATGGGGAAAAGAACCAGCCAACCGGGATCAAGATAAATGGAAAAGATAAACTGTGCGGGGAATACGACGCACAGGGAAGGCTTGTAAAAACCAGGGATGCCCTTGGAAATGAAGTGGAGATCACCTATACAGCATCCGGGTGGCCGCAGACCATCCAGCAGGCAGACAAAAGCCGGATCAGTCTCTCCTATGATGCAAAGGGAAACATCACAGCGATCGAAGATGCCCTTGGAAATGTGACCCGGTATGCTTATGATGCCCTGAACCGGATGGTGGAAAGTACCGATGGAAAAGGGAATGTCACAAAATATGCGTATGATGTGATGGGAAATGTGACCTGCGTGGAAAATGCGGAGGGAAACCGCCAGAGCTATGAATACAATGCAAGCGGAAAAGTAACGAAGGTGACAGACTTTGACGGGGCGAGCATCCAAAGGGAATACAATGTCTTAAACCGCCCAAGCAAGATCATTGATAAAGAAGGAAGGGAAACCCTCCTGACTTATGACAGCATGTGGAACCTTGCAAGGGTGACAGCATCGGACGGAGCAAGGACCACCTATCTTTATAATGAAGAAAACCTGTTATCCCGGATCAAATATGCAGACGGGGCAGTAGTACGCTATACCTACGATGCCAATGGAAACCGGATCGGAGAGGAAGATGAAAACGGGGCGAAGACCACGTTTTGTTTATGATGCCCTTGGAAGAGCGGTGGAAGTAACCGGGGAAGAAGGACTTCATTATGCCTACCGGTATGATGGGGAAGGAAATCTTATAGAGGCAGAAGATGCCTTGGGAAATACCGTATCCATGGAATACGATGGAAATGGGAATCTGGTGAAAGAAACTAACGCCCTTGGTGAGAGCAGACATTATACTTATACCCCGTTAGGCGATGTGGAAAGCATCACCGATGAGGCAGGGCGTACTACTTGTTACCAGTATCAGAAAGGCGGACTATTAGAAAAAATCCAATACTCAGATGGTACAGAGGAAGCCTTTACCTATGATGCCAACGGAAACCTGGAAACCCATACCCTTGCCACTGGGTTTGTGCTGCGTTATGGATATGACAGCATGGACCGGATCACGGAGATCACAGGAAGTGAAGGGGAGAAGAAATCCTATACTTATGATGCCCTTGGAAATGTGACTTCCATGACAGACGGGGAAGGGAACACCACCCGATATGCTTATACCTTAAGCGGGCAGCTTGCGAAAGTGACGGATGCCCTTGGGAATGAAACGCAATACCGCTATGATGCCTGTGACCGGCTCATTGAAATCTGCCAGTATGGAGAAAAGGCAGATCAGGAGTTTTTTGGAAGCGGAAGAAAGAAACCGCAGGGGAAGAAGGTGCCAGGTTACCCGTTACCACAGGGATATCCGTGGGCAGATCACGGAAGTGACGGATGCCATGGGACAGAAGGAAACCTACACGTATGATAAAAAGGGGCAGCTTCTTGGAAAACTGGATAAGGAAGGTTATCTGACCAAGTATGCCTATACAAAACAGGGAGATTTATCCGGTATCCAGTACGCAGACGGAAGGGAAGTGAAGCTGTCCTATAATCCACTCAGACAGCTGACAGAGATACAGGACTGGCTGGGAAGCACAAAAGATCACTCCGGATGCACTGGGGAAGGGGCAGAAAAAGGTACAGTACCCGGACGGAAGGGAAGTATCCTATACGTATGGAAAAGCAGGAGAGAGAAGAAGTCTCACCTATCCGGATGGAAAGACGGTCTTCTATGGCTATGATGAACAGTTCCGTCTTTCTGAACTGAAAGAAGGGGACAGCATCATCACGTATGGGTATGATCCGGTAGGAAGACTGTGTGAAAAGCAGTTCCCAAATGGAACAAAGACCACGTATCGTTATGACAGAAAAGATCAGGTGACAGAACTGGTGCATCGGGATAAAGAGGGCATCCTTGACCGCTATACCTACCTGTATGACCTTTTGGGAAACAAGACCGGAATTACAAAAGAGAGAAGAGGGCTGGAACAGGAGAGCGGCAGTTATACCTATGGTTATGATGCACTGGGCAGGCTGTCAGAAATCCAAAAGGACGGGAAGGTACAGACCCAGTATGGTTATGATGCCTTTGGAAACCGTATCTGGAAAGAAGAAAGCAGGGAAAGAACCTCCTATCAGTACAATGACTTGAACCAGATGGTAAGTGAAAGACAGGGGGAAATCCGAAAAGAGTACGGTTATGATAAGAGAGGAAACTTAACCAGTATCCTTGAAAATGGGACATGGAAGAAGCAGTATGTCTATGGTGCGATTAACCGTCTGGAAGAAGCGGTGGATGCGGCAGGGAAACAGGCAAGATACCAGTATAACGGACTGGGACACCGGGTAGGAAAGCAGGAAGGTGTTCTTCCAAAAGAAAAACTGGAGAAACTGGATCCACAGAGAAGGATCGGCATGGAAATCGGGAACAGCCGCCAGATTACTTATGCTTTGGACTTAACCAGACAGTACCATAACCTTCTGGAACGGACAGAAGAAAGCAAGAGCCAAAGATACTTCTGGGACGGGAATGTGGCAGCGTATGAGGAAAACGGGGAAAGGAACTATTACCTTCAGGATGAACTGGGAAGCCCGCTTCGGATTGAAGACAGTGCCGGAACGCTTCTTGAGAGTTATGGATACGGAGCCTTTGGGGAAGATCTGTATCAGAACCAGGGAAAGATACAGCCGTTTGGCTACACGGGATACCAAAGAGATGAGGTGTCAGGAACCTACTATGCCCAGGCGAGGGAGTATTTAGCAGAGAGCGGCAGGTTTGCAGGCAAGATATCATGACAGGCACAGTAAAATATCCCGAAACATTTAATTTGTATAAATATTCTTTTAATCAACCATTAAAATATATTGATCCCAGTGGGGAAACAGAAGAAGAATTTTGCGAAAATATATCAACTGCTTTTTCAAGATATGGAGAGCAATTTATAGAATCCGTTTCTTCACCACAAAATTGGGGATTATGGGCATTAGATGGCAGTTTTGCAGCTTTAGAAGTTTATAAACAAATAACTAAACATATTCCTCAATTTAAGACTAATGCTAACAATAAAACGCTTGTTAATATTTCGGATTCCGTTAATTACAAAGGTGGGCGAGGCGGTGTTAGGCGAATATCAAAAGCTAAGTTGTTACAACAGGATAGTTCGTTAGGTGAGGCGTATCGGACACAAATGAAATTGGATAAATTAAGTAAAGGATTGGTATGTTTAAATGGAGCTGTAAGTTTTATTTCAGAGTATAACAGCAATCCTGATTTATCTGTTAAAGAAAAGATAGTTAATTCATCAGTAGAGGCGACGTGGTCAATTGGTTCTTCAGTTGCAATAGGCTCGGCTTTAGGAAGTTTTATTACCAGGGGCAGGTACGATTGTTGGAGCGATAGGTGGATTTGTTGTAGGAACAGCAGCCTCTATATTGATTATGGGATTGCAAAAAACTAAATGGTTTTGACGGGGGGAACAAAAATCAGTACTGGATTATGTAAAACAAGGAGTTAACAAAGTTGTAGACGGAATAGGGGATGCCTTTTCCGGATTTGGGGAATTTGTTTTTGGGTAGGAGAAGATGAAAATGATATTAACAGATTTAGATATATGTGTACTTGCTCTGGAAAGTACACATAATGTAAAAAAAATGGAAAAGTGCTTACCATATGGTGTAAAAAATAAGTTGAAAATGGAAAAATGGACTGTTTATTAAAAAAAAGTGTTAAAAAAAGTTAACAATCAATTGCAGAGTTTGGAGATGAGTGAAAATAAAAAGTTTACTGAAATTATTACTACAATTTTATTTCCGAAAAATGATTTATGCAATTTTTTAAAAAAAGATGCTCTTGTAATGCAAATTTTTATTTCTGAAACAAAAAAGGTGAAATTATAAATATTAATAATGAAGCACATGAGATTTTAGAAATTATGGATGAAGAGATTGCATTAGAAGAATATATCGGCTTCAGTAAAAGCATATTTTATAATAATATATTTTATGACAGCGAATTAAATACATTTGAGAAAATTCAAGATAATTATGTGAAAGGTAAAGCGTTGGGCGAAAAATTAGAGAGCATATGTGAATTCTGTGATCAATTAGAAAATCCAGATTATACATTGATAATTAGTTCATGTGAAGATGATGAAAAAATGGTGGAGAATATTGTTTGGAATATAGATGATAACAAGATTAAATTTTGTAGTACGCAAAATAAAATTTCGAATAGTAAAATCCGAATGGGTATGAAATCGTGTTAAAGTTATTTCGTTTTACTGCTATACCTATCTGTATGACCTACTTGGAAATAAAACGGAATTCCAAAAGAGAGAAGAGGTCTTGAGCAGGAAAGCGGCAGTTATGCTTATGGCTATGATGCACTGGACAGGCTGTCAGAAATCCAAAAGGACGGGCAGATGCAGACCCGGTATGGGTATGATGCCTTTGGAAACCGGACATGGAAAGAAGAAAGCGGGGAAAGGACGTCCTACCAGTACAATGCCCTGAACCAGATGGTAAGCGAAAAACATGGAGAGATCCTAAGAGCATACCGTTATGATAAAAGAGGAAACCTAACCGGCATTCAAGAAAACGGGGCATGGAAAAAACAGTATGTCTACGGTGCGATCAACCGTCTGGAAGAAGCGGTGGATGCGGCAGGAAAACAGGCAAGGTATCAGTACAACGGACTGGGACACCGGGTAGGAAAGCAGGAAGGTGTCCTTCCAAAAGAGAAGCTGGAGAAACTGGATCCGCAAAGCAGGATTGGCATGGAAATCGGAAACAGCCGGCAGATCACCTATACCCTGGACCTGACCAGACAGTATTATAACCTCCTGGAGCGGACAGAGGAAAACCGAAACCAGAGATACTTCTGGGACGGGAACGTGGCAGCGTATGAAGAAAATGGGGAACGAAACTATTACCTTCAGGACGAACTGGGAAGCCCGCTTCGGATTGAGGACAGTGCCGGAATTCTCAAAGAGAGTTATGGATACGGAGCCTTTGGGGAAGACCTGTATCAGAACCAAGGGAAGATACAGCCATTTGGATATACAGGATATCAGAGAGATGAGGTATCAGGAACCTACTATGCCCAGGCAAGGGAATATCTGGTGGAAAATGGAAGATTTGCAGGGCAGGATTTGATTGTTGGTTTTGTTGAGTATCCGGAAACACTTAATAGATATGGATATTGTTGGAACAATTCCTTAATATATGTAGATTCTGATGGAAAATTAGCATTTTTAGCTACTATTGGAGTCGGAGCATTGATAGGTGGAGCTATTGGGGGAATCGGCTCTATTATTTGTGACGTATCCAAGGGAGAAGATATTGATTGGGGAAAAGCAGGGAAAAATGCCTTAAAAGGAGGCGCAGCCGGAGCTCTTATAGGAACAGGAGTAGGGGCGGTAGGAGCATTATCATCTGCTGGAGCAGCTGGTATAGCAGTTAATACAGCAAAAGCCGCTACATTTGGAGCGTCTGCTAGAGGTGTTTTTGATTTATTAACAAGTATAAACACGAAAGAAATGACAATTTCACCACTCAAGAGATATGCATCATCTGCAATGGGAGGTGTGGCAATATACCATTCGTGGAAGATTTCGAAAAGGGCTACTGTAGCTGGGGGATTAGTTCAAGGGATCTCTGATTTTGTGGCTGGAGATCTTTCTTCTATGGAAACCTACGCTGGAAGTATGCTATCAACAGCACTTGCAGGAAAGTTTGCAAAAAGTCCTAGTTTTATACAGGCACTTATTACAATAGTAGGTGTGGGAGGAACTCAAGCACTGGAACAGATAGGAGGAGTAGAACAGTATACCGCATTAGATTATATTGTTGGACCAGCTAGAAATTTGATTCTCTCTCTTGGAGCACGGTTTGGGGCTCAAAAGTTGAAAAATGAATGGATAGGTGAAGATGAAATTACGGCAATTTTAGATGGGCTATATAGAAGAATTGAGGAGGCATGTAATGGATAAAGAGGTAAAGATATTTTTTATTATTATATTTATCTGTATGATAGTTATTTCTATCATATCTGTTGGACTTATATTAAAAAGAAGAAAAGTACTAGTAATAGTAGGGCTTGTTATTCTTACAGTAGAACTTATTGTTGCAATAATACCGTGTGTTCTAGATTATGGTAACGCATTGAATAACAGGTATGAAGTAACTTCAGGGATTGCATTAAATAATAGTAAAAGCTCAAAAGTTCCGTGGAGGACTGCTGAAATTTTAGAAGATACATCAGGAAGAAAAAATTACACTTATGTTTTTTTTAGAAAAAAATCAAATAAAAGGCGACTATTTGGTGGTAAAGTATCTTAAACTATT
>ENA-OPZD01000255-OPZD01000255.1-human-gut-metagenome-genome-assembly--contig:-NODE-255-length-16013-cov-3.188657_pt1 | contig 16013 bp, 19 predicted proteins | sample MGYA00242479_ERZ504495 | MGnify/ENA primary metagenome ERZ504495 (study PRJEB26092, sample SAMD00036286) | human gut metagenome | host: Homo sapiens | study: EMG produced TPA metagenomics assembly of... | reverse complement strand
TCAATTTGTTCTGTTGCAGTAAGTTCTGAATTATTATCCAGATTAGAAATATGGTTTGTACCATCATCACTTGTATTAGCAGGAGTTATTTGTTCGCTAGCTGTACTTAGTGGGTCAACGACATTGGCCTATATAGTTACAATTATTTTTAATGGTGCCAACACTACATTGATACAATAAAAATTTAATGTGGAAATGCTTCTGCCGGTGATCGTTTCATCGCAGATTGAAGACAAATATGAACTTGAGACTATAAAAGCACAAACAATCATAGCAAGATCAAATTTTTACCGGACAATGAAAGAGGAGAAAAATCTGGCAATAACTTTATGTCAGATAAAGGAAGAGATGGAGGGGAAATCCCTGGCTTGTGTAATTTTACAGAATAAGTACGAAAAAGCAGTAACAGAAACAGAAGGAAAAGTCATTGTATGGAATAAAGAATTAAAGTTAGTTCCCTATCATGAATTAAGTGCAGGACAGACAAGAGATGGAGTGGAAGTTTTCCACAACGAAGATGATTCGTATCTCAGATCCGTACACAGTCTTGTGGATAAAAATGCAAAAGATTATTTGAATAGTGTATACATAAATAAAAATGTCCTTCCGGAAAGAATTGAAATAAAATCCAGGGACAGTGCCGGTTATGTTACAGAAATTCTGGCTGACGGGAAAGTGTTGGAAGGCGAGGCATTCAGAAAAGGAATGGGACTCACGTCCTCAAATTTTACAATTCAGAAGTCTGGAAAGGAAATACGATTTTTATGTAGAGGAAAAGGTCATGGATTAGGATTCTCACAATATGGAGGGAATGAGATGGCAAAGGAGTCTGCGAATGCAAAAGAGATCTTACAATATTATTTTCCTGAGATGGATGTGCGGAACATAAAATTTGTAAATTGCTGAATAGATACGAATATTCTGGACACCCTATAGATATGAAGATGAAAACAGAGGTGAAAGGAATATGATGAATAACAAAGTGACAAGAATCATTGCCAATTCCGTTGGACTGGCCGCTGTAGCAGCATTGGGAATTACAGTTTATCAGTTAGGTACCTCCCCGGTCAAAGAGAAAACTCCTGAAGAAAAAACAGAAAATGTCGGTGAAAGTACACAGGATACGGAAGAACAATTGAGTGAAGATGCAGGAACGAATCATGTGGAGTCAGAAAATCAGTGGATATCCGATGACGGGGAAGATTTGGATGATACAAAGGTTACATTCCAAAAACAAGGAATGTATGGGGAAACAGCTCAGAATACTGTGGATAATAATGAATCAGATAATACTGCAGATGTGGATAAGACTGACAATGCTGTAAATTCTCAGCAAGCAGAAGAATCATCAGTAAATGCAAATATGAAATCCCAGACGATATCAGAAGATCAGGCAGATGAAGCAACAGATGTTTCGGCATCGGCCCTGAATCTTGCGACAGTAAATTTTTCGGAAGATACATTAATGGAGTGGCCGGTGAATGGAAATGTTCTCCTTGATTACAGTATGGATCAGACTACTTATTTTCCGACGCTTGATCAGTATAAATTGAGTCCGGCTATTGCTGTCGGTGCAGTAGAGGGAGCACCTGTGGTAGCTGCTGTTAATGGCAAGGTTTATTCTATAGAGCAGAATGCGCAGACGGGTACTACACTGACAATGGAACTTGGAAATGGATATCAGGCTGTTTATGGACAGCTTACAGATCTGACAGTGTCAGAAGGAGATACAATTAAAAAGGGAACGACGATAGGATATATTGCACAGCCTACAAAATATTACAGCACAGAAGGAACCAATCTTTATTTTGCAATGAAAAAGGATGGAGAACCAATAGATCCGATTGAATATCTTCCATAATGAAATAGAAGAAAAAAACAGGGTTGCCGTAAATCGGCAGCCCTTAATTTGGTATAGGGCCAAAACAGTAAACGTATAAACAGTACTTTGATATTTGCAACAGAAATGATATGTGTAGTATAATACAAAATATGTAGTGATTCAGCAGTTAACAATTCGTGGATATCAGGTTAGGGGCACACTAGCATCATAAAATACTGCTGGTTATAAAAATACTTTCGGAAATTATACAGACAGCATGAAAGAGGAGCTTTTTATATGAATATTAATGAGATTGCCAAACTGGCAGGGGTCTCCAGAGCTACCGTATCCAGGTATCTGAACAATGGTTATGTCAGTGAGGAAAAGAAAAAAAATATCAGCAGAGTTATTGAAGAAACCGGGTATCAGCCTTCTTCACAGGCGCAGAGGCTGCGTACTAAGAAGACAAAACTGGTCGGAGTAATTCTGCCAAAGATAGATTCCAATACGATCAGCCGGGAAGTTGCCGGAATCAGTGACATACTTACCAAAAAAGGATATCAGCTGATACTGGCAAATACAAATAACAGTGTTGAAGAAGAATTGAAATATCTTTCGCTGTTCAGGGATAATCAGGTCGATGGTGTTATTTTTATTGCCACCATATTGACAAAACAGCACAGGGAAATGATGAAGGGATTTAAAGTTCCGATTGTTTTACTTGGACAACAGCTGGATGGTTATCCATGTATTTTTCAGGACGATTATAAGGCTGCTGTAAATCTTACTGAACAGATGGTGAAGACAGGAAAGAAGTTTGGATATATTACAGTTACGGATAAAGATGAGGCAGTTGGCAGGCAGCGAAAATCAGGTGTGGAGAAGGTTCTTGGAGAAAATCAGATCACATTGGAAAGTGGATGTGTAAAATGCGGAAATTTCACATTAGAGTCAGGATATGAGAAAGCGAAAGAACTTTTTACGGAGCATCCCGATGTAGATACATTGATCTGTGCAACAGATACCATGGCAGTTGGAGCGGCAAATTGGCTGAAGGAGAACGGATATCAGATTCCTCAACAGGTTCAGATTGCCGGAATGGGAGACAGTTTTCTGGGAAAGATCATAGAACCAAAGCTGACTACTGTACATTTTTTTACAAGACAAGTGGAATGGAATCAGCAAAAGTGCTGGTAGATTTGATAGAATCTAAGGAAACATCATCTGTACATAAAGAAATAAAAATGGGATGTAAGGTGGTACTCAGAGAGTCTCACCGAAATATATGACTGAACATGAAAGAGGAACTCTGAGGCAATCATCAGAGTTCTTTTTTTCCGGATAATTGGATTTACATATATTAATTTACATATATTAAAGGGAGTGTTTGGAAATAATATATAAAAATGGATATAATATTTGTGATATGTTACATATTTACAAATAAAAAACGCCCAGATATAATAGCATATATGAGAACGATTTCATAAAAGTACATACAATCCATAGGAAATACATATTGGTGATCAGATAAGAAATATCGTGAGAGTGCAAGACATCTGCTGAGTTATAATCAGATATCAGAGTAAATTTGGAATGGTATAAGATGATATTAAGGTTAAAAGGTATTTTTATAAGATTAACAAGTGAAATTTGTTGAATATGTGAGAATTTCAAAGTGTACATTTATATGAGAACGATTCCATAAAAGGAGGATATTATGGATTACAGAAAAAACAGCACAGGAGATATATGACCATATCGGTAAAAAAGAAAATATTATTTCCGCAGCTCATTGTGCCACACGTCTTCGCCTGGTTATCAGTGATAATTCAAAGGCTGATAAGGAATATGTTGAGAACATTGAAGGTGTAAAAGGTGTTTTCTTTGCGCAGGGACAGATGCAGATCATTCTGGGAACAGGTGTAGTTAATAAAGTATATGATGAGTTCATCCGGATTGCAGGAGTTTCTGAGAGTAGTAAAGAAGAGCTGAAAAAAGTTGCGGCTTCCAGGGCAAATCCGGTGCAGAGACTGATCAAGACACTTGGAGATATTTTTGTGCCGATTATTCCTGCAATTGTTGCAAGCGGTTTCCTGATGGGAATTATGGAAGCACTGAACTTCATGGTAAACAATGGATTTTTGAATATTGATACCAGCGGTTCTATTTATACATTTGCACAGCTTTTCAGTAATACGGCATATACGTTCCTGCCAATCCTCATCGCATACAGCGGTGCTAAAGTGTTTGGTGCAAACCCGTATCTGGGTGCAGTTATCGGTATGATCATGATTCATCCGAATCTCCAGAATGCATGGACAGTTGCCACAGAAGGTGTTAAAGCAACTCAGAAAGTATGGTTTGGACTTTACTCTATTGATATGGTCGGATATCAGGGGCATGTAATTCCGGTTATCATTGCAGTATGGGTACTGGCTCAGATTGAGAAGAGACTTCACAAAGTAGTGCCGGCAATGTTTGATCTGTTTGTTACTCCGCTTGTAAGTGTCTTTGTAACAGGATATCTGACATTATCTATTATCGGACCTATCTTTGTTACTGTTGAGAACGGACTTCTGAATGGGATTCAGTGGCTGATCGCATTGCCATTTGGTATCGGAAGTTTTATTATGGGTGCGTTTTATGCACCGACGGTGGTTGCCGGTGTTCATCATATGTACACGATCATTGATCTTGGACAGTTGTCTAAATTTGGAGTTACTTACTGGCTGCCTCTTGCTTCTGCAGCGAACATTGCACAGGGTGGAGCCACTCTTGCAGTAGCACTTAAGACAAAGGATCAGAAGATTAAATCAATGGCAGTTCCGTCTGCATTAAGTGCCTGTATGGGAATTACTGAACCTGCGATCTTTGGTGTTAACCTTCGCTTTGGAAAACCATTTGTGATGGGATGTATTGGTGGTGCATTTGGTGCACTGTTTGCATCTGTTACAGGACTGGGGGCTACGGGAACTGGCGTAACCGGTATCTTTGGAATTCTTCTTTGTCTGAATAATCCGGTTTCTTATATTCTTATGTTTGTGATTGCATTTGGTGCTGCCTTTGTACTTACCTGGTTGTTTGGATATAAGGACACTAATGTTTCTGAAAAGACAGAAAGTGTTGAAGCTGTGGGAGATAAATCAACAACAGAAAAAAGCAATGCAGATGATTCTGTGCTTTATAGTGTATCAGAAGGAACTGCGATTTTGCTTTCCCAGGTAAATGACGCTACATTTGCTTCGGAAGTACTTGGAAAAGGAATTGCCGTAATTCCATCGAAGGGTGAAGTTGTTGCTCCATGTGATGCTGTGGTTGAGACTGTTTTTGATACAAAGCATGCAGTTGGTTTAAGTACGGAAAGTGGTATGGAGCTTCTGATCCATATCGGGATCAATACAGTGGAATTGAATGGAAAATATTTTACATCTCATGTAAAGAATGGAGATCACGTAAAGAAAGGCCAGCTTCTGGTTTCCTTTGATATGGAGAAAGTTAAGGCAGCAGGATACGATGTGACGACTCCTCTTATTGTAACGAATTCGGATGATTATAAAGATGTGAAAATTCTGTCGGAAGATTCGGTAACACCATCAGATAAAGTATTGGAGATTGTGAAATGAGTACGCTAACTAAAAGTTCTTTGAAAAGAAAATATAAAAGTAATTTGAAAAGAAACGCAGATCTGACAGAAGGAAGATTCCGGCTTGGACATCATCTGATGCCGCCGGTCGGATGGCTCAATGATCCAAATGGACTATGCTGGTATAAAGGCAGATATCATGTGTTTTTCAATACGCTCCCTTTGATGTGGAAGGCGGACTGAAATTCTGGGGACATTATACAAGCGAAGATCTGGTAGACTGGAAATACGAAGGGACAGCTCTTTATCCGGATTCTCCTTATGACTGTCATGGTGTCTATTCCGGATCTGCATTGGCAGAGAGTGAAAAACTTCATTTGTTTTTCACCGGGAATGTAAAGATTGACGGTGATTATGATTATATTAATGAAGGACGTGAGACCAGTACGCTTCATGTAGAAAGTGAGGACGGAATTCATTTCGGAGATAAAGAAGAGATAATTTCTTTTGAAAAATATCCGGAAGAGTTTACCTGTCATATCAGAGACCCGAAAGTCTGGAAAGAAAATGACAGGTATTTAATGGTTCTTGGAGGACGTCTTAAGGGAGATAAAGGTGCAGTTCTGGTTTATGAATCAGAAAATCTGAAAGAATGGAAATTTAAACATATAATAACCACACCGGAAGCTTTTGGTATATGTGGGAATGCCCGGACTATTTCGAACTGGACGGGAAGAAATTTCTGTCTGTATCACCACAGGGCTTGAAGAGGGAAGAATTTCGTTTTCAGAATATCTATCAGTCAGGCTATTTTCCGGTAAAAGAGGATGGCTCTGTAGATGAAAGAGACTTTCGTGAGTGGGATATGGGATTTGACTTTTATGCTCCACAGACTTTTACAGATAACAGCGGAAGGCGACTTCTGATAGGGTGGATGGGAATGCCGGATGCAGAGGAGGAATATACCAATAAAACCATTGATGAAGGCTGGCAGCATTGTCTTACCGTACCGCGGGAACTGAAGGTAAAGGATGGAAAAATATTCCAGTATCCGGCAAAAGAACTGGAGAGACTCCGAAAAGAGAAAACAATTCTTGATGATGAAAAATCAATTGTTGAGGTTCGTGTAGAAGTAAATGAAGGTTTTGATCTGTTAATTGAAGATATTGCAGTGACAGACAGAAGTTTTCAGATCAGTATGGGCGGACAGATGCTCTTTAAATATGAAAATGAAATTGCGGAGATTGGATTTTCTGAAATTGCGGGTGCAGGAAGAAATAAGCGGAAAGCGAAAGTCAGTGAACTGAACAATATCCGGATTCTTGCAGATACTTCTGCAGTGGAACTTTATCTGAATGATGGAGAGATTGTATTCTCAACCAGATATTATCCGGATCGTGAAGATTTGCAGCTAAAGGTAAAAGGCGGAAAATTCAGGGGAAATCTCTGGAATCTTCGAAAAATGATATTCACAAAATAAGAAAATAAACGTATAATAAAGCAGGTGGGAAAGAAAATCCGCAGTCGGTTTCCCTGCCTGCTTTTTGACATATTGGTATTTCTGGTGCTGAGAGATCTGGCTGTCAGAAAGAATATGTGTCCGGATGATATACGTGTTTTAAACCGACTGTTTATTATAGAAACAGGGACGACCGCAAAAGATAGCAGTTGTCCTTTACATAAATTATAAAAAATTTCAAATAATGCAATTCCAGACAATAAGACAGTTGCTTGATTATAATATATGACTGTCGGGTGATTATGATGAATTATACTTACATTGTTAAATGTGCAGATGGGACTCTTTATACAGGGTGGACAAACTGTCTGCAAAAACGTATGAAAGCACACAACGAGGGAAAGAACGGCGCAAAATATACAAGGACCAAAAGACCGGTTACACTTGTATATTATGAAGGATTTTCAACAAAAGAAGAAGCGATGAGACGTGAATATGAGATTAAACAATTTACCAGAAATAAAAAACTGGAATTGCTGAGCTTCTGAACCCGTCAGATAAGGAGGATAAGAGAAAATGAAAAAGATGACAAAATGGCTTGCAGTATGCGCAGTATGTGTGATGGGCAGTGTTCCGGCCATGGCAGCAGAAGTACCGGATGTTACTGTAACACCGATCCCGATTGAAACACCGGCTCCGGATGTAACACCAATCGAGACACCTGCACCAACACCCATACCGGAGGTGAAAAATGGCTGGTATGAGTATGGAACAAAAATAAGAAATATTTTAAAGATGGACAGTATCTTACAGGAATGCGTAAAATCCATGGTGAAGTTTATTATTTCAGTCCAAAAGGATTTATGAAAACCGGATGGATCAAATACAATAACAAGAAATATTATTTTGGTTCCAATGGAATACGTTACAGTGGCGTTAAGAAAATCAGCGGAAAATATTACTATTTCAGTGACAAGGGTGTTCTGAGAACGAAAACAGTTAAAGTTGGAAATACAATTTATTATTGTACAGAAAAGGGAATTCTGGAAGCCTGGAAAAAAGGAAAGAACGATTTATTATCCAAATGGAAAGAAAATGAATTCCACCAAAGCGTATGAGTATGAGACTTTGCAGAGAGCAAAGGATGTTGTCAGCAAGATCACAAAACCGAGTATGTCAAAAAGTGAGAAATTTGAAACCTGTTTCAGATGGGTAATGTATCAGCATTATTACGATACCAGAAGAATATTTTATAATCAGACTGCATGGCCTGCGTTATATGCAAAACGATTATCTGATACTGAGCGGAAAAGGCGGGGACTGTTTCTCAGATGCCTGTTCGTTTGCCTATCTTGCAAAGGCTCTTGGATATAAGAATGTTTATGTCTGCGTAGATACAACGGCAACTGACGGAAGCGGTCATTGCTGGGCTGAAATCGGAGGCAGAGTATATGATCCGCTGTTCGCAGAGGCGAAGAGCTATTATGGATATTTTGGCGTGGGATATGGATCCTATGGATTGTATCCGGAAAGAAGAGTAGCTGTGATAATATAAAAGCTTTCCTGCAGGGATTATGCTGCAGCAGAGAAAATTGTATTGTTAAGGGGTTGTAGCACCGGAAAAAATCCGGTGCTGCAACCCCTTGTTTTGTTTATTGGCAAATTGACGGTTATACAGGTAGTGGAGCAACAAAAAAAGTACATGACAATGAAATGGCAGGCACTTTCCAAGCATAACAAAGATGTGAAAGATCTCATGGGAACCAAAAATTCTTATGTCTGGAATTAAAAAGCGGAACTTTTAATGCATAGATCACACCACCGATGGTATAAATGATTCCGCCTGCAAGAAGCCAGTCAAATCCTGCACGTGGGAGTGCATGGAAGATTGGAACAAATGCCAGTACACACAGCCAGCCCATGGCGATATACAGTACAGAGGACAACCATTTGGGACAGGTAATCCAACAGCCCTTTAAGATAATGCCGAGGACTGCAATACTCCATACCAGCGCGCACAGAATATATCCAATGCGGTTATGAAGAACGATTAGGCATACAGGAGTATAGCTTCCGGCGATCATCACAAAAATCATCATGTGATCCATTTTTCGCAGCCGTCGATTGACCTTCTCTGTAGAATCTACAGATGGTAAATGGTACTGGCTGCATAGAGCAGAACCATGGTAAGGATAAAAATACTTAAAGCAACAATATGGAGCACATCATAAGAACGCGCTGCCTTGATAATAAGAGGAACTGCTCCGACTGCAGCGAGAAGAAGGGCAATACCATGAGTGATCGCACTTCCGGGATCTTTTTAATTTAAATTTCATAAAAACGCCTCCATTCATTCAGATAAATACAATGAAAACAATATAACATAGTTTTAAAAACTATATATCAAGTATATAAATACTATAACACAAAAAACAAAAATCAAGGGCTTATTTGGGAATCAAAGAAATGTTTGTCCGGCAATGCAAATGAGTTACAGGGTTGCGAAGATGAGGAAAACAGTTGAATCTATATGATAAATCTCCTATAATACAAGTAAAGTAAGTGGTAAAGGAGACAGTTCCATGGGAAAAACCATAACGATATGTTTTACAAATAATAAGGGTGGAAGTGGAAAACCACAACCTGTTCAAACCTTGGAGCGGCGATGGCTCAGGCAGGGAAAAAGGTTCTTCTGATCGATGGAGATATGCAGTTAAATCTTTCTCTTGCTTTTTTTCCGGAGAACTGGGTGCTGGAGCAGGCGAAAGGAGAGAAGAATCTGTATTGCGCAATCGGAAAACAGGAAGAGCTCAGCGGTTATGTGGTACATACTCCCTACGAAAATCTGGATCTGATACCATCGTCTACATTGATGAGTTCTATAGAATATGAACTTTTTACAAAATGGCAGAGAGAATTTATCCTGCGAAAATGCATTCAGAAGATAAAGGATGCAGGAAATTATGACTATATTCTGATTGATGCACCTCCTACGCTGGGTGGTTGGGTGATGAATATCCTTTGTGCATCAGACCGGGTAATTATTCCTGTTGAGGCAAGTCCATGGGGAATGTTCGGACTTGCGAATATGTTTGAATTTCTTAATGAAGTAAAGCAGATTACTCCGGAACTGGAAGTTGCCGGAATTGCAGTGACAAAGGTAGATACAAGAAAGAGTTATTATAAACAGACAATGGAAACATTGTATGAACTTGAGGATATTCATGTATTTGAGCAGATCATCAGAGTGGACAGCTCTGTAGAATGGTCACAGGATAACAGTATTCCGGTTGTGGAATATAAAAAATCAAGCAGAAGTGCCAGGGAATATACGAGATTGGCAGAGGAGGTCATGGAATTATGTCAGTAGGCAGGGAGAGTATTCGGCGTGCAGCAAATGCAGGTGCCGGGAAAACCGTAAAGAAGCCCGTTGTATCTACAAAAGAGGCAGAGAAACCGGAAACAATATCTGTTACAGAAGAAAAGAAAAAAACAGCAAAGGGTTCTGTTCATATTAATGAAGAACTGCCGGTATATCTTCTTTAAAAGTTATTTGTAAGTGCTTGAGTATTTTGTTATTTTATAGAAAATAATCAAGTGGTTGCGCAAAAGTGGGGTATTTTATGGAAACAGAAGAAAAGAAGATATATACAATAGAAGATATCGCCCGGGAGCTTGGGGTAAGTAAGACTACGGTATCACGTGCTATTTCAGGAAAGGGAAGAATCAGTCAGGCTACAAGAGACAGAGTACGGGCATTTATAAAAGAACATGATTACAGACCCAATGTTGTGGCAAAGGGGTTGGCACAGCGTAAAACTTATAATATTGCACTGCTGATGCCGAAGGATTATGTTGCCACAGAGTTTCTTTTTTTTAAAGACTGTATGAATGGAATCTGTGAGATGGCTTCCTCCTATGAGTATGATATTATTATTTCTATGATTATGGAGCAGATGTATCGCAGATACAGAGACTGGAGGCAAATCGAAAAGTCGACGGGATCATTGTAAGCAGAGCAGTGGTAAGTTCCAAGGTACAGAAATATCTGAAGAACTGTAAGGAACCATATATATTGATCGGCCCGTCTTCAGATCCGGAAGTTCCGTTTGTAGATAACAAGAACCAGGAAGCCGGAAAAGAACTGACAAGTATTATGTTGATGAAAGGTTTTCGGAATCTGGCACTTCTGGGTGGAAATCAGTCCTATAATGTTACCGGAAGCAGATATCAGGGTTTTCTGGAAGCACATGAGGAAATGGGAGTTTCTGTTAACGAAAATCTGATCTTCATGGATACGGATAATCAGGCAGCAGTATCTGATGCTGTGAAGAGACTGCTTGAAGAAGGCGCGGATGGTATTGTCTGTATGGATGATGTGATCTGCAGCATGTGTCTGAGCAGTCTGAGGGAAAAGAAAATATCGGTTCCTGCAGAAATAAAAATAGCCAGTATGTATGACAGTAAGAATCTGGAATATAATAATCCACCGATTACCAGTATACGCTTTGATACGGTAAGACTGGGAAAGATGGCATGTGCGAAATTACTGAACATCCTGGGAGAGAAGCCACTGGAGGATACGTTGACACTGAATTATCAGGTGATGCTGCGTGAGTCAACACAGTAGAAAAATGAAAAAAGCAGTCATGAATTGTGTGATATGACAAAAAAGAGATTCGAAATTAGATAATAATGGCTAATTGACTTTATTAATATAAAGGAATATACTAAAAATATGAACAATCGGTTGCGCAAACAAACTTGGAGTAATTGCAAACATATTCTGTAAGAAGAATGAAATCAAATCCCGTCTGCTTTAACTGAGAAAAGTAATGAGCAGCGAGAAGAGAGTGTTTTGAAATTGGATAGAGTATTAAATATGATAGTGAAAAAGAAAACGACTGAGAATAGAGAATTAAGAGGAGAACAAGTATGGACTTTAGAACAGATAAGCTGCTCCATGGCGGTGATTACAACCCGGAACAGTGGTTAAAGAGACCGGATATTCTGGAAAAGATATTGATATGCTGGAGGAGTCTGGCTGTAATGTAGTAAGCCTTGGGATTTTTTCCTGGTCCACACTGGAGCCGGAAGAAGGTGTATTTCATTTTGAATGGCTGCAGGAAATCATTGATAAGCTTTATAAAAGAGGAATTTCTACAATTCTGGCTACACCTTCAGGTGCAAGACCCAAATGGATGGCAGATAAATATCCGGAGGTGCTCCGTGTAGATGAGACACGTCGCAGAGCATTATTTGGATTCAGACATAATCATTGTTATACGTCTCCTGTTTACAGAGAGAAGGTACATATTATCAATAAGAAACTGGCACAGGAGGTTGCCACACATCCGGGCGTGATCCTATGGCATATTTCAAATGAGTATGGAGGAGAATGTCATTGTCCGCTGTGCCAGAAAGCATTTCGTAACTGGCTGAAAGAGAAATATCAGACTATTGAAAATCTGAATGATAAGTGGTGCACCACTTTCTGGAGTCATACTTATAACAGCTTTGACCAGATCGAGAGTCCGTCTAAGATTGGTGAGACACAGCTTCATGCACTGAATCTGGACTGGAAACGATTTGTTACTCATCAGACAGCGGATTTCATTCATCATGAGATTGCAGCATTGAGAGAGGGAGGAAGCACACTTCCGACTACTGCTAATCTGATGTATTATTTTGGTGGTTTAGATTATTTTAAGATTGCAAAAGAGATTGATGTGGTTTCCTGGGATACTTATCCGACATGGCATAAAGAAGCAGTGATCGATACAGCTTATGACAATGGTATGTGCCATGATCTGATGCGTTCTCTGAAAGGAAAGCCGTTCTTCCAGATGGAATCTTGCCCGACTTCTACAAACTGGCAGAGTGTGAGCAAGTTAAAGAAACCGGGAATGCTTTTTGCACAGTCCATGCAGGCAATTGCACATGGCGGAGAAGGTGCTCTCTATTTCCAGATTCGCCAGAGCAGAGGTGCTTCTGAGAAGTTCCACGGAGCAGTGATCGATCATTACGGTGGAAATGATACAAGAGTGTTTAAAGAAGTTTCCAGGGTTGGAGAAGTTCTGAAAGAGTTAAAAGAACTGGCAGGAACAACTGTGAACAGCTCGGTTGCCATGCTTTATGACTGGGACAGCCAGTGGGCAATGGAGGACAGCCAGGGACCCAGAAATAAAGGGCTTCATTATCTGGAAGCAATGCTGAAATTCTACAGAGGTTTCCGTAAGCAGGGCGTCAATGTGGATGTGATCGATATGACCTGTGAACTGGATAAATATAAAGTACTGGCTCTTCCAATGGTTTATATGTTCAAGGAAGGTTTTGCCAAAAAGATTCGTTCATTCGTGGAAAACGGCGGTACATTGATCACAAGTTACTGGTCCGGAATTGCAGATGATACAGACAGGTGTTATCTGGAAGGAACACCACATGGACTGATGGATGTACTGGGAATCAGAAGCACAGAAATTGACGGCCTTTATGACTGGGAAGAAAATTCTTTTGTTCCTGTGGCTGGCAATGAACTTGGACTGGATAAGACTTATACATGTAAATATCTGTGCGACCTTGTGGAGCTTCGCGGAGCACGTACTTTAATGACCTACGGAAGTGATTTCTATGAAGGCTATTCCTGCCTGACAGTGAATGAATATGGCAAAGGTAAGGCATGGTATGTGGCAGCAGATGCTGATAAAGAATTCTATGGAGACTTCCTTGAAAAAGTGCTCAAAGACAGCGGCGTTTCCTGCGGAATCAAAGAAGAAATCCCGGATGCACTGGAGATTACAGTGAGAGAGTGTGAAAATGAGAAATATTATATTTATCAGAATTTCGGAACAGAAGCTGTAAGCATTCCCGTACCGGAAGGCGAGATCAGTTGGATTTATGGCAATGGCAGCGATAAACTTAAAGTTTATGGTCTTGCAGTTGCGAAGGTTATCGTGTAAAATAAATAACGATGGATGAGGAAATCCCTTCACTTTAAGCAGAGATTGATACTGCCTGGTGAAGGGGTTCTTTTTTTACTCAGGTTTAACCGCCTGATTATGGTTAAATGGCATTTTTTGTAAATACAGAAATGTATATTCTGCCTGTTTTTCCACATAATAACCATACAACACATGATATGGAAACTGAAGGGTACAAAGACAGTAAACTTCGATAAAAGGAAAAACAGGAGGAAGAAAAGTGCATGAAAGCGACAGGAATTGTTCGGCGCATAGATGATCTGGGGCGTGTGGTCATTCCTAAGGAGATCAGAAAAAACGCTGCGGATAAAAAGAGGGGACACCACTGGAGATTTTTTACTGACCGGGAGGGGGAGATTATTCTGAAAAAGTATTCCCCTATCGGAGAACTGAATGTTTTTGCAAAGGAATATGCAGAGGCGTTGGCACAGTCAAGCGGGATGGTAGCGTGTATCACAGATCACGATCAGGTGGTGGCTGCTGCGGGACAGGGAAGCAGGGAATATGTGGGAAAACCTATCAGCAAAGCTCTGGAAGATGCAATTACGGAGAGAAGCTCTGTGTTTGCCAACGGAAATGACAGAAGCAGGATACCTGTGACTGAGGAACAGAGAGAACCTTTGTATTCCCAGATCATGCAGCCTATTATCAGTGCAGGAGATACAATAGGATCTGTGCTTTTACTGGGAAAGAATGAAAGGGATGTGATGGGTGAATCAGAGAAGATGCTCATCAGAACGGCAAGCGGATTTCTGGGAAGACAGATGGAACAGTAAAATTAATAGAATCTTCAGCAGCTTATAGTGGCGGCTGAGGATTCTTTTTTGTATAATAAGAAGCAGTTATGATTTTCTGGAATTGTTACAGTAATGAAATTATTATAGTAATGAAATTGTTATGGCAATGAGAGTTGGAAAGGAGACATATTATATGGCTGCAATATATCTGGCACCGTTTTATCTGTTGGTATGCGTGTATATCCTGCTTCGCAGCTGCACTGGTTTCAGGTATTGCATACGGTTTTTCAGAATGTGTGGGTGTGCAGGGGGATTGGACTTGTATATTTATTTGTAGTGTTTAGTATACTGATCGCATTTATGGCACCTGCATCAGGATTCAGGAGATTTATGAAGCTTCTGAGTAATTACTGGCTCGGTGTTTTGATGTATACACTTATGACTCTGGGAATCGCGGATGGATTGAGACTGTTACTGAAATATCCTCTTAAAAATTTTGCCTTTCCGGGGAGAGAATTGCTTTTCAGTAATATGGGAACTGCTGTTGTGGGAGCTGTCTGTGCGGTGATCATTTCAACAGTCAGTATTTACGGAGTGCTCAGTGCCGGAAATATACATACAACGAAGTACAATATTTCTGTTGATAAAAAGGCAGGAAATATGAAGGAGTTAAAGGTGGTTCTGGTCGCAGATCTTCATCTGGGATATAATATTGGATGCAAGCAGATGGAGCAGATGACAGAGAAGATCAATGAGCAGAAACCGGATCTGGTGGTAGTGGCAGGAGATATTTTTGACAATGAATATGAGGCACTGGATGATCCGGAAAAACTGGCGGAGATATTGAGAGGGATCCGCTCAAAGTATGGTGTGTATGCATGTTACGGAAACCACGATATTCAGGAAAAGATTCTGGCGGGATTTACCTTTGGCAGTAAGGAAAAGAAAGAGAGTACCCCGGAGATGGATGAGTTTCTGGAGAAAGCGGGGATTACGCTTCTGAGAGATGAGTATGTGCTTATTGATGATTCCTTTTATCTGTATGGCAGACCAGATTATGAGCGTCCGGGACGGGGGATTGATAAACGAAAGACTCCGCAGGAAATCATAGAGGGTATGGATGTGTCACTGCCAGTGTTGGTTATCGATCATGAGCCGAGAGAACTTCAGGAACTGGCGGATACAGGTGTGGACGTAGATCTCTGCGGACATACCCATGACGGACAGGTATTTCCGGGAAATATTGTGATCAGATTCTTCTGGGAAAATCCCTGTGGTTATCTGAAAAAAGGAAATATGCATAATATCGTTACATCCGGTGTAGGGCTTTTTGGACCGAATATGAGAGTTGGGACTAAAAGCGAAATTTGTGATGTCAGCATATGTTTTAACTGAATCAAGTAAGTCCCCGGCTTCAACTGCAAAAATC
>ENA-OPZD01000253-OPZD01000253.1-human-gut-metagenome-genome-assembly--contig:-NODE-253-length-16044-cov-2.346673_pt1 | contig 16044 bp, 33 predicted proteins | sample MGYA00242479_ERZ504495 | MGnify/ENA primary metagenome ERZ504495 (study PRJEB26092, sample SAMD00036286) | human gut metagenome | host: Homo sapiens | study: EMG produced TPA metagenomics assembly of... | reverse complement strand
TTGAATGGTACAAAACAGGAGGAATCATGACAAGTCCGACGAGTGTTCGGAATGAATGGAACGAGGCTCATGGTCGGAGGAGAGGCAGGAGCAGAGGCAATCTTGCCACTTGCAGAGTTCTACACGGAACTAAACTCGATGCTTGACCGGAAACTGAAAGCAATCAATCAGAATGTGAACGCATTTATTGAGGTACACAATTACATCGACAGCGATGAAGTGGCAAGCAGAACGACCGAAAAGGTCAGTGATAACCTTGCAATAGCAACAAAGAAACGGAGGTAAGGACATGAAAATTGATAGCATAGACATTCGGTCATTCGATGCAAAGCAGTTGACAGTTGATTTCGATCCTCCACAGACGGGGGGTGACGGTGGAGATGTTCGACGGGGCATTGATACCGTCGGAATCCGAAACATACACACCATTGTCCGGACTGACAGTGACAGTCCTGTTCAGAGGAAAAGACAGAGACGAGGTTCAAAAACATGTCAGTGATTTCAATGCAGAGTTGCAGAAAGGTGTTGTCCTTACACTGGACGGGTACAGTCGCCATTTTAAGGCATATATGACGGGGAACTCGTTGAGCAAGACAATAACGAAAACACGGTACACAGCAGAGTTCAAATTCACGGGGTACTGGTTCAGCGACGAAGTGAGTTTGAACTGGCAGGGAGCGTATGAGGCAATATTTGAGGCACAGGGAAACAGGGCGACACCGTGTAGACTGACAATCACAGCAACGGAGTACATTGAGCAGTTAAGAATCAACGGTCTTTCCTGCGGTGAAATTATTATCGACACGATTCCGAGAGGAGCAACCGTCATCATTGACGGAGAAACAGGATTCGCAACGATGGACGGAGAGAACAAGTTCAAGGATGTGTCATTGATGGAATTTCCGTATCTCACAACAGGGCAGGAAAAGGAACATCATCTCATTTTCTCTGACAATAACGCACTTGTCACATTGCAGTATAAACCTATGTGGTTATAGGAGGCGGTCAGATGGATTTGTACAATGATTCACACGAAAAGGTGTGTATTTTATCCGGAATAAAAGAAACGTGCATCACAAGCACTCTCAAGACTGGAGATAAGGAAATCACATTCGAGTTCCGAAAGACAAACAGGTATGCAGCGGACATCAAAGAGGAGGGATATATCAGAACCGACACGGACGAATTTGTTATCAAGCAGGTCGAGCCGAGCGGGGAATGGTACAAATGCACCGGAACATTGAACGTCGAGGAACTGGAGGGTAAACAATATCCGCAGGGATTCGAGACTGTGGAAAAGACGGTCGATGAATGTCTAACAGAGGCAATCGACGGAACTGGATGGAAAGTCATCCGGTGCGATGTTTCCAAAAAGAGAACAATCCGGATAGAACAGAACTGTTCTGCATGGGATGTCGCTCAACAGGCAATTACAACGTATAGATGCGAGATGGTGTTCGATTCTCTGAACAAGGGAATTTCGGTATATGAGAAATACGGAGAGGACAGAGGAGCATATTTCATTGACGTCTGAATCTCAAGCGGTTGCAGGTGCAGTCAAACTCATACGACTTTGCAACAAGGCTCATTCCGATAGGAAAGATGGATTGATGCTGAATATCGACGGGAAAAATTATGTTGAGAATCACCAGTATTCAAAGAAAGTGAAAACGATGACGTGGAAAGATGAAAGATACACGGATGCGGAATCACTGAAAGAGGATGCGGAGGCGAAACTGGACGAACTTTCCAAACCATACAGGTCGTACACAGCAGAAATCATCAATCTTGTTGAGGCAGTGCAGGACGAGGAGAAAAAGAACAGTACAAAGAGGTGTTCAGTATAGCACTGGGAGACACGGTGCTGCTGATCTCCAAGTCAACGGGAATCCGTGAGAGCCACAGGATTGTGAAATTCTATGAATACCCGTTGACGAAAGAAAAGAACAAGGTCGAACTGGCAAACACAAGACTGTCATTCGAGGAGGTTCAGAGAACCGAGCAAGAATTGTCATGAGGAGGTGAGAAAATTGGAAATCATTAGACACATCAAAGTGGATTTGTATGGAGACACACAGCATTTTGCAGTTGCAGCGAAACAGATGGATATGGGAACACGGTACATCGGAGTGACGCTCATGGAGGACGGTGTCGTGTATGAGATACCGGACAATGTGGAGGTCATTATCAACATGACCAAACCGGACAAGACGCACGTTCACAACGATGGAGAAAAGTCCGGAAATGAGGCTCTCATTCCTCTCACAAGAGGCATGTTGCAGGTTCACGGAACAGCATTGTGTGAGGTGCAGTTGTATCAAAATGGTGCATTACTGACGAGTGCGACGTTTGAGATGGAGATTTTTCCGTCACAGCGGGATGAATCGGAAATCATTCACTCCGGAGAATATACAAGACTGGAGAACACCATTGCAGCAGCGAGAGAGGCTCTGCAAATCGCACAGGACACACAGAACACCATTGATGCAGCAGAGGCGGTCAGACAGGCACAGGAGCGGTTGAGAGAGGCTGCTGAAAAGGCAAGAGAAATCAAAGAGAGCCGGAGAGAGGATGACACCGCAAAGGCGATTGCAAAATGTGTCGAGGCGATGGAGGCAGCAATCGAGCAGACAAAGAAATGTCTGACAGCGACCGAGGAGGCAAACAAAATCATCATCAGTCAGTCCGGTCTTGATGCGATACTGGCAGCAGTCAAAGACTATTATGAACGCATCAGAGAACTTGAGACGGACATCAACATCAATGTGGATGGAGGAACACCAAATCAACCGACCTCCTGCTTGTCAAGGGAGGAACACCGTTCACGACCGATTACGACAAGTACATCGCAGGAACGTCACACACAATTTGAGAAAGAGGTGAAAAGAATGGCAACAGCAACAATCACTCTGAAAAAGGGAACGACCGCAGAGTGGACGGAGAGCAAGAGGGTTCTCGATGATGGAGAACTGGGTCTCGAAACCACGACAAGCGGTCACAGAATCATCCGAATCGGTAACGGTTCGACCGAGTTCATGAGCCTCCCTGTCGCATTTGACATCGAGGAGGTCAGAGAAATCAAGACCGGAATGGACAAAGATGCAAAAACAGTACTATGACGACATGGTCAAAAAGGGAACGGAGTTGCTTGCAGAAATGAAAGCACTGGCAACGACTGTCGAACTGGAGGACGATGCGACACAAATCAAGTATCGAATGGGTATCTCAAACGGTACGTTGTATTTTGAGGAAATCACAAAGGAGGCAAGTGAATAATGGCAGCAGGTGACAGAATATTCATGGCGAAAGAATCCACGTCGCAGGAGATTCTTTCCAACACAAAGAAATTATCGAGGACGCAAAAGCAAAACCGAAAAGATACGGAATGAGAATCAACCTCCTCGACAGCAATCCGGCAACCCGTGTCAAATATCTTTATGATGCGGTTGGAATGACACCCGCAGGAATGAATTTCGCAGGAGGCGGGTTCGATTATGGAGACTGGGGAGATATTTGGTTCGTAAAGAAAAACCGTCCGGTCATGGTAAGAACTGACGGAACGGTTGACTATGAACTGAATCATGAAAACCATGCTCTCAAGCTGAACGGAGGAGCATCGGACATCACAAAAACATCATACGGTGGAAATGCAATGTCCGAGATTCCTCTGATTGGGTCAAGAGATGGACACAGAACAATTATCATTTTGTTGTGTTCTGTGAGGAGCAGTACGATGACACATACAAAGCATACGCACACACCGACGCAGACGGAAATGTCCTGCCTGTGACATATTTCCCGATGTACGAGGGTTCGGTTGTCAACAACAGGATGCGTTCACTCTCCGGTCTCACACCGACAGCGTCCATGACAGACGAGCAGGAGACGACCGCAGCAAAGCAGAACGGTGACAGATGGGATAAACAGTCATTTTCTGAAATCAACCTCATGTATGAAATGTGTACGATGATTACATGCAGCACCAACTCACAAGGCAAGTTTGGAAACGGGAACAGTCAGTCCGACAATTTCTTGCAGACCGGAACACTCAACGGAAAAGGACAGTTTTTCGGTTATACATCGACCACACAGGCAGTCAAAGTATTTTACTGCGAGAACTTCTTTGCGAACTACTGGAAACGTTTGAGAGGTCTGCTGCTTATCAACGGAGTGTATCATGTGAAAGCAGTTCCTCCGTACAACTCAACAGGTGCGGGGTACACAAACACAGGACTGACACCGTCCGGAACATCCGGAGGCTACTGTTCAAGAATGGAAATGGCATCCGACATCGGAAGAATCCCGACCGTTGCATCCGGAAGTGAGACCACATACGAATGTGATGGGTTATGGTTCAACAATACGATCGTTGCAGTTGCCCTGTTCGGTGGCCGCCGTGGCGACGGGTCGAGGTGCGGTTTGTCGTGCTGGTATGTGAACGACCCTGCGACGCTCGTGTACACGAGCATCGTGGCGAGCCTTTTCTTGTAAACCGCCTGTTGCTGCTGCGTAAGCAGCGAGGGGGAACGGGGGAGATACTCCCCCGCAATAAAAAGGGAGGTTCGGAGGGTTTACCCTCCGAGGTGTCCGGTATGACAAGGATTTCCACGATGATGGAAACGGGAGGCACATCCGACACAAACAGAAAAAATGTGATAGAATCTCCGACATGACAAAAAGATGACCTTGACATGACAGGGGAATCGGTGTGCGTCCTTGCCCTGTTCGGTGGCAACCGTGGCAACGGGTCGAAGTGCGGTTTGTCGTACTGGAATGTGAACAACCCTGCGACGAACGTGAACACGAACATCGTGGCGAGCCAATCTTATCAAATTATGGAGCATTTAACCAAAAGCACACCTTTTTCCTACACCGCAGGGTGTTGAAATACACCTAACCAGTGGAAATGATACCGATGCAGGCAGGGTCGAGTAAGAATATCAGAAAGACCTTGAGGTGATAAGAAAGATGGGAAAGAAATCCGTCAATAACCTGTACAAGCCTATGTTAGAACATAGCAATGTTGAGCAAAAATTTCATAAAGCAGCAAAGGGCAAGACAGAGCGTCCAGACGTTGCAGTGATATTAGAGCCGACCAACATTCAGAGACATGTCAAGAACGTCGTCGAGCAACTTGAGAACACTGCACCGGAAGGGTACGACGTACCGCATCCGGAAAAGGCATGGAAACCATCAAGACACGGGAAAGTCTGTATCAACGAGGGAACGAGCAGAAAAGTGAGAATGATTGAGAAACCTCGATACAATTATGAGCAGGTGATTCACCACATTGTCGTCTCTGCGTGTTATGACATTTTCATGAAAGGGATGTATGAGTTCTCGTGTGGGAGCGTACCGAACAGGGGTGCTCATTATGGGAAAAAGTACATCGAGAGGTGGATTCAGCGAGACAAAAGAACTGCAAATATGTTCTCAAGATGGATATTCGACACTTTTTCGAGAGTGTTGACCATGATGTCTTGAAAGCGTGGCTCAAGAAGAAAATCAGAGACGAGAGAATGTTGCACATCCTCGAACTGATAATTGACGGGAGCGAGGTCGGGTTGCCTTTAGGGTTTTACACATCGCAGTGGTTGTCAAATTTCATGTTGCAGCCTCTCGACCATTTCATCAAAGAACAGTTGAAAGCGGTGCATTATATCCGGTATATGGATGATATGGTGGTGTTCGGAAAGAACAAAAAGGAACTCCACAGGATGCAGCAGGAGATTGAGAGATTCTTGAGAGAAAAGTTCAACTTGCAGATGAAAGGAAACTGGCAGGTGTTCCGGTTCGATTACACAGAGAAAAAGACCGGAAAGAGAAAAGGGAGACCACTCGATTTCATGGGATTCCAGTTCTATCACGACAAGACGATTCTGCGGGAAAGCATCATGTTGAGTTGCACACGGAAAGTCAACCGTGTCGCAAAGAAAGAGAAAATCACATGGTACGATGCGACCGCAATTCTGTCATACATGGGTTACTTGAGCAATACAGACACATACGACATGTACCTGCAAAGGGTCAAGCCTTATGTGAATGTTAAGAAATTAAAGAAAATAGTTAGCAAACATTCAAAGAGAAAGGAGCGAGAAAAACATGAAAGAATGGAGAGAAGTGTTCGGAACGGAGGCAGAACAGCCGGAGGAGTTCGACACAACAGCATCACCGACAACGGTATATCAGAGACGCAATATCAAGAAAGCAACGAAAGAGGATGCAGACGGAAAGAAAATCACCGGATGGCAGCGAGAGGAGCGTGAGATGTCACGGGAGGAATATGACAGATTGACGCTCATGCAGGAGGTGTTGCATCCAACACAACAGGAATCGTTGAATCCGTGACACAGTTTCAGAAAGATGCAGTCATCGACGAATACACACAACAGTTGATTGAGGAGGGGTTGATTTAATATGAAAATACTTGTCGAAAGTCTGAAAAGAATGTACAAGAAAGGCACTCTCACCAAGGAACAGATCGCAGAGCGTGTCACAAAAGGAAGTATTTCAGCGGAGGAATATGAATACATCACGGGAGAAAAATATTCCGGTGGTGAAGTAAAATGACACCGCTTGAAATAATATCACGGTTGTGCGAGATAACGGAGGAGTTGTCCGGAATCGTGAAAAAGCAGCAAGAAATGATTGAACGCTCAAAAGTGGAGGAGGGGGTCAAAGAGGAACTCCGGAACATGGTCAATGAGGCAGACGGGAAACTGGATGTCCTTGAGTACCACATGAGACGATACTGCGACACCGACGACGTGGGAGCGTTCGGAAAGGAGCAGCCGAGTGACGATTGAACTCTCATTGTTGTTGAGCGGGATTTCCGTCGCATTTGCAATCTTTTTCGGGATTTCCAATAAAAAGCGGAATGACAAAAAGGATGCAGAGCAGGAGACGGAGGAACGTGCGACAGCGAACACACTCATGATGACAAAACTGGAGAACATTGCCGACGATGTCAAAGACATCAAACGTGACTACAAAGAGACACGGGCAGAGGTGCAGGATTTACACGACAGGGTTCTCATAGTTGAGCAGTCATTGAAATCGTATCACAAGAGACTGGACGGGATGAATTTGAACATTAAGACCGACCAATAACAGGAGGGCGGGAACAGGCAAGAATCAACCACATAAAGGAGGCAACAAGTGAACAAAAGCAGGATGACGAACGCAGAGCGTCGCATGTATTTCCGGCATAAAAAGAAAATTGTACCGGATAGAACAGCGGGCAGCAAAGCGGAAAAACAAAGTCTCCGGTCAGTTCATGAATCGTGTTGTTATCTGTATGATTCTTGCAGCATTTATCTACACAGTTGTGGCGATTATAGTGTTTGTGAGAGTGGGTGCTGAACCATCAACATTGACAGAGAATGTATTTCGATTCCTGTCAGTGGAGGGCGGTGCGATGGCACTCATTAAGTCAGTAAAGACGGTTACAAAGAAAGATACAGGAAAACAGCACGAGAACGAACCGGATGACATCAATGCAGACAATAATGAGGAGGTGCAGGGATGAAATTCATCGTTGAAAATTGGTTTGTTATCGTGGCAATAGCAGCAGTGGGAGGCTCTATCGGGTACGCAATTTATTCTTTTGTGAAAATGCCATCTGATAAGCAGTTGAACAAGGTCAGAGAGTGGCTCTTGTATGCGGTGACAAAAGCAGAAAAGGAACTGGGAGCAGGAACAGGAAAACTCAAACTCCGGTATGTGTACGACATGTTTGTGGCAAGGTTTGAGTGGCTTGCAAAGGTCATCACATTCGACATGTTCAGCATGATGGTGGACGAGGCTCTTGAGCAAATGAGAACGATGCTTGACAGCAATGAGGCGGTGCAGAAACTCATTGCGAACGAGGCAGGTGAGGGCAGTGAGTGAAATTGAGATTTTCATGTCACAGCACTGGAGCACGATGGTGACGGTGTACATCATCGGGGCAGCAGTTACATTCGTTTTGACGTTTTGTTATTTTTTGGATGCTTGAAAGGCAGTCCGAAAAAGAGGAGCGGGAAAAAGAGTTGTTTCCGGAATACTACGAGGAACAGGAAACGAAAACAGGACAGAATCATGGTCAAACTGACATTTTTCATTTTGTCGGTATTGGTGGCGGTGATATGGATAGGAGTTCCGTTCATACTGGCTTTTATATTCATTATGTCAGTGATAGATGATTCCGGAGATAAGAAACAAAAGGAGGAAAAGAAATGATTTCAATTGCGGACACGACGAGAGAGGAAAATATTCCGGAGGAAAAGCCGGAGATCAGACGGGAACAGAGTGCAGATTATAAACTGGTATAACAGACCGTGGAAATGCGTTCTCCGTCATCCGGATGCAGCAACGAGAAAACTCATTGCACAGATGGCAAAGGCAGCAGCAGTCAACAATATGGTCGGATATTGTCAGTCACACAGGGGAACATTTTGGACGAACCTTGCGGATTCAAATTTCGACCCTGCTCAAATCACAGTTCTGTGCGAGGCTGACTGTTCGTCCGGTGTTGCTGCAATCGTAAAAGGTGCAGGATATAGACTGAAAAATGAGAAACTGAAAAATGTGAGCACTGCATGTTATACCGGAAACCTGCGGGCAGCACTCAAGGCAGCAGGATTCGAGGTGCTGACAGATAAAAAATATCTGACATCAGATGCGTATTTACTTGAGGGCGACATTCTGTTGAACGATGGTGCTCATGTGGCGACGAACCTCACCAATGGAGCAAAGGCATCCGGAGGAGGTGCATCGCAGACAGTTCCAATCAATAGCAACGTGAAACTGGAGACCGCAAAAGGGTTCAACAAGAGCCTTGCAGGAACGTACAAGGTAACGGGAGCAGGAGCGTTGAATCTACGGTCGGGAGCAGGAACAGGAAAAGACAAGAAAGTCTTGACGACAATGCAGAGCGGAGAGACGTGTCAGTGTTATGGATATTACACGGATGTGTCCGGAGTGAAGTGGTTGTATGTAGCATATAAAAACGTGGTGGGATTTGCGTCGAGCAAATACCTCAAAAAGTAGCAGAGGAGGGCGAAAACATGTTATACTATTTAGGCAAAGGAACGGAGTTCAAAAAAGAGGACTGCAAGGAATACAAGACAATCGAGGGAGCGTTGAAAGCAGCAGCAAAAAACGAGGAACTGGTTGTGTGGGATGAAAACGGAAACGTCATCGGCTCACTCACGAACAATGTTCCGGAGGGAGCACTGGAGACAAATCCCGACGGTAGCGTGAACACTTACAATGCAGACGGGAACAAGGTCGGCACGATGACCGCAGAGGAACTCAAAGCAGCAACAACCCTCACCGATGAAAAGGATGCAGAGGGGCAGCAGGGCGACGACGCAGGAGCGTCCACAGACGACGAAAACGGAGGCACTGGAGGAAATGCACCAGTAGAACCGGAAAACGGGCAGAATGGGGCAAATAGCGAGCAGGAGAACGGACAGCAGACCTCCGGCGATGGAGACGATGCAGCAGGGCAGGAGACATCCGGAGACGATGAAAGAAAAGCAGAGGAACAGGTGTCCGATTCTGACACAATCTATCCGGAAAAGACCACAAGAGCGATCGTTGATTGTGATGGTGCTCTGAATCTCCGTCGTTCTGCATCATGGGGCAATGAAAGTATCTGCGGACGTGCAGTGAGAGGACAGTCGTATTATATCAAGGCAATTCACACAGTAGAGGGAAAGAAAATGCTTGAGACTATCGACGGAATTTTCCTGTCCGGTCAGCCGGAGCATGTTCGCATCATTGAGGTGTAAGTTCCGGACGGGTGTGTTATAATAAAACAACGGGAGAACTCTCCGAGGGGTTTGAGTAACACACGGGTAACTGACAAAATGCTTGAAAAGCCTTATTTTCAAGGGTCGGAATTATGCAAGCGATAATCGACAACTTCAAAATGCTAAAAAAGCCCGGAAATGCGCTATTTTCCGGGCTTTTTCTATACCCAAAATTCTGCCTGGACTGTTCGGTTTTGATGGAATTTGAACGGAAATTTATGGGTTTATAGTGGTCAAATTACTGGTGGACAAGCCCATTTTGACCTCTTATGGGTTAAATTACTGGTGGACAATAGGAGCAAATGAAGTCCAATTTTGCCATCGACGGACGAACACATACTTGACTGATTTACATAGAGCCTTGGCTCATTCTTTGAAAACGAGAATGGGTCAAGGCTCTATTTATTTTTTTCGCCTGAAATCCGGCGAGACAAATTTGAGTAGGAGGTAACAGGTATGACGGATTTCAATCAGAGACCCATGACACCGATGTGGGCAGTTATGGCGGACAGTCGAGGCAGATGACGGAGGTGTTCGAGAACCAAGAGTTTGGTTCGATCCGGTTGTTTCAGGAGGCAGGCAAGACATTCTTCTGTGCAAGCGACGTGGCGAAAGCGTTGGGGTATGTGAATCCCTACGCTGCAGTGAGACGCCATTGCAGAGGCCCCCTAACGAAACGTGAGGGGGTCGTTCAGAAGGTGAATCAGTATGGGGATGCTGGAGAGCAGGTCGTTGAAATCGCCTTTATCACAGAAGGTGATGTTTACCGGCTGATCGTTCACAGCAAGCTGCCATCGGCAGAACGATTTGAACACTGGGTGTTTGATGAAGTTCTCCCTTCTATCCGCAAGCATGGTGTGTATATGAGCGATTCCATTTTGGATCAGGTGATTCAGCATCCGGAGGTCATCTACACCCTGGCACAGGAGCTTGTAGCCGAGAGGGAGCAGCTTGAGGGTATCCGCAAACAGCTGGATGCGGCACAGCCCAAGGCAGACTACTTCGACACCTTTGTGAACTCGGAGGATTGTACCTGCATCCGGAATTTCTGTAAGGAAATCGGAATCCCGGAGAAGACGGCAGTGGCTCTCTTACTGGATCATCGCTATCTGTACCGCAGTCCGAGTGGCTGGCTGATGCCTTTTGCAGACAAATCTGCAAGGGGCTATTTTATTGTCCGGGATTGCTACGGCAGAAGCGGAAAACTGGTGCAGCAGACGAGAGTGACCTGCAAGGGAAAGAATCATCTCTTCAAGTTGTTTAAGAAATGGGGTGTGGTCGAATGACGCTTTTTACAGAGGGACGCCTTCAGGCGTTTGAACGCATGATGCAGGATACCGGCAAATACCATCGCCGGGAGGACAGCGAAGATCGTCCGCGCAAATGTCCGAAGAAAAAGCGGAGCCTGCGAAAAGGATGGTGAGCACCATGCCGGTATTCAGGGTTGAGAAGAACAGCAATTACACAACGATGTGCAATTACCACCCTGCGTCGATCAGGGTCTCAGCCTGAAAGGGAAAGGACTTCTCTCTATGCTGCTCAGTTTGCCGGACACATGGAACTATTCGGTACGGGGGTTATCTTCGATTACGCCGGATGGCGTAGATGGGGTGCTTACGGCTCTAAAAGAGCTGGAGCGTCTTGGGTATCTGGAAAGGAACCAGCAGCGTGAGAGTAACGGTCGGATGGGCAGAGCGGAGTATGTGATTTATGAGATGCCAAGGAAAAAGCCGTGTTCGGAATCACCGTGTACGGAAAAGCCGTATACGGTAAATCCGGATACGGACACACCGGTTACGGAAAATCCCGCGCAATTAAGTACTAATAGAACAAGTACTGAAACAATCAATAAAAGAGAGAAGAAGGAAATCCAGCACCGGTATGGCTCATACGAAAATGTCCTTCTTTCTGACACGGAATACAGTAAGCTCCGGCAGGAGTTCCCAAGAGATTATCAGATGCGGGTTGAACGGCTCTCTGAGTATATGGCCTCCACCGGCAGGAGCTACAAAAATCACCTTGCCACAATCCGGAGCTGGGCAAAGAGAGAAAAGCCGAAGTACAACCCGGCAGACTACACATTTGAGGAAGGAGACAGCCTATGAGCGACATGGTGCCTGAAATTTTGAATGCGGCGTTGGATTCGCTCTTTACGCCGAAAGAACCCGGAGAGCGGGAATACCAGGGCGAGGACGGACTGCTGTATTGCCGGAATTGCCACACGCCGGTGCAGTGCAGGGTAAGCTCGTGGGCAGAGACAGGATTGTTCCCTGCCTTTGCAGATGCCAGCAGGAGGCAATGGCGGAAAAGAAACGCCAGGATGAGCTGGTGGAGCGGCAGCGTAAAATCAGACAGCTGAAAGCAACGGGGATTCAGGAAAAGCATCTTCTGGAATGGAATTTTGCCGTTGCAGAAGACAACAAGGATATCCAGATGGCAAAACGTTTATGTGGAGCAGTGGAAAAAGGTCAAGGCTGAAAACCTTGGCCTTTTGTTATGGGGAGATGTCGGAACTGGAAAGTCCTTTGTGGCGGCATGTATAGCAAATGCTCTGTTGGAACAGGGCATTCCGGTTTTGATGACGAACTTCTCCAAAATCCTGAATCAGATGGGAGCCATGTATTCGGAAGAGCGATACCGGTATATCGCTTCGTTTTCCAACTATTCTTTGCTGATTCTGGATGATCTGGGAATTGAGCGCAGCACCGAATATGCGCTGGAGCAGGTCTACGCCGTTATCGATGAGCGGTACAAGTCCGGACTTCCGGTCATTATCACAACCAATCTGAAGATTGCTGAAATCCGCAATCCGGAGGATGTGGCATACGCCCGGATTTACAGCAGGATTTTGGAAATGTGTACGCCGGTGCGAATCAGCGGAGAGGACCGCAGGAAGAGCATTGGAAAAGAAAAACAGCAGGTCGTTAAGGAGGTACTTGATTTATGAAGTGCAAGGCAAAAAAGGCGTTTTTCGCAGGTAAGAATGACATCTATCACCGCTGGAAGGAGGTTAAGAAGCTGAATGGCAAAAGCAAAAACCAGTATTACAACAGAAAACCGCAGTGGCTCAGCTGCCGACGCTGCGGCTAAGGAGAAGCGGACGGAGATGCCGCTTTCTGACCTGCATCCCTTTGAAGGTCATCCCTTTAAGGTGCTGGACGATGAGCTGATGGAACAGACCGTGGAGAGCATCAAGCAGATCGGTGTGGTATCACCGCTGATTGTACGGCCTGACCCGGAAGGCGGATTTGAAATCCTTTCGGGACACCGCAGGCTTCATGCAGCGCAGTTGGCAGGTTTGGAGACGGTGCCGGTCATCGTCAAGGAAATGGACGATGATGCAGCAATCATCTTTATGGTGGACAGCAACTTGCAGCGGGAAAATATCCTTCCCAGCGAGAGAGCGTTTTCCTACAAGATGAAGTTGGAAGCGATGAAGCATCAGGGACAACGCGGAGATTTAACTTCTGACCAAGTTGGTCAGAAGTCGTGGGCTGTGAACCAGTTAGCTGATGATGCGAACGAAAGTAAAACGCAAGTTCAGCGTTTTATCCGCCTTACCAACCTGATTCCAGAAATTCTGGACATGGTGGATGAGAAGAAAATCGCCTTTAATCCGGCGGTAGAGCTGTCTTACCTGAAACCGTCCGAACAGAAAGAATTTCTGGAGGCAATGGACTATGCACAGGCCATCCCCATCCCTGTCGCAGGCACAGCGATTGAAAAAGCTCTCGCAGGAGGGCGACTGCACCTTGGATGCCATGTGTGAAGTGATGAATGAAATCAAAAAGGATGAGCTTGACCATGTGACGATTAAAAACGAGGTTCTTCGGAAGTATTTCCCGAAATCCTATACGCCGAAGCAGATGCAGGACACGATTATCCGGCTGCTGGAAAAGTGGCAGCGAAGTAAACAACGAGATATGGAACGATGAGAAGGAGATTTTTATGATGATGAACTTTAAGAAGAATCAGAACAACGCAGTGTGCAGCATGGATTGCAAGAACTGCCCGAATGGTGCATCGCAGCCGAATCCGATGGATGATTCCATGTTTGAGAAGTCCATTGCGATGCTTCATAACTGGGTGATGTTGGAGGCAATCCGTGAAGATCACCCGAAGGAACGCATTGTGATGGTGATCCTGCCGGGGGCTGGCGGCGAACTTCTGACCGAGGCTGGCAGTCGAGACATCTTTGAGGATGTTTACGATGAGATGGAGGCTGATCTGGTGGCAGATGGGGAACTGCTTCTCCATTATGATAAGAGCGATGTGATCGAGACTGACAGAACCCGCTATCTGTTGGGAGCTGCGGAGGTTTCGGAAATCGACCAGAACGGCAACGAATGCAGCATCAATCTGTTTACGCTGGAACGCACCATCGACTATGTGAACGAGAACCTGACGGTGGTTTCCATTGGCGGCGAGTTGGTTCCGGTCACTGCGCCTGATCTAAGGAGGTGCCTATGAAGAAATTTGATGTGGAGATTACAGAGACTCTCCAGAGAAAGGTTTCCGTGGAAGCTGCCTCACAGGAAGATGCGGAACGCATGGTGACGCAGGCGTGGAACAATCAGGACTATGTTCTGGATTCCGGCGATTTCACCGATGTGGATTTCAAGACCGTGGGAGAACATGAATTGGCAGAGACCAGGACAATGGATGTGCTGCTGGTGCAGCCCAACGCCTACCCGAAGAAAATCAGCGTTGGCACGGAGCTGGAAGATTTGCAGGCAATGGTCGGCGGCGATATTGAAGTAACCTATCCATTTGAGGATGAAGTGGCCATTATTCTGAATGAATCCGGTAAAATCAATGGCTTGCCGCTGAACCGTGCGATTTACACCGAAGACGGGGATATGCAGGACATTTATGCCGGTGATTTTCTGGTGGTAGGGCTGACAGAGGATGACTTTGGTTCTCTGACTTCGGAGCAGATGCAGAAATTTGAGGAACAGTTCCATCAGCCCCAGATGTTCGTTCGTATGGGTCACAGCATCATGGCGATTCCGGTTCCGGATGACATGCTGAAGAAGATGGAGGAAAAGGCTGCAAAGCCCCAAGAAAAGAGCAAACCTGCACCGGACCGGGACAGTTTGTAAGGAAGGAGGCGGAGATTCATGCAGGAAGAAGTTGAAAATCGTACCGTCAATCTGGCAATCAGCACCACGAAATTGACCTTTCGCACCATCGTGAATGGCTATAATGCGTGGAAACGGCACCATCAGGCAAAGGTGGCTCAGAAAACAGCGCAGCTGCCGGTTGGAAAGCAGAGCATCAAAGAACTGATCGGTCAGAATCAGGGAGTCAGCAGTATCCCCATTGAGAAAACGGATTTGAAAGGCTTTGAACAGGTGGCACGGAAATATGGTGTGGATTATGCCATTACGAAAGACCAAAATGTAATGCCACCCAAGTACACGGTGTTCTTTAAGGCGAAGGATGCGGATGCACTGACTTCCGCTTTTGAGGAATTCACCAACCGAAAGCTGAAAACAAAGGAAAAACCGAGTGCTCTGGAGCAGCTTAACAAGCTCAAAGAGCTGGTTGCTGCAATTCTTCCGGATAAGGTTCGCCACAAAAGTCAGGAGCGTGATCTATGAGTAATAAGACAAAGAAGCAGCTGCTCCTGAACCTGCCGTACTTCATTGCCGGTCTTGTATGTACCAATCTGGGAGAAGCGTGGAGAATTGCCGAGGGCGCAGACATGTCTGAAAAGCTCCTCGGCTTTCTTTCTGCCCTGGGTGCAGCCTTTTCCAATCCGATGCCAAGTCTGCATCCGATGGATTTGCTGATTGGTGTGTGCTGCGGAGCGGGTTTGCGGATTGCTGTGTACCTGAAAGGCAAAAATGCCAAGAAATATCGCCATGGCATGGAGTATGGCTCTGCTCGTTGGGGTACGCAGAAAGACATTGAACCGTTTGAAGATCCAGTGTTTGCAAACAATGTGATTCTGACCCGGACGGAGCGGCTGATGATGGGCAACCGCCCGAAGAATCCGGCAAATGCCCGAAACAAAAACGTGCTGGTGGTGGGCGGCTCCGGCAGCGGCAAGACCCGGTTTGGCTTAAACCCAACCTTTTACAATGTCACAGTTCCTATGTGGTCACTGACCCGAAAGGCGATATCGTAATCGACTGCGGCCAAGCCCTTTTGAAGAACGGATACAGTATCCGGATCTTTAACACCATCAATTTCAGAAAGTCGATGCATTATAATCCCTTCGCCTATATTCACAGCGAAAAGG
>ENA-OPZD01000249-OPZD01000249.1-human-gut-metagenome-genome-assembly--contig:-NODE-249-length-16325-cov-6.168848_pt1 | contig 16325 bp, 16 predicted proteins | sample MGYA00242479_ERZ504495 | MGnify/ENA primary metagenome ERZ504495 (study PRJEB26092, sample SAMD00036286) | human gut metagenome | host: Homo sapiens | study: EMG produced TPA metagenomics assembly of... | reverse complement strand
CTTCAAAGGAGGTATTTTTTTGAAAAAACGTCCAAAATGGTTTCAACAAACCTCTTTTAATCAACCAAACACTTCTGATACTTCTTACTGCGTATTTAAAAATCTCTATCCATCTTCCTCAGAAGATACAACTACAGAAGAAATATCAACTCAAAATATCACTACCGATAATAAGCCATCTTCAAATGAAATGACTAAAGATGATTTTCTTATAGAAATCTATCAATTCAAACAACAAAAACTCTATGAAGAAGCTCTATCTTGCATTCAATTATTATTTGAAAAAAATATCGTAGATAGTGATATCATCTACGAATTAGCTGATACCTATTTATGTTTACATGATTATGAACGCGCTTTCAATTGGACACAAAAGTTAAAAGCTCAATCTCCACAAGATTGCCGTAGTCTACTTTTAGAAATCCAACTTTTATTAGTTCATGGAAAAAAAGAAGAAGCTTTAACTACATTAAATCATCTATTATCCAATAAAATCACTTTAAAAAATGAAAAAGATTATCAACTTTTAGATATGATTATTGAAAAACTCAAAAAATATTTAAAGCTGATAAATTAATGCGCCGTTGTCCTAATCTAAATACTTATCAAAAACAACGTAGACAGTCTTTAAAGACACAAAGCAAAAAAATCCTGTTAATCACAATTTAACTGTTCATCAATCCACTGTTATCAATAGTGCAAAAGGAGTCATCATGCCTGATACTAATACCAATATAAATCCAGCCCTACAAAATACAATCAATCAAATTTGGGATATGCAAATAGCCAATAAAGAAAATATTTCTACTATTTTAGCCACACCTTGCGAGCAAGTGAGTCAATGCATCATGTCTCAAGTTTTATCTTATAAGAAAAAAATTTGGCTATTTAATTATCTAGCTGATATTTTCCGCACACATAATAATCTTCAATCAGCTATTTTTTTATTGCGCCAAGCTCTACTTTTAGATGATGAAAATGACTTCATCTTAAAAAATCTTGGCTATCTGCTCTGTCAAAATGGCGAATATCCAAATGCTTTAGTAGTGTTAAAAGATATTAAACATAAAGATTTCGCTGTACTTGATTTAATCGCTAAATGCCAAGATTTAAAAAATTAATATTTCCTTTTTGTTTTTATAATTAGAAAGAATGATTTATATGCCTATGTATAAAAAATCGCTACTTATTTTATTTTGTATAGCTCTATTTGCTAGTGTTTCAACTTTTTATTATCTTTACACACAAGAAGATACTACTCCTATTATCACCGATAATACGCAAACACAGACTCAAGATAAACAAGAAGATACTACAATCACTGTTTATGTCTCTGGCGAAGTCAATTCTCCTGGTTTAGTTGAATTACCTAGTGATAGTCGCATTGCTGATGCAATTAAAGCCTGTGGCGATTTTACACCACTTGCAGATAAAACCAAAATCAATTTAGCTCAAAAATTAACTGATGGTATGCAAATTCAAGTGAGCAGTAAAACACCTGTCAACAATTCTAATGAACAGGTAAATGATACTAATTCCAACAGTCCTAATAATAATTCATCTTCTAATTTAATCAATATAAATACTGCAACAAAAGAAGATTTAGATACTTTACCTGGAATTGGCCCTGCAACTGCTCAAAAAATCATCGATTATCGCCAAGAACATGGTAATTTTTCTTCTATCGAAGATATCAAAAATGTCAAAGGTATTGGTGAAGCTAAATTTAGCAAAATGCAAGATAAAATTTGTACTTAAAATCTTTTAAATCTAACAAATGATTTATTTTATTATTTAAGAAGGCATATTATGATTAAGATACATTATGGGCAATCGCCCTTACTTTTCATTAACTTTATAATTCTTTTCTACAGCTTAGGTGTGTATATGATGATGAAAACTCCTGAAATTTCTAAGTCATATACACACCTTTTTTATTTAATTATAGTAAATCTAATACTAGCCTTTTATTTTACTTTGCGTAAATATAAACTTACATTTTTACTATATCTTATTTTATTTTTCCTTTTAGGTGTGATGCGTTATCTTTCTTTTACCTTCATTGCTGATGACAATATAAAAAACTATGACAATCAAGAAGTCACTTTGACTGGCATTATCTGTCAAATGCCTAAAATTCGCCAAGACAGTGCTGGTATATATCATTTAACATATGTTGTTGATACTAAATCTATCAAGCAAAAAGAAGAAAAAACTGCCACAGGAAAAGTTTATCTTTATCAAAAACAAAAAAATTTAACTAATCTTGCTAAAATCAATGATACGATTTCTGCCACAGGTACTATCCGCTTAATCCAAAATTATCACAATCCCAATTTAGTCGATCGTGAGCTTTCTGCCCAAGAAGAAGGTATCTATGCTACTTTTTCCATTGGTAAACAAAATTTAAAAATATTAAATACATCTGATAAATTCTCGTTTCAAGAATTTTGCTATCAAATAGAGCAATCTTTTTTACAATCTATGTATCAAGCAATGCCTGAAAATGATGCTAATATGATTTTTGCTATGTTGTTTGGTGGGTATAATAATATCGAAAAAGACATCTTAGAAGCTTACTCAATCACTGGAATTATTCATATTCTTTCTGTATCAGGTTCTCATATCAGCTTGATTTCCCTATTTTTATTATCTTTAGGTAAATTTTTACATCTGCCTCGCTTTTTTAATTTAATCTTATTATTAATCCTCATTATTTTTTATACTATTCTATGCGGTGCTAGTATACCTGTCATACGTGCTAGCATAATGGGATTACTTAGTATTATCGCTCTATATCTTGAGGAAAAATCTACGGCTCAACATTTATTGAGTATTATCGCTTTGATTTTATTGCTCTTTGATCCTCTATTATTATTCAATATAAGTTTTCAACTTTCATTTGCCTCTACATCTGGTCTTGTCTATTTAATGCCAATATTACGCTCTAAATTAAATAAATTAAAAATGCCTCCACTATTAACAGATAATCTAGCTTTAACCATGAGTGCTCAAATCTTTGCTTTTCCTATTATTATTTGGTATTTCACCAGTTTATCTCTTAGCTCCCTACTAGCCAATTTAATCATTATTCCCCTATTGGAAATTCTCATCATCTTAGGTTTAATAGCTTTTATCTTAGGATTTATCTTTCCTTTTATCACTAAAATTTTATTTATTTTTGCCAGCTTAATTTTAAGCATAAGCAATGAAGTAACTTTTTTACTCACCAAAATCCCCTTTGCTAGTATTTATGTACCGCCATTAAATTTTCCAGCTATTTTAATTTATTATTCCCTTATTTTTATAATTTTAAATATCAAAATTCGCAGATACTTATATTTACTTTTACAAAAATATAAATTTATCACGTATATATGTAGTATTAGCCTAATTATTTGTTCTTGTTATTTAATGATAAAGCCTTCTCCTCTACAAATACATTTTATTGATGTAGGTCAAGGTGATGCTTGCCTTATCATCACGCCCCATCAACATAGTATACTCATTGATACAGGTGGCTCTATTAATTCTGATTTTGATATTGGCTCTTATGTAGATTTACCTTATTTACGTCATTACGGTATCAATAAATTAGATTATTTAATTTTGAGCCATGCTGACGCTGACCATAGTGGTGGAGCTAGTTCCATTTTACAAAAAATACCTGTAAATCATTTAATTATCGCTGATGAAGATAAAAATTTATATGCTAAAATTTTAAAATTACCACTAAATAATCCCCTATTAACCAAAGCTATTGTAGCTAAGGAAAACACTACTTTTAATTTAGAAGATATTCATTTCCAATTTCTTCAAAATGATGAAAAAGAAAATTTAAAATCTAGCAATGATAGTTCAAATGTACTAAAATTAACATATCATAATTTTTCTGTGTTATTCACAGGTGATTTACCGCAAACACAGGAAAAATATTTGTTAAATAAAAATATAGCCTCTACAATTTTAAAAGTTGCTCATCATGGCTCTAAGACTTCTTCTTCACAAGAATTTTTAGAACATGTACGACCTCAATTAGCTATCATCTCTGTGGGCAAATATAATAGCTTTGGTCACCCTAGCAAAGAAGTTCTCGATAGATTGAATAATCTGCCTACAAAAATTCTCCGCACAGATGAAAAGGGAGCTATAATAATTTATACTGATGGCTATAATTATTCCCTCAAAACATTTTTAAATTAATATATTTTAAGCAAAGGATTTCCCATGAAATATAATGATGCAATAAAACAATTACAAGCTAAACAATTAAAATCAGTCTATTTAATCACTGGTGAAGAATTATATTTAGCTGAAAATTATCTCAAAAAATTACTAACTTTATTAAATCCACAAAACGACGAAGAAGCTGTTCAATATTTTGATAGCACAGCTGATACAAAAGCTATTTTACAAGCATTAGATAGTTCTCCTTTTTTCAGTGAACATAATATCATCATCGCCAAAGATTTGAAGATATTTCAAGACAAGTTATCTGCTAAAGATAAAGAAGATGAACAATTATTTTTAGATTATATCGCCAATATGCCTAATTATAGTATATTGATTTTACAATATAACTTAGGAAAAATTGATAAACGCAGAAAACTCATTAAAACTATTGAAAAATTTGGCACTATAGTAGAATGTGAAGCTATAGCTTATTGGAATATCAATGACTGGCTCAACTCTCGCCTTCGTGAGCTAAATCTCCGCTTTGATCGAGAAGCTTATGCTTATTTTTAGAAGCTATAAAATCCATGGAAAAATCTCCCTTGGTTTTTTAGACCAAGAATTACAAAAACTCACACTGTATCCACAAAAAACACTTATCAATCGCCAATTTCTTGAGGATAATTTTTCTAGTATCCCTGAGATTTCCACATTTCGCCTTTGGGAAGCTTTAAGCAATAAAGATATTGCCACTGCCTTAGAATTATTTACCATTCAACAACAAGCAGGTATACATCCACTGCGTTTATTAAAATTCTTAGCTCGTCAAATAGACCAGCTTTGGCATGTAAAAATTTATCTCAGTGAAGGTCAATCTACAAAACAAATAGCTTCTATTTTAAAATTACATCCATTTATCACTGAAAAAATCATCAAACAAACTCAAAATTTCAGTTTAGATAAAATTCAACAAATGATCATAGATATAGCTGATGCTGATTATAAATTAAAAACAAGCTCTAATGAGCCTGCTTTAATCGAAAATCTTCTTATAAAATTTTGTCTTTAAAATCTAATAAAAATAATTTATTTTACTCTTAATCTACAAGATTATGCCATTATTTTAATGGCATTTTTTATTAAAAAATATTCTATATTCATCTTTAATAAAACTTTCTCCTTAAAATAAATTAATTTATCTATAAAAACGAAAAAGGACTGCTTTCTTTTGGAAATCAGTCCTTACTTTGATTAGCAATTATTTGCTTAAGCTGTTTACTCGGCGAGCTAAACGAGATTTACGGCGAGCTGCACAATTTTTATGGAATAATCTGTTAGCAGCAGCCTGGTCTATTTTTTTGCATGCGATTACAAGTAATGCTTTTGCTTCTTCAGCATTGCCAGCAGCAACAGCATCAAGAACTTTACGAGAAGCAGTTTTTATAGCAGATTTAGCAGAAACATTTTTTGCACGACGCATAGCATCTGTTTTTACGCTGAGAATAGAAGATTTAATGTTTGGCAAGAAATTCACCCTTTCATCATTATAATTGTACCAAAATAGTTTATCATGTTATAAAACAATTTGCAAGATGGCTAGATTAAATACTATGTATTCAATAGCTAGACGCGATATATATTGTACCACATAAAGCTCTAAAAAATCTAGTCTTTCTTAAAAAACATTTAAAATTTTATTTTTTTCTTGACTTAGAGTCAAATCCTAGGTATATAATCTTTTTAACTATTTATTATTTATATATGAAGGATTTTTATTTATGAACAAAAAATTTTTATTTATCATTTTAATTTTAATAACTTTAAGTTGGCATTTATCCCTACAAAATAATGATATTATTGATGCAGAAACAAAAAATACAGCCCAAATATCAACTTCAGAAAAAACTCCATTAGCACCAGCCTTAGTAGCTTTATCTCACTTTCCTCTACAAGATCCTAGCAATAATATGCCTCTCTTAGAATGGAGAGAAGATTTAAATGCTGTTTATTATGAATTAGAATTATTTGATACCATTCCTGATGATTTAAGTGATGAAGAATTATCTTCTGAACATTTATATTATACAGCCTCTGTTTATACAAACGCTAAACAACTTGATTTGACTCAAATTGCCCCAAATGCGCTGAACGGAAAGACTCCTCTTTATTGGCGTATTCGTTCTATGGATATAGACCACAATCCTATCACTAAATTTTCAGCTCTAGAGGAACTATATGCCACTAACCAAGCACCTCAAATGAATGCACCTATACCACATGTTATTTATAATGAAAAAACGGTACTACACTTCTCTATCCTGTCTATTCGTTTATTCCTAATGTAAATGCCACTCAATTTGAAATAGAAGTTACAGATAACATTCCAGAAAATCCTAATGGCACAACACCTTCCAAATATCGTATTTATGCCAAAACAATCACAGGTGGTGAGCTTTATGATGAAAAACCTCGTATTGGCACTTTTTATTGGCGTGTACGCGGTTTAGATGATGAAGGAAATCCTGTTGGCGTATATTCTGATGCTCAAATTTTCCAAAACGAACCTCAAGACAATTGGAAAATAGCAATTTTTGGCGACAGTATCAGTCATGGAGGTGGGCATTTATCTTTTGGTCCAGCAGATTGGGCATATAGTTATGCTTATTATTTAGATTTCCCTACTATTAACTTATCTTGTAGCGGAGATACAAGCGAAACTATGGTACAGCGTTTTGATGATGATGTACTGCCTTTCCACCCACAATATTTATTAATCATGGGAGGAACTAACAGTCTTCGTGCTGGTATGCCTGCCGAAAATGTAATCAATGATTTAAAAACAATCCAAAAAAAAAAATGTTATGAAAATAATATCACACCTATACTACTAACTTTAGCGCCTATAAATCCTTATAATATAAAAAAGGTATTCAATGAAGAAACCTCTGAAGTATGGCAATATAATTTAAATTTAGTTAACGATTTCATTCGCACACAGCCACATATTGATACAGCAAAAGCTTTGAATAGTCCACCAATATTGCCAACAGAATATGCTATGGACGGATTACATGGTGATGTTATCGCTAAAAAAATCTATGCTCAAGAAATCAATGATAACATTTCTCAATTTATTGCTAAATAACCCTACCTATATGTTGTAATTATAGTTTTGAAATTGTATAATAATTACTGTAAATAAAACAGCTAATTTTTAATTTCTATAAAACTATTTTTACAGGAGGAAGATATCTTGAAAGCTACTAAAATACGTGATGATATTTATTGGGTAGGTGCCATTGATTGGTCCGTTCGCAATTTTCATGGTTATGAAACTGGACGCGGTAGCACTTATAATGCCTATTTAATACTTGATGAAAAAATCACTTTAATTGATGCTACTAAAAAAACTTTTAGTGATGAAATCTTAAGTCGTATTTCTTCTATCATTGACCCAGCAAAAATTGATTACATTATTTGCAATCATTTAGAAGCTGACCATTCTGGTTCTTTAGATGCAATCGCTCAAAAATGCCCTAATGCTACTATTTTTGTCAGCCAACCAAATGGTTTAAAAAATATTGCTAAATTCTGCGGTGAACATACTTACCAAGGCGTAAAAGCCGGTGATAGCATAAATATTGGTAAACGCACTTTAAAATTCGTTCCTGTACCTATGCTTCATTGGCCAGATAGCATGGTTACTTATTGCCCAGAAGAAAAAATTCTTTTCTCTAATGATGGTTTTGGTCAACATCTCGCTACTAATGAACGTTTTGATGATGAAGTTGATTATGCTGTTTTAATGCATGAAGCGAAAAAATACTATGCTAATATTTTAATGCTCTATGGTCGTCAAGCTCAAACTGCTCTTAAAACAGTTTCCACACTTGATATTGACATGATTTTAACAGGTCATGGCATAAGCTGGCGTAAGCATATTAAAGATATTTTAGATTTATACGCAAAATGGAGTAATTTTGAAGCTGATGAACATAAAGCTGTTGTAGTATTTGACAGCATGTGGAATTCTACAGAAATTATGGCTAAAACAATCACAGAAGCATTCCAAGCAAAAGGAATTTGTGCAAAATTCTTCGATTTAAAAACTAATCATTATTCTGATATTATGACTGAAGTTCTTGATAGTAAATATATCGCTGTTGGCTCTCCTACTTTAAATAATGGTATGATGCCAAATGTAGCTGCCTTCTTATGTTATCTCAAAGGTCTAGTACCTAAGAAAAAACGACCGTCAAGCTTTAGCTTTTGGTTCTTATGGCTGGGGTGGACAAAGCATTGCTCTCGTACAAAAAGAACTTGAAGAATCTGGTCTTAATATCTTCCATGATATGATTCGTATTGCTAATCAACCAACACAAGAAGATTTAGATAATATTTATAATAGTATCATTGAAAAACTTTAAAATAAAAATGACCTCCAATAGTTTTAAATAAAAATCTACTATTGGAGGTTTTTGTTATTTCCAGAATAAAATAATACATATTGATGATATAATTAATCCTTATAAATATATATAGAGGTGATATTTATATGATAAATTCCCATTCAAGACATAGAGATATTATCTTAATTTTAATTGCTAGCTTTTTTATATGACTAGTCCTATGCTCATAACTCCAATTATTGCTGGATTTTCAGAAACACTTGGTGCCAATGGTACTACTATGGGGCTGATTGGTGGCATTATGAATATTTGCTCTTTAGTCAGTCGACCTATCATCGGCATATATGCTGATAAAATTAGTAAGTATAAATTATCTTTTTGGGGCATAATTTTTATCATAATTTCATGTCTAGGTTATATACTGGCTACTAATTCATTTATCATTGCCATTGCCCGCATTATTAATGGTCTTGGCTTTGCCTTATGTTCTACTTGTATGTCCACCTGGATGTCAGATTTATTGCCCCAAGAAAAAATCGGCTCAGGCATGGGCATTTATGGTACTATGAACGCTTTAAGTATGGCAATTGCTCCAGCTATTGGTGTATATATCTATCAAAACTTTAACTATACAATAGCATTTTCACTTGCTCTATTTACAGCCATAATTTCTATCATAATTATTCAATTTGTAAAAGATAAAGATGAACCCATCATCACTACTAACACTAATTTTAAATTGGAAATTATTGATAAAAATGTAGTTCCCATTGCTTTCATCATGATGATGTTTGCTATTCCTTATTGTGCTACTCAATCATTTCTTGTAACTTATGTCGAAGCTAAACAACTTGATATCCATATAAGTTTATTTTTTCCAGCATATGCTATTGCTCTACTTATACTTCGTTTAAGTCTAAAAAGTCTCTTCGACAAACTTCCTTTCGGTATATTTTTTACCTCTAGTATAATTTGTGCTTCACTATCTATCTATTTTCTTCATGTAATGCAAAATAATTTTGATATGCTTATCGCTGCTATCTTTATGGCAGGTGGAACAGGTATTATCAATTCCGTTTGTCAATCTACAGCTTTATTATTAGCACCTAAAAATAAACGTGGTCTAGCTAATAGTACATTTTATATTGGCATAGACTTAGGTATGGCACTTGGACCAATCATAGCTGGTATCTTTTATGAACATTTCTCGTTAGATTTATTCTATCCATTATTTTTCTTTACTATACCACTGGCTATAACAGGATTTTTCTTTTATCATCAAAAAGCAAAAAAATTTTAAATTTAATTAAATAAAAAAAGCGAAAGAAAAAAATTCTTCGCCTTTTTTTATTATTTATTATATTAAACAGCTTCAGACTTAACTTGTTCTGTAGATAGAGCTGGTTTTCTATCTGGAACAATAAAGCAAACTATCTTTACCATTATTGGAATAAGTGGTAACCATAATAAAGTATTTATTAAATTAAATGAAGTATGTGCATTTGCAATTTGACGAGAAATAACTGCTGTTTCTGGTCCAACAGGAGAAATATACATTACAAACTGAGCAAATAATGGTAATACACATAAGAACACGATACTACCTGTGATATTGAATACACTATGAGCTACAGCTGTACGTTTTGCATTTTTAGATTGACCAATAGAAGCTAATAAAGCAGTAATTGTTGTACCGATATTATCACCTAATAAAATAGGTAATGCACCTTGAAGACCGATGATACTGTTACCATCTACACCAGCTTGAGCTGCAAAGTTCTGTAATACTGCAATTGTAGCACTAGAACTCTGTACAATTACTGTCATAACTGTACCTAATAATAAACCTAAAATTGGATTATCATGTACACTAGCGATAAGTTCTGTAAAAGATTGGGTGCATTTTACAAGAGGCTTCATAGTAGAGCCCATGATTTTCGATACCTGCGAATAATAAAACCAAAGAAAAAATACTGTCTGACAATTATTTTTTTAATTTATCACTTTTAGCAAAAGAAATAAACCATAAAACCGATAAATACGATTGGCCAAATATAATCGCTAAGTTTAAAAGCAATTAATTGCGCAGTCATTGTTGTTCCGATATTTGCACCAAAAAATAATGGAAATTGCTTGTGGTAATCTCATTAATCCAGCACTAACAAAACCGATAGCCATTACTGTTGTAGCACTAGAACTTTGTAATACACATGTAACTAATGCACCAGCTAATACACCTACAACTGGATTTTTAGTTAATACGCTAAGTACATAACGCATTTTCTCTCCAGCCATATTCTGTAAACCTTGGCTCATCATATTCATACTGTAGATAAATAATGCCAAACCGCCTAATAATTCAAAAGCAATTTTCAAACCCTCACTCATTAAATATTCCTCCAAAATAATTTTCTAACACATAATTTCAAAATAAAATTTACTTAATTGCCATTTAATTATATAAATAAGTGAGTAATGCTTTCTAGTAGAAAAAAGTAAAATGAATGTAAAATATATGTAAAATCTTTTTCATAATATCCAGATAGAGATTATATCTTTATATAAAAAAACTGGTGTAAATTAAGTGCTTACACCAGTTTCTTGTCTTTTTATCAAACGAAATATTTTGTTTTAAATTCTTCAATTTGAGCTTCATCTAATGGTCTAATTTCACTTAAATAAGCGATTTCTACCTTACTACCATCAGAATGCACACCTTCTAAATAAACAACACCATAACCTTTAGCTAAATATTGTATCATGCCTTCGCCAGTTTTTTCATTATAAATTTTAATACCTATGCAATCATCAAAAGTTCCCATTGAAGTAACTACCTTATATCTTCCTAATAATACAATATTTGTAGCATCTCCACCTGTATAAACCTTTGGCTTTTTAGAATTTGTCTGCACTGTTCTAAAATCCTGCAAATATGGCATTTCTTGTCGCTTATTTAGCACAACTTCTGACACTTTATCTTCACTACCAATAACTCTTTTTACTAATAAAGGCTGTAATACTTTCTGATTTTCTTTATCTACAATACAAGTTCCTTGATAAAAATTAACTTTATCACCTTTATTTTGTTCATCAAAATTAAATGTAGCTAGATAAAAATTGTCATTTTCAAAAGGTGCTGCTAATACATTGATTGTACCAGTAGCTTGCTGATATTCTCGCAAATCTATATTTTTAGGAGAAGCTAAAGCTACCGCTTGAAATGTTAATAAACTACAAAACTACTAATAAATTTTTTCATTTAGATAGCCTCCCTTTATTTATCACTATAATACATATTATATTAATTCGCTACAATACTAAAAAATACCTTTACATAAAAAAATTTTTTACAAAAATAAAAGACGAATATATTGCTATTCGCCTTTTATTTAAATTGTCTATGAACTTATTCATAACGAAGTGCTTCAATAGGGTCTAATTTGGCAGCTTTTCTCGCTGGATAAATACCAAAGAATAAACTTATACCTACAGAGAACATAAAAGATATAATAATTGGCTCTATAGTGATAACTGTTGTAAATCCACCAAATTGAGCTATCGCCGTAGCTAAACCAACGCCAACACCTACACCAATTAAACCACCTATAATCCCTACAAATACAGCTTCAATTAAAAACTGAAACATAATATTATTATATGTCGCACCTAAAGCCTTACGAATACCAATTTCTCTCGTTCTTTCAGTTACTGATACCATCATGATATTCATAATGCCAATGCCACCAACTAATAATGATATGCCAGCTACACTACCTAATAAAAGTGTAAGCATCGTACTTGTACTAGTCATCGTTTCCATTATACTAGTCAGATTTCTTACAGTGAAATCATCTTCTTTATCTCCTGTAATTTTATGGCGTTGTCGCATTAAATTTTCAATTTCAGCTTGTACAGAATCCATTTTATCCGCTGATACTACTTGTACACTTATTTGCTGTACATAATCTATAGCCATTATACGCGTCATCGCTGTTGTCAATGGTACAATTACTGTATCATCTTGGTCTTGACCTACACTTGATTGACCTTTGCTTTCCAAAATACCTATTACTTTAAATGGGTCATTATTTATACGAATATTTTTACCCACTGGATTTTCTTCACCAAATAAATTACTTGCTACAGTCGTTCCAATAACAGCTACACGAGCTCTTGTTTCTACATCTTTTTCTGTAATAAAAGTACCATTTGCAATACTTAAAGAACGAATATACATATAATCTGGTATTACACCTACAACCTGTGTATTCCAGTTTTGATTACCATTTACTATTTGATAATTTTTTTGTACCTGTGGCGAAACATATTCTACATCTTTTATTTTCTTTTTTATAGCTTCTGCATCGTCTAATTTCAAACGCACATTTGAACCAGCCGCTTGACGAACACCAGCCGCATTTTTTGTCGCACTAGCATTGACAATCAACATATTGCTACCCAAGCTAGCAATTGAATCTTCTACCTGTTTTCGTACCCCCATACCAATAGAAACCATTGCTATAACGGCACCTACACCAATTATAATTCCAAGCATAGTCAGTAATGAACGCATTTTATTTGCCCATAAAGCCGATATAGCCATTTGCACAGTTTCTTTAAATAACATCCATTACTACCCCCTTGCCTGCATCTTTTGTTATTTTTCCATCAACTACTAATAATTGACGTGAAGCACATGCCGCAATATCTGGTTCATGTGTTACTAAAATCATGGTTTTTCCTTCTTCATGTAATTTGATAAAAATCTCCATGATTTCTTTTGTTGATTTTGTATCTAAATTACCTGTAGGTTCATCTGCCATGATAATACTTGGGTCATTGACTAAAGCTCTAGCAATAGCTACACGTTGTCTTTGACCACCTGATAATTCATTTGGTTTATGATCTGCTCTATCATCTAGACCAACAGCTTTTAAATAATGATGTGCCCTTTCTAATCTTTCTTTTAATCCCACACCTGCATAAACTAAAGGTAGTGCTACATTATCTAATGCTGTTATTTTAGATAATAAATTAAAATTTTGAAATACAAAGCCTATTTTTTTTTATTTCTTGTTTTAGCAAGCTCATCATCACTTAAATGGGCGATTTCCTTGCCATCTAATTTATAAGAACCATATGTTGGTCTATCTAAACAACCCAATATATTCATCAATGTAGATTTACCTGAACCAGATGGTCCCATAAGTGCAGCAAATTCGCCTTTATAGATTTTTAAATCTATACCATTCAAAGCTGCTACTTCTTGTGTTCCTACCTGATAAATCTTTTTTATTCCTGAAAGTTCAATAGTAATTTCTCTTGTTTCACTCATATCACTATTTTCCTTTCTTAGTGAATTGGTGGCCCTGGTCTATTTTGATTTGTATTTGTTGCTTTTTTAACCATTGTAACATCTACATTTTCACCTTCAGCCAAACCGTTGATAATTTCTACAAACTCATCACCATATATACCTGTTTCTACATAGCGATTTTCTGTTGAACCATCATCTTTGATAACAATTACATAAGTTCCTTGTTTATCCGTTTTCAATGCTGATAATGGCACTGCTAGAGCATTATCTTTATTGGCAGTTTCAATATCTACACGAGCTGTCATAGATGGCATCAACAATCCTTCTGGATCATCTACATCTAAAGTTACACTATAATAAATTACTGCCGCTGATGAAGATGAACTACTGCTTGATGAATTACTTACATTCCAGCTATTATCCATATCTGTTTGTGAAATCTTAGATACAGTAGCTGTAAAAGTCTTACCATTATATGCATCTACAGTAAAAGTTGCCTTTTGCCCAACTCTTACACTACCAATATCAGTTTCATCTACTTTAGCAAAAATCTGTTTTCTTGATAAATCAGCAATACGCATAATTACAGTAGGATTACTATTTCCCTGTACTGCCATAGTACCATCTGTAACAGGTTCACCAATTACTACCCCATCCATAGGTGATACTATTACTGTTTCGGATAGATTTGACTCTGCTTCTTCCAATTTACTCTGTGCTGTATCGTAATTGTATTGAGCATTATCTAAATCCTCTTTAGATTTTGCTCCTATATTATATAAATAATTAGTTCTGTCATAAATTATCTTAGCATTTTTCAAAGTAAATTCTGCTTGTTCTTTTTGAGTTTCATAATCTTTTCCGTCTAATAAAGCTACAGTTTGACCTTGAGTTACAGTATCATTTTCTTTTACTAATACTTGTTTTACACGAGCTGTAATTTTAGAGCTTACTTCTACTGACTCTACTGGCTTTATTGTTCCTGTAGCTGAAACAATTGATTTCATGCTCATATATTGAACTTGAGCTGTATTTACTACTGGTTTTTTCGCTTCTTCTTGTTTTTGTGCATAATATTTATAACCAGTAACAATAGCTATTATTACAACCACCAATACCAATATTATTTTTGCCCATTTTTTTAACTTCACTTTATCCATCTATTGTTTCTCCCTTTGGTGTTCCAATAACATATTCTAGATTAGCTTTATATCTAGCATAATCATATTGAGCACTTGCATAGTTTAATCTAGCTTGTGAGAGCGCTAATTCTGCATCAATTACATCTAAGATTATACCTGCACCAACTTTATATTTTTCAGTAGCGATGAAATAATCTTCTTCCGCTTGTTTTACTGCCATTGCTGTAGAATTAAAACGTCTTTCAGCTTCTCTCATATTTAAATAAGCTTGTCTTACTTCTAAATCAATAGTATCTTCTGTATCTGATAATTCATATTCTGCTTTATTATAACTAGCTTCTGCTGATTTTACATTTGATTTTGTTACATTATTATCGAAAATATTCCAATTGGCAGATACACCAGCTTGATAATCATGGTCATTGCCACTAGGTAATGCCTGTTTATCCCAACTTGTGCTTACAGATAAATTCACTGTTGGCAAATATCCAGCTTTAGCCACATCAATATTATTTTTAGCAATTTCTACATCTATCTGACTTGCTATTCTATCTTTGCGATAAGCCATAGCATAATCTAAACATTCAGGTAAAGACATTCTAACTATTTGATATACAAAATCATCAGTTAAATTAATAGGTTCATTTCGATCAATTTTTATGATATTACGGAATGTACTTAAATTTATTTCATAATCATTTTGTGCTATAATCAAGGATTGTTGCGCATTTGATAAGGCAACTTCTGAACGAAGTACATCTGATTTTGGTATACTGCCTGCTGCATAGAGATTTCTTACATCTGTCAAATGACTTTCATAATTATTTACAGACTCTTGTTCAATATTTACATTTTGCTTTGCTTCTAATATATCAAAATAAGCTTTTATTGTATTATATTTAATAGTTTCTTCTGTGCGTTCTAAATTCAATTCAGACTTTAATAATTCCAATTTTTTACTATCAATATTTAGCTCATTTTTATTTCCTGTGTAAAGAGGCAATGTTGCTGAAATACTATTACTATTGCCTCGCTCAAAAGTTGTATCTGCACTATCTCTAGCTGATAGACTACTTCCTAAAGAAATACTTACACCATTTGCTCCTTTTGTAGCTTCATAATTTGCTTGTGCTGCCATTTTTTCTTCATTAGCAATCTTTACATCATTATTTTTAGCTAATGCCATATCTACAGCTTCATCAATAGATAAATCAGCTGCCAAACAAGCTGGCATACCAATGTTCATACATATAGATAAGACCATACATATATCTTCATTTTTTT
>ENA-OPZD01000248-OPZD01000248.1-human-gut-metagenome-genome-assembly--contig:-NODE-248-length-16353-cov-4.217121_pt1 | contig 16353 bp, 28 predicted proteins | sample MGYA00242479_ERZ504495 | MGnify/ENA primary metagenome ERZ504495 (study PRJEB26092, sample SAMD00036286) | human gut metagenome | host: Homo sapiens | study: EMG produced TPA metagenomics assembly of... | reverse complement strand
ATCCACCTGCTGCGCACCGAGCGGCTGCCGTTTGTGCAGAGCAGGCCCGCCGCCTCGCTCACCCTCCTCACCATGCTGGGCGTGGGCCTCGTCACGGCAATGCCCTACGTCCCGGGCGTGAACTCGGCACTCGACCTGGTTCCGCTACCGGGCGTGTTCTTTGGCGTACTCGCGGCGATGATGGCGGGTACCTACTGCTCACGAGCATCGCCAAGGTCCTATACGTCCGCGCGCACGGCGAGTTGCTGTAGACGGCATCTCTTATGGAAGCGCTCCGGAGCGGCGTGTCCCACAGGGATGTTGAGGTTTTTCGTATCGTTTTCTCATTCCGTGAAGTACATCGCTTTTTTTGAAGGACAAAATGCCTGCTCAGCATTGCGTCTTTTGAGATGTACTTGGCTTTTCCGAATATGAGTACGAAAAACCTCAACTTCCCCCGCACCCCTTCCTCGTGACCGCACCGTTTTGCTGCAAATCGCGGCCCGTGCCACGAGCTGATACCATACTGCCTCAGGCATCTCTTCGAAAGGAACCCATGCAGGCAGTCATTTTCGACATGGACGGCACACTCATCGACACCGAGCGCGTGAGCCAGGCATCGTGGCGGCGCGCGGCGCGGGATTTTGACATCACGATCCCCGAGGACATCTTGCACGCCTTCGTGGGCTGCAGCATCCCCAACGCCATGAGGATGATCGACGATGAATTCGGCGATCACGCGTTCACCGAGCGCCTCTTCACCCGCCGCCATGAGATCTTCGATGCGACCTGGGAGGATGAGCTCTCGCTCAAACCCGGCGCCGCCGAAGCCGTGACGACAGCGCGCGAGCGGGGGCTTGCCGTGGCGCTCGCCACCTCCAGCGTGCGCGAGCGCGCCGTCACCAGCATGAGGCGCTTCGGCCTCATGGACTTGTTCGATGCTGCGGTCTTTGATGAGGACATCGAGCACCACAAGCCCGCACCCGACGTCTACTTCGCCGCCGCCGGGTGTCTGAGCATCGATCCCGCGCTCTGCATCGCCGTCGAGGATTCCTTCAACGGCGTGCGCTCCGGAGCCGCAGCGGGCATGCGCGTGGTCATGGTCCCCGATTACAACGAACCCACAGACGAAATCTGCGCGCTTTGCGCCGAGGTGTTGCCCTCCCTGCTCGAACTGCCCGCGTCCCTCGATCGGCTGTGCGTTTCCCAACGATAGCCTTCCCCGAAAACAGAGCGCGCCCGGTCTTGGCGTATGCTAGGACGATACCGACACCGATGGAAGCGAGCATCATGCCCAAGCATCCCGCCAAGAATCCCATTCGCACATCGAACAAGAAGCGGGCAGGAGCGCAGCCGACAGCTCCCGCACCCCTGCCCGATGTCCGGGCACCAAGGGGCGCCCGCCGCGCGAGGCGTTCCTGCCCATCTCGCGCGCAGACATAGATGCCCGCGGCTGGGACCGGTGCGATTTCGTCTACGTCTGCGGCGACGCGTACGTAGATCACCCGAGCTTCGGCATGGCCATCATCACCCGCGTCCTCGAGGCGCACGGGTACCGCGTGGGTATCATCTGCCAGCCCGATTGGACCGATCCCGCGAGCATCGCCGCCCTCGGCGAGCCGCGCCTAGGCTTCCTCGTCTCGGCCGGCAACATGGACTCGATGGTCAACCACTACACCGTGAACAAGAAACCGCGACACGAGGACGCCTACACCCCCGGCGGCGTCGCGGGCGCGCGGCCCAACCGCGCCGTCACGGTCTACGGCAACCTCATCCGCCGCACGTTCAAGGACAAGCCCATCATCATCGGCGGCATCGAGGCGAGCCTGCGCCGCCTGGCGCACTACGACTACTGGCAGGACAAGCTCAAGCGCTCCGTGCTGCTCGACTCCGGCGCCGACATCCTGCTCTACGGCATGGGCGAGCACTCGATCGTCGAGGTGGCCGACGCACTCGACGGCGGGCTGCCCGTGGATCAGATCACCTTCGTGAACGGCTCGGCGTATCGTGTGAGCGGGCCAGATGCGCTCGACAACGTATACGACTACGAGCTGCTCCCCAGCTGGGACGACCTAACGGCAGACCGCCTTACCTACGCGCGCTCCTTCAACATCCAGCAGCAGAACATGGACCCCATCACCGCAAAGCGCTTGGTGGAGCCCTACCCGAACGGCGTTTACGTGGTGCAAAACCCGCCGGCGGCTCCGCTCACCACGGCCGAGATGGACGAGGTGTCGGAGCTCCCGTACGCCCGCCACTGGCACCCCGACTACGACGCGGCCGGTGGTATCCCCGCCTTCGACGAAATCCGTTTCTCCATCAGCAGTAATCGCGGCTGCTTCGGCGAGTGCTCGTTTTGCGCGCTGGCCTTCCACCAGGGCCGCATGCTGCAGGTCCGCAGCCGCGAGAGCATCATCCGCGAAGCCGAGGCGCTCACGCGCGACCCCGAGTTCAAGGGCTACATCAACGACGTGGGCGGGCCCACCGCGAACTTCTTCAAGCCCGCCGTGAAAAAAGCAACTCACGCACGGCGTGTGCAAGAACCGCCGCTGCCTGTGGCCAAGCGTGTGCCGCAATATGGACACGAACGAGGATGCCTATGCCGAGCTGCTGCGCGACCTGCGCCAAATCCCCGGCGTGAAGAAGGTCTTTGTGCGCAGCGGCATCCGCTTCGACTACACCATGGCCGATGCTTCCGACAAGTTCCTGGTCGAGCTTTTGCGACACCACGTGAGCGGCCAGCTGCGCCTGGCGCCCGAGCACGTGAGCGACGCGGTGCTCAGCGTGATGGGCAAGCCGCGCCGCGAGGTCTACGACGCGTTCGTCGAGCGCTTCGAGAGGCTCTCCGCGTCATACGGCCTCAAGCAGTACGTGGTGCCCTACCTCATCTCGAGTCACCCGGGCTCTACCATGAAGGAGGCCGTGGAGCTGGCGGAGGCCGTGCGCGACATGGGCTACATGCCCGAACAGGTGCAGGACTTCTATCCCACGCCCTCCACCATGAGCACGTGCATGTTCTATACGGGCGTGGACCCGCGGACCATGAAGCCCGTCTACGTGGCGCGCGACCCGCACGAGAAGGCCATGCAGCGCGCGCTCATCCAGTACCGCAAGCCGGAGAACCACAAGCTGGTGAAGGAGGCCCTGCGCCGCGCCGGACGCGAGGACCTGATCGGCTACGGGCCCAAGTGCCTCATCCGCCCCGTGCCGCCCAAGCCGGGCGCGGGCGGCGGAAAGACGCGCGGCAAGACAGGTGACAACAAGTCGGACAAGGCCGGCAAGATGCCCACCGGAGGCGGCAAGCCAAGCAAAGGCGGCCAGTCGAGGAGCTCGCACCGCGGCGCAACGCCCAAAACGGGCCAGCGTGGCACGGCACCCCTCGGCGGCAAGCCCACCGCCAAGGGAAAGCCCTTCAGCGCACCCAAGTTCGGAGGCGCGCCCAACAAGGCAGCCAATGCCCACGCCCGCAACCGCGCCGCCCAGGGGCGCCAAGGCGCGAACCGGCATTAACGCGGACCCATAACGGCATCGGGCGCCGCCGCGAACCATCTCGCAGCGACGCCCGAAATCCGGCTCCAGCCACACGGGCGAGCGATCAGGCACCCGGCTCGCCGTCCTCGCGCTTGCCACGCAACGCACGCTCGGCGCCCTTGTGTGCTCCGAAGTATGCGGCGATGCATACCAGAGCGATCGGGACGATCCACTGCAGCAGAATCACTACCAGCGAAACCGACAGCTCGGCCGTACCAATACCTGTCATTGCACTCTCCTTTCGTCAGGGCAGCCTGCTGAGCCAACGCAAAGTGGGCATCATACATGTCTGTGAAACGCACGCCACAGCAACCATACGTTGATGGCGAGCACCAGCACGAGCAACGTGATGGATCAGTACATAAACGCCGGGGCCGTGTCGTAGAACATCGAGCCGTCGCCCTCGAGCGCACTCGTTCCCATGACCGCTGCCACGCACGTCAGCGACACCATGCCAAACGCCATACTCAAAAAGATGGGCACCTCGGCACGTTTGACCCGATACAGGACCAACGGGACCACCACAGCCAGGATACCGAAGCCCAAAGACCCATACGTGAGCATCGTGCTCTCCTTTCAGTCACACGCCTTTGCGCTTGCATACCCAAAGCCGCCAATTAAACATGATTGCCCCTCCATTCAAACGGCCCACGCGTAAGAGACGCGTCGAAGAAAAGCCCACGGGCTGCACTGAGTGGTTTGCTACAACTGAAACATCATGTACGCTGGAGGCGCATTCCGGCTCCCCATAAAACACGGACAACGCAAAACCATCGAACCTGCTGGCAAGGTTCGCTTGCCATCACGTAAGATTTCCCGTACCCACCAAGGCGAAAGCCCCCGAATCCTACCGCTCGACGTCCAGACTCCTAAGAACATCTTCGCAACCAACAAGATATGCCTCCATGTCCCTGTCACTCTCTGCAACCATGTCGGCATCCTTTAGTTCGCGCAATTCCATGCTTTCCCCGACCCCCTCATGGACCATACAAGTAGGATTGCCGTCGGCAGCAATCTTGGCGAATGGCGACACTACAAGCGTCCATGCATCGCCCACCACACGATTATGAGGAGCGCGGTTGAGGAACAGCACGTACTCCTCGTCTTCGCGCATTGGAGTAGAGCCGAACTGGTATGCGTCGACTGCAACCAGACACCTCGTTCCACCCCAATCTCTCAGGGAAACGGGCTCATACACATCAATTGATACTCCTTGAAGGCAATCGTCTCCGCGCAACACCTCCATAACTCGCATTTCCGAGGCAAATGCCTTGTAACGATAGATAGAAGAAGCCTTTTTCTGAACACGAGCGACAAGCTCAGCATTGCTTAACGCTTGCGCCGTGCTAGCATCGCCCATCCCTTTCGCGTATTGCTCAAACCGTTCCTGTGAATAGGGCGCCACTTCATACGGCAGCCCATCCATCGTCTCGGGATGGGCGGACACGTCGCCGTAGCTTATGCGCGTAACGACCCCAATCACAAGTGCCGCGACCAGCATAAGCCCCCACGCAAACACCCATCGGGACACAGACCTCGGTCTCATTGCTCTACACCTCCCGTATCCGTCCATCGCCCATGATGAACTGGACATCGGCAATGCGATCGAGCTCCTCACGATCGTGAGACACCACGATAATCGTAGTCCCTCGGTCGCGTTCCTCAATCAGAACTTGTCGAATCGCCTCTTGCCCATCCTCGTCCAGAGCGTTGGTGGGCTCATCCAGCAACAACAAGCGGGGAGCATCCATGAGCGCCTGAGCAAGGTTCAATCGTTGCTTCATGCCCAAGCTAAAGCTCTTAATTCGTCGCAGATCATCGGGGTCGAGCCCCATGCGAGTGAGAGCGGACCTGAGATGATTCTCTCTCGGCCTGCCACGCAACGACGAAAGCAGCGTGAGCATCTCAAGCCCTGTGAACTCGTCCCAAAGCTCAAGGGGTTCGACCATGAATCCAATCCCCACCGGAAAATCGCCTCGCGCATCCAGCTTCTCGCCAAACACCTCGATCGATCCCTCATCGATGGAAATCAGTCCTGCAATCGCCCGCAAAAGCATCGTCTTGCCCGACCCGTTGTGCCCGCGAATTCCACTCACGCGCGCGAGGGGGGAACGACGCGCTCACACCATCGAGCACACGGTTGCCCTTGATGGTCTTCGACACTGCGGAAACACGGACCCCGACGCGGCTCGCCTTGCGCCCTTCCACACCAGTATCCATAGCAACCTCCATTACGCTTTCGGCTCAAACGAAACGTTAGGCCTTGCTTAAGCCCCTGCCGCAGTCAAGATAGTCAACCTTACCCGCAGCCAGCCAAAGCAAGACGCCCAAAACCAGCGATAACGACACAAGCACTCCAGCTTGGACAACGATCGCCGCCCAACCGGCGCCGTCCGGGACAATTGCCAAGCTCCATCCAATCGGCGGGAGCCTCCGCCCACAACATTCATGGCCATGAATCCCACATCCCATACAAAATGCCCGTCAGGCAAGAGAACGCCGAGGAATGGAATGCCAACATAGCAAGAAAGCTCACCATGCCGGCATTGGCCAACACAACGCCTTGGAGAACCAAGTCGACGGGACGCAGCGCCTCCCACATGGGAATCGTCCCGAACCGCCAAAACAGAACAATGAGGGAAGTCACCTGTAGCAAAACGCTCATGAGCAGACCGGTCAGCACGCAATCTGCGCATATGCGCAGCGCCACACGCGAGCGGCTCCCCAAAGCCAAAGCGCATTGGGGCGAAGAATACAACTTGAGCGAGCGCATCTGGCCGACGCAAAACAGCGGAATAAACAGAAACGTGGCAAAATCGACAGCGTTCATCGAGAGATACGAATCGAAAAGCGAATCTGCAGCATGGGAAGGCCTGCCAAGCACCGTCATCTGCAAAAGACGACATACGAGAGCTGCCGCCAAGGTGCCACATGTACTTCTATTTCTTTTGACATGAACGTACAGCCATGAAATCATAGCAACACATCCCTCCCACGCTTACACGCCACGGCCATGAGGCACACCGACGGAATCAAACAAAGGCAGGGTGTCGCAATAAAACGAAAAACGCTGATTACCTGATCGTTCAGCTTGGGATACATCACATAAAAGTGCAGAAGATTGCCAAGGCGCGGAGCCACTAACGGAAGCACCACGAACGCCGCCAATGAGATGGCGGCAGGCACGATCAGCGCCAACTTATTCCGGCGCATGAACATTCCCAGCGAGCACGACAGTAGCGCCGATGCCCCCGCCCAAAACGCAGCGCCACAGGTAAAAATTATGTTGTATGCATAGGGCGAACTATTCCAAATCCCAGCGAACAGCCCTCCCGGCGTTCGGAGATCGAGGTACATAGGCATCCCCAAATAGCCCTCAAACGTCCCCTCCACAGGAAAGGCAACGAGCGCAAGCACCTGTAGGAGTACCAGTGCCACAAACGTCAGCAAAAACGCTCCGATAAAGCTCGTTATCCCATAGGCGAGTACGCAGGTTGTCACAGATGTTCGCGAAGCCAACAGACAGGCAGCACCAGACCGCAAGTCCTGTCGGGCGGCATCCGCAAAGACCAGCGCTGCGGCGACGGGCATTACAAAGAACAGGTACACACGTGAGGCGTTCACCTGCATTGCGTCCATGTTCCACGCCCATGCATAGCTGCCGAGGGCAATTCACCCACGTCTGCGCCATAGAACTTGAAGCACGTTTCGCCAAAAGCGATAAGACAGCACAGCAGGGTTACCGTAATTGCAATCCTGCATTCAGCCCGTCTGAACATACGGAGGAATAGCACCTTAAGCAGAGCCGGCATGGGCATTTTGCACCTCCCGCAAAGCCGCGGTCTCCCCTATCTCATGATACGGAAGGGGGAGACCGCGAAGATCAAGCAGAGAAGGAAACGGTTCGTCAAATCGGTTAACAGAACTTAGAAGCTCACGTAACCACTGATGTAATTGGGATCTTGCCAACCATCCGTGCAACCACGCAAATAAACATTACCAGAATTGCGGTTGTAATATGACAAGGTATATTGATTGTTACCCGTCACCAAAACGGAGTCGGTCAATCGCGTTCCAACGCTGGGAGCATCACACCATAACCAGCACTTTCGCGTACCGCCGCTGCTGACGCTCACACTAGCAGAAGCAGATCCACTGGTACGAGTACCCGCTTGGACGGTAACATTTTCTTGGAAGCCGGGCAGCGTGTAGCCGAAATTATGGGACGAAGCGTATGCCGCCCCACTGAAGCCACATGCCAAGGCCACGCACACGCCGAGCAGCGCAACCTTTGCCTTAAGGCTCTTGAATACCTTCATGGGAACCTCCTTACTCCCTTCTCTGCCTATATTTACTAATATCTTCTTAATATATAATATTGTCTATACTATACGGGCAGACGGGTGTATATCGCCGGCAAACGGACAGGAACCTCGACAGCCCCCTTGGTTTATCACATGGGAAATGCACGGGACGAAAATCCCTATAACATTGTCAAGCATGGGGAACATCCACAGTTGTTCCACATTCGGCAATCGGTTAGTTCTGACTTTGCACTGATTGCCACTCATGGAAAATATGCTTAGTCCTCGGGCAACGCGCCAAACGTCTCGACATACTCTTCGTCATCCATCCAGTCGATGATGTCGCCTGGTTTGCAGTGCAGAGCCTCACACATCGCCTCAAGTGTTGAGAAACGAATACCTTTGAGGCGACCGGTCTTGATACGGGAGATGTTAACGGGAGAGATGCCGACTTTCTCGGCAAGCTCAAGGGAGGACATCTTCCGATCTGCCATAACACGGTCGAGTCGCATGACGATGGGCATTCGGCTGTCCTCCCTTTGAACGCTTTTAAATGGATATCACAGGATGTTATCGGAATCCTCCTGCAGTTTCCTGCCGTACTCAAAAACACCAGCCAGTGCGAAGAACATGATCGATGTGGCAAGCGTCATGAGGTTTAGACTGGGACCGACTGACATGGGGCCGACTGCGCCTTCGAGCAAAGCGGGAACCTCAATGGAAGGAGCGAATAGATCCAGCACAACGCGAAGTGCAAAGCAGATGGCAATCGTCAGCATTCTTTGGCTCTGCTTCCGGGAGAAGAACTCCTTGGAAACGATTGCGGCGCGCACCAACCTCACGAAAACCAAAAGCGGGATAATCACAAACGAGACAGTGATAAGTTGATTAAGAACAAAGGCGAAAAGATGACTGCCCATTTTCGCATCCAACAAGGCAGCAATACCCGTCACCATATTGACGGCGGAGAAGAGCGCGACTGCGATCAGAACGAAGCAGATCAGTCTAAGCAAAAGCGGCATCTTGCCAACAGGTAACTGGCTCATTGCACGTTTCCAAATCCTTAATACCCCACATGAATACCGAAAATATCTTTACAGGCGGTCATCGTAACGCCCTGCGCTTCAATAGTGAACAGCATTTTACCCTTCCTATCCTTGAATATGATTTATGAACGCCTCGACCGTCCGCTCGATTGCGCTGCGGTAGTACGCGCAATACGGGTCGCGCTCGGTCATGCAGCCGTGCTCATCATATGCCCGAGCCCTGCATCCACCTCCACAGAAGTATCGGTTTTCGCACGATGAGCAGCCCTCGATTTCCTCCGCCGAAGGCAAGGTGAACTGAGAAAGATTATCCGCAATCGCAGCTGCGTCATCGGTGAACGCATTGCCCAGAGCGAACTCGGGTTTATGAAGCATGTGGCAGGGATACACCGTTCCGTCCGAAGCAACGCTCACCGAGTTCTTGCCGGCACCACAGCAGGTGCGAACGGACAGTGCCCGCATGGGATTGAAGGCGTCGTCAATCGACACGGCATCGCCCTTGCTCGCCACCTCGACTATGATTTCCGCAAGCTCGGCAAGACAAGAATCGTCGGGCATGAGGTCGCCCAAGTCTGCATGCGTGCCGCTCAACAGGCTAAAGCCAACCGTGCATCCCAATTGTTTTGACAACTCGACGTAAGCGGGGACATCCTGAACGTTGCGCGCATGCAGCGTGGGCAGCATATGCGCGTGGATTCCCGCAGACTGGATGCGTTTAACGGTGTCGACAAGCACCTCGAACAGCTGCTCTCCCCTGATGAGCGCAAGGGCATCCGGGCTCGCGCCGTCGAAGGAGACAGAAACCACGTCGACGTTGCCCACGAGCTTCGCGAGCATCTCGTCACCGCAATGCGTGCCGTTGGTCAGAACAGTTATGCTCGTCATCCCCTGCTCGCGCGCATGCTGCGCGATTTCCGGCAGATCTTCGCGCAAGAACGGCTCGCCGCCCGAAATCACCAAGCGCGTGACACCCAGGCAGGCAAGGACGTCAATCGCGTGGCACAGATCATCAAGACTCGGGTCGACAGCTCGGTTGCGATTGCAGTCGGCCGAGTAGCACCCAACACACGAGAGGTTGCAGGTATTCGACACATGGAGATAGGCGGACGCGAGGTGGTTGCACCCACCCGCTTCAGCCTCTTCCGTAAACCCATGACCAGCAAGATGAGCCACGAGCTCCTTGCATCCAGCGGGAACCTCATCCATGGCGACTTCACGCTCCAACATAGCGTCGCACAGCTCAGCCCCTTCCGGCGTGAGGCCCACAAGGGCGCCGGAAGCCGTGTTGCCGATTGCGGGAATGCCCCGCATATCAAAGCGAACGATGTGGGAGGCAAGTCGCATAATCACCTTCCATGCCATAGGATACTTCGTTCTTAATATAGAGCGTTGTGTTCTATATGCAAGAGCTCTTCGGTAGGCGGAAATAACATGGAACTGCTTCCCGCCGAACCTTTGCCTAGAGGGCTATCGAAGCAATTCACGGCACAGATGCAATCAAACCTTGTCGATATACTATTCTTGGTATGCATACTTTTGCAGATATACTAATCTGCATACTTTTGCATGAGGAGGAGTCCATGGACACGATGCCGATTGTCACGCCGCGCCAAGCCGGAATCTACGTACGCCGCTCCCGCGAGAGCCAGGGTCTTACGCGCGCCCGGCTCGCTGCGGCGGCGGGCGTGTCCGAGCGCTTGTTGGCATCCCTCGAGCTCGGCGACGCCACCGGCATCCGCCTCGACAAGCTCCTCGCCGTCTTCGGCGCGCTCGGCATCGGCCTCGCCGCGCAAGGCGATGACATCGGGCGCAACGTGATCGCCACAGGCGAAAAGCAAAATCATGCAATCAATCCCAGCACTAGCAGCTCCCCAATCATTCAAGCCAGAAATCGAACCAGGGCCGCACAACGCCGTCCACGCACCGATACGTCGAAATCACCAGCCGACTACGATTCCGTCTTTGACGATTTTTTGAAACATCAAGGTATAGATGATGTGGCAACGTCTTTTGTTGCAAGGAGGTAAGCCATGCCTGCACGGTCTCTCAAGGTCATCGTCTGCAACGACATAGCAGGAACCCTCGAACAGAATGCTCATGGTGCCATTAGCTTTAGTTATGACGAAGGCTATTCCGGAATACCCCTCTCGAGCTCCATGCCCATAAGCAACAGAAGCTATGGCCAAAAACCGTTCTCCCTTACCTGTTCGGGCTCCTTCCTGACAGCGAGCAGCAGCGCCGCGCCATTGCAGCCGAATACGAAGTAAGGCCCAATAATCCGCTTGCGCTTTTGGAACACATCGGTCTCGACTGTCCGGGAGGGGTTCAATTTTACAGGGAAGAGGACCTCAGCGCGGCACGCAGACGCAAAGGCTCTTACCTCCCGCTGAGCGACCAGGCAATCGCAGCACGCCTTGCCAGCATAGGCAGGATGGCGATTCCTCGTGGATGGGAGGCGAAGAAAGTTGGTCTCTAGGAGGCAATCAGGGCAAGTTCGCATTGGGCCTACATGACGGCATATGGTGCGAGTGCCAGGGATCCGCTCGCACGACCCACATTTTCAAAAACGGCGTCATAGGATTTAAGTTTCAGGCCCTCAACGAGTACATTTGCATGGCGACCTCCAAGCGCTGCGGTGTCGCAACTTCCGATGTTGAATATCGCCTCTTCGAAGATGAACCGGCCTTAATCGTCACTCGCTACGACCGTGCCGCCGCTCCAACGGCAACGTCGTCCGGCTGCACCAAGAAGACTTTTGCCAAGCTTTGGGAATAATGCCAAACCAGAAGTACACCTCAGATGGCGGTCCGACCACACGCGATGCGCTGGCCCTGCTATGCAGCACCAATCGCGCTCACTTCAATCTTTTGGTTTTCACGCAAATCCTGTTCTTCAACTGCCTTATTGGGGCCCCCGATGCCCACGCCAAGAACTATTCGCTGCTTCTCGGACCCGATAACGACAGGATCATAGCTCCCATGTACGATGTGGCGTCCGGGCTGGCCTACGAGAATCTGCGCCGCAAGGGGCGACTTGCCATGGCGGTCGGCGGGGAGAACCGCTTCGGTCGCGTGGGCTCGGGGGCTATCCACCGCTACATGGGCGGCAACGACCCCGCGCTCGCCGCGATGCTCGAAAAAGCCGAGTTTACGGAAGACTCTTGCACGGCGATTATGGCCGATCTTGCCCAGGAGATTCCCGTGAGCATGGCAGAGGTATTCGACGAGGCCGAAGCGAAGGGCATTCCGGGCGCCGGCGAACTGCGCGAGCGCATGCTCGGCGCCGTGTGCGAGAACTGCGCCAAGACGCTTGCGCTTCTATAGTGGGCTGCCTCCTTTACCAGGGCCGGTGCTGACGGCAGAAGCCCGCGCGGCGGCATCGTCGGTTGGCAGAACGTCACCCAGAATCGCATCGTCATCCGCCGGCGCCCGTCCTCCTCGTCGTCCTCGGCCACCTCGACCTCAGGCAGGGCGTCCGAGACGTGCCAGGCGCGCTCGAACATGGCGATGCCTCCGGCAAGCAAGCCCCCAAAGACTGCGAACACGATGGGCGTGGGCAGCACGTTGACCATGGGAGCCAACGGCGCGACGAGATAGGACGAGGCGTTGAGGGCGAAGTGCAGCAGCATGGCGTACCCGAGCTTGCCCGTTCGCCAGAAGACCCAGCCCTGTAGGATGCCCAGGGCGAAGGCATAGCTCCCCTGGATGATGTTCATGTGGAGGACGCCGAACGCGAGCGCCTGCAACACGTTGGCGACCCAAAACGCGCGCACGGAGACGGTCCTGCGACGAGCGCGGTGGCGAGGGTCCCAACCGGGGCTCACGGCGCGCATCGCGTACTCGAGCATGACGCCGCGGCACACGATCTCCTCGTTGAGCGGCGCGAGGATGACCGTCGAGATCACCTGGATAATCGCGAACACCCCGACGGCGGAATCCTCCATGAGCTCGGCGTACTCCGCCATCGTCTCGGGGAAGAACAGCTCGACAAAACCGAGGATGCCGCTCACGAAAAACTGGGCGGCGAAGCCGACGAGCAGCAGGGAGGCGATCGTCTTCATGACGGGGGCGCCTGCGGAAGCGCCCGCCCCGCGGCGCCCGGCGAACGAGCCGAGCCGGACGCGCCGCCACCAGAGCCCGAAGATCGCGGCAGCGATGAGCTGCGATACCGCCATGACCACCTGGATGCCGTTGTCGAACAACGCGTCGCCGACTTCGGTGCCCGCGCCGCCGACCGCGAAGCTGATGGAGACGATGACCGTCCCCCCTATCAGCGACACGACGATTTGCAGCAGGAGATACAGGGCGAGCACGCCGACCATGGCGAGAGTCCACTTGACGAAATGAAGCGCACGGGAGGTGCCCGGCGCGGCGGCGCCCCCGACGATGGCGCCGGCGTTCGCACGCGCACGTCACGCTCGTATCCCGCGGGAGGCGTCGGGCCTCCGAGACGCCCGCCCTCAATCGAACGGTCGCAAGACGGCAGGCAGCCCTTGGCAGGGTCAATGCCACGCTGGGTGTCCGAACTGCTCTGGGACGAATCCATGAGGCCCTCCTTACGCGTGCGCTCAAGTTTCCCATGACTGTACCACAGGGCGATTCAGAAGCTTGCGACCGCTCTCCCCTTGCACGCTAGGCGCGGTTGGCGCGCAGCTGAACGGCGCGAGCACACATGAGGCCGCCGAGGGCGCGCGGGCCATCACGGGCAACTCGCTCGCGAGCTGATAGCCCGCTGCGTTTTGCGAGCCCGTCGTTGCCGCCACCCAACGGTACCCGGAGGCGTTCTCAAGCAGCAGGCTCACAAGCTCGTCACTCGTATCGCCGCCACCGAGCAGACCTCCCGCTCCGTCCTGGCCGAATGCGCTACCTTGGCCGCCGGGCCCACCTTGACCGCCGGGCTCACCCTCACCCGAGGGGCCAGCCGTCGGCAATGAGCTGTGATGTCCCGAGGCGACGGTCTCCGCCGTCCACGCAAACGGACCGGCTAGGCACGCCAACACACCAAGACCCACGCCAACCGCAGTGAGCCATCGGCGCACCTCGGCGGCGAACAGTATCGCCATGGCGGGACGAACCCACCAATCTCCTCGATTTACCTATGCGGTCCAACAATATCCCTGACGACGCCGCTGCACTCATCGCGGCACCGCCGGCGATGACGGCCAAAACGCCGAAGACGAACAGAGTCTCGCCCGTGCCCTTGCGACCATCCTCGAGCACAGCGAGCAGCATCATCAGCTGCATGGGCCTTGCGCTTGTGTACGCACTGATAGCGTGCCTTCCGGGCATGGCGATCAAGCCACAGCGGAAGTTACGCCAAGCAGCGGCGGTTCGTCACCGATGCAAGCCCACGCAGCCCAAGACCCCGCTCTCCGTCATAAACGCCAACACCGAGGTCATAGAGATAACGACGGTGAGAGCGAATGGACCAAAGGCATCCACAAGCAGGTCGCACGCATGGCGTAGCTCACCGAACGCCTCGTCTTTTTGGCGAAAATGGACGAGGGCGGCGAGCTCGATATGGAGGATTGCGATCTCTCCGAACTGGCAAAGCGCGCCATCGCCGAGGCGCACCATGGCAAGGCCCTGTGCACGACCAACGGCGTCGACACCATCACGTTCGGCATCGTACTGCGCCCCTAGCGCCGCCGACGCGAGCCCTATGCCCGCGTGCGCTCGATCTCGACGGAAACGGTGCGCAGCGGCAAACCCACCGGCGCCCAGGGCTTCTCGAGCTTGACGCGCACGCCGTACGCGCCCGGGTAACGGTCGAGCAACATGGCGGCAACGCTTTCGGCCGCCGTCTCGATGAGTTTGAAGGTATGCACACGCATGAACTCGTCGATGGCATGAGCCGCCTCGCCGTAATGAATCGACACGGAAAGGTCATCGGTCTCCCCCGCACGACGCGTATCGGTATAGAGCGTCACGCTCACCACGAACTTCTGGCCGAGTTTGTTCTCCTCGGGAAAGACCCCATGGTTGGCGAACACCTCGAGACCCTCGATGGCGATTTTGTCGAGTGCATGCAGCTGCTCCGGCTCCAGGCGCGCGAGCTGCGTGCGCGTGGCGGGAAGGCCGGCCTCGCGACGGGCAAGCGTACCGCGGTCGTCGACGATGTTCTCGGGCAGATGTTTCATATCCATGGTGTGCTCCTCACGTTTCCACGCACTTATATATCTATCGAAAGGTTCTTGCGCTCGTCTGGCCAATAGCAGGCGTCGCGGACGCGGCAGGCGTAGCAGGCGCGCGAACGGTTGTCGGCTTCTTTGATGAGATGGGCGAGTGACTCCGCCCCTTCGCCGCGACGCGTCCCGCTCGCATGACGCGCACTGCCCATGTACCCCCGGTCGTCAGCTTCACCCGTAGGGACCTCTGCAGCCCGCGGTGCGACAACGACCTCCCCGTCCGCGCACGCACCCCGATGTCCGGAGACGGCGGCAAGGATGACAGCCCGCTCATCGGCGTCGAATCGAAGGCCATCGGGCAAGCTGTCTAGGATGTCGGCGGCTATCCGTGCGCCCGCGACGTCGTGGTCCTCGCCCGTCGCGTACTGCTCAGAGCGGCCGAGGTCGTGCAGGAGGGCGGCGGCGTAGACGACCTCGCGGTCAAAGCCGAGCCCACGCTCGAGATTGAAAATCCAAGCGATGCGCGCGACGTCCAGCAGGTGCGTCATACCATGTTTGCAAAACTCCCGCGTTTGCTCGGCATCCTCGATGCGCCTCATGTGCCCGCGGAATGCGAAGCTATCTTCTATCGCATGAACACGTCGCATGTTCGTCTCCATCAATCGCCAGCTGTTTAGCTGTTGTACCCAATCCATGCACAAAGCGGCGTGAACGGCTTTGGTAAAACGAAACACCACCGCACCGCCCAATTCCTACCAGCACCGAAGAAGCCCCAACCAAGCGCCACAATTCCTACAAATCTCGCTAGCATAGGCATTCGTGAGGTCTTGCCCCATTGCGTCACGGCACGTCCCCACGGGAAAGGAAGGGCCATGGGACTACGTTCTTGGATTAAGAGGCACATCGGGCACCATGACGCTCCGCAGACTTCGCGGGCGCAGCAGGCCCCCGCGTCCGTCGAAGCACCACAATCCGCAGCCGAGGCAGCGTCGAGCACGCAGGCGCCGGATACGTGGGAACCGGTTCCCGCATACCTGCCGGTCGATGCCCACGAACACGCACACGCATGCGTTATCGCATCGGCCATTGCCGCGGGGGACCACCCCACGAGCGAATTTCGCGTCAAACGCGTGCTGGTTGCGAACCCGGAGCACCGCACGGTCTCAATCATCGCCACGGCGCTCGCCGCCGGTGCGCTCGAGCAAAGCTCGTTCACGGTCAAGAACATCTACAAGATGAAAGAGGAGGGCAGCCATGCTGCGTAAATTCAAGATCTCAATCGATGGGACCCAGTATTTGGTGGAGATGGAGGAGGTCGGCGCCCCGACCCCGACCCCGGCGGACGCCGCACCGGCGCCTGTTCCCG
>ENA-OPZD01000246-OPZD01000246.1-human-gut-metagenome-genome-assembly--contig:-NODE-246-length-16460-cov-3.575093_pt1 | contig 16460 bp, 26 predicted proteins | sample MGYA00242479_ERZ504495 | MGnify/ENA primary metagenome ERZ504495 (study PRJEB26092, sample SAMD00036286) | human gut metagenome | host: Homo sapiens | study: EMG produced TPA metagenomics assembly of... | reverse complement strand
ATGACGAAGATTTCTATATAAATATACATCGATTTAGTTCTATGTATCCATTTTAATAGAAATCTTCGTCATCATTTACTTTATATGCTTTAGTTATCTTTTTTATAATGAGTTCTATTGTATCTTTTGGGGATAATTTCACTTTAGGAAATTTTTTTTCCTGATGAAATCTACGACCTGATGAAAGGTTTCAAAGTATTCTACAACTTGATTATCATCTACAAAGGCATCTAGCTTATATTTAGGATAGAAATATATACCTTCTTCATCAGTATTAATAAAGATATTACAACCATCTTCTTCGATTAATGCATACAGTTTTATTTCATTATTATATTTATCTTCAATTATTTCATAGAAAACTTCTATATTAGAACTCCATGCTGTTTCTGTTTTAATGTAGAAAAAGCTTACACTTTCATCATCAGTAACTTCATCATCACAAGCTACAAAGCAATTTCTAAGGTCAGACATTTCTCTTGATTCATATTCACTATAACCTAGCCATTCCAAGAAGCTGCATATCGAATTTGCTTTGTCTTTTTTCATATAATCACTAATCTTTTGCCATAAATCATGTACTGCTTTTTTTGTTTTCACTAAAGAACACTATTTTATTTTCGCTATAATTTTGCCATGGTATTTACTCCTTCATATCTATTTTTTATATCACCAAATAAATCACTTTTTCTTGATGCTTTTTGATGTTAGCTAAAGCTATTACATTTGCTAGAAATTCATTTAATACTTTAGCCTGTGATAAATTTAAGCTGAAATTTAAAGTATTATGAGTATCTTCTGTATCTAAATTTATATTCACAAGACCTAACTTTTCATCATAATGAATATCTCCATTTAAGTTATCAAAACCCATACAAACTAAATAATTCGACATAATATTCCCTCCTATTAATTAAACTTTACATAGGCTTCTTTTCTTAAACTGATACTGCCTTTTTTAGCAATAATCACATGGTCTAAGAAATTTATACCTAGCATTTCAGATAGCTTCATTACTTTCTTAGTAAGCTGTATGTCTTCACTGCTAGGCATTGCATATCCTGATGGGTGATTATGTGCAAGTATTATTGCTGAAGCCATATTCTTTATAGCTACATTAAATATCTCTCTTGGATTAGCTACAGACATATTTAACGTTCCTCTACTTATACAACGACTTAAAACAACATTATTCTTCGTATTTAAAACAGCAATCCATAACTCTTCAACTTGTTTATCTTGTAAAAATTCGAAGTAATTTATAGCATCATCTGTTGTCCTTATTGAAGATAATTCTTTTGTTCTATAATCTTGTATACGTTTTAAGATTTCTCGTATTGATAAAATTTTTGTTTAGCCTATTTTCAGTCATGCCATTTATAGCCTTTAATTCGATTTAGTGGTGTTTAAGACTATCTCGTAGATGCTGTTATACTCTCTAAGTAAATTTTGGGCACTTTTGATTGGTATAAAGTTACTTAGTAATTCCTCATCAGATAAATTTGGTAGGTTCATAGTAATTCCTCCGATTTAAGATAAAATAACGGATATAGCATTACGCTATATCCGCATTATTAGGTAAGAAAATAATATTATTCTTTTTAGCTTTAATACTGTCTTCAAGAACTGTTCCACCTATTCTTTCAAGTTCTGTAGCTCTGTTATAATCTTCTACATCTTGAGAAGCTCTTGTTACTGCATTAACCAAACCAAACTGACTGAAATCATTATCCATAATGAAATGTCTAAGAACGGAAGCTCTTTCATTTTATTAAGCAAATACTTATCTCCTAAAACTTCTACTGCTTCAACTGGATTATCTCCTGTCGATATAGTTTTTGCCTGACGCATTTTATCCACAGTTAATAAGAACTTGGTTTCATCAACAGCTGCACTTACGATATCTTGTACCTTCATAAAATATGCCTTGTCATCAGCTTTTTAATGTTTCATCAGAATATAATTCATATGCACTATCTGTATCTTCAACATTTTTTCCTGTGTGATATTTCTTGTGAGCATAGTCTCTACTAATCATGCCATTTGTACATACCAAACGATAAATAAGTGGCTCAACTTTTAAAGCTCCAAGACCAATTTCACTATTACTTACTACAAAACCAGCTTGTACAATATCCCCTTTTGTAATTTCTGCTTTCATTGATTTATTGATTACTTTTAAATACAGATGAGTTTCTGTGATATCACAGCTTGCAATAGTACAATTCTTCATTTGAGCAATAACTGGTAAAATATGGTCTACAAGTTCAAGATTATCTAGTCTACGATAACGATTAGACAAAAAGCTCTTAACTTGCCGTCTAAGGTACGAAGCATTCTTTTTTCTGCCTTTAATTTAAGCCAGCCATTAACATTTTCATCAAGTAGCTGCGGATATTCGTTCATCATGCGTTCATAATATTTAAATGGAATATTAAGTCTGTCTGCAATCTGATGATGCGCAATATCTGTTACTTTAAAATTATAAATGTCTTTGTCAGTGAAAATGCTAAGTGTACTAACACCATGTTCTGTAGATACAGTCAAGCTGCGAGTGTCTGCGATTAAATCCTTTCTTGCTTCACGTTGGCGCATAAGTTCTCCATAAAGATTTTCAATACTATTCATTCCTTGTTTCATAATGAAGTCCTCCTAAGATTGATATAAAAATAAGCCCTAGTACATTTGTACTAGGACTGGCATAAGATAATTATCATTATTATGGTATATAATTAAAATTTTTTATTTTAGCATACCTTAATTAATATTATTAACAAAAATTATTTAATATCCATATATTAATAATAATTCCTATAGTAATTTATAAAAAAGAAATGATAATAATAATGCATCTGAAATTATAAATGTTCTTATAAATAATAAAGCGTATAAACCATATAAATGAATTCTAGAAAATAAGTGAATTTATATAGGCTTAAATACTCACTAATTTTTGAAATCTATATTTTACACTAAAAATTTCATATCTCAGAAAAATTTTTTAAATAGATAATTTAACTATAATAAAAAGTAAATATTTATGCAAATACAAAATATTACCCTGTTTTTAATAAGATTATGATATAATTTACATTAGAATTTTTTAAGCGATAGTTTTGAAAATGGAGGTCAAACATGGACGTAACCTATAATAAGCTTTTCAAGCTGTTGATAGATAAAGAAATGAAAAAATGGTGTTTGCAAAAATGTTGGTATCAGTCCAAATACTCTTGCAAAACTTTCGAAGAATGAACTTGTTTCTATGAAAGTTATTGTGCGTATTTGTAGAAAATTAAATTGCAAAATTGAAGATATTATGGAAGTCCTTCCTGAAACAAGAGAAAATCATAAGGGGGATTTTTAATGGACAATACATATCCATATATATCATCTTTAACAAGAGAACCATTCTTATTTTATGAGATGCGGATAACAGCAAAATTATTAAATAGTAACTTAAGTGAAGATTGTGTTGTTGCTCAGATCGTGAGCGATAATCTTTTTCAGTATCCGACAGAAAAATCAGTTGCTCGAATGGCAAAGGCTTGCTTAAAACGATTGGCAGCTATGAATGATATTGATTTGATTAAAGCGATTGCGGAACAACCTACTGATATATCTAAGCAGATTTGTCTATATGCCATGATGAAACAAAGTCGTTTAATATGGGAATTTATGTTAACTGTCATTGGTGAGAAATACAGGTTAAAAGATAACTCATTTGGTAAAATTGATTTGAATACCTATTTTATGAGATTGCAAGAACAGGATGATACAGTGGCTTCTTGGAGTGAGAGTACGATCACAAAACTTAAACAAGTGTTTGCTAAAGTTCTTGTAGAGAATGAATATTTGGATGATATTCATTCAAAGCATTTGAATCCAGTATATTTACATCCAATTTTAGAAAATGCAATCAGAAGCCACGGAGACTTGATAGTTTTACCAGCGTTTAACTGTTTCTCATAAAAAAGGGGTGTAGATATATGAATAATATTGAAGAACGTTTAGATAAAGTTAGAGAGCTAATACAAGAGCCTGAATTTTTGGAAGGTAAAGGACTAAGTAATGAAGTGAATATTCGTATTTTTTGCTACAATCCAGAAGATGAAATGGTAGTTCGCCACTTTGTTCAACAGTTAGAAGTAGATTATTCTTTGTCCTGTCGACTGAAAGTTTGTAATCTGTATCATACTTTTCTTTCTATATGTGAGGATATGAACATTACAGATGCAATTTCGGATATGGAAAAGGAAGATGGAAGCATTTATCTTTTAAATCAACTCCATTCCGCTATTGACAAAGATGAATTTATAAAAAAATCCAGTTTGAACCACACGAATGTGGTGATGTTTTAATGCTTACCGGTGTAGGTGAAGTTTTCCCATTTATGAGAATCCATTCCCTTTTGGAAGCACTACAACCTTATTTTTCGGATATTCCGATTCTGGTGATGTATCCGGGTGAGTTTGATGGACACCAGCTAAAATTGTTTAACCGATTGCAGCCTAATGATTATTATAGGGCTTTTAATGTTGTATAAGGAGATATGATTGTGATTATTCGTAATATGTTTGTTGATGACATAAACCGTAAAATCAACGGTGTTATCAAAGTCGATCAAGCTACAGATGATGTGATCGAACAAGAATTAAATGAGTATGTTATTACAAAGGAATTAAAGAAACACTTTATTACTTTTTTCAATTATTATAGTGATGCTCTGGATGAACCAACAGATGATATTGGTGTATGGATTTCCGGTTTTTTTGGAAGTGGTAAATCTCACTTTCTGAAAATGTTATCCTATCTATTGGAGAATAAAGAAGTAAAAGGCATTCGCAGTGTTGAACGATTCCGTAAAAAGTTTGAAGATGATCCTGCAACTTATATGTTGATTGATCGTTCTACAAAAATAGAGACAGAGACTATTCTGTTTAATATTGATATTGAGGGACCTATCAATAAGGATGAAACAGCTGTTTTACGTGTATTTGCTAAAACTTTCTATAACCATCTAGGCTTTTGGGGTGAAGATCTAAAAATTGTCAAGCTTGAACAGTACATTGAACAAGAAGGAAAAACTGAGCAATTTCGCCGTGTCTTTGAAAGCAAGAGCGGGATATCCTGGATAAAATCTCGTAAAGCATCTATATTTTACCGTAACCATATCATTCCTACTTTGATGGAAGTTATGGATATGAGTGAAGAAGATGCTAAAATTTGTTTGAGCGATAAAGTATCCATCAATTTTTCTATTTCTCAACTTGTAGATGATATTAAAGATTACTTAAACACCAAACCGAAAAACTTTCGCTTGTTGTTCATGGCAGATGAAGTTGGACAATATGTTGGTACGGATACTAATATGCTTTTAAACCTTCAGTCCATTGTCGAGAAAATCGGCAGTGAATGTGGTGGTAAAGTATGGGTTATATGTACTGGACAGGAAGCTATTGATGAGATTATTAAAGTTCGTGCTAATGAGTTTTCACGAATTCAAGCTCGTTTTAAAACCCGTTTAAGCCTTTCCTCTTCTTCTGTAGACGAGGTTATTCAGAAACGTATTTTAAAAAGAATAACGAAGCCAAATCCAAACTTGAAGCAGTTTATGAGAAAAATGATTCTGTTCTTCGCAACTTATTTAGCTTTACTAATTCTATTTTGGATATTAAAGGATATTCTGGCTCAAAAGAATTTGTTGTGATTTTCCATTTGTTCCTTATCAGTTCATTATTATGCAGAAGGTTTTTTCAGAAATTCGCAAACATGGTAATTCCGGCAAACATCTGTCAGGTGGCGAACGTTCTATGCTTTCTGGTTTTCAGGAAGCAACACAAAAATTCAAGAAAAGAATGAATATGCTCTCGTTCCGTTCTTTTATTTCTATGATAGCGTCCATACTTTCCTAGATAGTTCAATTCGTCGTGTAATTGAACGCTGTCAGAAAGCTGCTGATAATGGTAATGGAATTGAAGCACAGGATGTAGATGTCTTGAAGTTACTGTACCTGATTCGTTATATTGATGATATTCCTGCTAACCTAGATAATATTGTAATCTTGATGGCAAATGATATTCGAATGGACAAGATTACCATGCGTGAAACTGTCCGCGAAAGCCTGAATCGCCTGATAAGCCAGAATTACATTGGAAGAACTGGAGAAATTTATAACTTCTTGACCGATGAAGAACAGGACATTCAAAGAGAAATCAAAAATACTCCAGTTGATACTGCTTCTATCGTTGACCGTATCGGACAGATAATTTTCGGAGATATCTTTACCACTAAAAAATTTCGCTACGACAAATATGATTTTTCCTTTGATCATATAGTCGATAATATCACTATTGGTAATATGACAGGCGGTATGCGCCTACGTTTTCTAACGGTTGCAACTGATAATACGGAAAAATCTGAGCTACGATTGATGACCGAATCCAAAGGGAAGGATGCTATTGTTGTACTATCGGATACTCCTTATTATGAGTCTTTAGAAAACGCTATGAAGATTCGCAAATATGTAAAACAACGTAATATCAGCCAGCTTCCAAAATCTATCCAAGATATTATCCGCAATCAGCAAGAAGAAGCCAATAAGTATGAACAAACTGCTAAAGAAAATTTGATAAAAGCCATTGAATCTGCACATTTTTATGTAGATGGTGAACCTATTGAAATCAAAGTTGGAAATGCCAAAGATAAGATTGAACAGGCTTTGGAATATCTAGTTTCCCATGTATACAGCGAACTTTCATTGATTGAGAAAAACGCTGATACCGATGCAGATATCATTAAAATACTTACCGGTGCTGAAAATATTATGTCTGGAATAAAGCCATTAAACTATGGTGCTGCTGCCAAAATTGAAGAATATTTGGAAATGCAAGCAATGAAAAATCTGCCGACATCTATGGCGGATATTCAAAGTCGATACAGTGCTATCCCTTATGGATGGAAAGAAATTGACATTGCAGCAGTAGTTGCTCTTCTAATTTATGAACAAAAAGTTACTATCAAATATTCCGGTTCTACTATTCAGCCGAATGACCCTAAGTTACCAGATATGCTCCGCAAAAAAAGTGAAATAGGCAAGACCAGTATCAGTAAGCGTCAAATGATTACTGCTAAAAAGATGCGGGATGTTAAAGAACTCTTGCGTGAATATTTTGATGTAATGGATATACCAAAAGATGAGGATGGTCTTGTAGCATTTATAATAGAGAAGTTTAATGAACTGAGAAAACATTATACCGAACTAAATGGTAGATATAAGGGACATAAATATCCTGATCATAACCTTGTAATTGCTTCTATTGAGCAAATAGACAAAGTTCTTTCTCAACAAAAAGATAATATTGCTCTGATTGATGTGATTTTAAAAGAAGAAGATAATCTCTTTGATAATAAAGAAAAAATACAGCGTGTTGAGGGATTTTTCAAAAATCAAGTGCAGGTGTTTGATAAAGCTGTTAAGATGATGGATGACCTGAAAAACGATCTGGATTATCTTAATAAAGAAACAAAAATTAATGATGCACTGAATCAAATTAAACAAATTATCATAGTTGAGAATGACCAAAAAATATTTACCGCAAAATTCCAGAGCTCAATGGTCTGATGAATAAAGTTCATGAGGAACATGGCAAATTACTAGATTCTAAATGTACCGAAGTTCTAGAAATTATTAAACAGTGCATGTTAGATATTGATACTCTTTCAGATAATAATGTAGACTGCGCTGAATTAATAAAAAAGCAGATTCTTATTTCAAACAGCAGAAAAAAGAATTAGTGAACTTCATAGCCTTGCCCTATTAGACGGTATGATTTCACAGATTTCGTCTTACAAAGATAAGATTTGCAAAGATATTGAAATTGCAAAACAACCACCAAAACCAGTTGAAAAAAAAAGAACCGAATACCCTAGAGCCAACCCCAAAGAAAGTGATTAAAAATGTGTATCGTCAAGTAGCATTTCCTGCAAAGACTTTGGAGAGTCAGAAAGATATTGATGATTATGTAGAGCGCATGAGAAACTACTTGATTGCAATGATGAAGGATTGTGATGGAATTGCTCTGAAATAAGGAGATTTTATGGATTATGGACAAAAATGCAATAAAAAAATTCGCTGTTTGGGCACGCCGAGAACTGATTGAACGTGTATCTCAGAAAGCGATGCAATATGGAATTGAAAAAGATACTATCGTTGATGATACAGCAGACAGTATTAACGGAAAACTCCTGACTGATACGCAAAAAAACAACGTAAAACATTGATTTCTCAAATCAAAACAAAGGGATATGAAGAAGTTATGGAGGAGGTTGCTTACACTTGGTTCAATCGCCTTATTGCTCTGCGTTTCATGGAGGTTAATGGCTATCTTCCTACTCATGTTCGTGTGTTCACAGATGAAGAAAATAACTTTAAACCGCAAATTATTGATGAAGCCCTACACTTAGATTTGGACGGCTTAAATATAGATAAGGTCTATGAATTCAAAAATGCCAACCAAACAGAAGAACTCTACAAATATTTATTGATTACCCAGTGTAACGCTCTTAATAGTGTTTTACCGAAAATATTTCAGCATATTTCTGATTACACCGAGTTATTGTTACCAGATAATTTACTCCATGAAGGTAGTGTCATCGAACAGATGATTTCTATCATTCCAGAAGAAGATTGGCAAGATGCAGTGCAGATTATTGGCTGGCTATATCAATATTATATTTCTGAAAAGCACGATGAGATTGTAAATATATATAAGGGTACAGTTAAGCAAGAAGATGTTCCAGCAGCAACACAGCTCTTTACTACTGATTGGGTTGTCCGTTATATGGTTGACAACTCTCTAGGACGCTATTGGATTGAACGACATCCAGAAAGCAATCTTGCAGAAAAACTAGATTTTTTGGTAAAACCTAAAAACGGAAAAATTCAAATAGTAAATGAAACGATAAGTCCGCAAAATCTAACTTTTTTCGACCCTTGTATGGGTAGCGGACATATATTAGCATATGCTTTTGACGTTCTAATAGAAATTTACAGAGAATATGGTTATACCGATAGAGAAGCAGTAGCAGAGATTATTCAAAATAACCTGTATGGTTTTGATATTGATGAACGATGCACTCAGTTAGCTTATTTTGTTGTGATGATGAAAGCTAGACAATATGATACACGGTTCTTTAAACGTAGACTACATCCACAAGTGTATTATCCAAAAGCTAATAGTGATTTAAAAGCCTATGGTTCTCTTTTAAAAGTTGACACACTTGAAGTAAAAACCAGAAGAAACAGAGGACATTACACTGTTTGATATGGATTATGACATCAAGTTGAATGACTGGAACTGTCGCCGCCTATTATTTCAAAAATATGCAGTAGTCTGCACCAATCCGCCATATTTAAATAAATACAACAATGATTTAAAAAAATTTGTGACAGAGAATTACAAAGACTATTCTGGCGACCTGTTCAGTGTGTTCATATACCGAACTTTGGCTTCTGTCAAAAAAAGGATACTCTGCATTTATGACTCCATTTGTTTGGATGTTTATCAAAACTTACGAAAAGTTGCGTAAATATGTTATCAATAACAAATCTATTACATCTCTGATTCAAATGGAATATTCTGCTTTTGAAGAAGCGACCGTTCCTATTTGTTCTTTCATACTACAAAATTGCAAGAGTAATAATCAGTCGCTTTGTTTACGCTTGTCTGATTTCAAAGGTGGCATGGAAGTCCAAAAAACGAAGGTGCTTGAAGCATTACAAAATCCTGACTGTGGATACTTTTATGAAGCACAACAAGCTAACTTTTCTAAAATTCCTGGTAGTCCTGTGGCGTATTGGGCAAGTATTACTGCTTGTAGTGCTTTTGTAAACGGAAAACCGTTTCCTGGGGAAACAAAAAAAGGGGTTTTAACTGGAGATAATGAGCGATTTTTACGTTTATGGCATGAAGTATCATATTATAAGACAGGATATACGATAAAATCACATGAAGATATGATTTCGTCGAGATTGAAATGGTTCCCCGTAACTTCTGGTGGTTATATGCGAAAGTGGTATGGTAATTATGATACAATTGTAAATTTAGAAAACGATGGTTTGGATATTAGAACAACTGTAAAGAATTACCGACTTCGAGAGTGTACATATTATTTTAGAGAAGCACTTACCTGGACCGAAGTATCTTCCGGTATTTTTTCATGCAGATATGTTCCTGAAGGTATTTTATTTGGTAATGGAGGACCCGTTTCATTCTTTTTCAATAATCATTTAAAGTATATACTAGGTTTACTAAATTCAAAGGTTACAATGAGCATCATGGCTTATTTAGCTCCAACTATTAATTATGGACCTGAACAAATAAAAAAACTGCCCATTCTTTTTATGACCAAGAAAAGGTAAATTTACTCGTAACTGAAAATATATCTTTATCAAAAATGGACTGGGATTCCTTTGAAACGTCTTGGAACTTTATACAACATCCTCTTATCCGGTTAAAAAATAGTGTGAAATTTATGGTTACAGATAATAATAGCAAATCTGCATCTTATTTTTGCAAGATGTATATCATGTATGGATAAATGAGTGTGAAGAACGCTTTGCTAAGCTTAAAGCCAATGAGGAGGAATTGAACCGTATTTTTATTACTATCTATGGTTTACAAGAAGAATTGACTCCAGAAATCGAAGATAAAAACGTAACGGTTTATCGTATCTTTGATAACAAAGAAGATATCCCTGAAAATATGGGCAACAGCAAGTATGCTCTCACAAAGCAAGATGTTATAAAGAGTCTGATTTCCTATGCTGTGGGCTGTATGTTCGGAAGATATTCTTTAGATATAGACGGACTTGCCTATGCTGGTGGTGAGTGGAATAAAGTATATAGACATAATCCAAGCATTCTTGACCCCGAAAAAGAAGATGGAAGTACTATAACTTTAGCAGAAGATGTTGTTATAGATAAAAATGGACAGTATCATTTATGTACATTTGCACCAGATAAAGACAATATTATTCCTATTTGTAATGATGAATATTTTAATGACGATATTGTCGGTCTCTTTGTGAAATTCATCGAGGTAGTTTATGGCAAGGATACACTAGAAGAAAATCTGAAATTTATTGCCGATGCTCTTGGAGGAAAAGGACAGCCAAAAGAAATTATCCGCAATTATTTCCTAAACAACTTCTATAAAGACCACTGTAAAACTTACCAAAAACGTCCAATTTATTGGTTATTTGACAGTGGTAAGAAAATGGTTTCAAGGCTCTCATCTATATGCATCGTTATCAACCAGACACAATTGCCCGCATCCGTACAGATTATGTACATGAACAACAGAGTCGTTACCATACCGCTATTGCTGATATGGAAAATCGAATTGTAGCGGCTACCTCCACTAGTGAACGAATAAAGCTAAATAAAGCCTTAATTAAGCTTAAAGATCAAGATACTGAGTTGAAAAACTACGAAGAAAAAATTCACCATCTTGCTGACCAAATGATTGACATTGATTTAGACGATGGTGTAAAAAGTTAACTATGCAAAGTTTCAAGATGTATTGGCAAAAATTAAGTAAGGAGGTTGCGCGTGGATATAGAAAAAGTAATACAAGACCTAAATCGCAGATTTGATGCACCTTTGCCGGAATATTACCATCGTCGCATCATATTTTGGTATGATGAAGACAGAGAGTTTGAGGATAAACTGAATGAGATTAAACTGGATAATGCCAAAATGATTGTTCTTAATGGCAACAATACCTTCATGGTAAAGAAATTGTTATCCAATGATGACTTGACGAGTAACTATCTAGTGTATAATCCACTTTCTTTTGATAAGCCAGATGATGATTGGCTGATTGATATAAAGCTATACAGTGAAGAATTCCGTGCTGACTTGATTTCTATGTGGATGGATGAGATTGGACTTGTTTCCAGCATTGCGATGCGAAAGCAGGTTAAGCACTATCGAAAATTTTTTAATGCCCGAGATCGCAGAGCAAAAATTATATCTCAAAGAAAAATCCCTGCATCTCCAGCTCAGCTACATTTGGCTGTTATGGCAGCAATCTGTGGCATCAAAGAAGCACAACCAAATCAAATCATGAAGAGAGTATTTCGTGCTGGTCTAAATAAGGATAATAATCTAGTGTATCAGAAGTTTGTAACCTTTGAGGCACAGGATGTATTTTGGGAGATGGTGCGTCAGGGAACCGGATACTGTGAAGAAGAAGGTAATATCGGGCACTTAGCAATTCATTTGTTATTGACTGCATCTACTCGAACAATATTTACAGAAAATCTAATAGGCTTAGAAAAATTCTTATCTCTTTCCCATCAAGCATATTGTTATGATTTTGTGTCTGACTGGCTGAGGAGTAAAGATAATAATCAACTTTATGAAATCGCCCGCTATGTAGAAGAAAAACAAATTTACCAAAAAGATTCAATCAGATGACACTAGAAGATTTAGTAGATACCGAATGTTTCCCATGTATTCATGAAATCATTTTAACCAAACTAATGACAGAAATTAGCGATCAAAGCATTAATGCAGACACCATTATGAAAATAGTAGAAAAACGTCGTACGTGTGTCTGGTATGATGAATTTAATAACTTCTATAAAGGCATCTTACAGGTGGCAAATATGCAAAAGTTTTTTAAAGAACATTATGCTGGTTTTCACACTGCACAAGCTCATGAAGTCTGGAAAAACTATACCGAAGATTACTATAAGATGGATCGATATTATCGGCAGTTTCAGCTTTGCTTCCAAAAAAGCTTGGAAACATCCAATATACTGTTAGATGACTTATTTAAGCATGTGGCGGACAAAGTAGAAGGACTGTACGCTCATTGGTTTTTAGGTGAATTGGGAAGTAACTGGTCTGATGTATGTGCTGATGAATTGGCACATTATGGTAAGATACTTGAAATTCCTCAGCAAGAGGACTTTTATCGTTTCCGCATCAAAAATGCGAATTCTAGGGTATTCGTTATTATCTCTGATGCTATGCGTTATGAAGTAGCAACTACTCTTGCGGAAGAACTACAACAAGAAAATCAAAGTAAAGTAAAGTTGGAGAATATGCAGAGTATTTTTCCGTCTATTACCAAGTTTTGTATGGCTGCTCTACTTCCACATACGAAGTTATCTATTGAGGTCAAGAACAATGTTTTAAACGTTTTAGCAGATGGACAGTCCACCGCAAGTACTAATCGTGATAAAGTGCTGAAAGCTATCAACCCTGCTAGTGTCGCATTGCAGTACAAGAATATTATTGGTATGAAACGTGCTGAGAGAAGCGCCTTGGTAAAAGGTATGGAGGTCGTATATATATATCACGATACTATCGATGAAGCAAGTCATACCTCTGATACCGCTGTTTTTACAGCTTGTGAAAAAGCGATTTCTGAACTAAAAAACATGGTACGCATAATTGTAAATGAGTTTGGCGGCACGAATATTTTGATTACCTCTGACCATGGATTTTATACACATACAGCCCTCTGACTGAGAATAATAAGGTGGATAAAACTAGTTTTAATAATATGGATGTTGAATATGGTAGACGATATGCTATTATGCAGAAAGGTGCGTCGCCAGACTATCTAATGCCGGTGAAGTTTATGAAAGGTGAAACTGAGTTTGTAGGTTTTTCACCTAGAGAAAATATTCGTATCAAAATGAATGGTAGTGTATTGAACTTTGTTCACGGTGGTGTCAGTTTGCAGGAAATGGTAGTCCCGGTTATCAACTATCATCACTTGAGAAATGATTCAATGGAATATAAGCGCAATAAACAAAAATATGATACAAAGCCTGTTACTATAGAGCTGTTATCTGCAAGTCGAAAAATTAGTAATATGATTTTCAGTTTAAATTTTTATCAGAAAGATGCGGTAGGAGCAAACCGCAAAGCCGCAACTTATCAAATATATTTTATAGATTCTAATGGTAAACAAATCAGTGATGTTCAAAAGATAATCGCCGATAAAACTACCGATAACAGCGTAGAACGTACATTTCGATGTACTTTTAATTTGAAACCGCTGAAATATAGCAATACCGAAAATTACTATCTGGTAATTGCGGATGAACAAGGGATCCAGATTCCGCAGCGTGAAGAATTTCAGATTGATATTGCCTTTGCGGTGGATGAATTCAACTTTTTTAGTTAATCATCGCAGGAGGAATTAAATATGGAACAATTGACTGAGTGTGAAAATACTCGTGATAAAATAAAAGAAAAACTCCGTCAGTATTTTGACGGAAAAATTGTCCGTAAAGATTTGACCAAGAAAATCAAAGAAGGAGCTAACGTCCCAATCTATGTTTTAGAATTTCTGTTAGGGCAATATTGTAGTTCTGATGACGAAGAAGTAATTGAATCCGGCGTTAATACAGTAAAAAGAATTCTTGCTGATAATTTTGTGCGTCCGGATGAAGCACAGAAAATTCTCTCCAAATTACGTCAAAAAGGCAGTTACACTGTCATTGATATGATTACTGTTCATCTAAATATTAAAAGGAATTGCTTTTTTCCTCTTTTTCCAATTTAGGGTTGACCAATGTGCCGATTAAAGATGAATATCCGGAAAAATACGATCGACTACTATGTGGTGGTATTTGGTGTATTGTCCAATTAGATTATGAATACGTAGAGGAAGAAAAGAAAAACGGCTATCCAATCCAAATTCGTAAGTTGACTCCAATTCAAATGCCGCATATTGATATTACAGAATTGAAGCAAGGGCGAAAGGCATTTTCAAAAGACGAATGGATTGACATCTTGCTTCGTTCTATTGGAATGGAACCGGATACGTTTTCCTATCGTGAAAAATGGCTACTTTTGACTCGTATGATTCCATTGGTGGAAAATAACTTCAATCTTTGTGAACTAGGACCACGTAGCACCGGAAAATCTCATTTATATAAAGAAATTTCTCCGAATAGCATTTTAGTTTCTGGTGGTCAAACGACTGTTGCTAATCTTTTTTATAATATGGGAAGAAAAACAGTAGGTCTAGTCGGCTTATGGGATTGTGTTGCTTTTGATGAGGTAGCTGGTATTCGATTTAAAAACAAAGATGGCATTCAAATCATGAAAGATTATATGGCATCTGGTTCTTTTGCACGTGGTAAAGAAGAAAAGGCAGCTTCTGCATCCATGGTATTTGTTGGAAACATTAACCAGAGTGTAGACGTTCTTCTTAAAACTTCTAGCCTATTTGAGCCGTTTCCACCAGAAATAGGAATGGATACAGCTTTTTTAGACCGTCTGCATTGTTATCTGCCAGGATGGGAAATTCCTAAACTTAGACCAGAGCATTTTACAAATGACTATGGTTTTATCAGTGATTATCTGGCTGAGTTTATCCGTGAATTGCGAAAAGAACAGTATGGAGATGCGATTGACCACTATTTTAGACTTGGAAAAACTTAAATCAAAGAGATACTATTGCTGTCAGAAAAATGGTTGATGGTTATCTGAAGTTGATTTATCCAGATAATGAATTTACTAAAGAACAGTTGGAAGAAGTACTTCAATTTGCACTGGAAATGCGCCGTCGAGTAAAGGAACAATTGAAAAAATTGGGTGGCATGGAATTTTATGATGTGAACTTTTCTTACATTGATATAGATGATATGTCAGAACACTATGTATCTGTACCAGAACAAGGTGCCGGTAAATTAATTCCAGAAGGAATGTGCAATCCTGGTCAGGTCTATACAGTTTCTCAAGGTAAAAGTGGCATGATTGGTGTATTCCGTCTGGAATCTCAGATGCTTCCGGGAAATGGAAAGTTTGAAAGAACTGGTATTGGAACTGACCGTGGCGCGAAAGAATCTACTAATACAGCATTTAATTTTTTGAAGGCAAATGCTAATCGGATTAGTGGTAGTATCAGTACTACAATGAAAGACTATATTATTAATTATCAAGATTTGCAAGGAATTGGTATGACCGGAAAACTAGCATTATCTACACTGATTGCTTTATGCTCTATCGCATTGGGAAAACCAGTGCAAAGTTCTTTGGTGGTGCTGGGAGAAATCAGTATCAGTGGAACGATTATAAAGGTAGACGAACTAGCAAATACATTGCAGGTATGTTTGGACAGCGGTGCAAAACGAGTATTGATACCAAGTACATCTTTTGTGGATTTCGCGACGATTCCTCCGGATTTAATGAGTGCATTCCAATTAATTCCTTATCAAAGTGCAGAGGATGCTGTATTTAAAGCTTTAGGTGTAGAATAAGATTAATAATCACTTGACAATTATGAGAATATAATTAGAAGCATATAAAAAAGTCCAGATGCAATTTAGTATCTGGACTTTTTACCTTGACTCTCGGAAGCCATCAAATAGCCAAGCACATGGCCAAGCAACGCCGACGCCAGCAAACAGTAATCGCCGGCTTCACCACG
>ENA-OPZD01000244-OPZD01000244.1-human-gut-metagenome-genome-assembly--contig:-NODE-244-length-16585-cov-2.106392_pt1 | contig 16585 bp, 26 predicted proteins | sample MGYA00242479_ERZ504495 | MGnify/ENA primary metagenome ERZ504495 (study PRJEB26092, sample SAMD00036286) | human gut metagenome | host: Homo sapiens | study: EMG produced TPA metagenomics assembly of... | reverse complement strand
CTTTTCCTTTTTCTTTCTTCTGCTCCTAAAGATCAGCCACCGGCTTAGAAGTAAAGGCCGCTTTCTTTTCCTTTGCGGATATAATAGGATTTTTCTTATGCACTGCCACCTGGGCTTCCTTTTTTAATTTCAGCTCCGGCTCCTTTTCTTTTTTTACCTTAATCTCCAAAACAGTCCCCCTCTCCGGGGTTCCATTCTTCTACCTGATACCAGAGTGCCTGAAACAGATACCCACATTCCTTTTCCCTGGGCGGTGGTCCGTATTCCCTTTCCATTTCCTGAAAGGCTTCCATAAGGTTTCCGGGAAATTCCTGATAATCATCTTCTGTCAGGATATATTTTTCACTGAACAGTACCTGCTCCAGCTCTCCCACTTCTACTAAATGGTCTATGTCTTCCAGGGAAAGTGGCGGTCCCAGTTTGTCATAAGTCTTTTCTTTCAGGTAGGAAAACTGGTAAAGTTCTGTCTGCTGGGATAAGATCTTCTCCTTACTGCCATCAAAAAGCAAAAAAAATAGCTTCCGCTTTTAAAGAAAACGGAAACCTCAGCCTGCTCACCATATTTTAGTGCCTGTTCCTTAGAAGAAAACTCCAGCCAGTCCGGAATACGGATTTCCAGCATCCAGGCTTCATACTGTAACCCAAAAGATAATTGATATTTTGCGATAATTCCTCCTCCCTTCCACTATAAATAATCATAATAAATCTCATTGGTGTCTTCCTGAAAGGACAATTCATACTGTCCTGGGATACCAGGGTCTTCCATCCACCAACGGAAAAGAGTATCTGCATTTCCCCAAATCCTGGTATCACACTGCCTTCCTGCTTTTTCCTAAGCTCCAGCATTTTTTCAAAAGCGTGCCGGTATGCCCGCTCATAAGTAGGAAATATCCGAAATTCCCGGTACCGCTGTTTTCCAGCCATAGGGCACCCAATACAGCCCACCCGGTAAAATCCCATTTCATAAAGAGGGTTCACAGAGATTTTTTCAGACCGGATATATTCCCATACTTCCTGATCACTCCAGTCAATAATGGGATTGCATACATGTTTGCTCCTTAACCTGCAGACTTCAAAAAGCCGCCTGGTATCATCATTGTCATTATTCAAAATGACTGCCTTTTCTTTTCCGTTTGGAACAAAATTTTCATAAATCCCTCTGCTGTTTCTCCGCCTCCGGCTTTCTGCCCAACGGACGCCTGTGAGAATAAAGCGCCCTGCCCCGCCATTTTCTTTTAAAATTTCACAACAATAACGTACTGTCCTGGTTGGCGGTATCATTTTCATGGGAATCAGGCTCCACATGCTAATCCGCTGTCCCTTATAATAAGGCTTATTTATACTGCAAGTGATCCCTGCCTGCTCTGCTTTTTGAAACTGCTCCCTTACATAATAAACTGTCTGTGGGGCATCTGCGGTAGTCAGGTTGTGCATCAGTTCAAATGGCACACCGGACCGCCGCACCAATTCCCTGCATACGGCGCTGTCTTTTCCTCCACTGTCCGTAACCACCAATGGAAGCCCATAGTGCTGTAGGGCCATCTGGCTGGCAGTACGGATACGTTCTATCGCTGTTTTCTCTAAATTCATTCTTTTCAGGAGGGAAGATATCTTTTACATGGCCAAAACTCCGCCTCCTTTCCTGATGTTATCTGCCGCCTCTTTTTGGCGGCTCATACCCGTTTGCTGCATACGCTTCTACGGTCATACCATAAGACGCTGCTTCCTGTCGTATTTCTTCCATAACCTGTTCCCTGTAGGATTTGTCCGGACAGGCAGTTGCAAAGTTCCGGATATCCGGTATACAGGGCAGCTCCCTTCCCTGTATTCAGTGCAATCCTGCTCTCCCGGACATAAGCAAGCCATGGCTTCCTGATATGCCTTTCGTGATGCGTCCCCCTGTGTCAGCAAAGGGACTTCTTTTCTTATTCCTTGTTCTTCCAAAACCGCTGTTTCCAGCTTTTCCAGGTTACAGTAATACTGAAGGACTGGAAGCATTTCTTCCAGAATCCATTTCATTTCCTGCTGTTCGTGTTCCCACTCTGCGGTTGTTTTCGCAGTCTGTTTCATAGCTGCTGTCCTTCTTCTGTATGGAGATAATAATCCGCAAACGCTTTTACATGATCCAGGAGATTTCCTTCCCCGTCGCCAAAATCCTGGCGTCCGGTATAAGACATGACTTCCCCCTCTGAGAGAAAACAGATTTCAAATTTGTTTTATAATACCCCACCATCTCTTTCTCTTCCACTGCCTGCCGATCCAGCTTTCCGAACAATTCTACCGCCTGATTTAATGGCATGGCTTCTTCTAAAGGAATGTCCGGGTGTTCGCTGATCCGCACATACACAAAAGGTTTCAAGTCCACCGGCGGAATGAGCTTTACCTGTTCCAAAGTTGTCTTTAACCTGTCTGCCTGTTCTTTCAGCTCTGGTTTCTGCTCAAAGGTCTTACTTCCCAGCCATCTGCTGTATTCCTCTTTTCCGTCTTTGCACAAGACTTTCCATACAATGGCTTCCTTATGTTCTGCTTCTTTCGGATAAAACGTATGGTAAAAATCAGGGTCAAGATTTTGTTCCAATTTTATCATTTCATCTGCAAAGTCAGCAGCCTCCATGTGCTTCTCTGCTAAAATCCCTTTGGTATCTATGACTTTTGTTTCTGGAAGGTAAGTGCTCAGTTCCCTGGCAGCCCCTAAAAGCTCAGGATATTCCTTGAAACCATAAACTTCCCCTAAAAATCTACATCTAACTTGCCGCCGGAAACCAGGGGAAAGTCCAACTGAATACCATCTTCCTCCTCCACATGAAGCCCAATCCCTTTTCCTGCATTCAGCCTTTCAGAAGGAATACTCTGATAAACCTTTACTGCTTCTTCTGCGCTTTGAATATCCTCCCTGTATTCTCCATAACGGTTAAATTCCATACATTCTGCCACATAATACGTTGCCAAAACGTCCGGTGGCATTCTCGCCCATCTCACCTTTTTCCACGTAGCAATACCTCCTTTTTACACACAAAAAAGCACTACCGTTTTTAGCGATAATGCTCTTTGTGTTACTTCTTATTTTCTTTTCAAATGATACAGCCATGCTCGATTAGCTTCTGCTGTCTAGTCGTTAAAATAGAATATTCAAGGCTTTCTCTGTCTTGATACAAGTAAAAACAAACAGGTTCCCTTAATTTGCTCTTTTTCGGAACAAGCTCAAAGGTAAATTGCCCACTGTCAAACCGGGCACCATCAAAGTATCCCTGAATAAACCGTTCTTCCGTATTCCCACTATGTAGCAATTCATCAATCATTACTACACCGATATAGTGTTTTTCCCTTAGCGAAGCCTCAATCTCTGTAAGGTAGTCAAAAGGAGGCTCGCTAGTCTTCATAACTATAAGAATATTTTCTTTTTCTTCACTTACCACAATCATATCAAAGTTATTCATCTAACTTACTCCTTTCTCCTAATTTCTAAATCACTTCATAATATTTGTCTATTAACTTCAGTGCTCTCTTAATCAAATCATGAGCCTCTTGCACATCTAATATTTTTGTTGTATCTAATGGTGACGTCGGATCATCCCAGTGCTCTAATGCATGGCGATTATTATGATAAAATGTATAGATATTTCCAATATATTTTATCTGATCCTGTTTTGCATTTCCATATCTATCTGGTTTCAACTTATACTTTGTACCATCTTTCTCAAACATATCGAAGGTTTTATCCTTTATATATCTGGCATTAGGTATAATATCACATTCTATTAATGCTATTTTTAATTGCGCTTCTATAACACGAACTGCTGGTTGAGCTAGATATGTCCCCTCAAACATATCTCCTTTAATTTTCAAATTATATACAGCCTGATGAAGGGATCTAGCCATTTTGGGTGATAATTTATCATACGAGTTTGGCATATAAAATTGAAACTCAGAACACACTTCATCTTTATCTATATTAAGATTATATGTGCTATTAAAAATTTTAGGAATTTCTTCTACATCTATAAGTTCAGTGACATATCCTATAATCTTAGAAAATAGTAATTTAGGTTTTCCCTGCATTACTACTGTATTATTTTTTCCGTAATGTCTCACAACCACTTTATCTTTGTTTTTGCACTTCAAACAAACGGATTTTCCATGAGCAATATCTTTTTCTTCTATAAATATGTTATCTTTTCCGATTTCTTCAATAACAATCTCTATAATGGCTTTCAAATCTTCAATAGCAATTCCTTCAACTGTAAACCAAAATCGCCTCTCTTACCTTTATGAGCCCCATTACCTTCTGTTAAAGCAGCTTTGGCTAATTTATCTGCTTCTTCATTATAATGATCTCCAGAATGAGCTTTTTACTTTTTGATAAGAAATTTTTAGAATGTCTGATTTACTCTTCATAAAATTTGCATATTTTTGAGTAAGCGTATTCTTCGCTTTCCATTCTCCTTGAGCCCACTTTTCAATTCCTTCATAATCATAACGAAGCTCTAAGTTATGATAACCATTCTTAATTGCCCACTGTACTGCATGCATGGCACCAAGCATTTCACCAGCAACATTTCTAATTGCTAAAGAATCTGGTTCATTTCCGCTTCCTGATTCTTTAATAGTTTCTCCTCTTGGTGTGAGAATAATACACCCAAAGGCATATTTTCCTATTTTCTCATCAAAACTACCATCTACATATACAACTAACTGGTTTGTTGTGTTCTCTTCTATATCTACTTTTTTTAATTTCTTGTATTCTATTCTCTAAATAGTTTTTCGCTTCCTCTTCTGTTTCAAAACCTTTATACTCTGCTCCCGGATATCCACTTACCGATTCTTTACACTCATTCCATGAATAAAACAAACCGGTTTGCTTACCTTTTTACAGCATAAACTTTTTCTTTGCCATGTATACTCCTTCAAGATTTGGGATTATAGCATAATACAACCTGTTCGTCAAGAATTTTATGTTTACACTTTGACGATATTTGTCTATTTAGCTACTTTTATTTTCTGTTTCTTATTTTATTATACATGTTCTGTCAAACCAGTCAATGTATTTCACTGTTGCAATAATTAACGTGCCTTTTCTTTCTCACTCTTTACATAAGGAAGAGATTGCTCTGCTGCTACTTCTTCCATTTGAAAATATTCCGGCAGTATGTTTTCTTCCCGGAAACTAAAATACCGGTTCTCAGCCACCACGATATGATCCAGCACTTCAATCCCCATAAGATTGCCAGCTTCTGCCAATCGCTTTGTCACTTCTATATCATGCCTGCTTGGTTCTGGATCACCGGAAGGGTGGTTATGTGCCAAAATGATACTGCTGGCATTGGATAAAACCGCAGATTTGAATATTTCTCTTGGGTGAACCAGTACACTATTTAACGTTCCCATACCTGCCACGTTGACATTAATGACCTGGCCTTTTGTCCGAAGGTTTAAAACACAGAACATTTCCCGGTCACAATCTTTTAAAAAATCCTGAAAAAGTTCTGCCACATCACAAGGATTTTTTAATTCTTTACTACTGTATAGAGGAGGTTCTGCCACCAGGCGTATACTTACCACATCTATTTTATGTGTCTTCTCCATGTTCTTCCTTTCCAAAACAAATCTCCAGCATAATTCCCTCCGGCAGATTTTTTAAAAGTCTTTCCAACTGTTTCACATTCATTTCGATTTGATATGTTTCAGCCATTCTGCCACCTTTCCCATGATATACAAAAAGAGTGCCTGATAAAAAACACTGCACTCTTTTTGTCCTATCCTTTTTCTACTTTACCAACTTATAATTTTGCTGTTGCCCAATTCTTTTTTCTCGTCTGTCATATCTTTTCCTTTACAGATAAAAGAAAAAGTTCCTTTCAGATTACATTACTCCTGCTTTGACTGCAACGCCTTTTCGTGAAGATTGGTATTGAAAAGTGCATACAGCGGATTGTCTTCTTTTTCCATACGGTTATCAAATGGAATACAGGTATTCCCGTATTTAATAATTCCCGTACCGGAAGGGGAATTATCTACATATTTTAATTGTGCTTCTGGAATTCCTGCCGCGGCAGATAATTCCTGACTGTCTACATTGGACTGTTTTAGCAGTGCAATAAATTCACTGTTTCCCAGCATAGTCATGGCTGTATAGTTCTGCAGCATATCAACTAAATTTTGCGTTATTCCAGTGCATAGTCCGCCTTGTTTCCTCACTTTTTTCCAGAGGCTGAACAAAAATTTCGCACTATACTCCCGGTCAAGAACTGTATGGAACTCATCAATATAGAGCCAGGTTGCCCTCCCTTTCTTCGCATTTTCTGCAATCCGGGCACTGATATTTTCCAGCATGACCAGGGTTGAAATTGCTCCCAGCTCTTTCCCCAGGTCCCTGGTTCCATAGACAATGAACCTTGCCTGTACATTCACATTGGTATGGTTATTGAAAATATTTAAGGAACCATTTACAAACAACTCCAGCGATAAGGCAATATCCTTTGCCTCTTCTTCCGGCTGCTCCAGCAATAGGTCATAAAATTCCGACATGGTAGGGATATGCTTTTCCCTTGATTTTGCAATGTCAAGGTACAGCTTCCGTACACAACGGTCTATAATGGATTTATGCCGGCTGTTCAGGTTCGCATCATAACACTGTTCACATAGGCCCAGCATAAATTCACCCTTATCCCGGATATAGCCTTTGGAATCGTTCAAATCCAGAGCCCAAACGTCCATCTCCAGGGGATTGATATAATGTTTCGTATAAGTGGATAAATTGATGATTGCAGCCTGGTTTCCCAATGCTTCCGCAATATCAAAATATTCCAAAGTCGGGTCAATACAGATAATATCATCATCTGTACCCAGAAATACCTGCAGCATTTCTGCCTTGCTGAAATAGGATTTTCCAGAGCCAGGGACACCGAATACCATTCCGTTTCCATTAGCCAGTTTTTTTCGATCCCCAATACAGAGATTATGGGAAACCTGGTTGATGCCATAACAGACACCTGACTTTTCATTTAATTCCTGTACATTAAAAGGAAGGAGGGCTGCAATATCCCTGGTGAGCATGGTCCGCATCGTGCTGATCTGCCGGTTTCCCACAGGAAGTATGGTATTCATAGCTTCCCGCTGCTGATAATAATGGGTTTCAATCTGGCACATGCGTCCATTACCGATATTTTTAATGGTTTCAGTTACACTATCTAACTCCTTCTTGTCCTCTGCCATGATTAGGAAATTCACCCCTGTATAGAACAGGTTCTGGTCATTTTCCCGCACGTCATCCATAAGATTTACAATCTTCTCCTTCTGGACTTTCTTGATATGGGAAATATCACTGGAAAAGTCATTATTCTTATTGCGGACTCTCTGCTGCTTTAAAATATCATTTTCAATGCCCAGGTATTTCTTTTGGAGAACTTTATTCGCCAGTTCTTTGGGTACCGGAACAATACAAATGGTAGTGATACTATGGACCGGAAGGCTGGTAATCTCATTTAAAAAGGTATCCGATAAAGAAGAAGGATATTTTTTAATGAATAACGCCCTGCATTTTTTCCGCTCTGTTTCAAAATAACCAGGGAAAAACTGCATATACCCTGGTGAAATATCGTTTTTGGGATCTCCTCCCTTTAATGCCTGTCTGAAATCAAAGGAGAATTGTTCCTCTTCTCCCATACGGTAAAAATTGAAAAGTACCCGCAGCCGCTCTTCTGCATTTAATTCTTCAATGCAGGAACCAAGTTCCCCAAAATTCTGTTTTAAGGTCGCTTCAAACGTGGCAAAAAAGGCTTTTGCCTGTTCATAGGACTTTCGCTCCACGCATACGGTCAGCAGTTTTTCCTGTTCAATCCCCTGCCTGCCATCTACAATGCGCTTTTCAATGATCTGGTTATAGCTTCCACGCAGCCAGTTAAAACCATCTTCTTTTTCCTGGAAAAGTACATGCTCCCGGAAGTCCTGCATATTTTTGTTCCGGTTGAAACTGGTAATAAGAAAATATACATCAATAGCATTTACCGTCTTACAATACTGCTTTAAAATCCGCATCTGCTCTTCTGTCCCTGCGGTTACATAATTAATATCCAAAAACGGTATGATCTGGAATATACCCCCTTCCCCACTTCAAAAATACCATTTTCTGCAATTCTCCCAATCCCCATGACTTCCTGAAGATATTTCGGGGATTTTACTGCTTTATCTGCTTTTTTTAACTGGTCAAACTTATCTGAAAAAATTGACAATCTCTAATTTCCTCCTTTCAGGCAGATGGGACCACAAACACAGCAGCTTCCATCTGCCGCTACATGTCTGTGTATCCCTCTCCTGAAATGGAGAGCAGACGCTATTTCACGTCCTTTTTAAAATCCGGGTCAGCGGTACATTTTATACCACACCGCTGCTGCCGCACCAAGTACAACCATCACTATCGTTACGATCCCTATACGGATTGCCCTCTTTTTCACCACGTTGGCATCACCTCCCTTCTTCTCCTTTTTTTCTTCCCTTTTCCTTTGCTGCACTTCCCGTTCTTCTTCCTGACGGGTTTCCATATAAATCTGTTTCAGTTCCTGCACCGATTCTGTAGAGCCATACACCAAAGGGCGGTTAAAAAAGGAAAAATAAATCATTTTCCCTGCAAACTGCCAGAATGTCAGCCCATGATAATTATAAAATCCAGTCAGTGCCAGAGGCACAACAAAAGGGGTTGCCACATAACAGCTCAAAGTAATCCCGATTTTTTCATACAAAAGCAGTACAATCCCCGTTCCTACGCCCAATGCCAGTGCCGAAAACAAAAACTGTTTTGCTGTAAGCCCTAGAACCAGGGATTCTTTATAATGCTGTAGGTCTTCGCTTAATTCAATCTCCATACATAACCTCCTGTATCTGTTTTTTATCTGCTCTGTCTTCGCTCTTCCTGCATGTTTTTTGTAATCCATGTTGGTTGCAAAAGGCGGCAACCCCAGCCTGGTCAAACTTACGCAGCTCCTCCAAATGAAATTTCACCACCGCATACTGTCCCATACCGGATTGTGCCTTCCAGGGAAGCAGTGTTCCCAGTCCATGCTCCTGAATAAATTGGACCTTTTCCTTACTAAAATCACCGCTGATACAAGCAGTTCCGGGTTCCAAGCAATATCCGGGAAGGTTTACGGTCAAATCCGAAAACGGCTCCCATGCCCCATCTTCCCTGCTATACAGCTCAACATAAAGGTTCTGGTTTATTGCATAATAATCCACCCGAAGTGCCAGTTCTTCGGTTCCATACGCCCATTGAAAATCCGCTGTTTTGATTTCCTTTTGAAATTCTGGTTTTTTTTACTTCTCCCCGTTCCTGGTATGCCTGCTCATAGGCTGCATATCCCTCCGGGTCCAATTTCTTTAAGGTTTTTCCTGAAATTCAAACAGTGGATATTCCATACAGCCAGAACAGCAGATTTCTTCTTTTAACTGTCCAAGCCCGTTTTTTGAGAAATTCTACGATCTGCTCCAGATCATAGCCCGGGAGCAAAAAGGTCTGGTTCTTTTCCAGCGGAATTCCCATATCTGTGGTCAATTCAAAAAGTTTCCATATCTCGTCCTCTTTTCCGTAAACACACAAACTTTGATGTTTTTATCAGCCGGATAAGTTGCAACTTCCAGCCATACCTCATAGACCTCCTCATTGCCAAAATCCAGACTGAGTTTTTCTTCCTGTTCCATTTACATGTCCTCCTTTCCTACCGGCTCCTGCTCTTTGCAGATAAAATCCGTTCTTTTCCCTTTTCAAAATATTCTTCACTAATTTCAATGCAGATTGCATTCCGTTCACTGGAAAGTGCTGCTTCCCCCAGGGAAAAAGAACCTGCAAACTGATCCAGTACCCACTCCTTTTCTTCTGTTACAAATCCAAGGAGCTGTTGCAAAAGTTCCACTGGTTTTTCTGCCTGATGAATACGAGAGTTTTTCCCTGGCGGTTCAATGTCAAAAACCGTTGGAAGCATTCCCCTGGCGCCTGACATATAGTGGGATACTCCTGGCTCCGCCTTATCCTTTTTCGCATCTGGGCGCAAATTCCTTGCTTTTCCTTTCGTAAAAAATGCAATCTCTTCCGTATTTTTAGATTTTCTTCCTGTATTGGCAACCAAGTTTCCCTTTTTCCAAGCAACCTTAGCATAATATTCAAGCCCCGCTGCTTTCGCCATCTTTTTCATCTGATAGAGGTATTCATAATTTTCCCCATTTTCTTCCGGCATGAACTCTACCAGAAAACACCCTTTTTCAACACCCGGTATTTTCATCAAAGTCTTCCTGCGTATATTGAAAACATTCATAGGCCGCAAAATCCCGGTTTCCCCCTTTCAGGCTTTTTTCAGGTCATAAGCATGGTCTGTAATAATGGCATCTATACTGTTATCTTTAAAAAGCTCAAATCCCTGCCATTTCCCTGGACCAGCATACAAGTTACCTCTTCTCCGTCCTGTTCTTTGGTAACCGTATAGACTCCTTTGGCTACCCTGGAAAAAAGCCCCTTTTCTATTCCCTCGTAAATTCTTGCCCGGATACTGGGTTCTTTTACCTCTTTTACCTGTTCCACACAAGCCACTGCTTCTTTAAGGCTGAAACATTCTGCGTCCTGAAAATATTCAAATAGTGTCATCTGTATCCCTTTTGCCTGCACAATCCCTTCCTCCTACAATCCAAGCGCCCTGGAAGTCAGGTTCTGCGCTCCTTTTACCGTCCCTACCGTCAGTGCAACCGTAAAAGTCAATTCCCCTAAATAAATCAGGGTTTTGGCCCAGTCCTCATAATCTCCAGTAAAGGTTGGAAGGCCGGACGAAATAAACTGGTTACACAAAAGGATCGCCAGTGCCATTGTAACTGCCTCAAAAACGACACTGATAAAATACTTCATATAGGCTACAAAGGTATTGCTAAGCCCCCGGTTTCCAGCCAGGGTACTGCTGGCAATCGCCCCAAAAGGTACAATCACCATGATTTTCAAAAAGCGGAAATATACATTGTACAGAAGGAAAAAGCCACAGATGATGACAATTAAAGATAGAAATACAGCAAGTATCAGAAACACGATACTGGTGCCAAATCCTAAATCTTTAATAACTTCTGCCTGCGCCGGATCAATGGATAATTCCACACTCTGGTTTTGTCCCAAATGCCCCACCAGGTTTCCACAGGAAGTAAACAGGGCTTTCATAATGGTAATGTTATAAGATACCAGCCACTGGGCAATGGCAACCCGGATAAACATACGAAGGATTGCTTCAAACCGGATTTCTTCCCGGATATCTACCGACTCGGAACAAAACCCAATGACGAAAAAAAGGACTACCAATGCAGAACCTATCCCTACAAAAAGCGGTTCTATCCCTTCAATGATCCCCCAGGGACCTCCGCCCTTGAATCCGGTAGGGGACTGTCCTAAAAGTTCAAATACAAGGCTGACCTGGTTATTCCAAAATCCAAACACGATTTCCAAAAGCGCAAGGATCGCCTCTCCTAAGTTAAACATCTCTTCACCTCTCTTCTTATCTGCTTATCCCAAAAAGAAGATCGGTTTTAACTGATCCCCAGGAAAGTAAGGACAGAGGAAATGGCTGCCATGATAAGCCCTGCAACAATTCCTTTAATGGCGCTGTTCATAGAAGAACTGTCCTGCTGCTGGTAAGCCTGGGCAAATTCCATCACGTTTTTTTTTGCAGGATAATCACACCCACCGCACCGATAATGCTGATTACCAGTGTCTTTAAGTTCATAAGCGGCTGGGTTACGTCACTTACCCCGGAAGCCATGACTGTCTGGGGAAACATGGAAGCAGTGGCAGCGCTTACTGCCAGAACTCCCAGTACAGATTTTTTCAAGCGGTTCTGGTTCTTTCTGATAACCTCTTTGATCTTCATATCTTTTTACTCCTTTTCATGTGATTGATACCGCATTACGCAAAAAGACAGATTTTTGAAAATCTGCCCTGCGTAATGCAAAAACTACAGGTTTCCAAAAATCTGCCTTCTTTAATCCGAAGCTGTTTCTTTTGTAAATTTTTTACGGAGTTCCTTCATCTTTCCAGCACTGTTTTTCGTATCTGCGATTTGAAGGATTTTATCATACGGGACTCCAGCCCCAATGGCAAGCATGATTTCTCCCAACTGTTCCTCATTATAAACATGGCTTTCCAATAATTCAGAAAGTTTTTCTTCCTCTGTCTGTACCGGTTTTTCCGTTTTCTTCGGCGGCCTCACCTCCTCTACTATTCTCTTCTTCTGGTTCTCTTTCAACTCTTCCTCTGAAAAAATCTTCTTAGGAATAGGCTCATAAGAAAAGAGCTCATCAAAAGACAGCTCCACAATCTGAACATCTTCTCCCTGTTCCTTTTTCTTCTTATAATAATCCAGGGATTCTTCACTTAAAATCCGTACCGCCTGCTTTTTTAGCAGCCATTCTGTCATGGATATAAGGCGCTGCCCCGCCATCTTCTGTTTCCGAAAATCTGGAATGTGCAAAAGTATTGTATTTTCTTATCAATAATGGGATCACAGCCCCCTGATCAAACAAAATACACTCTGAGTTATCCAGTTTTCTGGTTTCATCTGGTGTCAAAAGTTCACGCCCCAGCACATCATAATTCCGGGAACTGCTACCCTGCCTGCCTTTGGTTTCCCCACTGCTTTTTTTATCAATGGTTCCTTTTCCCAGGGATTCACTGATATACTTATGCGTGGACTGTTCATTCCCACCAAGATATACCAGGGAATCACAGTTACCTGGTATGGTTTCCCAGGTTTTCTCAAACAAAGCTTTGATCTGGGCAAGGTTTTGGATAAAATGGTACAGGAAATATTCCTGGAACGCATGGTACTAAGGAGGCTGCAATAGTCATCTGGCAATGGCACGTTGGCAAATTCGTCCAGCATAAATTCACGTTAATGGGAAGTTTTCCATTGTAATGGAAGTCTGCCTGGTAATACAATTCCTGGAAGATCTGGGAATAAAGCATACCAATAAAAGGCATACTCTTATCCGAATCCGGCGTCACACAGAAAAGTGCGGTCTTCCGGTTTCTGTCCCCATCAACACCAATCCCAATTTCCTCAATCTCCATTTCATCATGATCCAAAATCCGCAAAATTTGTGGGTTCTGTAACAGTCCCAGCCTTGCATTTGCGGAAATGATGATACTCCTTACCGTATCCCCGGCACCCCGTACCACTTTATTATACTGGATTAAGGCAGGGTGGCTGCTTCCCTTTTTCTCTCCAGTCTGCGGAAACGCCGGTCTAAATCCGAAGGAGAACCGTCTGCATGGACTTCCGCTTCATTCAAAAGCTGCAGAACCATACGGAAATTCCTTTTCTCCATTTCACACTCCTGCCACACATAAAGAAAAATGGCCTGCAAGTACAAAGACTCGGCTTTCTCCCAAAACGGGTCACTGGGCTGTGCGTTTTTTGGTGTGGTATTATTGATTAAATTCGTGACCAGTTTTACAATGTCCGTTTCGGATCGTATATAGCGGAATGGATTATATCCGTTGGACTGCTCCATTTCCACCAGGTTCAACACCCGTATCCGATAGCCATGTGCTTTCAGCATACCCCCACAACATCTTAAAATTTCCCCTTTGGGGTCTGTAATGATCTGGGAAGCCCTGCTTAACTGAAGGAGATTGGGTTTCACCATAAACAACGTTTTTCCAGCGCCGCTTCCTCCGATTACCAGGACATTTAGATTTCTCCTGGTCTTTCTGGTATTCATGGAGAGCCTGACATTCTGGGACAAAATCAGATTGTTGTGTTCATCTTTATCCGCAAACTGCTTTGCCACCTTTTTCGGGTCTGCAAAAACAGCGGTGCCAAATTCCTGACCCGGCATATAGTTCTTTCGGCTGGTTACATACATCACCATACCGATTACATACACAAAAATCCCCAGAATGATTGCTTTTAAGGAAGTTTCATTCCAATAATTGGCAAAGGGGGCTGCCATCACCTGGTCCAGACGGTTTAAAAAATAGTTGATATCCTTTCCAGGCTGATAGCACACGTTCAAGAGATAACCTCCATAGCCGGAAGCTACACCGCCAATGAGATACATGCCCCAGGGCTGTTTCTTCTTTTTCTGAATTGCTCCGGTTCTCTACCTCCTTTGTCCCTGTATGGTTCTTCTCCCTGCTTCCAGGGACTGTTGTGTTTTCCTGTAATTCTGCTCCCTTCTTCTGCGTATCTTTTCCTGCTCCTGTCTGGCCCGTTCCCTGTGTACCGGATCATAGCTTTCCCTATATAAATCCTCCCCAGAAGTTTTTCTAAGAAAACGGTCCTCCAGGTCTAAAATTGCATACTCCTTCTTCTTTTCCAATCCGGCAAAAATAGTCTTATGGTCATTAATCCAGCTAATTTCCGATTTATCCAGCCAGATAAATTCATTCTTACGGTACGGAATCCTGGTTTTGATATGATGCTCTGTTTCTTCATACACCAGCTTCTGGTCTATGGTAATGGCATTCACACCTGGATTGTTGCGTTTCTCCTTTTGGATACGCTGAATGACCTGCATCTTTTCTTCTGTTTCCTGGCTGCTTCCAGTGCTGCGTCTTTGGGCTTCCTCTTCCCCAAACAACTGTTTCCACTGCTGGGAATCCACCAATTCTTCGATCTGTTCCGGTGTCCTGGCCAGTGTCACCGTACCTTCCTTCCCTTTCTCCAAAATCCCCTGTTCTTCCATGTAGCAGATAATCGGCCAGATCTGAAGCCAGGTCATATTTAACCGGGAGCGGACATCACTAATCTTTTCCACCTGGTTTTTCGCCAGTTCCCTTACAACCAGTTCACATTCCTTCGGCTCCGGCAACGCAGACTTTTTTACTTCTTCTACCAACTGTTCCACCTTATCCGGCTCTGCATTTTCATAGTATTCATCTAACGTCCCAATATTGGAATGTTCAATTTTAGCCATCATGGACTGAATACGGGGCGCTGCCTGGGAATGGAACAAAATTTCACTCATACCGTCCTTCTCATTCAAATCCGGCAAAATGGAATATAAAATCCCATACTTATTTGCCAGGGCTTTTACCCGCTCCAGGTCTTTTGTTTCAAAACGGAAAACCTGCAAATCGCCTCCCATTTTCAGGAGTTTTTGTACAGAAGTTTTCCCTGACAATTTTTCCTGGTCCAGAACTTTTTTAAATACTGCACAAAGATCTTTTACAAACTGCCAGCCTGTATTTCCCATTTTCAGAATGATTTCTGCACCTTCAAAGGATACTTTAATGATCTGAGCCGCATCTTGTATTTCGCTCATGCTCTCCCTCCTATCCCATTGCCCTGTCCTTTTTTACTGAAACAGCCGCCTTTGCTTTTCCCTCTGTAAGCATGGCTTCCAAGTCATACTGGATATTTTCCTGTTTTAAGAGAGCCTCCAGCATGTGGTTTGCTTTTTCCTTTTCATAGGTCATATATTGAAGCTGAAAAATATAATTCTCAATCTGCAAAATATTTTCCGGAATCTGAAAAAACGGTTCAAGGTAGTGTGAAAGGATACGTTCTTTTTCTTCCTTTCCTGCATGAGGCGCCTGCAACTGCAAAATAATTTTTTCTACCTCTTCCATAGACTCCTTATGAAAAGCAATACGGTACAAATCCTGTTTCTGCTCCCTGGTAAGAAAGGGCTGTTCCTTTTCGGCAGCTTCCAAAAGGGAAAATGTTTTTACCACATGTTCAAGTTCTGCCATTTACACACCCGCCTTCCGTTTCCGCATCAAAAGGATAATTTCCCTCATTTTTTTCATTCTCTCCGGTCGAAGGGCTGTTCTCCATCACCTGAAAAATCTCTGCATCTGCCAGCCCACTTTCTACACACTGGCGGATTTCTTCCAACTGCTCTGCGGACAAGTTATATTCCAGGATTTTCTCTACCACACTTTTGGGTACTTTTTTTCCAAGCATGGCAATCCCAAGCAGCCGGCGCTTACTTTTTGCAGCCCATCTGTTGTTTGTATGCTTTTTTCTTCCAATACTACTTTGGTTTCTCTGGAAGCAGCCTCTGTTTTTTCTACGTGTTTTTCTGCTTCTTTTTTCAGATCCTGAATTTCCTGTTCTTTCTTTGCCAGCTTTTCTTTTAATTCCTGTATATTTTTATCTTTGTATTGCAGGTTCTCATACAGGTCTTTAATCTCCTGGTTTTTCTCTTCAACAACATGCTCCTTTACCAGAGAGGACAAGGCTGTAAAACGGTCATTGCTTTCCCGAAACTGCTGAATGGATTGTTCCATGATCCCCATAAGGTTTTTCATATAAGAGCGCATTTCTTCATCTTTCGGAACTTCTTTTTTTGCCTTTGCTTCTTCCAGTTGTATCCGCATAGTCCGCATACGGCTGGCTGGCAGTTCATTTCCGGCATAGGTTTTCACCTCTTCCAGATCCAGCCCGTTTTTCAGGCCTTCTACGATTTCCCGTACCTGGAACTGGTTATAATTTCCTTCACACAAAAAGTCGATTTCCCCAATCCCTTCCATAAGTCCTATGATGATTGCTTTCATCACCGGGGCTTCCTGGTTGCTCTTAACAACCTTCTGAATATCCGAAACAGGAAGTCCAAAATCCAG
>ENA-OPZD01000243-OPZD01000243.1-human-gut-metagenome-genome-assembly--contig:-NODE-243-length-16603-cov-8.252064_pt1 | contig 16603 bp, 21 predicted proteins | sample MGYA00242479_ERZ504495 | MGnify/ENA primary metagenome ERZ504495 (study PRJEB26092, sample SAMD00036286) | human gut metagenome | host: Homo sapiens | study: EMG produced TPA metagenomics assembly of... | reverse complement strand
TAAAAAATAAAATTCTATATTTAGAAAAGAGGTCTTTCCATGCGTAAAGGAATGGAACATTTTATCAACAATCCCATCTATACTATAACTGCTGAAGCAATGTCTAACGGTCGCAATAATATTGAAGTTGTAGGCAAAATGCTCGAAGCTGGCATTAAATTTATTCAATATCGTGAAAAAGAAAAACCTGCACTTGAACGCTATCAAGAATGTATGCAATTAGTAAAGATGACTAAAGAAGCTGGTGCTATATTTATCATTGATGATTTTGTAGACCTTGCTATGGCTGTAAATGCTGATGGCGTGCATATCGGTCAGACAGATTTGCCACCTCAAGTAGTTCGTCAATTAATCGGCGAAGATAAAATCTTAGGTCTTTCCACTCATGAAGAAGCTCAACTTCAAAAAGCAAATGAACTTGGTGATATTATTGACTATATCGGTGTAGGCCCTGTTTATGCTACACAGACAAAAAAGATGCTGTACCTGTTGGTTTTTCCTATGTAGATTATGCTAGTAAATATGCTAAACATCCATTTGTAGCTATCGGTGGTATCAAAGAACATAATATTTGCGAAGTAGCTTCTCATGGTGCTAAAACATTCGCTATTGTATCTGAAATTGTCAGTGCTGATGATATCGTAAATAAAATAAAATCTATTGAAAAAACATTACAGAGTAAATTATAATTTAATATAGTAAATTAACGAGCGGGAGATGATTCTATGCGTTTAGAAGAACAAATGAAATCTGGATTACTTTATCGTGAATATGGTCACAAAGACCCTGTTGACCAAGAATACGAAAAAATTATTGAAAAACAACGTGTAAATGCTAAAGAAATGATGTTCGATTTCAATAATACTCGTCCTAGTGATATGGAAACAAGAACTAAAATTCTCAATGAATTATTAGGTTCTGTAGGAAAAGGTATCTATCTTGAACCACCTGCACATTTTGCTTATGGTTGCAACACTCATATCGGTAAAAATTTCTATGCAAACTTTAATTTCCAAGTTGTAGATGACTGTGAAGTATTCATCGGCGATGATGTTATGTGTGGTCCAAATGTATTACTTTGTGTAACAGGTCACCCACTAGACCCTGAATATCGCCTTGGTGGTACTCAATTCTCCTTGCCAATTCATATCGGTAACCGTGTATGGCTTGGCGCTGGAGTAATGGTTATGCCTGGTGTTACAATCGGTGATAACTGTGTAATCGGTGCAGGTAGTATCGTAACTAAAGATATTCCAGCTAATAGCTTAGCTTATGGTTCTCCATGCAAAGTAATTCGTGAAATCGGCGAATATGATAAAAAATATTTCCGCAAAGATGTTTTAGTAAATGATTTTAAATAAAATGACAAAAGCCTTAGGTTTTCCTAAGGCTTTTTTTATAAATTAAATTTAGCCAAGATATTTCCTGCAAAAATCATTCCATGCATACTAGAAATATCTGACTCTATCTCATCTTTAGCTACTACAGACAATCTGCTTTTAAGTGCTAAATAAATAGAATAATGATACATATAGACATTTTCATTTGTATTTCGTTCAATAATCAACTGTTTATAATGATATCTATATCGTTGCAAATCAGGTTTTATACGTTTATACATCTCTGAAATATAATCATTATGTGCAGCCTTAACGATTAAATCATGAAATCGCTCATCATTTTTACAAAATAATTCATCATCAATTGGTTCATCATTGCCCTTGCGAAAGTTCAGCAAAATTTCCTTTAAACCCATAAGTTCTGCTTTCGTTATGCGTTTAGCTGCCAAATAAGCAGCTTGTCCTTCCAAAAATTTACGAGCTTCATATAGATAAAAACATTCTTGTGGACTTATCTTTCGCACCGTCAAAAACCTTTTACTGCGTCGCTCAAGCCAACCATCTTTTAAAGCTCTATTAAGAGCTATATTTACAGGTGTTCTACTCACATCTAATTGCTGTGCAATCTTTGACTCAACAATCTTATCACCTGGCAATAATAAGCCCTGCATAATATCATTTTTTAAATGTTTATAAATAACGTCAGCTAATACGATAAAAGGATTTTCTTTTTTACATGCTTCAATATCTAATTTATCCATATATTTTCACCACCACAAGCATAATTTCCTTAATTATACTATATAAAGCTCATCTAAGCTTAAGAAATTGCCCTTTTCGTCTGAACTTTTAAAGCAGGGAATGTAAATACAAAAATTATATATATGCAACTACATACAATATAAAATACCATGGATAAATCCCAACCATAATACGAAAGTATAATGCTCCAAATAAAATTCAATACAGTATAAATAGTATAGCCCAATGCCCAAAACACACCAAACATAATAGTTAGTTTACGTGGGTTCATATTTGGCAATTCATGAGGAAAATTCAGATACACAGAATACTGAGAAAACATCACAAATCCGCCAATCGCAAATAAAAAGTATGCTAATCCTGGATTTATATACGCCATATACAAACCTAAAGCCATAGCAATAATCATCATAATACCATGAACTAATAAAAACGGCTTACGCTCAAAAGGTACTTTGCCAATTAAAATACTAAATAAAGTCCCCACTATACCACCCATAGTAATTGCCAATATCATAAATTCAGCATTAAAACCATTATTGACATGTGACAACTTAATTTTACAGGTATAGATACTAAAGACATTACATATAAAAATAAAAACCGCCAAAACCCATGGAAAAACAATATACAAATTTATCTGTCAATGCATCTTTATATTTATATTCCTCTTGATGATGTGTATTCTCATCATTAGGTGAAAAATCCTTTGCCAACATAGTCCATAAAACTAAAAGCAAAATACTAAATAAGCTAAATACATACATTGTATGTTGCCAATCACTGATAACTACATCTTTATATAAAAAGAAAATAATAGCCACTAAACCTGCACCAATATTATACGAAGCTGTAACTAGCGCACTTGCTATAATTTTTTCATCATTAGCTATAAATCTAGCTACTACAGTATTCATATATACCATTATCATAGAACCGCCTAATGCCATAATCATACGCGCAATAGTATATAGCCAATAATTTGTAGCAAATACAGCAACAAAAGAAAAACAAAGTAATACTAATGCTACAATACTTGCCTTTCGCGGATTTAATTTCAATAAAATATACGCTGCGACTAAGTTTGCAAAAATTCGAGCAATCGTTATCGTATAATTTATAACCTCTGAAACCATCGGCGATACTTGTTCACCATTAAAATAATGATATACAATCTTTTCGGATAAATTTGAACCAGCCACCCAATTTGAAGCAAATACTATATAAGATAATAACAAGATAATAAACATCATTATTCCTTGTGATTTTTTTACATTGGTCAAAGTATTCATAATACTATTCCTTTCTTATCATAACAATTAAAACACGACCTTATCTTTAAATTTTAAACTTATAAAAATAGCGAGATTTTCTACTTAAATAAAAACCTCGCTATTAAAATAAATATTTATAAATTATCTAATTGTATTTAAGCTACAGCTTCTGTCTTTTTCTCAATAGCTTTCATAGCAAATTTTACACTTTTAGCAGAAGCTATCATTTTACCTACTTCTTCATCAGTTAATTTTGGTGTAAATTTTTTGATAATTCCTGTGTTGTTAAGCATACAAGGCAAGCTCAAAGCCACATCATGAATGCCATATTCACCAGTTAAAATAGATGACATTGGTAAAATTGTATATTCATTATATTTTATAGCTTTAATAAAACGGCAAGCTACCATAGCAATACCTGTATTTGTACAACCTTTTAAATTAATTACATCATATACGACTTGCATGATTTTTTGTTCAATCATACCTTTATTTAATTTATAATCACGATTAAAAAATTCATCCATATTACCTAAACCTAAACTTGCAATGTCCACTGTGCTCCATGCCACAAAACCAGAATTGCCATGTTCACCTAATACATAGCCATGTACAAGTTTTGGGTCTAAATGATAATAATCAGCCAAAATTCTACGTAAACGGAAAGTTTCTAATAAAGTGCCTGTACCAATTATCTTTTCTCTTGGATAATCAAAATTAGCAGATACATAATAAGTAGCCACATCTAAAGGATTAGTTACTACTAAAATAATTGCGTCTTTTGTATAACGAACGATTTGCGACATTACACTATCCATGATTTTACAATTTGTCTTAGTTAAAATTAATCTATCAGGTGTTTCTCCTGGTTTTATACTTGGACCAGCTGTGATAATAATCATACTAGCATCTTTGCAATCTTCATAATCGCCTTCATGAATATAGATATTATGACTGCTAATGCAAGCTGTAGCATGACTTGTATCCAAAGATTCACCCATGCATTTTTTCTCGTTAATATCAATTAATACAACTTCTGATGCTAAACCGAAATCCACAATTTTATTCAACACTGCTGTACCAACATTACTAGCACCAATAATAACGATTTTACCTTCATCAAACATAATTCCCGCACCCCTTTTATAATTTATAAATATTCTTATTTTTCTAACGTTTTATCTTTGACTATATTCTATCGCTATTATTTTTCCGTTTCAAAATCCATTCTATTTTTTAGAGATTTTTACAATAATGCTAGTTTTCATATACTTTATTGTATTTTATATCTCTAATTTGTTTTTTTTATAAATGCCATAATTCGCAAAATCGCCTCTAGAATACAACAAAAATAACATAAATTAAAATTATTTTTTTATAAAAATCTTCAATATTTGCTCAATCTTGTTTTTAATAAATTTTTATGATATACTTTTCACTGTAAAATTGTAATATAACTAAGCGATGATAAAGAGAGTAAATTAAGATTTCTTTTACAGAAAATATTGTCTAGGCTGAGAACAATAAAAGAAAATTTAATTGAAGTTCACTTTGGAGCTTCTATGGTGAAAATAAGTAGTCATAGCGTCTGGCAGCGTTAATGCTTTTAAGTATCAATTAGGGTGGTACCGCGAAACAAGCTTTCGCCCCTTCATGGGGTGAGAGCTTTTATTTTTTGTTAAAATTTTGTAGGAGTGAAATCATGGAACAAGAACTCAAAAGTTTACAACAAGAAGCGATTAATGATATTAATAGCGCTTCTAATCTCAATGCACTAAATGATGTGCGTGTAAAATATCTTGGTAAAAAAGGCTCTTTGACTAGCATTTTACGTGGTATGGGTAAATTAAGCCCTGAACAACGTCCTGTAGTTGGTCAAATGGTAAATATAACTCGTAAAGAATTAGAAACTGCAATCGCAGCTAAACAAGAAGAATTAAAAGCAGCTGAACTTGCAAATCGTTTAGCTACAGAAAAAATTGATGTTACTCTTCCTGGTCGTCGTCAAAGCTTAGGACATCTTCATCCTTTAACTGTTACCTTAAACAATATAAAAAATATCTTCACTAGCATGGGTTATTCTATCGCTGAAGGTCCTCAAATTGAATCTGATTATTTCAACTTTGAAGCTTTAAATCTTCCAAAAGATCACCCAGCTCGTGATATGCAAGACTCTTTCTATATCACAGAAGATATCTTACTTAGAAGTCAGACTTCTCCTGTACAAGCTCGCACAATGCAAGCTCATGAACCAAATAGCCCAATTCGCATCATTGCTCCAGGTCATGTATATCGTCGTGATGATTATGATGCTACACATTCCCCAATGTTTACTCAAGTTGAAGGTCTTTGCATTGATAAAAACATCAGCTTTGCTGACCTCAAAGGCACACTTGTTACTTTCTTACAACAAATCTTCGGTGAAGATGTAAAAGTTCGCTTCCGTCCAAGCTTCTTCCCATTCACTGAACCAAGTGCTGAAGTAGATATCTCTTGCGTTATGTGTAAAGGTAAAGGTTGCCGTGTATGTAAAGGCACTGGCTGGCTTGAAATCTTAGGTGCAGGTATGGTTCATCCTCATGTACTTGAAATGAGTGGTTATAACCCTAAACAAGTTAGCGGTTTTGCTTTCGGTATGGGTGTTGAACGTATTGCTATGCTCGCTTATGGCATTGATGATTTACGTTTATTCTATGATAATGATGTACGTTTCTTACGTCAGTTCTAATATTAAGGAGGATTATATTTAATGCAAGTTTCTATTAAATGGCTTAAAGATTATATAGATTTTACTGAAACTCCAGAGCAGCTTGCTGATAAACTCACAATGGCTGGTATTCCTGTAGAAAATGTTGTAGACCCTGGCGAAGGTTTAGAAAAAGTTGTAACTGGTCGCATCGAAAAACTTGAACCACATCAAAACTCTGACCACTTACAAATCTGCACTATGAATGTGGGTCTTGCTGAAAATATCATCATTGTAACAGGTGCTCAAAATGTAGCAGAAGGACAAGTTGTTCCTGTAGCTATGGTAGGTGCTCATTTGCCAAACGGCATGAAAATCTCCAAAGGTAAACTTCGTGGCGTAGCTTCTAATGGTATGCTTTGCTCCGCTCAAGAATTAAAACTTGACCTTGAAAAATTACCTGAAGAACAAAAAACTGGTATCTTCATTTTACCTAGTGATACTCCTGTAGGTATTCCTGCTAAAGATGTATTAGGTTTAAATGATGTTGTATTGGAATTTGAACTTACAGCTAACCGTGCAGACTGCTTCAGTGTTTTCGGTCTTGTTCGCGAAATTGCTGCTATCACTGGCAACAAACCACATTTCCCTGAAATCAAAGTTAATGAAGATGACAATACTAAATTAAACGATATCTTCTCTGTAGAAATCGCAGACCCTGATTTATGCTCTCGTTTCTCTACACGTATGCTTAAAAATGTAAAAATCGGCCCATCTCCTGAATGGATGCAACAACGTCTTGAAGGTGCTGGCATTCGTTCCATCAATAATGTAGTTGACGTTACAACTTCGTTATGATTGAACTTGGTCATCCTATGCATGCTTATGATTATGATAAAATCACAGGCAAAAAATTAATTGCTCGTCGTGCTATTGAAGGTGAAGAACTTCATACTCTTGATGATACTTCTCGCAAAGCAAAAGGTGAAATGCTCGTTATCGCTGATAGCGAAAAAGCTGCTGGTCTTGCTGGTATCATGGGTGGTTTTGAAACAGAAATCACAGACACTACTACTACTGTAGTATTAGAATCTGCTGATTTCTATGGTCCATGTATCCGCAGAACTGCTCGTGCTTGCGGTCTTTCTTCTGAAGCTTCTGGTCGTTTTGAACGTGGTGTTGATAGCGAAACTACTATTAAAGCCCTCGACAGAGCAGCTCAATTACTTCAAGAAATGGGTGCTTGCACTGTTTGCGAAGGAATTGTAGATGTATATCCAAATCCAAAACAAGCTAATTATGTTACTTTCACACCAGAACAAATCAATAATCATCTCGGCACTAATATTGCTAAAGATGTTATGCTTAATATCATTACAAGTGTTGGTTTTGATGTTACAAAAGATGAAAATGATGAAATCACTGTTAAAGTTCCATCTTGGAGAAATGATGTAACTTGCATGGCTGATATTTCCGAAGAAATTGCTCGTTTACATGGTTTTGATAAAATTAAATCCACTCTTCCAAATGGCGTTTCTATGCAGGGAACTCAATCTGCAAAACAAACATTTATCGATAAAGTAAAAGCTTCCTTATCTAGCCAAGGACTTTATGAAACAATTTCCTTTGCTTTAACTAACGAAGAAACATTCAATAAATTAAACATTCCACAAGATAGCCCTCTTCGTAAAGCTGTACCTATCATGAACCCACTTTCTGACGAATATCCTCTCGTTCGTACAACATTGCTCAGCAGTATTTTTGATAATCTTGCTCGCAATCTTGCTCGTAAAAATGATGATGTAGCTTTATTTGAAGTAGGTTCTGTATTCTTCCCTAAAGCACTTCCTGTAACAGAACTTCCAGATGAAGTTGTAAAAATTGCAGGTGCTATCACTGGTCGTCGCAATGCTCAGGGTTGGAACCAAACAAATGATATGGTAGACTTCTACGATGCTAAAGGCATTATCGAAGAATTACTTGCAAATCTTCGTGTAACTCGTTATACAGTTGAAGCTGGTACACATTACGCTATGCACCCAGGCAAAACTGCTCTCTTCAAAAAAGGTCGCGATGTAATCGCAACAGTTGGTGAAGTTCATCCTGCTGTACTTTCTGCTTATGGTATTACAAAACCTGTATATATCTTTGAACTTGACGCTACTACTGTTATGAAATACATGGCTAAAGACTTAAAATATAAAGCATTACCAAAATATCCAGCAACTAGCCGTGATCTTGCAATGCTCGTAGATGTTGATGTAAATGCTGCTGATATCGAAAAAGCTATGACTAAAGCTGCAGGTCAAAACCTCACTCAAATCACTTTATTTGATGTTTACACTGGTAAACAAGTTGAAGAAGGCAAAAAAAGCTTAGCATTCTCCTTGACTTTCCAATCCAATGATAAAACATTAACTGATGCTGAAATTGACCCAGCAATCGAAAAAATCGTAGCTAAACTTCAAAAAGATTTCAATGCAAATCTTCGTGGCTAATAAAAATAAAAAGGCACTACAATTGTAGTGCCTTTTTTTATATTTCAGCTGTTTTATCCAACCATTCTTGCAAATCATTTATAAATCTTGATAGATGAAAACCATCACATACTCCATGATGTACTTGAATAGCTAATGGCAATAATATTTTTTCACCTTGTTCAAAATACTTTCCTATAGTGAAAATAGGCAAATAATAATCATATCCTTTAGCTAAATTCAAATTAAAACCTGTAAAACTAACCCAAGGAACACAAGAAACATTAAACACATTTTTTTCTAATAATAATTTAGAGCTTTTTATCTCTTGCTGTTGGTAATTTTTCATATCCAATAAATAATTTTGATAAAACACTTCAAAATCATCATCATATTTTGTCCATACCTGATAAAACTGTTCTTGCGCTTCTTCAAAGACTGTAAAAATAGGATTTATCTTATCATAATATCCTAATTCTTCATCTTTATTTAAATCCATGCGGAATTCTTTATATTTATTAACAAACTTACTCAAACCATATAAAATTACAGGAAAAATTTTTAGCTGTTTTATCTCTATTTTATTTTTTAAACCTGTGATATCTAAATTGATTGTCATACTATAAGTGCAAGGAACATCTTTGCTATACAGCTCAAAAACTTTTTTCTTTGCCATTTTTCTTTATCTATTTTTATAAAATCCATTTCAATATCACAACTCTTTATTATTTATTCTAGCTAGTGATGTACTCCCACCACTTTCGCTATCGCTTAGAAGTGGGGCTTCTTGTTCGATACAACTTTTGTTGTAAGCATAAGCAAGCTATCCCCGTGCATCCCACGGTTCTTTATTTTTATTTATCCTAAGACTATTCTCATGCCTTCATTTCTTATATTTATCGCTGCATTTATGTCTCTATCATGCACTACTTTACAATTTGGGCATTTCCATTGTCTTATAGACAAATCTTTTACTTCTTTATTTTTATATCCACAATTACTACAAATTTGCGAACTTGCAAAATATTTCCCTACTTTTACTAATTTCTTTCCTACTTCTTTACTCTTATAATCTAAAAAATTTACAAACATTCCCCAACCATTATCCATTACTGATTTTCCAAAATTTAATACTTGACTTAATGCCTTCATATTTAAGTCTTCTATACAAACACAATCAAATTTTTCTATAAGTTTTTTTGATAATTTATGTAGAAAATCTTTTCTTTGGTTTGCTACTTTTTCATGAACTATCGCTAGTTTTATTCGTTGTTTTTCTCTATTCTTACTTCCTTTTTCCATTTTAGAAAATTTTCTTTGTTCTCTTGCTAGTTTTAGCTGTTCTTGTCTGTAGTATTTAGGATAATTTGCATATATTCCTTCTGAATCAACATATAATTCGTGCATGGAAAAATCTAATCCTACAAAAGTTTTTGACTTCTTTTCGATTACTTGGTTTTCATATTCGAAAAGAATACTTGCAAAATACTTTCCACTTGCGGATTGACTTATTGTTACAGATTTTAATTTGTAATTATCTGGAATATTACGATGTATTTTTATTTTAATTAGTGATTTTATCTTAGGTATTTTTAGATAATTATTCACTATTTTTATATTATTATTTACATTATTAGTGGTATATGCTTTTTTTGTTTTTCTTTTGGCTTTGAATTTTGGAAATCCTATTTTAGTATTTTTGAAAAAATTATCATACGCAGTCTCTAAATTTTTCTGTGCATTAGTTAATGCTAAACTATCTACTTCTTTAAGCCAAAGATATTTTTCTTTATATTGAGCAGGAGTATTATGGAGCATTCCTTTCGTTTTTTCATAATAAGATATTTTATCTGCAAGCATTTGATTATAAATAAAACGAGTACAACCAAATGTTTTAGCAAAGAAAATCTTTTGTTCTTCACTAGGATATATTCTAAATTTGTATGCTTTTTTAGATAAACTATCTGACTTAGCTTTTCTTACCATTTTTTATACCCTGACTTTCAATATATTTCTTAAGAATATCTATTGGCGCACCGCCTGTAGTGAGCAAACAAAAACTTTGACTCCAAAAATATTCTTTCCATAATTTTTTACGAATACTTGGAAACTCTTTTTTTATAAGTCTACTACTAGCACTTTTATAAGCATTTATAAATTTACTTATTTCACTTTTAGGATGAGCTCTAAATAATATATGAACATGATCTTCATCATGGTTCCATTCTTGCAAAGTTATATTATATTTAGGAGATATATACTCAAATATTTCTTTAGCTCGTGAAGAAATGTTGTCATCAAAAACTTTTCTTCTATATTTTATGACTAATACTAAATGATAATTTAGCAAAAATACTGAATGAGCATTGTTGTCTAAATTCATTATAATCACCACATTTTTTTTATATTCGACCAATAAGATTATCTCATAAAACATATATCCAGTCAATCTCCTAAGGAGCAATTCATCTCACTACCTTAGAGGTAGGAGACTTCTTGCTCAGTATGGTTAAATTATTCATTTTCGCTTTTATCTGTTCAACGATTTTCAAAAATTCCTCATCAGATTTTCCTGTAGGGTCTTGTAGTCCCCAATCTTCACGATATTTACATTTAATCATAGGACAAGCTACATTACAACCCATAGTTATAACAATATCAATCTCTGGTAATTCCTGCAATAATTTAGGTCTTTGCACCTTTGTTATATCACCATAACCTAAAGATTTCATAATACGAACTGCATCAGGATTTATTTGATTTTTTAACTGTGTTCCTGCAGAAAAAGCATTAAAAATATCTTTTCCCATGTCCTTAGCTATAGCTTCCGCCATCTGTGACCTACAAGAATTATGCACACAAATAAATGCTACATTTAACAAAAAATCCACTCCTAATTCTATTTAAAATACTAAATTAAAAATATAACCTACAAAAATAATTCCTATACTTACAATACCTATAAATAAAAACAATAATTTTCTCTGCAATACTTGGCTGAGCATAATAAGTGATGGAAGTGATAAAGCTGTTATCGCCATCATCAATGCTAAAATCGTACCAGCTGGCACACCTACTAAATACAAAGCTTCAGCGATTGGCAAAGTTCCAAATATATCAGCATAAATAGGTATACCAATAATTGTAGCTAAAATAACAGCAAAAGGATTATTATCTCCCAAAATACTTAAAATAAATTCTTGTGGTATCCAATTATGAATTACTGCACCTATTAATACACCCAATAATACATAAGGAAAAACTTTTCTCACGATAATTTTAGTATCATTTAAAGCATAATTTAATCTTTGTCTTTGATTAAAATACTCTGATTCAGCATAAAAATCTCTAATTACTCCATCATATTTTTTCAAATATCTTTCAACCTTCATTATCGATAAGACTTTACCGCCAACAACAGCTAATATTACGCCTACAACTGTATAAAAAATAGCAAATTCAGGTCCAAAAAATGACATCAACATGAGCATAGATGCCACATCTACCATAGGAGAAGATATCAAAAAGGAAAAAGTCATGCCCACAGGTAATCCCGCTCTAGTAAAACCTATAAAAATAGGCACACTTGAACAAGAACAAAATGGCGTTACAGTTCCAAGTAGTGCTGCAATTATATTTCCAGTAAAACCATCAAAATGCGTTAAAATTCGTTTTGTCTTTTCTGGTGGAAAATACGACTGAATATATGATATCAAATAAATTAAAGTTACTAATAAAAATAGTTATCTTTATCGTGTCATAAAAGAAAAAATGGATACTAGGCCACCAATTTGAACTTTTATCTGCATGGAAATAATTTATTAATACATACCAAACTAGATCATTTAGCCATTGCATTCCTAGTATTTGTTCAACAAAAAAATCAAACATTATCTCAACTCATATCAAATATTTTTGATACGTTTATTATATCAACTTTTTTTTGATATGACAAGTCTATTTATTCATGTTGAAAAAAATTTATCACCTTTTGACTAAATACTTCTGTCAATAATGAACTATTAATACTATAAAAATTCCATTTTCCCTGCGGTTTTACTTTTATTAAATTCGCTTCTAACAATAATTTTAAATGATAAGATAATTTACTTTGAGCTATAGCAAATTTTTCCATTAATTTACAAACACAAATTTCCTCATGTTTTGCAATTTCTTGTAAAATCTTTAATCTCATTTCATCAGATAACGCTTTAAAAATTTTTACATAATCAATCTCTGTCATATTATTTATCTCACTTTCTTATTTTATTAAGAAAAATCTTTTATACTTTGCTATAATAACTATATCATATTTAAGGAGGGATTTTCTTGAAATATCTCATTGTCGGCACTGGAGGAACTGGAGCTTGCATCGGTGGTTTTTTAGCCAAAACTAATCATGATGTAACCTTTATCGCTCGTGGAAAACATCTTGAAACCATCAACGAAAATGGTCTTACCATAATTCTGATAGAATTGGCAAATTTAATTTAAAACCCGTAAAAGCAATGACTACAGAGCAATATCTTCAAACAAATGAAATACCTGATGTAATTTTTATTTCTGTCAAAGGATATGCTCTTGATGATATCATTCCTTTTTTAGCCAAAGTAAGCAAGGAAAATACCATCATCATTCCTATACTAAATATCTATGGTACAGGTTATAGACTAGCACCTAAATTACCTCATACAAATGTAATTGAAGGATGTATCTATATTGTTGCCTATATTTCTGCACCTGGAGAAATATCTCAAAAGGGTAATATTTTCCGCATCGTCTTTGGCACACGTGGAAAAACTCCATTAAAAAATCAATTAGAACAAATTGCTCAAGACCTTAAAAATAGTAATATTTCTGTTGTCTTATCAGAAAATATCGCAGAAGATACCTTCCGCAAATTCGTTTTAATCTCCCCTTATGCTAGTTGTGGAGCTTATTTTGATATACCAGCAGGTATCATGCAAAAACAAGGAAAAGAACAAGATTTATTCATTGCCTTAACAAAAGATTGTATTAATCTAGCTAAAGCTATAATATTAATCTTCCTGAAAATATCATTGATATAAACTTAAAAACATTAAATGCTATGACACCAGATACTACAGCTTCTATGCAAAAAGACTTACAAAAAGGCAGTCAATCAGAAATTGATGGACTCATTTTTGAAGTTGTTCGCATGGCAAAAGCCAAAAATATCGCTGTGCCAGCCTATGAATTAGTAGCTAAACATTTTGGTTTTATAGCCTAAAATATAATAAATTACAAAATATGAAAGTAAGGTTTTTTATGATTGAAATTCTTGTATTATTTGTCGTCGGTATTGGCGTAGGTACATTTGGTACTTTAATAGGTATTGGTGGTGGTTTAATTATGATACCACTTTTTACTTTTGCACTCACACCTTCTATTTTTCATAGTGCTCCTGAAATCGTTGGTACTTCATTATTTGGTGTATTTCTAAATGCACTTTCAGGAACATATGCTTATGTAAAACAACATCGCGTTTATTTTAAAGCAGCCATTCCTTTTGCTATTGCTACACTTCCTGGAGCTATTTTAGGTAGCCTTGTTAGTGATTATTTCACAGGTCCTACTTTCAGTCTTAGTTATGGTATCTTTATCTTAATCATCTCTGCTATCATGTATTGGAATTCATCTAATAAAAAAGCTATCGCTACAAATTTTGATGAAACCTTATTTATAGCTCGCAAAAAACTCGGTATTATTTTAAGTATGTTTGTAGGTTTTATCTCTAGCATCTTTGGTATTGGTGGCGGTATCATTCATGTTCCTGTTATGATTTATGCCCTTGCTTTTCCACCACATATGGCAACTGCAACATCTCATTTTGTCTTAGCTGTTTCCTCTTTTATGGGTGTTACATCTCATATATTTTTAAATCATATCGTTTGGATACCTGCTCTTGCAGTTGGTTTTGGTGCTGTAATCGGTGCTCAAATTGGTGCTAGATTATCTAAGAAAACTAAACCTCGCAGTATCATTTTACTTCTTTGCATTTCTTTATTCTTATTAGGTATTCGCATGATTGTTGAAAGCAATCTCTTATTTTAAACAAAAAAGCTTCTGTTCTCGATTATAAAAAAGAACAGAAGCTTTTTATGTAAAAACCATGTATTTATAAATCTTTTGTGATAAAATATTCTTTGAATATATTTATAAAAAGGAGAATTATTTTGCGTTTACGAAGAAAACCTTGGATTGATGAAGCTATTTTAGATTTTAATGATTTTGTATATACTAAAGGACAAAGTCCTTCTGAAGAAATTAAAGGTCATTGGCATGAAGTATTTGACCGCCAGGCACCTCTTTATGTAGAACTTGGCACAGGAAAAGGAGATTTCATCAGTAAAACAGCAGCTCTTCATCCTGAAGTTAATTTTATCGGTATAGAACTTCAACAAGATGTTTTATACTATGCTGCTAAAAAAGTAAAAGAACTTGGCTTAACTAATGTTCGCTTAATGGTATTTAATATCGAACAAATTGAAAATATCTTTGCTGAAAATGAAGTTGACCGTTTTTATATCAATTTCTGCGACCCATGGCCAAAAGCTCGTCATGCAAAAAGACGTTTAACTTATATAGGATTTTTGGAAAAATATCGCAAACTCTTAAAAGATAATGGGGAATTATTCTTTAAAACCGACAATAGACCTCTATTTGATTTTTCATTAGAACAATTTGAACTTGCTAAATTAAAAGTAAATGCACTTACTTTTGACCTTCATAATAGTGAATATCAAGCTAACAATATCATGACAGAATATGAACGTAAATTTAGCGGTTTCGGTGAAAAAATCAATCGCTGTGAGGTAACTTTTACTAAGCAGGATAAAAAATAATGTTGACTAAGCAAAAATTTTGGATAAATGATATGGAAGCTATCACCTGTATCATGTTTATCCTGATTGTCATTGGCACTATAAATATTTGTAGTGCCAGCTTAATAACTGCTTATACTAACTTTGAAAATCCCTATTTCTTTTTAATTCGTCATTTAATAAGTTTGTTAATTGGATTTGTCGCTTTTGCTTTAACTTCTAGATTTAATTATAAAAAATTAAAAAAATAAATCTTTACTGCTTACAGTCATAACGATTTTATCCTTAAGTGCTGTATTAATTATGGGTGTTACTGTAAATGGTTCTAAACGTTGGCTATCACTTGGATTTATGCAATTCCAACCTTCTGAAATCGCCAAAATTGTTACCATTATCATCAGTGCTTCTTATCTTGGTCAATGTATAGATAAAAAAATTCCTATAACGGTAAATCCACAAAAAATATCATATTTCTTCTATGTCTAATAATTGCAGGTTTTGTTGAAGCTCAACCTGATATGGGAACCGCACTTATCATCATTGGTATTCCAACCATTATGTATTTTATTGCTGGTCTATCCAAAAAATGGATTGGTATAATCTGTGGTATTGGTTTTATCTTACTTACACTATTAGCAACCTTCCAACCATATCGTTTAGACCGTATCAATAGTTGGTATGACCCTTGGTCTCGCTCTCAAGAAGATGGTTATCAAATATTCCAATCCATCTTAGCTATTGGTTCTGGAGGATTTTCTGGCATGGGCTTAGGTCATGGATTTAGTAAATATTCTTATCTACCTGAATCTCATACAGACTTTGCCTTTGCTGTTTTTTGCCAAGAAATAGGATTTATGGGCGCTTTTATTGTCTTTTTACTCTTAATTGCGCTAGCTTTTTATTGTATAAAAATTGCTCTACGCACTAAAGATAATTTTGGCAAAATGCTTGTATGTGGCATTACTTTATTGATTGTAGGTCAAGCTACTGGCAATATGGCTATGGTTATCGGTATTGTTCCTGTAGTTGGTGTACCTTTACCGTTCATCAGCTATGGTGGTACTTCACTTATCTTAAATATGATTAGCATCGGCTTAGTTTTAAGCGTAGACCGACATAATCATATCATTAAAAAAAGTACTAAAAATGAAACGATAACTACTCCGCCTATTAAATATTTAAGCAAGAAAAAACATCTCTATCGTTTAAAATAAAAAAT
>ENA-OPZD01000242-OPZD01000242.1-human-gut-metagenome-genome-assembly--contig:-NODE-242-length-16606-cov-5.133867_pt1 | contig 16606 bp, 15 predicted proteins | sample MGYA00242479_ERZ504495 | MGnify/ENA primary metagenome ERZ504495 (study PRJEB26092, sample SAMD00036286) | human gut metagenome | host: Homo sapiens | study: EMG produced TPA metagenomics assembly of... | reverse complement strand
GCCATCCGAGCGGATGCGCACCGCTCCGTCCTCGACTTGTGGCGAGCCTGGGCGGGCCGTGCGCCGTGACCCAATCCGCTTACGGCCTGCTTGCCGCCGTTCAACGGAATGAAAAAAGCCCGATTGGGGGCGTTTAAATGCGAGTCGCCGCATCGAGTGCAAGCCGCGACATGCCACGTATATGGCGCGTACCTGCGGACTTACCGTGCTGAAATAGTGGGGCGAAAAACTGAATCTATATAACAACCCCTCGACCTGCGAATATGCATTATTTTCCCTGTTCGACAAAGGGTTGAATATTACGGACGAGCGGCATACCATAACAGAAGTTGTGTTCAAAACGTGTATCAACAGAGGAGGTTGTGTGATGGTAAGTATCGTTTTGGCAAGCCATGGTGACTTGGCAGAGGGTCTGAAGATGACCGGTTCGATGGTCTTCGGCGATCAGCCCAACGTCGCCACGGTTTCCCTCATGCCGAGCATGGGTCCGGACGACTTCCGCCAGAAGGTGGAAGAGGCGGTCGCTTCCTTCGACGATCCCGAGGACGTCTTGTTCCTCGTCGATCTGTGGGGCGGCACGCCCTTCAACCAGATCAGCGGTCTGTTCGACGCCCATCCCAGTTGGGCGATCCTGACCGGCGTGAACCTGCCGATGCTCGTCGAGGTGTACACCGCTCGCTTCGACGCATCCAAGACGGCCCACGATATCGCCAAGCACGTCATTTCCGAGGCCCGCGCCGGCGTTCGCGTCAAGCTGAGTCTCTCGAGCCTGTGGAGGCCAAGCCCGCGGCAGTCGCGGCGCCGGCCGCCCATCAGGGTGCCATCCCCGAGGGCACGGTCCTCGGCGACGGCCACATCAAGTTCGTGCTCGCCCGTGTCGATACCCGTCTGCTCCACGGTCAGGTGGCAACCACGTGGACCAAGATGACCAACCCCGATCGCATCATCGTCGTGTCCGACGCCGTCTCTCACGATGACCTGCGCAAGTCCATGATCATGGAGGCCGCGCCTCCCGGAGTTAAGGCCCACGTCGTCCCGGTCCAGAAGATGATCGAGGTCGCCAAGGACCCGCGTTTCGGCGCCACCAAGGCCATGCTTCTGTTCGAGACCCCGCAGGACCTGCTCCGCGCGGTTGAGGGCGGCGTGGACATCAAGGAGGTCAACCTCGGCTCGATGGCCCACTCCGTGGGCAAGGTCGTCGTGACTAACGCCATCGCCATGGATAACGACGATGTCGAGACGCTCGAGAAGCTCGCTGCCAAGGGCATCACCTTCGATATCCGCAAGGTCCCGGCCGATTCCGCCGAGTCCTTCGACGCGATGATCAAGAAGGCCAAGTCCGAGCTGGCCGCCCAGTAAAGGAGGGAATATGTCAGCACTTTCGATCGTTTTGATCGCCATCATCGCGCTGCTGGCCGGTATGGAGGGTGTTCTGGACGAGTTCCAGTTCCACCAGCCGCTCGTGGCCTGCACGCTCATCGGTCTCGTGTCCGGCCACCTGCAGGAGGGCGTCATGCTCGGCGGCTCCCTGCAGATGATCGCCCTCGGTTGGGCGAACGTCGGCGCCGCCGTCGCGCCCGATGCGGCCCTGGCCTCCGTTGCGTCCGCCATCATCATGGTGCTCGCGCTCGACGGTGGCACGGCCGACTCCCAGACGGCCATCACCACCTCTATCGCTCTCGCCGTGCCGCTGTCCGTGGCTGGCCTGTTCCTGACGATGATCTGCCGCACACTCGCCATCCCCCTGGTTCACGCCATGGATGCCGCCGCCGAGAAGGGCAACTTCAAGGGCATTGAGATGTGGCAGATCCTGGCCATCCTCATGCAGGGTGCCCGCATCGCCATCCCGGCTGTGGCCCTGTGCTTCGTCTCGCCCGAGATTGTGACCGACGCGCTCAACATGATGCCCGAATGGCTGTCCGGCGGCATGGCCGTCGGCGGTGGCATGGTCGCCGCTGTCGGTTACGCCATGGTCATCAACATGATGGCGACCAAGGAGGTCTGGCCGTTCTTCGCGCTCGGCTTCGTCTTCGCCGCCATTTCCGAGCTCACGCTCATCGCCCTTGGCGTTATCGGCGTGTCCCTCGCCCTGCTGTACCTCGGCCTCAAGGACCTGGCTAAGAACAGCGGCGGTTCTGCCGGCACCGGCGACCCGCTCGGCGACATCCTGAACGATTACGAGTAAGGAAGGGAGGACGTACATCATGGCAGAGAACAAGGTTCAGCTTTCCAAGTCCGACCGCATGTCGGTGTGCATGCGTCATCAGTTCCTGCAGGGCTCGTGGAACTACGAGCGCATGCAGAACGGCGGCTGGTGCTTCGCTATGATCCCCGCGATCAAGAAGCTCTACTCCAACAAGGAGGACCAGATCGCGGCGCTCAAGCGTCACATGGAGTTCTACAACACGCATCCGTACGTGTCCGCTCCCGTTATCGGCGTCACCCTCGCCCTTGAGGAGGACCGCGCCAACGGTGCGCAGGTCGAGGACGCCGCCATCCAGGGCGTTAAGGTCGGCATGATGGGCCCGCTGGCTGGCGTTGGCGACCCCGTCTTCTGGTTCACCCTTCGCCCGATCCTCGGTGCCCTTGGCGCTTCCCTCGCTCTGGGCGGCTCCATCATGGGCCCGCTGCTGTTCTTCTTCGCGTGGAACATCATCCGTATCGCCTTCCTGTGGTACACCCAGGAGTTTGGCTACAAGGTTGGTACCTCCATCACCAAGGACCTCTCTGGCGGTCTTATGGGCAAGATCACCGAGGGTGCCTCCATTCTGGGCATGTTCATCATCGGCGCGCTCGTGCAGCGCTGGGTGAGCATCTCCTTCACGCCGGTCGTCTCCACGGTTCAGCAGTCCCCCGGCGCCTACATCGATTGGGCGAGCCTGCCCGCGGGTACTGAGGGCATCCATCAGGCCTTGAGCCAGTTCGCGGCGCTCGGTCCCACCGGCCTCGAGGTCGCCAAGGTGACCACGCTCCAGGCCAATCTCGACCAGCTGATCCCCGGCCTTGCCGCCGTGGGCCTCACGCTCCTGTGCTGCCAGCTGCTCAAGAAGAAGGTCTCCCCGATCGTCATCATCATCGCGCTGTTCGCCGTCGGCATCATCGCCCGCCTTGCCGGCATCATGTAAGACATCCGGGGTCTGAGCGCGTTCGCCGCGCTTGCACCTAGATTCGCGCCTGCTACCATGGTCTACCATCGGTGGCAGGCGCGTTTTCAATAGCGCGAAGAGGAGGGGGGACCAAGATGGCGCAGTCGCAGAACAGCTCCGTCTATTACACCGAGCACGCCACATCGTTTCACGGTATGGCCACATACGGAAACGTGATGCTGGGGAACAAGGCCTTCGAGTTCTACAACGAGCGCAACCCCGAGGACTACATTCAGATTCCCTGGGACGAGATCGATCGCGTGGCGGCGTCCGTCATGTTCGGGGGCAAGAAGATCGCGCGTTTCGCTATCTTCGTACACGGCGGCGAGTCGGGCTTCTCGTTCTCGACGCGAGACAACAAGGCGACGCTTCGGGCCATGCGTGAGCATGTCCCGGAGGAGAAATTGCTGCGTTCTTTGAGCTTCTTTGACGTGATCAAGCGTGGCGTGCTGTCACTGTTCCGCAAAAACCGCTAGAATATCGAGAGTGCGCTTTTGCGACTCGGCCGGTGCCGTCCGGCCCGCCCGATCGTTTCCGGTAAGCCCGGATTGACGCTTTACGGGTTTTAGGTACGGTCGCCGCACACATGGCAATGCCTCCGTAGCTCAGGGGATAGAGCACCGCTCTCCTAAAGCGGGTGTCGTACGTTCGAATCGTATCGGGGGCACCATTGAGAAATAGCAGGCCAGAGGACGTATCTCCTCTGGCCTGATTTTTTCCCATACGGAACACCTGATCACGTGGAGCAAGCGTGGGGAGTGGGACTCGAAACGGGAAGCCCGTTCCAAAGAGCACAGCACGGGTCGAGATAAAAAACGCGCTTGGGGTTCAATCCCCAAGCGCGTTTTACGCCCATGCAATGTGAGCTAATCTTCAGACCCGGTATCGCCGCCGGACTGCTGAGCTTGGGTGGTCAGCGTGATGCTGGAGCCCTTATCAAGCGAGCCGGAGGCGGACTGGGCGGTCACCACGCCGTCTTGCGGGCCGTTCACGGTCACCACAAAGCCAAGAGCCTTGAGGTCCTTGATGGCAGTTGAGGCGTACTCGCCCACATAGTAGGGGGCGTTGACCTTCTCGGCGGGCTGGGGACCCTTGGAGAGGACGACTGTTATGGTGGTGCCGGGGGCAACGTTGCCACCGGGGTTGAAGCTGATCACAAGGCCCTTGCTCACGGAATCGCTGTACTCGGAGGTGAAGTTGTAGCTCAGCCCCGCCTCATCGAGCGCTGCCTTGCGTCGTACTCGTTGTAGCCGGTGATGCTCGGGACCTCAACGGTGTCGGGACCGGTGGAGACCCAGATCTCGATCGTGGAGCCCTCGTCGACCATCTCGCCGGTGTTCGTGCCCTGCTTGAAGACCTTGCCCTTGTCGGCGTCGTTGGCCTCCTCGTGTACCTGGCATTTGAGGTTGAGCGCCTTGAGCGCCGACTCGGCCTCCTCGCGCGTCATGTCGGTAAGGTTGGGAACCTCAACCTGCGTGACGGGCTCGGGGCCCTTGGAGAGCGTCAGTTTGACCGTAGAGCCCTCCTTGGCCTCGCGGTTGCCGTCGGGCGTCTGGTCGACCACGTGGTCCTCTTCGATCTCCTCGTCAGTCACCGGATTGCCGTACTCGACCTTAAAACCAGCCTTCTCGAGCGTCGATTCCGCATCTTCCTTGGTGTAGTTGATCACGTTGGGAACGGTGACCATCTTGCCGCCGCCGAACAGGCTGGAGGCGAGGAATACGGCGATGCCGATGACGGCGATGGCGCCGACCACGATCGCGGCGATCTTGCCCTTGTTGCTCTTGGGCTCCTCGTAGGACGCGCTCCTGCCACCGTTTTGGGTAGAAACTCGGGGGCTGGCCGAGGTGGCGCCTGCGGCGGGCCTCGCCATTGCCTGCGTGGCATCGTTCATAACGCGCGTCTCGGTGGCACCCATGCCGTTCATGGGAACGGCGCCCGCGATGACACGCGTGGGCTCGGCCACGTCGACGGCACGACCGGCGGCGTAGGCGTGAGGACCTCGCGGAGCTCGTCTGCCGTTTGGAAGCGGGCGGCAGGATCTTTTTCCATGCACTTGAGGATGATGCGCTCAAGTGCCGGGTCTACGCCGGGGTTGATCTGCGAAGGGGGAACCGGCAGCTCGTTGACCTGCTTGAGCGCAACGGAGATGGCGTCGTCGCCGTCAAAGGGAACGCGGCCGGTAGCGCATTCGTACATCACCACGCCGAGGGAGTAGATGTCGCTCGTGGGGCCGAGCTCCTGGCCGCGCGTCTGCTCGGGCGAGACGTAGTGGGCCGTGCCCAGCACGTTGTTGTCCTGGGTGAGGTGGCTGTTCTTGGCGCGGGCGATGCCAAAGTCCATCACCTTGATGTTGCCGTCGGGCAGCACCATGATATTCTGCGGCTTGATGTCGCGGTGGATTATCTCGTGCTTATGGGCGACGGAGAGTGCTCCGCAGATCTGGGAGCCAATTTGGGCGACCTTCTTGGGGTCAAGGGCGCCATGGCTGCGCACGCCGCTCTTGAGATCGGTGCCGCGTAGGTACTCCATGACGATGTAGTACGTGTCGCCGTCCTTGCCCCAGTCGTATACGCCCACGATATAGGGGCTCTGCAGTCCGGCCGCAGCCTGAGCCTCCTGCTTGAAGCGCGCCGCGAACGTGGCATCGCCAGCGTATTGGGGCAGCATGATCTTGACTGCCACCGTGCGGTCGAGCACCTGGTCTTGTGCACGATAGACGCTCGCCATGCCTCCGTTGCCTACTTTGTCCTTGAGCAGGTATCTGCCTCCGAGGACGCGTTGTACCTCTGCCATCTGTCAAACTCCTCATCATCCTATCCGCAAAGCGGAAATCGTTACCTCACTTGGGCCCGTGGGTGGGCGAATACGTTACGAGCTCTGGGCCGCGAGTGCCGCGCGCAGGACTTGTCCCGCAACGGCTGCGGCGGTCGCCTCGTTCTCGGTGGTCTCCTCTAGGACGAGCGAGATTGCGAGCGTGGGCGTGTCGTATGGTGCGAACCCGATGAACGTCGAGTTGGGGGTGCTGCTGTTGGTCTCCGCCGTACCGGTCTTACCGGCGACCTTGACGCCGGCGATGCTGGCTGCAGATCCACTACCGTTTTGGACGACATCGAGCATGGCCTGCCTGATCTTGGCAGCGGTGTCGCTACTCACGGCCTGGCCGAGCGAGCGCGTCCGCGTGGTCTTGATGACCGTTCCATCGGATGCGAGCACTTGGCCGACCACATAGGGGTTCATGGCGATGCCGTCGTTGGCGATCGCGGCGGCGATGACGGCATTCTGCATGACCGTGGTTTGCGGGCCGGGCGTGTGTCCCTGGCCAACCGGCTGGCCGGCACCTGCCCATGCGAGCTCCCATTCGGTCATCTCCGAGGGATCGGGCATGACGGAGGCGACGGTGGAGAAGTCGATACCCAAGCTCTGGCCGTACCCAAATGCCGCTGCGGTGGCCACGAGTCGATCTGCCCCTACCTGCTTGGCAACCTGGCCAAAGACCGTGTTGGACGAGACGGCGAAGCTCGGTCGAGCGTGATGTTTCCGTACCCGACTTCATTCACGCTCACAACATCTGCACCACCGATTTCGAGCGCCCGGGGCTGTTGTAGGTGGACTGGAGCGTTGCGACGCCGTTCTCGAGCGCCGCCGCCAGCGTGACCGCCTTGAACGTGGAGCCAGGGGTGTAGAGAGCCTGCGTAGCGCGGTCGAACATGGAGGTATCGGCACCGCCGCTGGCGTTGGCGGACTCGATGGCCGCCTGGATATCCGTATTGTTGTACGCCGGGGCGCTCGCCCAGGCCAAGACGGCGCCCGTGCGGGGGTCGAGCACGACGATGGCTCCCTTGTGCCCGGCGAGTGCCTGCTCCGCGGCGACCTGGATACGCGAGTGTATCGTGAGCTGCACGGAGTTGCCGGGCTGCGTAATGCCGGCGAGGGAGTTGAGGGCGTTTTTGCCAGCTCGAGTAATCCTTGGAGCCGGTGAGCGTCTCGTCTTGCGAAGCCTCGACGCCCGAGCTGCCGTACTGCTGCGAGTAATAGCCCACGGCATGGGCGGCAAGGTTGCCGTTGGGGGTAGGAGCGCACGTACGTGCCATCTTCCTGCTGGATGGATTCGGCAAGCGTGAGCCCGTCGGAGGTAATGATGGAGCCGCGCTTGATGTAGCGCGCCTTGGTGATGGTGTGGTTGTTGCTGGGCATGTTCTGATACTCAGACGCCTTGTACACCTGGATATAGGTGATGTTGCCAATGAGCACGGCAAACAGGGCGGTGAACAGCAGTACTGTGCGGGTGAGGCGGTTGGCAAGGGCCACGCGGCCCAACAGGCCGCTCTCGGGCGTATCGAGGCCCGGGCGACGCACGTGGGATCCACGCGCAGTCACGCGATAGCCGGCGGTTGCCAGGTCGGTGCTCGTGTTGGCAATCTCGGTGGAACGCCCTGTCGCCTCGTCGCCTGCGCGCAGCAGGAGCGCCACAATCACAAAGCTCGCGAGCAGCGAGGAGCCGCCCTGGCTCATGAAGGGCAGGGTGACGCCCGTGAGCGGGATGAGCTTGGTCACGCCGCCCACGATGGTGAAGGCTTGGAACGAGACGGCCGCGGTGAGGCCGGCGGCGGAGAACGCGGCAAGGTCGGATTTGGCGCGCGCCGCGGTAGTGAGGCCGCGCACGGCGAAGAGCATGAACAGCAGGAGCACCGCGACGCCGCCGAGCAGGCCCATCTCCTCGCCGATGGCGGCGAAGATCATATCGGATGCCACGACGGGAATGGTGTCGCCGCCCAGGCCTTTGCCGATGCCCACACCGAACAGGCCTCCATCGGCGAGCGAGTAGAGCGCCTGCACAATTTGGAAGCCCATGTTCTGGGCGTCTTTGAACGGGTCGAGCCATATGGCTACGCGCACCTGCACATGGCTCATGATGTGGTACATACCGAACGCGCCCACGGCCAAGAGCACGAGGCCTATGAGCACGTAGGAGACGCGCCCCGTGGCAACGTAGAGCATGATGAGGAAGACCGTGTAAAACAGCAGCGCGCTGCCCAGGTCGCGTTCGAATGCCACCACCAGAAGGCAAATGCCCCACACGATGAACAGGGGGTACAGCAAGCGAATCCGCGGGAGCTTGATGCCGAGTACGGTGCGGTTGGAGATGGAGAGCAGCTCGCGGTTCTCTGCGAGGTAGCCCGCTAGGAACAGGACGATGAACACCTTGGCGAACTCACCGGGCTGGAACTGGAAGCTGCCAATCTTTATCCACAGTTTGGAGCCGTAGATTTCGGTACCAATGAGCATGGGCAATACGAGCAGCACAATGCCGATGGCACCGAGTGCGTATTTGTAGCGGCTGACGACCTCGAGGTTCTTGACGAGCGCGAGTGTGCCCACCATGAGCGCGACACCCACGAACAGGAAGACGATCTGACCCATGGCCGCGCTGGGCTCGAGCCTGGTGACGAACGTGATGCCAATGCCCGAGAGTGCGAACACGATGGGTAACAGCGCGGGGTCGGCGCCCGGGGCGAAGAATCGAACGCCAATATGGGCGGCGGCAAAGGCGGCAAAGAGGCCGAGCGGTACGGCGAGCGTTTGGAACGAGAGCGCGGCGCCCGCGTTGACCACATAGAGGGCGTAGAGCAGCGTCACGGGGAACGCGGCGGCTATGAGCAGGAGCAATTCGGTCGTGCGGCGACTCATTTACGCGGCACCTCCCTCGGTTGATGTGCTAGTGGGGGCTACAGAATCGGCGGGGTCGCTCGACCCCAAGGCGTCGGCGGGACCGCTTGCGCCGTCCCCTTCGGCACCGTATTGCGCGTCAAGGCCGATTGCCCGCGCATCGGCGAGGGCCTTGGCCTTGGACTCGTCAATTTGCTCGCGGTAGTTGTCCACGGCGTCCGCAGCGTTCTCAAGGCTCTTTTGCGGAATGCCCTCGCGCAGGCGATTTTGCGTGTCTTCTGGCAGGTCGCTCAGCTTAATTGAGGTCTCGTCCTCAAGCCAATGGAGCTTGAGTCCCAAGATTTTGCCGGGGACACCGGTGTAGATGGCGACTGCGTCATCCTTGACGCCCAGATACACCGATTTGGTGATCGAGATGAACGAGACCCCGGCGATGATGACGATTGCGAGCAGCAATCCGATGAGCGAGAGGGTCATCACGCGGCGGTGCTTGCGGGCGAGCTCGCGAATACGCCCGTCATCGGTGATGTCCACCACGACGACGGTCACGTTATCGCCGCCGCCTGCCGCGAGGGCGGCGTCGACGAGGTTGTCGGTGCAGATCTGCGCGGTGGAGCTCTGCTGCGCCACACGTTCGATCTCGCCGTCGGGAATCATGCTCGAAAGGCCGTCTGAGCACAGGATGAGCCGGTCGCCCTCCTCGACGTTCAGGGTGAAGTGGTCCGCGTACATGGCGGGATCGCTGCCGAGCGCGCGGGTGATGACCGAGCGATTGGGGTGCACGCGGGCATCGTCGGCGGTAATCTCGCCGGCGTCCACGAGCTCCTCGACATACGAGTGGTCACGCGTGACGCGGATGAGCGTTCCCTCGTGGAGTAGGTAGGCGCGGGAGTCGCCCACATGCGCGATGGCCAACGTGGTGCCGTCGATGACCGCGGCGGTTGCCGTGCAGCCCATGCCCGGGCGACCTGTGCCGTTCACCGCGGCTTCGATGATGGCGGCGTTGGCGGCTTCGATGGCGGCTCCGAGCTGGGCGGCGTCGGCTGTTTTGGGGCCGGTTTTGGCAATGGTCTCGACGGCGATGGCGCTCGCCACCTCGCCGGCGGCGTGGCCACCCATGCCGTCGCAGACGCAGAAGAGCGGCGAGGCCACAAGGTAAGAGTCTCGTTGTGATTGCGCACGCATCCAACATCGGACCTGGCACCCCACATGAGCATAGAAGAGGTCCCGGCGCAAAAGTCTCGTCAGTGTTCACGAGATCATCGGTGATGGGCTCGAAGCTCTGCGTTGAGCCCGGGTCGTTCAGCTGTGCCTCGACGGCGGTGATGTCGATCTCTGCCGTGTCCTCGGGGGAGGTGGGAGCGGTGGGGTCGGGGATCGCCTCGATGGGGGCGGGTGTCTCCGGGGCCGGTATCGGTTGCCGGTTCAAATGGGTAGACAGGTTCGGGCTCTTTTTCGGGCTCCGTGATGGGCTCGAAGGATCCGGGCGCGGCGTGGGCGGGAGTCGCGACGGGGGCCGGAGCGGGGGTCACGGGGACAGCCGGAGCAGCTGGGGCTGGAGCGGCAGCGGGCATGGCTGGCTCGGCGTGAGCGCCCAAGGGCTCGCGGGGGAGCTCTTCGTCAAACGCTTCGTCCACCCCGCGTGAAGTGTAGTCCCGCTCGTCGGTCATCGGCGATTCACCTTCATGACCACGTCTCCGATTTGAACCTCATCGCCCTCGCGCAGGGTGGCGGGCTCCTTGAGCGCGCGTCCATTCACGAGCGTGCCGTTGAGTGAGTTGAGGTCCTCGATTACGAGCGCGGGACCCTGCAGCGAAAAAACGCGCATGGCTCGCAGAGACAAAGGGCTCGTTCACGCAGATGTCCGAGCTGGGGGAGCGGCCCACGATGACGGGGCCGAGGATGTCCATGTGGATGCCGCGGATGCCGCGCGGGCCCTTGTCGACGTCGATGGTCCAAATGGCGGAGTCGCGACGCTGGCCGCGCACCAGTCCCACGCCGGTCTTCATGACGGCGAACAGGAAGATGTAGAGCAACACGATGAGGACGATGCGCCCCGCGAACAGGAAGATGTCAATCACGGCTAGCCCCTAAACTCGAAGGTGCTGAGGCCAAAGGTCAGCAGGTCGCCGGTGCGCAGCGGGCAGCGCGAGATACGGCGGTTGTTGACGAGCGTGCCATTGGTGGAGCCAAGGTCCTCGATGGACCAGTCGCTTCCGGTGAAGGCGAGCTGGGCGTGGCTGCGGCTGACGTTGGGATCGCGCAGGACCACATCGGCAACGGAGCGCTCGCGGCCCACGGTGGCTCGGGCGCTCGTGATCTCGTACGTGTCGCCGGTCACCACGTCCACGAGCTGGGCGAGCGGACGGGCGGGCGCGGAAGGACGGGACGGCGCATGTGCGCCCCAGCTGCCGCTGCGGCAACCCCGGCAGCACCGGTTGCGGCTGCAGCGCCGCCCAGGCCGGCGATCTGCTCGCGCGTCATGGTTTTGGGAACGGATGGGGCCGCGAGCGGGTCGGGCGCAAGCGAGTCGGCTGCGAACGGGTCGGGTTGCCCCGCGATCCCGGCGGCCGCGGAGGCGCCCATCTCGGCGTCGGCGGCGAGCGGTGACGGCGCGGGTTGCGAAACGGGGGATGGGGCCGGAGTCCTGGAGCCGAACGCATTCGCACCGCCCTGCTTCCCCCCGTTGAGGAACGCACGCTCCTCTTCATAGAGGCGGGCGAGGGTGGGTGCGTCCACGTTTTCGGCGAATACAGAGAACTTGCCCGCCTTGAGGGACGGGTCGATCATAAAGCGGACGAGCGGTGAGCCCGAAAAGCGGTAGCGCTTCTTCTCGGCCTGCGCCTTCACGAACTCGGACACCTCGCGTGCGAGCTGCGCGTAGTACGGAGCGAGCAATGGATCATCGTCGGCGGAGATGAGGACGGTGTACAACGCGGGCGCGGTGTCCACGCCGTTGATCACGAGCGTCTGGTCCTCCATCTCGCGAGCCGCCTGCTTGGCGAGCTTCTTAAAAGAGAACGGAGCCTGCGCTGCGCCAAAAATGCTGGCAACGCGGTCCTCGAAGATATTCAGGAAGTTCACGAGCGATCACCTTCCGGGGTTTTTCGTTTGTATCCAAGCAAATACACACATATCCAAACGATTATAGAGGATGGGCACCCAAGTCCCACAGCCTCGGCGACCTCGAGGGGCGGCACGCTGGCAATTTCCATAGGCTGTGCAAGATAGCGCAGCGCAACGGAAACCACGGGAAGTAGCAGGTACAGGATGGTTGTGAGGCTGGTAGAGCGGCTGTCTTGTCGCGCCTGGCATATGCGTTCGAGCATCCAGCCCGCACCGGCGGCAGCCGCCGAGAAGCCTGCGGCGGGGATGAGGAACTCGAGGGAGAACAGGGCTCGTGCGGCCATGTCGAGGGGCAGTGCGCCGCCGGCGACGTGCGCGGCGATAAGGAGGCGCGCGAACGCAAGGCCGCAGGCGGTGGATGTGGCGGCGTGGGCGGGCGCAAGGAAGAACGCGGCGAGCGCAGCCACAACGGGCGCCGCGAGCGAGGTGCTTCCGCATGCCAGTGTGCATGCCGCCGCAACGGTGAACGCCATGGAGGAGGCAGGCTGCAGGCGGCCCCACACGAGCCACCATGCGCAGAGCAGGGCGAACGAAAGGATGGCGACGGGCAGCACCGAGAGCAGGGGCGTGTTGTTTAGGATGAGCATGAGCCAGCCGCCCGCGGTGAGAGCCGATCCCATCTGCGGGGCGAGCGCCGCGCCGGCGCCTATGCCCATTGCGGTGAGCGCGTGTACAAGTGGGTCGGCGATCCCCAAGTCACCCAGGAGCGTCCAGGACGTTACCGCGACTGCGGCTCCGCTGATCGCCCCGAGCGCGTAAAACCGCGCGCGGGGTGTGCGGCTGCCCAGGTATCCTTCTGCGGGATCGAGCTCCCAGGCGCGAGCCGCCTCTTGCGTCTCGCCCCCTTGCTCCTCTTCTTCGTCCGAGGTCAGGCGGGCGATGATGCGCGCCAGACTTCGACGTCCCTCGCGCGGGTTCCCCAAGTTGGCCAAAAAGAGGTCACCGAACTCACCCACGTCCGTCATGCGGTCGCAGGCGTGGGCGCGAGGGCGCAAAGCAACGCGTCCTCAGCGGATTCGGGGATGTCGGGGAGCAGGTCGCTGGGGTAGATCACGCCCTTTTCGATGTTCGCGAGGGAGTCCGCCGGCGTGCCCGCCCGGAATGGGGTCGCGGCGCAGAGCGATTCGTAGAGCACGGACGCGAGGGCGAATATGTCGCTGCGCTCGTCCACGACCTCGCCGTTGAGTTGCTCGGGGGGCATGTAGCCAATGGTGCCGCCGCGCGCTCCGCTGAACCCCGCGGCGCTCGCGAGTGTTGCCATGCCAAAATCGGCCAGCTTGACGTGGCCGCTGTGGTCGATAAGCACGTTCGCCGGCTTGATGTCGAGGTGGAGTACGCCGTTCTCGTGCGCGAAGGACAGCGCCTGGACGAGGGCATCGGCAATGCAGGCCGCCTCATCGTACGTGAGTGAGTGACCGTCGACCTGCGCGAGGAACTCCTCGAGGCTCATGCCGTCGACGTACTCCATGACCAGGTAGGCATAGGCGCTGTCGTAGGTGAAATCGATGACCTGCACGATGTTGGGGTGCTGGAGCATGCTCGCAGTACGGGCCTCGGCCAGCGCGGTCGCGGTGGTTTCGGTGGAGACGCGGTTGTAGGGGGAGGCGAGCGGCATGCGTTTAATGGCGACGCGGCGCTGCAGGCGCCCGTCGAGGCAGATCTCGACACTGCCAAAGCCGCCCGCCGCACGTGTTTGCAGGGGGCGATAGCGCTTAAGCAGGGCGGATGCGGCGGACCCCGCCGGGGGCGGCGGGGCAACGTGCACGCCGCCGAGTCCGTGGCGCTGCGACAGTGGTGCCCCGCCGGGTGTAAACCCATTGCCCGCGTGGTCGCTCGCGGGATAGCCCGCTTTGGCGCCGGGCACCGCGGTGGGCCCGTGAGATGCGGGTGTTCCTGCCCCGGATCGGGGCGATCTGTGTGGGGAGAATAGCGGCATGGCCATCCTTGGTGCGTTTGAGCTGCGTTCACGGCCGTGGCCGGTTGATGTAGGTCGAATTTTACCACGCGTGCAGGCGGGAGTATCCGTTCCACCATGCGGGAGTGCCCGGAATCGGGCGATTTTGTAACGAGAATCCGAACGCCCCGAGTAGACGGGCGTTTTTGAACAACAAAACCCCAGCTCGCAGGAAGCCGAAACAGGCGTCTACTCGACCCCGCGGCAAACTCGTTACAAAATCGCCCGATATCGGGCATGCGCCTCCTCGGCGGGGCCGCCGCTGCGCCCCTGGGCACCCGCGCGGACGCAAGACGGTATGATTGATGGAGCGATTCATCATCAGCGGGTCGAGCCCCACCCGTGCCGTCGCCGCGTCCGTCCTGCGCTCGCGAGCGGGGAGGTAAAAGGGGAGAGAAGGGGGCGCCTTGCGTGGAGAACATGGATCGACTGACGGCGTTTGACCAGTTCGCTGCCGATGTGCGGCGTGAGCTGGACGAGACGGCTCGTCATATGGAGAAGCTTCGCGCGGAGAACAGGGTAAAATCCGCCACATACAAACAACTCTTCGCGATTCGGTCGACCTTAAAGGAGATCGATCGTCGTCTTGTCGAACACGGGCTGTAGCCTCGTCGCTTGCGTGTCTGTGCCCGAAACGCCGTAAAGGAGGCGCCTTATGGAGTCGCTGTACAGGAAGTATCGTCCACTCACGTTTGAAAGCGTGGTTGGCCAGCAACATATCGTCTCCACCCTTGAGCACGCGGTGGCCGAGGGTCGTCTTTCCCATGCGTACTTGTTCTGTGGGCCGCGTGGTACCGGCAAGACCACCATGGCGCGCATCCTCGCCAAGGCTCTACTGTGCGAGAAGTCCGACGCCGCCCGTGCGCAGGGCGCCTCGGGCTGCATGCCGGACGGCACGTGTCCCGAGTGCGAGGCCATCGCGGCGGGAACCCACCCCGATGTGTATGAGCTGGACGCCGCGAGCCGCACGGGCGTCGACAACGTGCGTGAGGAGATCATCAACTCGGTGAGCTTTGCGCCTGTGCGCGGCGCGTACAAGGTCTACATCATCGACGAGGTCCACATGCTCACGACGGCGGCGTTCAACGCGTTGCTCAAGACGCTCGAGGAGCCGCCGAGCCACGTGATCTTCGTGCTATGCACCACCGATCCGCAAAAGATCTTGGAAACCATTCTCTCGCGGTGCCAGCGCTTTGATTTCCACCGTATCTCGAACGAGGATATCGTGGGACGTTTGCGGTATATCTGCGAGCGGGAGGGTTTTGTCTTTGACGATGAGGCCCTCGATATTGTGGCAAAGCACGCACGCGGAGGCATGCGCGACGCCCTGTCCACGCTCGAGCAGCTCTCGGTATTCGGCGATGGCTCGGTACGTGCGGACGACGCCCGCGCCCTGCTGGGCGAAGTCGCGTCGACGGTCCTCGCTGAGTTTGCCTGCAAGATGGCCGTGCGCGACACCGTCGGCCTGTTCGGGCTGGTTCGTGTCCAGGTCGATGAGGGTAATGACCTGCTGGAGCTCACGCGCGACCTGGTGGCGCACATGCGCGATGTCTATACCGCAGCGATCGCTGGCCCCAAGACGGAGCTGTTCGATGGGACGCCGGAGGAGGTCGCCGCGCTGGTGGAGGAGGCCCGCCTGTTTGGGAGTGCCGATCGCCTTGCTCGCGCGTTGACCGTTCTTGACGATGCGGCCCTCGAGATGCGCAGTGCCTCCGATCCGCGCTTGGTCCTGGAGATAGCCCTCACAAGGCTCGCTCGTCCCGAGTCCGACTTGACGCTGGAAGCCCTAGCCGAGCGCATCGCGCGATTGGAGGCCCAGATTGCCGCCGGTGTTCCGAGTACGCCGATGGGGGCAGAGCAGCTTGCCTCGATGACGGGGACAAGGCCTGCCGCGCAGGCGGCGCCAGCTAAGGGCGGCGTTGCGCCCACGCGTGGGGCGATGCCAGCGGCGGCTATGGGCGAGGCCAGAGAACCGGCGCCCAAGCCGCTGCCTCGAGACCGGCCCCGATCCTGTCACGGCATCGGCTACGGCACCCGCTGCGACGCCGGTGCCCCCTGCTGCTGCGGCGCCTGCTGCCGCGGTTCCCGCTGCTGCCACGATGCCCGTCGCGAATTCGGCGTCTGCCAGGTGCGTCCCGCCACTGCTGAGCCCTCCGCCTCGCCCGTCCCAACCTGCTCGACAAATCCCGAGCCCGGTGCGACTGTCAGCTCGGCTTCAGACCGCACAGCACCCGTTACGGCTCAGGTGCCTGGTGCGAGCGTGAGTTCGTCCGCGGCGTCGGCGACTGGCGCTCCCGCAGTGAAGACGACTATTTCCGCCGAGTCCCAGCTCCACATGGCTTCATGCGCCGTCACGCCCCCTGCCGCTGACGCCGGCGAACTGCAGCGTCGTTGGGCGGATGCGGTCAAGCGCGTCACGGCAGAGCAGCCCTCTCGCGGTGGCTTGCTGCAGAGCTCTCGCGCGGTGAGCGATGACGGCGAGACGCTTACGATTGGATTCCCCAAGGGTTCAACCTTTGCGCTCAAGATGATCACCCGGCCCGATTCGGCGCAACTGGTCATGCCCATCATCTGCCAGGTGTTCGGCAAGCGTTCGGGTGACGTACGTGATGGAGGGCGGCCCCGGAGACGCGCCGGCGCCAAAGGCCGCATCCGCTCCGGCGGCGACGCAGGGCACGGCGGCCGTCCAGGCCGCGCCGGCTCAGGCGCC
>ENA-OPZD01000241-OPZD01000241.1-human-gut-metagenome-genome-assembly--contig:-NODE-241-length-16633-cov-4.552042_pt1 | contig 16633 bp, 20 predicted proteins | sample MGYA00242479_ERZ504495 | MGnify/ENA primary metagenome ERZ504495 (study PRJEB26092, sample SAMD00036286) | human gut metagenome | host: Homo sapiens | study: EMG produced TPA metagenomics assembly of... | reverse complement strand
AAGCATAAAATACACCACTTACATTTGATGTAAGGTTCCTTTTGTTTGAATTTTCACCGCTATTTCTTTTATGCTGCTTTTTCATCTGTCACCAGACATTCTATCTTCTACAAAATATTCACTATATATCATAGTCGGTTGACCGAGTAATAACAACACACTATTTACCATCTATCATATTTATCCGCATTAAAAAGGACGCAGGATTTCTCCCACGTCCTCACATCTATCTGGCTTTATCTTCTCTTACTTTCGGTGCTTCCTTATGTGCCGCTTCCTGCTTCCACCGGATCATATGGTTGGTTATGATAAGTTTCAAATAATCTTCCCCACTCAATCCCACGCATTTCACTTTCCACATCACTAAATACACCAGAAATCCAGTCTATCACACTTGTAAAATATGTTTTCAATTCCTGTATGTCTGTATCATGACGGTGCTGGCTCATATATGCTTCAACATCTTCATCTACCCCTTCACTATTTTAAATATCTTCGGTAACTATCCAGAACTGAATCTGTAACACCGCTTTTATAGATTTTACGGATATCAACAATCTGTTCATCTTTCAGAAGTTTCAACCAATCCAGTAAATCTTTTCTGCTGTTTGCGAAATTGCAACATCTTCCATCAGCATATTCAATCCTGTATCTCATACGCTCCTCCTATACATATACCAATTCACTCAATACAATTTCCTGCACACGATTCTCGACATTATTACACTGTCGCACCCACTCCATAGGATTACATGCTTTAATTCCTCTGTAACTCCCTCCGCACTTCGTATTTGTGCCTCAATCAATTCATACCGTTCCTGTGCCTGTTCATTCAGATCTGCCAGATAGCTGTCCAATTTCCCAGTCAACAGAAGATAAGAATACATACCTGATTTATAGTTTTTCATATATTCTTTTCGAAGCATTCCCCAGTACCCAATCGGTCTGGTTTCTTCCGGTAATGATAGCACTGGCAGGTAATAATCTCCTACCAACACATAATCTAATCCATTCCTGTCATCATGTAGTATTTTTCTCTGATTGCTCATGTTCTTCTCCTCCATCAAATCTTTCTCTTCTCTCTCAGATATGCTTCAAATATACTTCTTCGAATCAACACCTTTTTCCCAATTTTATATACTGCCCCTGCTTCATGTGCCATACGGACAACGGGTTTGATTCCCAGTCTGTAGTATTCGCACGCCATGTTATAGGTCACGTAATCATGGCGCATAAATTCCAGATCTTCATCATCGATTTCATCTGAAAACATCCATACATTACCGCTCATCCGTCTTCTTCTCCTTATCATTTCCTGTTGCCGGTTCATGAAAACGCTCCAGATAGTCATCAAAAATATCCCGGTTAATCAATACGGTTCCATCTATTCTGTAAATTGCACCTGCATCACTGGCGAGTTCAAAAAGTTTCTTATGAGAAATGCTGTAAATAATCTCTGCCTGTTGATAACGCAGATACTGTCGGCGTAATTTTCTAAGCTGCTCTGGTACTTCCTTCATACTTGTAATTGGTTTATAACTTTTACCCATGATGTTTTCCTCCAAAATTAGATTTGCTGTTTTACAGAAGCTGACTGCCGGGATATAACTTTCCAGGGCCGAATCATCAGACGCGCCACTGGCGCCTCTTTGATATGCAACGCAAAAAAGCACCTCTTAGATTAACTCTAAGAAGTGCTCTTACTTCATTGCCAAACCTGTGTCCTTTCACCTGAAATTCGTCATGCTTCATAACGATTCATTATTATCCCAAATTTTGTTGTCAAATTGTTGTCAAATGCGGTCTGACATCATGGTTTAGACATTTAATATTTAATTTTAGTACAGCTTTGCACCAGCCGGAATGTGGTTATCAACCATCAGAAGATGAAGTTTTTCTTCGCCCTCTTCCTCATGAATTGCACTGAGAAGCATTCCACAAGATTCAATTCCCATCATGGCTCTCGGTGGCAGGTTGGTGATTGCAATTAAGGTCTTTCCAACCAGTTCTTCCGGCTCGTAATAAGCATGAATACCGCTTAAAATCGTACGATCTGTGCCTGTTCCGTCATCCAGAGTGAACTGTAACAGCTTCTTGGATTTCTTAACTGCTTCACATGCTTTTACCTTTACAGCTCTGAAATCAGACTTGCTGAAAGTATCGAAATCAACCATTTCTTCAAATAATGGCTCAACTTTTACTTTGGAAAAATCAATCTTCTCAACTGTTTTTTCAGCCTCTGCCGGTGCTGCTGCACCAGACTGAGCTGCATTATTTGCTTCGTTCTTTGCAGCACCCTGGGACTTCATTGTCGGGAACAGCAGTACGTCACGGATTGCCTGGCTGTCTGTAAGCAGCATAACCAGACGGTCGATTCCGTATCCGATACCACCTGTAGGCGGCATACCGATCTCCAGTGCATTCAGGAAGTCTTCATCTGTGTGGTTTGCTTCCTCATCTCCTGCGTCAGCAAGAGCATCCTGTGCTTTGAAACGCTCTCTCTGGTCAATCGGGTCATTGAGCTCGGAATATGCGTTACACATTTCCCATGTATTAATGAACAGCTCGAAACGCTCTACCTTATTCGGATCAGAAGGTTTCTTCTTTGTCAGCGGAGAAATCTCGATCGGATGATCCATGATAAATGTTGGCTGGATCAGTTCTTTTTCACAGTATTCCTCGAAGAACAGGTTGATGATATCACCCTTCTTATGACGTTCTTCATATTCAATATGATGCTCATCTGCAAGCTTCTTAGCTGCTTCATCATCTGCAACTTCATCAAAGTCAATTCCTGCATATTTCTTGATCGCATCATTCATGGTCAGACGTTCAAAAGGTTTGCTGAGGTCGATCTCGATACCATTGTAGGAAATCTTCGCAGAACCACAAACCTTCTCTGCCAGATAACGGAACATAGACTCAGTCAGTTCCATCATGCCTTCATAATCTGTATATGCCTGATAAAGCTCCATCAGAGTAAACTCCGGATTATGACGGGTATCTACACCTTCATTACGGAATACACGTCCGATCTCATAAACTCTCTCAAGACCACCAACGATCAGTCTCTTCAGATAAAGCTCAAGAGAAATACGAAGCTTAACATCTTCGTTCAGTGCATTATAATGAGTTTCAAACGGTCTTGCTGCAGCACCGCCTGCATTTGCAACCAGCATCGGAGTTTCCACTTCCATGAAGTCACGGTCTGCAAGGAAGTTACGGATTTCTTTCAGAATCTGGGAACGTTTGATAAATACGTTCTTGCTGTCCTGATTCATGATAAGGTCTACATATCTCTGACGATAACGCATATCTGTATCTGTCAGTCCATGGAATTTCTCAGGAAGAATCTGTAAGCTCTTGGAAAGAAGAGTCATGCTTTCTGCATGGATAGAAATCTCACCTGTTCTTGTTCTGAATGCAAAACCTTCCAGTCCGAAGATATCACCGATATCGGATTTCTTAAAATCTGCATAAGAATCTGCTCCGATCGCATCTCTTGCTACATATACCTGAATATTTCCCTGTAAATCCTGGATATTGCAGAAAGAAGCCTTACCCATAACTCTCTTGAACATCATACGGCCTGCGATCGCTACGTGGATCGGGCTTGCGTCCATGATCTCTCTTCTCTCTTCATAATCTTTCTTAACAGCTTCCTTTGCCTGTTCTTCATCAAGACCTGTTACATCTACTTCTGCACGATCTTTGAGAAGTTCTGCCTCATGTGCTTCATAAAGACTCTTCACTTCCATTGAGTGATGAGTCTGGTTAAACTTTGTGATCTGAAATGGGTCTTTTCCATTAGCCTGAAGATCTGCCAGTTTATCGCGACGTACCTTCAGTAACTGGTTTAAATCCTGTTCCTGCTTCTGCTGTGCCACCTTGGTTCCTCCTTATATACTTGTATAATTATTATTTGTTCATAACTGTTCAGTACCTTCACAGTTACGAGCCAAAATGCATTAAAAATCACCTGCGGTGATGGCATTTTGGCTTGTATGTCTCGGGATTTTGGTACTTACGTGCCAAAACACCTCGCGGGATAGTAGACTACTGAATAGTTACATTTATTCTACATTTCCATGTGATATCAGATGTAACAGAAGATTCCATTCAACAGAATCCTGTATTTTCAAATATCAATTTATCAGATATACAGACAAAAATAAGAAATAACAAACTTCTTATTGTCTTCTTATTATCTGCTTATATAGTCAGAGAAAGGTGCGCGTTATGCCTTTGCATGATAAATCTCTACGCGCACCTCAGTCATCTGTCTCTTATACGTTTCTCTGAATCTCCAGAACTTTGTATTTCATGATTCCTGCCGGCATCTCTACTTCTACTACATCGCCTGTATGCGCACCGATAAGTGCTTTTCCTACGGGAGATTCGTTGGAGATTTTGCCTTCAAGGCTGTTAGCCTCTGTGGAACCTACGATCTTCAGCTCGATGTCTTCTTCGAATTCAAAATCGTGTACTTTAACCTTACATCCAACGCTGATCTTGTCCAGATCTACTTCGTCCTCTACAACAACTTCAGCATTCTTTAAGATCTTCTCGATTTCTTCGATACGTGCTTCAATGTCTCTCTGTTCGTCTTTCGCTGCATCGTATTCCGCATTCTCAGATAAGTCGCCCTGTTCTCTGGCTTCCTTAATTTTCTCTGCTACTTCTTTTCTCTTTACTACCTTTAAATCATGCAGCTCTTCTTCTAATTTTTTAAGTCCTGCATAAGTTAGTAAGTTTTTCTTTTCTTCCATAATAACCTTACTCCCTTTCAACATCCGGTATAGTCTTCTGCGTTTCTTTTCGCCCCGGATCACTACATGGATTTATGTGCTTCCTGATACATCATACCTGAAAAAGGGCAGACTTATTCTAGGATATTCACAATTTCTGTATTATACAAAAAAGCACCCGGATTGTCAAGCATTCCGAGCGCCTTTGCTATTGTTTATATTTCTCATTTCACTATTGTTTAACTTTTATTATAATCTTGATAAAAGCGCCTCCAGAGCTTCATAACTTCTATGGTGTTTGACTCTCTTCTGAGCCCTGCGCTGTGACGCATACCTGCAGTATACCAGGCAACGTGTTTACGCATCTCACGGATTCCTACGAACTCCCCTTTTAATTCAATCTGTTTTCTGGCATGACGCAGGATCATTTCACGTATTTCCTCTACAGACGGACGTTCCAACAGTTCCCCTGTCCGGAAATAATGGTTCAGTTCGCGGAACAACCAGGGATTTCCCCTTACTGCACGTCCCACCATAACAGCATCACATCCGGTCTGTTTTACCAGTGCTTCTGCTTTCAGCGGAGAATCTACATCTCCGTTTCCAATTACAGGAATGGTAATCGCTTCTTTTACCCTGCGGATCGTATCCCAGTCTGCAGTGCCGGAATAGTACTGCTGTCTGGTGCGCCCATGCACTGCAAGTGCTGCTGCTCCCGCATCCTCAATACGTTTCGCGATCTCAACAATATCTACCGGTTCATTCTCAAATCCGATTCGCACCTTGACAGTCAACGGTTTACTGATCGCAGATGATACTTTTCGAACGATCTCTTCAATCAGATTCGGGTTCTTCAATAATGCAGATCCCTCACCGTTATTGACAACCTTCGGCACAGGGCATCCCATATTGATGTCCAGGATATCGAAATCTCTGTCCTCAATGGATTTCGCAACCTCTGCCATAAGATCCGGTTCACTGCCAAAAAGCTGCATGGAAACCGGGTGCTCACATGGATCAATCTCCATCAGGGCAATGGTGTTCTTATTGTGAAAAGAAATCGCTTTTGCACTGATCATTTCCATACAGATCAGTCCGGCCCCCTGCTCTTTACAGAGCGTTCGAAATGGCAGGTCTGTGACACCTGCCATTGGTGCAAGAACAAACGGATTATCAATCTGTACGTTTCCTATTTTCCACTGCATCTCCATGAATGGTTCTCTTGCCCGTACCGGCTCATTCCTTGTCCGCATGGATTCAGTCCTCACTGCCCGATGTTTTCTTCAGTTCTTCTTCCGGGATGTCTCCGAGAAAGAATACTTTATAATACATTTCCAGAGATTCCAGAAGTTCTTTCTTGTCCTGCTGAAGCTGTTTGATCTTCAGTCCGCTTCCGATCTCATCGTAGCGGGCATCTGCTTCCAGAGCTTCTGTTTTAAACTGAAGTCTGCCGTTTTCGTCAAATTCCAGAGTCAGGATTCCTCCTACATCCTCTGTGTAAAGAACACACATGATCTGAAGTTCTTTCTTCACATGATCCGGAAGTGCATTGAAATCCTGATTAAAATAAAATTTCTTCTCATAGGCGCTTGCGCCGCAGAGAGTAATGTTGTCCTGATACATAAATTACTGTTTCCCTCTTTCGAAATTATTCAGAATCTTTATACATAGCTGTAAAGTCCACGCACCGAAACCTCTCCTGCGCTGACTTTCACAACTTCTTTATTCTGCCTTTCCACAAGCAGTTCACCTTTTTCATCAATCCCCCTGCAGATTCCTTCGAAACTTCTGTCACCATCGATCACTCTGACCGGCTGGTTCAGATTTGCAAGGATTCTGTGATAATCATCCAGCAGATGAGTAAAATCACAGGTCTGGATAAATTTCTCATAGTTGATCTCGAAATATTTCATCACCAGTGCAATCACCTGATTTCTGTCATATTCATGACCGCCCTCCAGAATCAGTGAAGTCGCTTTGTCCTGCATTTCTTCCGGAAATTCTTTCAGGTTTACATTGATTCCTACTCCGATGAGAACATAATTGATCTTCACACCATTTGTTCCCATCTCGGTCAGGATACCACAGATTTTCTTCTTAGAGATCACAATATCATTGGGCCATTTAATACTTACGTTAAACCCCAGTTCCTCTGCTGCCTGTGCCACTGCCATTCCCATAACCAGTGTCAGCATAGACGCATACTGCGGTGAAAATTCCGGACGTAAGAGCAGTGTCATCATAATAGAGCTGCCCTCCGGCGCTTCCCATCTTCTGTCAAAACGCCCTCTTCCCGCAGACTGAAATTCCGCAACTGCCAGAGTTCCATGCTCTGCACCATCTTTTGCCAGACGCTTGATCCATGAATTGGTAGAATCTGTTTCTTTTGCAAAATGGACGGTTTTGCCCGCCCATTTTGTGTCTATCGCCTGTGAAATTGTTTCTTCATTATACAGATGTGCCATTATTTGTTCTCCGGCTCTCCTAATGTTGCTACCATAACAGCTTTGATGGTATGCATACGGTTCTCTGCCTCATCAAATACTTTGGACTGCTCAGATTCAAATACTTCGTCTGTTACTTCCATGTCTGTCAGATTGAATCTCTCGCCCATTTCCTTGCCGATCTTTGTCTTAAGGTCATGGAATGCAGGCAGACAGTGAAGGAAGATTGCTTTCTCTCCCGCGTTCTTCATAACGTCCTTTGTTACTTTATAAGGTGTCAGATCATGGATTCTCTCTGTCCATACCTCATCCGGCTCACCCATGGATACCCATACGTCTGTATAGATAACGTCTGCATCCTTTGTTCCTTCCTGAACATCCTCTGTCAGAGTGATGCTTCCGCCGGATGCTTTTGCATATTCCTCGCACTGAGCAACTAACTCTGCATTCGGGAAATATTTCTTAGTTGTGCAGGCTACGAAATGCATGCCAAGTTTTGTGCAGGCAATCATCAGGGAATTACCCATATTGTAACGGGCATCACCCATGTATACAAGCTTACGTCCTTTTAAATCTCCGAAATGCTCACGGATTGTCAGCATATCAGCGATCATCTGTGTCGGATGATATTCGTTCGTAAGGCCATTCCATACCGGAACACCTGCATGTTTTGCAAGCTCTTCTACGACTTCCTGACCAAATCCACGATATTCGATACCATCATACATTCTTCCCAGAACTCTTGCTGTATCTGCAATGCTTTCTTTCTTACCAATCTGAGAACCTGTCGGATCCAGGTATGTGCTTCCCATTCCAAGATCATGGGCAGCTACCTCAAAAGAGCAGCGGGTTCTTGTACTTGTTTTTTCAAAAATAAGTGCAATATTTTGCCTCTGTAATATTCGTGAAGCTCGCCGGCTTTCTTCTTTGCTTTAAGTTCTGCGGATAAATCAATAAGATATGTGATCTCCTCCGGTGTAAAGTCTTTCAGTGTCAGAAAGTTTCTTCCTTTTAAGTTCATAATAATTCTCTCCCCGATGTCATTTATTCTCTTTTGTTATTTGTCTGTCTCCGCTTTCGGATCAGTGACGATCTCTTTCAGCGAACTTGCCAGACCTGCGATTCCCTGAATATCCGACGGAATAATGATCTTGGTTGCCTTACCGTCTGCTGCCTTGGCAAATGCTTCCAGACTCTTCAGTGTCAGAACTGCCTCATCTGCTCCTGCCTCTCTGATCATGCGGATACCCTCTGCATTGGCATTCTGAACTTTCAGAACTGCCTCAGCCTGTCCTTCTGCCTCCTTGATCATACGCTCTTTCTGAGCCTCTGCGCGGAGGATTGCTGCCTGTTTCTCAGCTTCTGCATCCAGAATTGCAGACTGCTTCTTACCTTCTGCAACAAGGATCGTAGATTTCTTCTGACCTTCTGCGATCAGGATTGCTTCACGACGTTCACGCTCAGCTTTCATCTGTTTCTCCATTGCATCCTGAATAGCTGCCGGAGGAATAATGTTCTTCAGTTCCACACGATTGACCTTGATTCCCCATGGATCAGTAGCTTCATCAAGAGAAGCTCTCATCTTGGTATTGATCGTCTCACGTGATGTAAGTGTCTCATCCAGTTCCATGTCACCGATAATATTTCTTAAGGTTGTTGCGGACAAATTCTCGATTGCCATGATCGGATTCTCCACACCGTAAGTATAAAGCTTCGGATCTGTAATCTGAAAGAATACGACAGTATCGATCTGCATGGTTACGTTATCCTTTGTGATAACCGGCTGCGGTGGAAAATCCACTACCTGTTCCTTCAGATTTACCTTTCTGGCTACTCGTTCAATAAACGGAACCTTGAAGTGAATTCCTGTACTCCAGGTTGCCTGATAAGCTCCCAGACGTTCCAGGATTACTGCATATGCCTGTGGTACAATGCGGACGCAGGATGCAAGGACCCATACCGCAATAACGATAATAACTATCAGAAAAACCACGCCCATAACTAATCCTCCTTATTCTGTTTTACGATAAGTTTCACACCTCGGATCTCTTCGATCGTTACAACGGTGCCTTCGCCGATTTTTTCGTCATCAGCAGAACGTGCAGTCCATTCAATGTCATTGATACGAACCTGGCCTGTCTGCGCCAGATTGTCAATCTCCTGAATCACAACTGCTTTCTTTCCAATCAGACTGTTTGCATTGGTCTGTATGGTTTCTTTGTTGAAGTACTTCATTGCCAGTGGTCTGGTAAAGATGAGAAGTACCAATGAAACACACAGAAACAGCAATATCTGTACAGTGAGGTTCGCTCCTGCATAACATGCAATAGCAGCGGCCAGTGCGCCGCCGGCAAACCAGATGGTGGTCAGTCCTGCCGTAATTGCCTCTACAACAAGCAATAACGCAAGAATCCCAAGCCAGATCAAAGGCTGCATGAAACTCCTCCTTTCGTCTGCTATCGTCTCTGACGAGCAGCTTCATACATGAGAATTCCGGATGCCATGGCAGCATTCAGAGATTCTACTTTTCCACACATAGGAATCCGTATCAGACAATCAGCACTGTCTGCCGCTTCATCTGTCAGTCCTTTTCCCTCATTGCCGATCAGGAAAGCAGTTCCTCCTGTGTAGGATTCCTGATCATAAGAGTTCTTACCATGCAGATGCGCCGCAAATGTGCGGATATTTCTGTCTTTCAGTTCCTGTGCTAATGATACCACACTTTCCACATATAGGAAAGGCATTCTGTAGACAGAACCCATGGTTGATCGTATAACCTCGGGTTTGTGATATCCACGCAGGTCTTTGTCAGAAGAACTCCGCTTACTCCGGCACCCTCTCCTGTACGGAGAATAGTTCCCGCATTTCCCGGATCCTGCAGATCTTCCAGAATCATAACCAGCGGATTTTCCCCGCCGAGAATATCTTCCATTATATAGGAAGGTTTCTTAAGCACTGTCATAATTCCCTGCGGCGTCTGCGTATCGCTCATCTGTCGAAAAACAGAATCTGTTACTATTTCATATGGAAGTTTCTCCACCTGAGCCATCAGTTCTGCATCACCGCTGAGAGCTTCTGATACATACACCTTCGAAATCCAATCCCTAGGTGCTTCGCCGAACATTTTTCTTCCTTCTGCAACAAAAAGCCCTTGTTCTCTGCGGGCTTTTGTTTCTGGTTCAGCTGTATGATATTTTTTACCTGTCCGTTATTTACACTGGTGATCATATCTTATCCTCAATTTTCCGAAACCTTATTCAGGTCACTGTTTGCTCCTGCTGCAACAACTGTGCAGTCTGCCGGAAACACTTCATCCGGCGCCACATTCATATTCATCTTATCGCCATGCTTCAGACCGATCAGATTGATGTTATACTTTTCCCTGACCTTCAGCTCCCGAAGTGTTTTTCCTATCCATTCCCGCGGGATCTTAAATTCTGCCATACTGAAATCAGAAGAAAGCTCAAACATATCGACAAATCCACTGGAGAGAAGATTTCTTGCAACTCTGATACCCATGGAATGTTCAGGATAAATCACCTTATCTGCCCCTATTTTCTCCAGTATCCTGCCATGAAGAGAATTCATTGCCTTCGCCATGACAAAAGGAACTCCAAGTTCTTTCACCTGCATCGTTGCTGTAATACTGGCCTCCATATTCTCGGCTACTGCGATGACCGCAACATCTACGTTCTGAACTCCAAACGATTCCAGAATTCCCGGATCACGCACATCTGCCTTGACAGCATAGGAAACTTTCTCTGCGATATCCTGCACATTATCATCTTTATCGTCAATGGCAAGTACATCGCAGTTCGCCTCTGCCAGAGTAAGGGCTACCGTCATCCCGAACTGCCCAAGACCGATCACTGCATAAGATTTGTTCTTCATTTTCTTCCTCATTTCTCTTTCTGAACATGTATTCGTTATCCTCTGCGAATATCCGCCTGACTGCCGAACCGTTACTATCCAATCATAATATCTTCTTCTGCCAGATGTGAATCTGCCGGCATTTTCTGTACACGTACAGTCACTGCAGTTCCCAGAGTCAGCGGACCGATTCTTCCCAGATACATAGTCAGGATCACGATCCATTTGCCTGCTGTATTCAGGCAGGGTGTCAGCCCTCTGCTAAGTCCTACCGTTGCAACCGCAGATGTAATTTCATAAACAACATCTTCTATAGGTGCTTCCGGCATGGCTGCACACAACAGCATACTCATGAGAATAAGTACTGTAAGTACCATACCTGTCACTACGATCGCAGAACGTATATAGCTGTCTCTGATTCTCCTGTGGTGTACTTCCACATCCCGTTTTCCCTGAAGATTGGATTTCAGACTCAGCAGAAGGACCGCAACTGTTGTTGTCTTAATTCCACCTGCTGTTCCCATAGGGGAACCGCCGATCAACATCAATACCAGGCACAGCATATAAGTTGCATTGGAAAATCTCTCCTGGCTTACAGTGAAAAATCCGGCTGTTCTTGTGGTAACTGACTGGAACAAAGATGCCATCCACTTCGTTCCCGGCGAATATGTCCCAATACTTTCCGGATTTCCATGATCAAACAGAAAGATCAGTACTGTACCGCCCACAACAAGTATCAGCGTCATCATCAACACGATCTTACTGTGAAGACGGAGATTTTTAAATATACGTCCCACAGGAAGTTTCCCTCTGATGACTCGTTTGATCTTATCCCAGATATCCCACCAGACCACAAATCCAAGTCCTGACATAATGATCAGTCCTACACTTGTAAAGTTTACGATCGGATCAGCAACATACTGAGCCAGGCTGTCCTCTCCCAGCAGATCAATACCAGCATTACAGAATGCAGATACTGCCGTAAAAACAGAGTATCCCAGACCTTTTGCCAGACCGAACTGCGGAATAAATCGAACTGCATAACACACTGCACCGATTCCTTCTGCTCCAAACACACAGATCAGAACTTTCTTCACCAGCCTGACCATCCCACCCATTCTGTCCATATTATAGGACTCCTGGATAACACGCCGGTTCCTCAACGATATTTTCTTTCTCAGACTTATAAAAATAATACTGCCCAGGGAAATCAGTCCCACACCTCCGATCTGGATCAGGACAAGAATAATAAGCTTGCCTGCCAGAGTCCAGTGAGTTGCCGTAACAACTGTCACAAGCCCTGTTACACATATACTTGTGGTTGCGGTAAACATGGCATCTGTAAAAGATGTGTGGTATCCGGGTGCGTACAAAACGGCAGCCACAGAAGTAATCCCCCTAAGATAATCATCCCCGCAAAACCGAGGGTAATTATCTGAGCAGTATTTAATTTATGCAGTCTGTTATATAACTGCATCTTTTTATTCATTTGTTATTTGTTGTTTTTATCATAGTTATGAGAAAGTGACTGGCATACTTCCCACTGATAGTCAGAGATACCTTTCTGCATAGCAAGTGCTTCATTGATATCGAAGTCTACGAATTCACCGTGACGATATCCGACAACGCGGCATGTCTTGCCTGCAATAAGAAGGTCTACAGCCAGAGCACCCATCATAGATGCATATACACGGTCTTTACATGTCGGGCTTCCACCACGCTGCATGTGTCCAAGGATTGTAGCACGTGTTTCGATACCTGTGGCAGCTTCGATACGTTTTGCCATTGCTTCAGAATGACCGATACCTTCTGCATTGATGATGATGTGATGCTTTTTGCCTTTCTTACGACTCTCGATAATGTTATTGATCAGCTTCTGCTCATCATAGTCATATTTTTCAGGAACCAGAACGTCCTCAGCACCGTTGGCAATACCGCACCACAGAGCAATATATCCTGCACCACGTCCCATAACCTCGATGATACTGCATCTCTCATGAGAAGTGGAAGTATCACGTACTTTATCAATTGCTTCCATTGCTGTGTTTACAGCTGTATCAAATCCGATGGTATATTCTGTACATGCAATGTCAAGGTCGATTGTTCCGGGAAGACCGATTGTATTGATTCCGAGATTCGCAAGCTTCTGAGCACCTGCGAAAGATCCGTCACCACCGATGACAACAAGTCCGTCAATTCCATGTTTTCTGCAGATCTCTGCTCCACGTTTCTGGCCTTCTTCTGTACGGAATTCTGCACAACGTGCTGTATAAAGGATTGTACCTCCACGCTCGATTGTATCAGATACATCTTTTGCGCTCATGTCAATAATCTCTTCGTTTAACAGACCATTGTATCCTTTCAGAATACCTTTTACATTTAATCCATTGCTTAAACCTCTTCTGACAACTGCACGAATTGCAGCATTCATTCCAGGTGCGTCACCACCGCTGGTAAGGACACCAATGGTTTTTATCTTGTTTTCTGCCATCTTTTCTTCCTCCATCTTCTGAATCTATCTCATTTTTACTATACACATATTCGGGTATAGTTTAGCGCATTTCTATAAGTTTTTCAATCCTCTTTCTACAACTTTAACATTGGTTTTACCATATTTTTCGTACATATAGTTCAGCCATGAGTCCTGAATTTGTGCATGATATCCAACCGGAAGCTTCTTTATGGCCTTTACGTCTTTCAGGTAGATCACAACAGCACTGTCACCCGGTGAACGTCTGAGGTCTGCAAGCAATTCCTGAGATTGCTGTGTGTAGCTTTCTTTATTGTCAAACTGTATCCAGATTTCCCTTGGCATATTGTCAAAGGGACGGATTTTTTCAAGGATCAGTTTACTGGCGCGATCGTCCTCTGCAGATACTCTGCCCTGAATAAATACTCTGCCTTCTTCATTCAGGAACTGCTGACTTTTCTCATAATCTCTGGGGAACACAACTACCTCCACTGTTCCTACCAGATCCTCCACTGTGAGGAATGCCATAACCTTATTATTCTTTGTATATTTGATGGTTTTATCCGTAATCATTCCACCGATAATTACTTTCTGACCATCCATGACTTTCGGAAGATTTGTTTCTTCATCCTGCTGAAAATCAGAGGTTTTCGCAGAAATGGTTTTCTCCATCATTCCCCGGTAATTTTCCAGAGGATGACCACTGAGGTAGATTCCCAGAACTTCCTTCTCATATCCCAGAAGTTCCTCTTTTCCGAATTCCTCCACATCGGGCATACGGATTTCAAATTCTTTTTTGTCCTCCTCGCTTACCAGATCAAAAAAGGCTCATCTGGCCTGCCAGTGAATTCTTCTTATCCTGACTGATACTGTCTGAAATCTTCTGATAAACCAGCATTTTCTGGCGGCGGTTACCATCCAGGCAATCCAGCGCACCTGCTTTGATAAAGTTTTCTACTGCTCGCTTATTCATCTGCGGAGAGTTTCGTTCCATAAAATCCTTCAGGGAACGATATTGTCCGTTCTCGTCCCTCTCTTTTACCAGGCTTTCAATAACCGGACGTCCCACACTCTTTATAGCGGACAGACCATATCGGATCGCACCGTTATCTACAGAGAATCCGTACATTCCACAGTTCACATCCGGCGGCAGAATCTTAATCCCCATCTGTCTGCAGACCAGAATATATTCTGCAACCTTATTGGGAAAATCAATAACCGATGTCATTAATGCGGCCATAAATTCCACAGGATAGTAATATTTCAGATATGCAGTCTGATAGGAAACAACTGCATAGGCTGCTGCATGGGACTTATTAAAAGCATATTTGGCGAAATCAATCATTTCATCATATATTTTATTTGCCGTTGCCTCATCAATTCCATTTGCAATACAGCCTGGAACTCCCTCTGCTTCATTTCCGTAAACAAAGTCTGGCGCTCCTTTTCCATAACAGAGGCCTTCTTTTTGGACATTGCACGGCGCACCAGATCGCTTCGGCCCAGAGTATAACCTGCCAGGTTCCGAACAATCTGCATAACCTGCTCCTGATAGACAATACACCCATACGTAGGCTTCAGGATCGGCTCCAGCTGAGGACAGTCATAACGGATGGTATCCGGTCGATTTTTTCCCCGGATATACTGGGGGATGAAATCCATGGGACCCGGACGGTAAAGAGAAATTCCTGCGATCACATCTTCCAGACTCTGAGGCTTCAGTTCCTTCATGAAGTTTTTCATTCCCGCACTTTCAAGCTGAAATACACCATCAGAACGACCGGTGCCAAGGGAATCCAAAACCTTTTTATCATCATAATTAATCTTCTGCATATCCAGAGTCACTCCTGCATCCTTCTGGATCAGCTTTACTGCATTCTGGATCACAGTCAGAGTACGAAGTCCCAGGAAGTCCATTTTCAAAAGTCCCAATTCTTCCAGTGTTGTCATGGTAAACTGTGTGACAATGGAACCATCCGACGCTCTGGAAAGCGGTACATATTCAGAAACATCTTTCTGACTGATAACCACACCGGCAGCATGCATGGAAGTATGTCTGGGAAGTCCCTCCAGACGTCTTGCCATATCGATCAGATAATGAATTTCATCCTGCTCTTCATATGCTTTTTTCAGTTCAGGGTTCATAGTAAGGGCTTTATCTATAGTAATATTTAATTCCTGCGGGATCATTTTCGCAATGGAATCCACCTGTGCATAAGGCATATCCAGTACACGGCCCACATCCCGGATCACACCACGGGCTGCCAGCGTACCAAAAGTAACGATCTGAACCACACAATCATCCCCATATTTACGGCGGACATATTCAATAACCTCCTGCCTTCTTTCGAAGCAGAAGTCAACGTCAATATCAGGCATAGATACTCGTTCCGGATTCAGAAATCGCTCAAAGAGCAGATCATAGCGAATAGGATCAAGCTGTGTGATGCCCAAGGTATAAGCAACCAGACTTCCCGCTGCAGAGCCACGTCCCGGTCCTACCATAATGTCATGATCGCGGGCATATTTAATAAAATCCCATACTATAAGGAAGTAATCCACGTAGCCCATATTTTTTATAGTAGATAATTCGTAATTCAGACGAGCTTTTAATTCCTCTGTAACCGGCTGATAACGTTCCTCCAGTCCCTCGAAGCATAGCTTGTTCAGATATTCCCAGGATGTAAGACCATCCGGCACATCGAATCTTGGAAGCTTGGTCACGCCAAATTCAATCTCAACATGACATCTCTGTGCAATCTTATGAGTATTCTCCAAGGCCTCCAAAGCATATGGGAAAAGTTCTGCCATTTCTTCCGGGGATTTCACATAATACTGGCCGCCCTCATAACGCATTCTGTCCTCGTCTGCCAGTTTCTTGTTTGTCTGCAGACAGAGAAGAATATCATGAGGATCAGCATCCTCCGCCCTTGTATAATGCACATCATTGGTTGCCACAAGGTCAATCCCTGTTTCTTCGTGCATACGGAGAAGCTCCTGATTTACCAGTCTCTGCGCAGGGATTCCATGATCCTGTAATTCCAGGAAGAAATTGCCTTTTCCAAAAATATCCTGATAACGAAGAGCTGCTGCCTTTGCAT
>ENA-OPZD01000239-OPZD01000239.1-human-gut-metagenome-genome-assembly--contig:-NODE-239-length-16832-cov-2.175037_pt1 | contig 16832 bp, 27 predicted proteins | sample MGYA00242479_ERZ504495 | MGnify/ENA primary metagenome ERZ504495 (study PRJEB26092, sample SAMD00036286) | human gut metagenome | host: Homo sapiens | study: EMG produced TPA metagenomics assembly of... | reverse complement strand
AAAAAAAGAAGGAGCAGAAAAGAACTAAATATATTTTATATAATTAATTCTTTCCTATTTTTCTTATGTATACCGACCACTCATTAAGTATACAGAATATTCTTTATTTTGTCAATACAATCTTTTATATTGTTTATAAAACATAAGGTTCATATTCAGCATAGGCAGAAGGACGACTTATTGTTATTAGCTCTACTTCTGGATATATTCTTTGTATAATATTCTTTACTTCTAATAAAGGATAACCATGTTTTACTTTATAAGCTATAGATATATCTTTATTAGAATTTCTTATTACTAAAAAACTCATGCTATACTATTAACCTTTTTTAATAAAGCTTTTATTTCATCTTTAGTTAATGTCTTAACATTGTTTACAATTTCTTCTTTGTTATCAGATATACCAGCTATTCTTTCAGCTTCTTCTAATACATTTAATAGCTCTACTAATTCTTTCTCGCTATCTATAACTATATTATGAAATATACTACTTGTAGCCATTTAAAATTATATCACCTTCATCATAACTAATATTATATTGATGCAATACTTCTTTCAACTTATATTTGTTCTTCATAAAGTCTATTACTAATATTTTAGTTATATTATTAGTTACTTCATTTCTAAATATATATATATTAGGATATTCTTCATCAGCATCATCGATATAAGAATATTCCTTAAAGTATATATGCATAACATCATAACGTTTATCGTATTTAAATTGTAATGGCTTATTTATAATAACGACATTCCTTTTTGAGTATATTATCTAGTAAATTAGTATGATTTGCCTATAGAGAATATGAAATTTTATAAATTTTTCGAGGGGTACCAGGTATATATATGAAAATTCTACTATCAGAATTTTAGCCCCAGGGTAGGTTCTGATACAAGAATTTTCATAAAACCTAAGAAAGGAGATGGTACCCTTGAAAGATTTTCTATGGATTTTTAGAAAACCAATTACCATTGGAATTTTTATTAGCTCATTTGTTATTGGCATATCAATAGCTATAAAAATTTTGATGATAGATCGTATCGAAATAGCAACTAATGCTATAAAGATATGGTTTAAGTAATTGGTATAGGGCGATGTTAGCAGCATTGCCCTTTTTCTAATTATCCATATAAGTATTATAACATATTATTTTATAAAAGAAAGGAAATTTATTATGAAAAAGACTATTAATCTTATTAAAACTATTATTTTGTCAATTATTATGTATATATATGCATATTTTTTAGTTATCAAGCTATGTTGTAATCCTAAATATAAAAAAGTTAGAATTCCTAAAATATTAATTAAAAAGTATATTAATAAAAATTTAGGTGGAGAAACAACTGGTAGAGGAGTTATATATCTAAATTTTTACAAAATACAGATTTAAATATTCTTAAAAGAATATCTATCATGAATTTAGACATATGTGGCAAAGAGCATATCTGCAGATGATTTTTTTAGGTGGACTTTATTTCATTACGATATCTACGAAACTAACGCAGATATTTATTATTACTCTAGATTGAAATGGACGCAAGACGTTTCGCTAATTCTTTAGGGAAAAAGATGATGAACTTATTTTTCTTTAATCTCTCCTGAAACATTAGATCAATATTTAATCCATGGTTCTTTAAATCTTCTTTTATACGAAGCCTTTCTTTATCTGATAGAGAAGGGAGAGTGTGTGGATCAATAACACGATCAATTATAGTACCTGGAGGAATATCTTCTACATGTCTTACAGGTATAAGATAATTTAATATTTTATTTAAAATTTTATCAAGCATAATAAGACCTCTTTTCTTAATAGTTTATATCTTAATTTAAGTATATATCTATTAAAAGAAGAGGTCAATTTTTTATGTACACATATTGAAAAGAGGTGATGCTTATGAGATTTAAAAGATACAGAAGACTAATAGCTATAAGTTTTATAATCGCTATCCTACTAGTGATTTATTTAACCTGTAGCTCTAGTTATATCGAATTTGAAATTAGTGTTGGACCATCAACATTACATTTAATATTCGATAAATAAGCTAATATTAATGAGGAGTCAGTTTTTATAATTGGCTCCTTATTAGTCTTCTGTATGTATTTATATTTTAATTTACGGTGTGTTAAAAATCAATGTTTTATTAAAAGAAAGAGGTTATTTTATTATGAATTTATTAGTTACATTAATTATAGTTATGGTAGTTTTTATCTAATATTACAGCTCTTAGAATTGTTATATTAAGTATAAAATCTAGTTTTACTTTTGATATTGATTGGATAGAAGATTTATTTAAGTTTATTACAGTAAATCCTCCAGTTAAAGAAAAAAGAGATAAAATTAAAAGATATGCGTTTAAACGTACGTCTTTTAACAAAGGCTATAAATTTATTAATAAAGTAAAATGCGATAAAAATATATTTGTTAATAAATTAGCTAAAAATACTAAAATAAAATTCGCTAAAAGTTTAAAATATAATAAAACATACAATAGATATAGAGCATTAAAAATGTATTATATAACAAAACTTTTTCCTATTTTAAAACAGAATGGAAAAGTATTCTTTTCTATAGAGAATAATTACTCTATATCTTTTTATATGTGGTATGACGTTAAAGAATGTTGTAATAGTATGTCGTTAGATGCTAAATGTTCTAAAATTACGAGTTGGAAATATAATAGTAGATATAATTATTTTAATGATTATATTTGCTTTTCTTACAAACACAGCTATTACAATTTAATAAATTATTTAGACTTTAGTTCAACTAGTATGAATAAGACTAAAATTTTAACTGAAAAACAATTTTATGAAGAAATATTAAAATTGTTTGCTGAATAATCATAATATTCGTATCTTTTACTGAAAGGAGGTGATTCCAATGCACAATAAAAGATACGATAGAATGAAAGCCATTCTATTTGTAGTATTAATCCTAATACTGCTATGGAATGGCTTTTCTTCTAGTCATTTTAAATTCAGTATAGACCTTGTTCACCCATCGTTTACTATTGAATTTGATAATGACAAATGCAACTGTAATTGTTGCTGAAAGAGAGAGGAGTAATCCTCTCCTTCTATCGTATATATTTATATTCTAAACTATGGAACAATAAAAATCAATCAAAAAGAAAGAGGTTTTTATTATGTTAAAAGTATTATCATTATAGGAACAATTATAAAAAGAATTAGAGTATCTGTATATAGTCGTTCATTTTTTAAAGTTATTTATAAATTAATCAATGATTTAAAAGATGAAGAACTTACAGAAGAATTAATGACAAATATTTATAATGAAATTGCTAAATCTTTTTGTAAAAAATATGGACTTAATGTACCCAAATTAATATTAGACGAAGAACTAAATGAAGCCTTTTGTGGTACTTATTCTTATGATACTTGCACAATTAGATTCAACTTAAAAAATATAGTAAAACAAAGAAAAACAGCTATAGTATGTTTAAGTACTGATACAGAAATATTTATTGTTTTAGTACTGTATGAACTAAGACATCATTGGCAATATCATAATTTAAAAGAAGAATATATGTGGTGGATGATAGATGATAATAGAAATACTTATTTTTCTTTATATGATAAATGTCCACTTGAGATTGACGCTAATAGATTTGCTGAGTATTTAGGGACAAAAGATGATGATAAGGTTTTTGTTTCTTTACCATTAGAATTATACAAAAATTATCATAATTCAAAAGATTTAGATGAGGAAATCGAGATAGAACACAATATTCGTAAAGCAATATGTGCTTTAAATTCTGATTTAAATAAATAACAATATGGTTGAAACACCTTAAGAAAATAAAAAAGAACCTCATATGCGGATGAGGTTCTTTTTGTTATATCCGAAAGGAGATGATTCCAGTGGATATAAAAGAGTTAATAGAACTTTTTGTTTTATTGATTTTTGTTATTCATAATGTAGTGTGTTCTATCGTACTTATTATAATAACGAACAATAGAATAAAACATGATAAGTTTAGTTATCTTGAAATTCATATTGAATTAACTAAATTGTTATTTCATATAATTATCAAGAAATAAAACTATCATATGCAGAGAAGTAGTGTTTTCTTTGCTACTTTTCTGCATGTTCTATTAACATACAATTAGATATAGAAGAATAACATTATATTTATTTTTGTTTACTTAAAATCTTCTATTATCTAAAAAAACATCTTCTTTTTTTTCAAACCTTTTATCATTTACCTAAATATATAATATTTGATAAAAAATAGAAGATGTTTTTATTATAGCTCATAATTCGAAATAAGTAAATAACAAATTATAAAGGAGATTTAATTATGATAAAAACAATCAATTCTCAAACAACAAAAAGGTAAATTAGTTTATAGTTCTCGTCAAGCAAATGTATTATTAAGAAAAGAAATTAAACGTAAAGATATTAATGCATTTAATACTATGCCCGATAGTAGTGTAATTGAAAAGAGTTTGCAAAAACGGTTATAAAGCATTTAATGTAACTTGTTTAGTTTTTACTAAAAACGGTGTTATCCCTGTAGTAGTACAAGTTCCTGTTAATAGAGAATCTCCATATATAGAACATCTTGTTCACCCGCAACTTATTATCTCCAAAGGCGGAGCACCTGTAATGTATGAACGTTATACAGAAGCGTTCTTAAACGTAATGGTAGAAACTGAAACAGATTTAGGCTGGTTTGCTAATCGTATTTACAAAGTTAAAGATAATAATAATCTTGACTTATTCTTAACTAAACTTCCTGATAACACTTATCAGGATTTAGTATCTGGTCAAATATTTGAATCTTCTATTATTACAGATGAAGAAGGCTATATCAAAGATGATGTCATTGTATACAACGATCACGAAATCGGTTGTCAAACAGCTACTAATGGTCAAGTTAAGAAAAAACAGATGACACTTCCCGCTTGTAACTTAGAAGGTTTTGATCCGCAAAAATTGATGAATAAAATGACTTTTGGTGGATTTGATATTTTGGTTAAGGCTGGTAGCCAATGTAAAGAAAATGATGCTGAAAGTAAAAGAGCTAAAGAAATAGCGCAAGATTCTACTCGTATTGCTCAACACAAAGCTCCAGCTGTTGAATTAATGAATATAAGAACAGCGGCGTTTTTTATGGGGAAAATTTCTAATGAAAAGTTTGAATATTTTGACGGCAGTTTCTTTATTGATGAAGAATATGTAGCTGATGCTTTTACAGCTAAAACTAATAATAGATATAATGTTTTACCACAAGCTGTTAGAGGATTAGCTATCCAGAGTAGACCTTGGCTCGTTAAAGGATTAGGCAGAGTTGTTGAACAGGATAAAATAAAAGAATTTATTAAAGATCATAATTGGGAAATCGTACCTTTATATAGAAATGAAATTTCTCAAAAAGATCAAGATGAATTCGTTACAACCGTTTTGTCTAAAGGTAAAAAAGGTAAGTTCGCTGGTAAATGTGTTGTTATCTATCCATCTAGAAAACATCAATCTGATAAATTAGATATTTTAGCTGATTTAAACGCATTAAAAGCTCCATTTGATTTAACCACTAATAGCGGTTTAAAACGTGTTGGAAATTAGTCATTCTAGCGGTGAACTCGATAACGAAGTAACTACTTCTACTCAGATGCTCAATAGCTTATTTGCTATAGACGAAGAAAGAGCTACTGAATTGGTTACTAGTTAGCAGAAAAAACTGTTGCTAGAAAAAGAGAAATCTTAAATAAAGATGAAGGTATTGCTCCTCATGCGTCTGAATTAGCTTCTGATGTAGTTAACTATACAATTTTAGGTGCTTCTTTATTCCCTAAATTTGTTAGAGAAAACTGGAGACCGTCGTTTAAGAGTTTTGTTGATAAAACATTACAAGGCTTGACTAACAAATGTGCTAATCTCAATTTTAAAACTGATGGTATGTATGTAATGATTATTCCAGATCCGGCAATGGATTATGGTATCAATGTTTTAGATGATGGTAACGATGGTCCTACTGAAATCTTTAGTAATATGGCTAATATCGTTGGTATTAAAGAAGGAGTTGGTTATAAATATCCAAAGATGCATTATCTTGAATATAGTAACGAAAGATTCTTAAATGTAGATGAATATATGGCTAAAGCTAAAGAAAAAGGATTAAGCGCAGATAAACTTAAACTTTTAAGAAGAGAAATTGAAGCTCTTAATCCTGGTGTTATCTGTGTTCCTGCTTATAAAGGTTTCTTTGCACGTCATGCAGGTGCTGACTGTGATGGAGATGACAAACAAATTCATACTAACAAAACGATTATTGAAATTAGCAAAAAAGCTAATCCTTTAGCTGTAAATATTATTGACTAAATTAATCTAAAAAATATAAGTTTAAAATAAGAAAGAGGTATTTATCATGACTAAAATGACTATTAATGAAAAATCTATCGTTTGCGGTAAAGCTATGTATGCAGTTAATCAGGAAATGGGTTTTGCTTCCTGGAACAACTTTGTTTGCAATGCTAATCTTGATGTTGGTCGTGTAACTATATTGTTTAGTATCTTTAATCATACTATGGCTATGGCAAAAAGAGCAATCAAAATTGGTTCTGATAAAAATGCTGAATATGTTAGTGCTATGAATGATTGTAAGAAAATTTTCCGTCAGGTATTCAAATGCACAGAAAAAGTAACAGAATACGAATCTCCACTCGGTGAAATATATGTAGATGATGATGGAATATTATCTAAAGATGTATGTAACGAAACAGCAGCTAAAGCAGTAACCGCTATTCATGAAATGGCTTTAACTCCAGAAAATATTTTATCTGCTTCTCAAGATATGTTGGCTATCGGTCGTATGTATCAGGAACAAACTATTGATGCTGCTAAAACCGGTATGAATATTGTTATCTGTAATTGCGAAGAACTTAAAAGAATTAAATTAAGATCTCGCAATGTAGGTGAAAAACCGTTTGGTGTTAGAATGGATTGGAAAACAAACGAAGTAATAGCATCTAAAGATGATGATACTACAAGATTTGTTAAATTATATCCAAATGCTAAAAATACGACATTACTTGTAAATGATTTAACTAATCAGGTTCGCAACAAAGCTTTAAACTATGTTGAAGAATTAGCAAACGAATTTAAAGAAATGAAACAGGCTTTTTCTCCGGTAACTGTTAATTGGATTAACAAACTTGGTAAAGAACCTGCTAATCAAAAATATATTGATATTTGCACATTAGTTAAAGAAGCTTATATGACAGTAAATGGCGCACAAACAAAAGCTTTAGAAGAAATCAATAAAGTATTTGGTGATCCAAAAGAAAGAGAAGCTCAGAAAAAATCTGTTAAAGCTAGATTTACTAAAACGTTCAATGCTTTATCTAATACGCTTAGAAAAGAAATGAAAGATTTGTCGGATATTCATAAAGTAGCTATGTTATTGTATGTTGTTTTTCAGGATAAACATTCTAATACAGGGAATAAAGGTTTAGACTCTGAAGTGTCCAATATCGCTTAACGTTTTATTAGAACCAGAATTTTTTAAGTTCGTTATGACAATCTTCAAAAATGATAATTCTGTTCCTAAGTATACAGAAGATAGTTTACTTGTATGTACGTTTGAAGATGGTGATAAAGCTGAATTTATATTAGGCAAAGCAGTTCTTGTAGATGATAATAACAAAGTTATTAAACATGCTATAGCAAAAGATACTGATTTACCAGATGGCGTTTATGAATTTCATCGTAAAGATAATGGTCAAATGGTTATTCGTCGTTCTATTATGGAAATGGTTAAAGTTCCAGAAGTAGATGAAAATCAGTTATTCTTTGTTACTAGAGATAATGCTGAAAACTCTGCTTTAATTAAAGAAAAACTCTATAAAAATGACAAAAGAAAATGCAGAAGTTACTTTAATAGCATATGCAGCTTTGAACGGTAAAAGAGTTTGTGGCGACTCTGTTGTTGTTAACAACGAAATTATTGGTAATTTCAGAACAACAGTAAATGGTAAGGGTATTTGCCCAAATTTAGCTAATATGTATAATTTTAAAGTGGGTAAAGTTGAAGCTTTAGAAACTGGTATCAGTAATAAAGGTAACACTATAGCAGTTATTGTTTTAAAAGACGTACACAGTGTTAAAATAGATGCGAGCAAACTTACTAAGGTTCAACCTACTAAGTCTGTAGTTAAAGAAGTTTCTAAACGCAACAGTTTAATGGATAAATTTAATGCTCAAACTAAACCACAAGTTGTTAAGCATACTGATAAAACAAAAGGAGAGCTTACTAGCTCTCCTAAAATTATTAATGCTGTAAAATCTGCTGCTATTCCGGTTCAGCAAGAAAAAGTTACTATTGTAGATAAACAAACTGTAGATTACATTAGAAACGATGTAATTCCTAAAATTCTTTGGTTTGATGTTAACGTATCTAACTTTATCGGTAAAAAGAATAAAGACAATAGAGCAAACAGAATTGAAGAATACGTAAACACTATTTTACCTTTATTAGAAAAAGGCTATGATAAACAAACTATTAGAAAAGTATTAGGTGCATATTACAAGATAGTTGAAGAAACAGAAAACTCTACTCCAAAACTATTGTCTAGCCTAATTAATACAATTTTATCTGTTGGTTTAGAGCACGATTGGATTTCTGCTTGGAAACAGTATAATATACAGCTTAATAACTCCAAACAAACCACTTCTGTTAAAAAAGAAGCTACTATTAAAACTAGAACAACTAAAAATATCTTTACGTTGCGATAAGTTTTTAAGTGGTCAGGCTGCATCTGCATTTTAATTGTTAGTGCAATGGTGAGATTAAGTTATATAGAAATATATCTTAGTTTCACCATTTTTTATTTATGTTATAATTAGTATATGGAGGTATATATTATGACTGTAGCTAAACAATGTTAAATATAATTAATGAAAAGAAACAAAATTAGATAATAAAAGACCTTTAACAGCAGGCGAATTAGAACGTTTAACAGAAGAATTTACTGTTGAATATACGTATAATTCCAATGCTATTGAAGGCAGTACATTAACACTTAGAGAAACGGATATGGTTTTAAAAGGACTAACTATTGCGCAAAAACCATTAAAAGAGCACTTAGAAGCAATAGGTCATAGAGATGCTTTTCGTTTTGTTTCAGATTTAGTAAAAGATAACATTCCTTTATCAGAAAGTATTATAAAACAAATACATTATTTAGTATTAGCTAATAAACCTGAAGATAGAGGAACATATCGTAAAGTTCCTGTGCAAATTATGGGTGCAAGTAATAAGCCTGTACAACCTTATCTAATTCAACCGAAATTAGAACAATTACTTTTGAATTATAAAAATAAAGATGAACATATTATTACTAAATTAGCATGGTTTCACATTGAATTTGAAAGTATTCATCCTTTTATTGACGGAAATGGTAGAACTGGTCGCTTACTTGTTAATTTAGAATTAATGAAAGCGGGATATCCTCCTATTGATATAAAATTTACAGATAGACTAGCTTATTATAATGCTTTTGATTCTTACCATGTTGCTCATGATTTGTCTGCTATGGAAAATTTATTTATTCAATATGTTAATGAACAATTAGATAGATATTTAAACATGTTATAATATAGCAAATATTTTGCTAATAAATGTACTGATAAAGAACTGGAGGAAATAGCTATGAGTGAACTTACAATTAAGAAAGTATTAGATTATCAAGCTTATTTTATACACGATAAAAAATTACGTTATAAATATGAATTACAGGAAAAAGCAATCAGAAATTATAATTCTGGTATGCTTGCTACAAAAGAAGAAGGTATGCAGCTTGGAGAATATAATAGAGCTGTAAAAACAGCTTTAAGATTATTAAAGCGAGGATATAATATTGTTGATATTGCTGAAGATACAGAATTAAGTATTGAAGAAGTTAAACAACTACAAAGTCAACTAAATAAATAAGCCCCTGCGGGGAGACGTTTTCCTAATTCCCTGCGGTACTTTCCTAGTAAGTTTGCTGTTATGTAGATATCGTTAAGCAAGTAAGTATAGCAACAAATCCGTTAGTTTATATTAATAGATTTGCTTGTTATATTTACTTGCTTTATTTTTGTTTCAATATCGTTTATGTAGTATCTATTATTAATATACTGCTTTTTTACCTTTTATTATTCTGGTGGTAGTAGGAGCTTAAAGCATACTGCTAAAACCTGATAAAGGAGTAATTCATTATGAAACATCGTTATTATTATCAACGCTTACAGATTGTTCAACCTTTATTTGAGCAGTTCTGTGTTGAATGTCGTCGTTCCTGTAATAATCAGCAAGTGGCGGTTAGACTTATTAGAAATTATGGTATGAATATTGCCTGCGGTATGAAAAAAGAATTTGGTGTATCTGAGTTAAAGACCTATGAATTGTTGATGAAATAGTTCGTTAGGTCTTTTCTTATTATTAGGTTATTCAATCTTAGCTTAGTTTAGTATTTAACCTGGTATTATTCTTGTGGTAAGAATATATTATCTTACTTATTAGCTTATTGTATTCTAGTTTATTAAAAAGTTAACCTTTTAATATTCTGGTGGTAGGAGAAGACATCTTCTTAATTTAGTTGGCTCGAATTAACTCGATATTTTCTTCCTAATAAAAAACAGAATTATCTAAATATACTTTCTATAGATAATTTTTAGTTGCTATGAGCCAAAAAGAATAAAATTATATGTTTAAATGAGAAATCGGCGTTTCTCGAAAGGAGTTTTGTTATGGCAAACTTAAATAATGCAAATGTAATCTTTTCTATCGACACTAAAAGCAATGTGTCTGTCCGTGTGTCTTGTCGTCCTGTAATGAAGGGTAAAGAACCCGTTATCAATGTATGGGAGACTAAAGCTGTTACAAATGATGATAAAGCTTCGACTATTGCTTTAATCGCTTATACGATTAAACAGCTTTTAGAAGAAAATATCCCATCTGCAATGATTATTGTTCCAACAGATGTTGCTGTTCGTTGTTTAGAAATTAGAAGCAAAATTTTGAAACAACCAGATGCTTCTCCAGATGAAATTAAAGCTGAAGTAATTAAGAGCTGGATGAAGAAGCAACAATTAACAGAAATGATTGATGCTATTTCTGATTTAGTAGATGTGTTCTACACAATGATTAATACTCCAGGCGTTGACTATGGAATTATGAAACGTCATACGTTAACTATGTGGGAGCTTAATCAGAAAACTTGTCAGGAAAATGGTATTAATGATGGTGATGAACTTTCTTTTCATGACGGCGTAGATGAAGAATTTGGTATTGAATCGGCAGACACGAAATACTTAAACGGTACATTTAAAGTAACAACCCGTAGTTATACTAATATCGAAACAGGCGAAATTACTCATCGTTATTATGTAGAACGTAGTGTAATTCTATTAGATTAAATAACGCTAAATTGCTAGTTAGCGTTATGAATGACAGATTACCTCAAGAACAAGATTTGTCTGAAGCTCAGATTGTAACAGGTACTGCGTTTTAATTATACGTATTACGTATAGAAAGGAGAAGATACAGTTATGAAAAAAGTATTAGATATCTTATTAGAAGATAAAGATTTCCGTCGCATGTATTTATACGCTAAAGAAGTCGGAGATAAAGAAATGTTAGATAAGATTTATGCTTCAGCTAAAAGAATGGCGGATAATATATCTGCATAAAAAATTAGAGCCTATTCGAAATATTCGTTTAGGCTCTACAACTACTCTATTGCTAAAAAACGTTAATATATATAGGTTTAATACCATCGTATTAAGTCTATCATATTTAGAAAGGAAAATCAATTATGTGCAGAACCTATAATGTAATCGGTGTAATGAACAATTCTAATAAATGGAGCGGCTGTACTGTTGTTAATAACAAGATTTCTATTAAGCTACATGAAAAGCAGTATTCAAAAAAAGTGGTTTAATTAAAAAGATGTATAGAAGCAGAATTTCTGATAATCCTACCATTAGTCAATGCATTTGGCTATACAATCATGGGATGTGAAATTACTGTTGCTTAAATATATAAATTTTTAGTCCTAATTGGTCGTTATTCCTTATATGACGCTAATTAGGACATTTTGTCCAAATTAAATTATCTGAAAGTTTATTATTAGAAAAGGAGATTATTATGAATATTGAAAAAATCGTTTTAACAGGAGCTAAATTAGCAGTAGGTGCTGGAGTATATGGATTTAAAGGTGCAAAATTTGCTTGTTCTACTGGACATACAGTGGCTACGGGTTTAAGAAAAACAGCTGATGTATTAGATGCTGTTTCTACGTTTGGTGAAAATAAGTGTCAGGAAGGAATTGAATGGTGTGAAGCTACAAAAGCAATTTATAAAGCTCGCATTTTAGAAATCGTAGGTAAAGAAGCTGCTGAACTTAAATCCAAAGGCATTAATATCAACAATGATATTATGTCTGGCTTAGTAGCTGAAGCTATTGAGACTGTTAAAAAAGAAACTAAACAAGCAGTAGAAACTATTCCTAAGAACAATCCTAATAGTATGAAGATAGTAGAAGGTCCTTCTTTTTAATAGAAAGGACTTTCTTTCTATATAAAATAAACACTCCCTAACTAGTTTATAGTTAGGTTACTTAAATTACTCTAAATGAGTAGTTGAGTAACCTACTTATTTTTGATAAAATATAAAGAAAAATTCTGTACATTTTTATTAAGTATGTAGTATAATACATATTGTACGTAAGATGTTAATCATCACATTCCCCAAGATAGATTTTCATAATTCTTGTACCTCTCTCCTAACTAAGTAAAAACGAATAAAACCGAAAATAAGTATGTTATTTTAGCGCTATATAATTAGTGTTAAAGTAATATACTTATTTTTTTATATAGATTGTTATTTTAAACAATAGTATAATAAACTAAAAGGAGGCGTTTTAAATGCCAGAGATATGTCGTTTTATGGGTATCATTATCAAAATGATGTTTATGGATAAAGATAAACATCATATGCCGCATGTACATGTTCAATATGGGGAATACAAAGCATCTATTAGTTTTGACGGTAGAGTATTAGCAGGTTCTTTACCATCAAAACAATTAAAGATTGTTACAGCATGGTTATGTATTCATGAAGATGAGCTATATGCTGCTTGGAACAATGCTGTACGCGGTTTAGATTTTGATAAGATTAAACCGTTATAATTTTATATAGCCTTGAAAGGAGTAAATGTTATGTATGAAATAAATGGTATAGTTTATGCTGGTGAACCTACTAAAGATTTAGAAGTAGTAGATTTTAAGATATTAGATTATATGTATATGCTAGTAACATTTTCTAATAAAGAACAAAGAGTTTTTGACGCTACTTGTTTATTAGAATATCCAGTTTATGCTCCATTAAAAGATAACAACGTATTTAATACGGCTAAGATTAGTAATGGAGTATTAACATGGGATAATGGCAAAATAGATATTGCACCAGAAACCTTATATGAAAAGAGTTATGAGTATATTCCTATGACATAATTATCTTTGTAAGAGATAGCATTAATAGATGTTATCTCTTATTTTTTATATAGATTTGACGTTTATTAGTCAAATCGTAAGTGTTCGTATCTTTTTACTTAATACTATACTATTCTTTATTTTTTTCTCTTTTAGTTAGTATCTAGTCTAAACCTATTAATCTTATTTTGATGATACTTATCTTAATGACTACTGTTTTTATAAACGGTTATTATTAAAATAAGTATATTCAAAGATAAGATATGCTATGTTTATTTTTTTTAATAAGATATAGAGTTTAAGTTTTATTATCCATGTCTTATTTCTTTAGCACTGCTGCGTTCCGCACACTCCTTTTTTCTAGTTTTTTTATAAGCTATTCTTAAAAATCAGCAGTTACTATATCAATCTTTGATTTAGTATAGCACATGTTTAAAATACGATAGTTTAAGACAACCTACATATCCACTATACAGGTACTAATCTAAATGCTTGTATTTTAAACGATAGCTATGTTAAATCAAAGATGTTCATATTTTGCTTTCTGCTGGTGTTTAAGAATCTGTACGTATCATTTCATGTAACGTATCATTCTCGTACATTTAAACACATATTTTTAAAATATTCTGTTATTTGCATTTTAAAGTATCATATCTGTATAGTTATGTCATTTACGTATAGCTATATGTGAATTGATGTTTAATGCAATAGTGCTAAAATATGAAGCCATTTTTATGTATAACAAACAAATTGAAGTTATTATGCTTTATAAGATAAAGTTTAAATAACTCAGATGGAAAATATACATACCTTACGATTTTAAGTCAGAAGCTTTAAATAACATTATACGTATGTTAAATAACGATTAAGAGCATATTTTATAGTCAAGTATACTTTACTTTTAAAATAGCTTTTAACGTGTATATAATCAAAAATAAGAAAAGAGGTTTCCATAATGAGTAAATTGAAATATTATAGTAAGACAGAGTATAATAATAAAGAAAGAAGTTGGATTACTAAAACATATATTTATATTAGCTGTACAGATTTATCTCCTTTAATAGAAGAAGCTGCTATAGATATACTTCATAGTGTATATAATAGAAAGAAACGTTTAGACTTTTATAAGGAATGGACACCAGACATTAAGCCTAATAACAAAGATTATCTTAGTATATGTATATATAAAGAAATTGTTAAAGGCTCTACTATGAGTTCTGATGCTTTAATTTTAATCAATATACTTAAAGCTGAAGAAGATAAAGTGTTAAGTTTTCTATAGGTGAAACATAACTTTTTAAGACTTTCCTGATAAAGCTAAATGCAAATGTATAAACAATTTTGTTAGGATAGCTTGATAATATGGCATAGATGAAGGAATATAGTATCTAACTTATACATCGAAATGTATAGAAAGGTTAAAAATTCCCGTAGAAGTTGCATAAAAGTATGTATATTTATAAATACGTTTTTGAAAATCGAACAAAAACGTTATAAATTTTATAACAGAACCTAGTTTTTCTTTAGTTTTCAGTTATTTTGTACTATAAGTTTAGTTATTCTTTAATTTTTAGTTATTCTATATGTTATAAGACTATTTTTCTTTAGTTTTCAGTTATTTTGTACTATAAGTTTAGTTATTTTTATGTTATAGATTAATTGTTCTTATATTAAGTTTAATTATTCTTTATTATAAGATTAATTATTTTCTTTAAGTAGCCTATATATGTTAAGAAAGGATAGATGAATAAAAAAGATGATAAAAGCTTGTAAGAATTGTTATTTTTATCATTATGATTTTTCTAAAGAACCTTGCTGTTATTGTGATATTAATAATAATTGTTGGAAACCAATAAAAAAAGAAATAGTATTAACAAAAGTAAAAGATTAAATAAAGATATTCTTAATAGAAATGAAAGGTTGATTGAAATTAAATCATGAAAATAAAAATTGATGGATTATGTATGGATTACAATAAGAATTATGGAACATATCATATTTATGCTTATAGTTCTATTATAGATAAATTTAAACAAGTTGTTTGTTTAAAAGATAAAGAGATAGCAGATAAATTATTTTATAGATATTCAGGTATTTTATTTAAAAGAAAAAATTAAGTGAGTATACTTTAAAAGAAAAAAAGACAAAAGGAATAGGCGCCATAATTTAAAAAGTTAAGGTGATTATTATGAACGAGGATATTTATACGATAGAAAAAGAAATGAAATGATACAAAAGCTATTAAATCATATAAATTTAATGAATTAGATTTAAAATAAATGATTTGGTTTGCTATTGAAAATCAAGATAATTACATATTTAGTATTTATAAACAAGATAATAAATTATTACTTTTAATGGCTGAACCAGAAGACTTTTATATCATTTAGATGATGCTGTTATAGATAATATTAATATAGGATGGATTGTACAAGATATAGATTTAAAATATTTTTAGATTTTATGTCTGAAGATTCGTATGCACAAAAACGATTAAGACATAATATATGGTATGCTTTAAAGATGAATGGAAGTCTAGGCGATGCTATTTATCAATTAAGTTATTTATTAAAAGAAAAGAATGCTATTATAAATCTAGCTATTTTCTTTGATATTCTATTTAAGAACAAAGGCTTTAACTATATTAAAATAGAAGAGCTTTTTGCATTAAAAAATATAATAACATTTTTAAAAGGAATGGCGGGGTATTAAAATATGAAAGATATTTATTCAAAAGAAGAAAGAAATAAGATTTTAAATATGACCATGAAACAATATGAATGTTGTGGAGTAAGTTTAGAATTAGGAGACTATTTTGTTGTTGAAGAGTATCCAACAATGATATTTAAAATAGATAATGAATGGGATAAAAAGTTAAGATTGTTTTATACTATTATAACTGAAAAATCTTTTCATGATGATTATTGCCATGAACTTAACTGGTCTACAATACCAGATGAATGTATTAAAGATATTGTAAATAAAATGACATATAAATCATATAATAGTATTAAAACAAGATGCAAATATTATACTTCTATACAAAAATATATTAATAATAACAATAAACAAGAAGATATAGTTTATAATGTAACAAAAGATATGCAGAAAATTTTATCTTCAAATAACTGTTACACTAAAGAGTATAGAATAAAAGAATTGATTTTATATTGGAATCTATTATGTAAAATTATTTATAAACAAGATAATAAAGAGATTATAAAAGATATTAAAGATTTAGGATATGTTTGTGCAATTATTTCTAAATAAGAGGACTAAATGATTTTATGCGTAAAAAATTTTATATACTTAAAAAAATCATAATAATAT
>ENA-OPZD01000238-OPZD01000238.1-human-gut-metagenome-genome-assembly--contig:-NODE-238-length-16941-cov-2.922743_pt1 | contig 16941 bp, 27 predicted proteins | sample MGYA00242479_ERZ504495 | MGnify/ENA primary metagenome ERZ504495 (study PRJEB26092, sample SAMD00036286) | human gut metagenome | host: Homo sapiens | study: EMG produced TPA metagenomics assembly of... | reverse complement strand
CTTAAAGATTTCCTTTTTGAACAATTTGCCTGTTCTTTTTTATTTTTTATGAGATGTTTTTTCCTGCTTTTTGTAAAAATGGGAAGATACTTCCGGTTCTGTCAAAAAAACTTCCGTATATAATTGCCCTTTTTTCCCAGCTTGTTATCATTTTTCAGCAGTTCTATTTCTACCATGTAATGGGTATCTGGATGAAATCTCTTCTCACACAAAATGCTGTCCCCTTTTATATAATCAGATTTAGCCGATTCTCTTGCTGCCGCCAAGAGTTCATAAATACTTACTTCCACCTCTTATCACCTCCCAAAAGACCAGAAAAAAGCAGACCTCTTAATCGAAGTCTGCTCCTGTCGGATATGGTAATCCTCTTTCTTCATATTTTTTATCGATATAATTTCGAATCCATTCCCTGTATTCTTCCGTTAATGCCAGTTCCTGAAATTCTAACAACCACTTTTCCCCTTTTGCTTCGTCATCAAGCCATCGATCTTCTATGCACTCCGGCTCATCTAACATTTTCATCATCGCTTCAAATGGCTCTTTTACATCATCACCAAATTCTTTCCATAAGGCGATTCCATAGTTCTCCAGTTCAAAAAATTCTGTCAGATATGTCAATCGTTCCATATCCCCCAATGTCATTCTTTTTTCACCTGACAATAATGCTCGATCTCTTTTGCCACATAGATTTAAAAATTTTCTCTTTTCCATCTCCACATCCATTATACTTTTACCTCTTCCTGTTAAAAATAATTCCTTATTACGAAACATTATAAAATTTAAATTCTTTAGAATCAATATATATATTTCTGTATTACGAATCTTTTTATTTTATAAGGGGAGTTCATCATTATGCAAAAGATTAGACCAGATATGGATATTGGTAAAAATATCCAAGCAATTCGATATAAAAACAATATGACTCAAGACCAAGTAGTTGCAAAATTAAATCTTATGGGTATCTCCATCACCAAAAGTACCTATGCCAAACTGGAAACAAATCGCATGAACATTAAGGCATCTGAATTAGTTGCACTTGCAAAACTCTTTCATACCGATATCAATGCTTTCTTTTCCGGCTTGCTATAGTTCGACATTCCCCGACTCCCTGTGTATATAATAGCATATTAAAAATAAGAACCAGTCTATATTCTTATCGGATATAAACCAGTTCTTTTTTCTTATCAAATAATATAAAAGTGACAGGGAATTCAGATTCTTATCTTCTGTCACTCATGTAATTATTATTCTATTTTAAATTTAATGAATTTACCCATTCTTGAATTTCTTTTTCAATGTTATTTTCTATATAAAACGTCATACACATTTTTCCACATTATCTGTGTATACTGTTATTTTCAACCCCATAATTATAACTTGGTACACGCTATACACTACTATAAACTGTACTCCATTTTAGGGAATCCCAAAAGGATCTCGTCATAAGAACTCATATCCGTCTCTTTTTTTCATAATCGCCGGTCTATATTTTTTATCACTCATTTCCACACTGCTTCTGGATTTTTTTATTCATCCAGTCAAGATCAAGCTTTGTATATGGAACTTTCGGCTCAATCTCAAACAAATCCGCTTTTACTTCCTCTGCGATCATCTCTGCTACTTTTTTTGTTGTTCCGCTTGCACTGAAAAATGCCACTAATTTTTTACTCATAATAAAAAGCCCCTTTCTTTGCGTATTTTTCACAAAAAAATAGATGTATAAGATTTACATTCATCTTACACATCTATTTTAAGCTCTATCACTTCATTATGTCTAATGCTTATATTGAATTTTGTTTTATGCCTGGAAAGCATTAATCTCCTCGATCATTTTACGGACTGCCAAAGAATATGGGATGTTACGTCTCCAGGCAATCACCGTACTGGTCGTGATTTCAGGAGAAATTCTTCGCTGTACAAGAATATCCTCTCGCCAATACTTTGCAGCACCCTCAATTGAAATTGGATACCCCAGTCCATTTGCCGCCATAACTCCGGCATTCGTTCCAAGATTACTCGTAAAAGCAATCTGAAGTTTTGAAAAGTCTTTCCCAAACCAGTTGGCAAGTTCACTTTGAACACTCACTCTTTCGGGCAGTATCAATGGTTTTCCTATGAGATCTTCTTTTTTATAAACTCTTTTTCTGCCAGTGGATCATCCGGCCGCATTCCGACACACCAGTGATCACAATCTGTGATTCTGATATAATCCAGCCCTTCGGTGTCCATCGGCTCCATGAATAATGCAATATCTACAAGTCCTTTGTTCATCATCTCATACACTGCATCTGCTGTTGCAGTATGCAATACAATCTGAACCAGCGGATATTTTTCTTTATACGTTTTACATATCTTCGCCAAATGTCTCCACTGCTGCAAATTCACCGCATCCAATGGTTATCGTGCCCTCTACAACCTCTTCTTTTCCTTTCAGTTCCTCAATCGTCCTTTCCTCAAGATTAAGGATCTCCAGGGCACGCCTTTTTAATAAAATTCCCTCATCAGTAAGCGAAATTTTCTTCCCGCTTCGAATAAATAATGTTATTCCCAGGTCCTCTTCAAATGCCGCCATCTGTCTGGATAGCGTTGGCTGGGTAATATGCAATTGTTCTGCTGCTTTTGTAAAGCTCTGTTCTTTTGCTACGGTCAGAAAATAGCGTAATAGTCTTAATTCCATATCTTTAATATTCCTACAAATTTTTTATTGTATCCATTCTTGCTGCGAGCACTTCTGTCTTGCTGATCCCACCAAGGAAAAATGCTTCATTAATGGATACACCCCTTTTCTTTTTTGAAGGTTCTCATTCTCATGTGCTACCTGATAAGCTTCATATGCTTCAACACCTTGTTCTTCGAATATTTTATTCTCCTGTTCAAGATTAACACTGATACGATCTGCAAGATATCCTGCTGATGCAATCAGCTCGTCCGAAGCAACAATAACGTCTCGTACATCTTCTCAATCGTATAAGTCGGATTCTTTAAGATTCCGGAACTCAAAAACAGACCCTCGATATAATTACACTTATAAAACTCTACTGTTAAGTCACAGATTTCTTCCGGAGTAAAAGCAGCCCGCTTGATGTACATGCCACATCATATTTTGCTGCGTCAGCAAGAATCTGCAGCGTTTGTATATGATCATTCGAAAAAATATCGTAATAGTCTTATTTCCATGTTTTCTATTTCTGCATATTATTTTTCTACCAATATATATTCCATTTGTCTTTCTTTCGTTCGCATTCCCATTTTTTCATAAAATTTCTCTGCTGAAGTATTTCCCGCCCATACATTCAATGTCACTTCATAGCACCCTATCTGTTTCGCTTCATTTTTTACAATATTCAAACAGACTTTCGCCAACATGCTGACCTCGAACCTCTTGACTGACACAAAGATCATCAATAAAAACGTCTTAAACGGAACCATGTTGTTTGAAAAAGGCTGCTCTTGTAATTGACAAAATGCATACCCTACACAAACATCATCCTCATCCACCGCAACATATATTGGCTTTTCTTTATGTTTCAAAAGCTCTCTCAATTCGTCTATCGTATATTTGGTCGTGCCCGGAATAAAAATATCAGGCCTTATATCTGCATGAATTTGTAACACTTGCTCTAATAACTCTAAAATTCTCGGAATATCTTTTTCTTTCGCTTTTCTGATAATCATTTTTACCTCCATCCATTCTCATTCTTCTGCAAAATAATAATTCTCAAATTAATTCTATATTTCCCTTGATATACATCACATTTTCCTTGTTGAATCCACATCATTAGAAACCATTAATTCAAAATGCTTTCGATTTGTTTTTATAAAACCTTCTTTTTGTAACTTTGATATCTCCGTAGACATTGCCGCACGGTCAATACAAAGATAATCTGCTAACTGCTGCCGGTCAAAAGGAATATCAAAGGATAAAGATGAATGTCTGATTGATTCGGCTGACAGATATGACAATAGTTTCTCTCTTGTCGTTCGCTTGCCAACATGTGTGATCTTATCGTTCAAGATCAGTATCTTATTTGCCAGGACACTGACCAGGTTACGAATCAACTTCTGATGATGCTCGCATGCAGTTGGACAAGTAACCAGAAGCTTCTGGACATTTAGGAAAATAATTTCACAGTCCTCATCTGCTACCACACTGATATTCAAAACAGCACCCGGACTTGCCGCATATGGTTCTCCGAAAAAATCACCGGCATGACATTTTGATAAAATATTTCGATGCCCCCAAAGGTCTTCCTGGATAACAAGAACACAGCCTGACACCACAAGTCCCATTACTTCTGTAGAATCTGCTGCTCTGAAAATATAAGAATCTCTCTCTTTTGAAACTGTTGTTGCCTCTACACAGTGCAATATGGATAATATCTCGTCATCAGTAAGACCTTTAAAGAAAGGACTGTTCCTTAAAATGGGTAAAAATTTTTTCAAAATTGTTCCTCCTGTTGGAAATCAAACATACAAGTTGCATTTATTATACTATGATTCTAACAGAAATAAAAATTTTATGCTATAGACGGAGGGTAAAAATGATAAGAAAGATTATTCGAATTGATAAAGAAAAATGTAATGGATGCGGTGCCTGTGCAGATGCCTGTCATGAAGGTGCCATTGACATCATTAACGGAAAAGCAGAATTGGTAAGAGAACATTTCTGTGACGGGCTTGGCGATTGTCTCCCGGAATGTCCTACAGGTGCCATTTCTTTTGAAGAAAGAGAGGCTCCTGCATATGATGAAGAAGCCGTAAAAGAAGCGCAGAAAAAAGTATTTGCCAAAAATCAGGCAATGTCTACACACACCGGCTGTCCTGGTTCTAGAAGTATGCAGATTCAGCGATCCGAAACACCTGAAACCATAAAATCAACTCCAAGCGTAGAGCAGCTATCAAAACTTCAGAACTGGCCAGTACAGATTAAACTGGCACCTGTAAGTGCACCATATTTTAACGGCGCAAAACTATTAATCGCAGCCGATTGTACTGCTTATGCATATGCAAGCTTTCATCAGGATTTTATTCGGAATAAGGTAACATTAATCGGCTGTCCTAAATTAGATCAGGTAGATTATAGTGAGAAATTGACTGCAATTATTCAAAATAACAACATTCAAAGTGTAACAATTGTAAGAATGGAAGTTCCTTGCTGTGGTGGTCTGGAAATGGCAGCAAAAAAGGCGCTTCAGGATAGTGAAAAATTCTTACCATGGCAGGTTATAACGATAAGTATTGATGGAAAAATTATAGAATAAAAAAGGAGAATATAATAATGGATAAGAAAATGTTTTGCTTTCAGTGTGAGCAGACCGTCGGATGCGCCGGATGTACAGGAAATGCCGGTGTCTGTGGAAAAAGGCAGATACAGCCAGATTACAGGATGAACTGACAGGTGCCTTGATTGGTCTTGCAAGAGCTGTCGATAGTACAACAGCTATTTCCAAAAGAACCGGACAGGTCATAATTGAAGGACTGTTTACCACAGTTACAAATGTAAATTTTGACGATGCCTCAATTGAAAACATGATACAAAAAGTCCGAGCTGAAAAGAAAGACTGGTTCCTGACTGCAGCAAAGGTCAGTCACCTTGCGGTAAACAGGCGAATACGATATGCAACAGCTGTGGAATGCCAATGAAGATATACGCTCTTTGAAATCTCTTATTCTTTTCGGAATTCGTGGAATGGCTGCCTATGCCTATCATGCAAATGTTCTGAATTATGAAGATACTGAAGTGAATCGCTTCTTCTGTGAAGCATTATTTAAGATTGGTTATGAAGAAAGTGCAGATGCACTGCTTCCTACAGTACTAAAAGTAGGAGAAATCAACCTGAAGTGTATGGCACTTCTTGATAAGGCAAATACAGAAACCTATGGGACACCAGAACCAACCAATGTTACACTTACAATAGAAAAGGGACCATTTATTGTTGTAACCGGACATGATTTGAAAGACCTGCAGATTTTACTTGAACAAACAGAGGGCAAGGGAATCAACATCTATACTCATGGTGAAATGCTCCCTGCCCATGCTATCCACTCTTAAAAAATTCTCACACTTAAAAGGGAATTTTGGAACCGCATGGCAGAATCAGCAAAAAAGAGTTTGATCATCTTCCAGCTCCGATTCTCTACACCACCAACTGTCTGATGCCGCCAAAAAAGCAGTTATGCTGACAGAGTATTTACAACAGAAATGGTTGCTTCCCCGGTGCTGTTCATATTGATGAGAAGAAAAATTTTACGCCGGTTATTGAAAAAGCGCTGGAACTTGGTGGTTACAAGGAAGATCAGGTACTCACCGGCATCAATGGCGGTACAAAAGTGACAACCGGTTTTGGTCATGCAGCCATCCTGTCCCATGCAAACACTGTAATTGAAGCAGTAAAATCAGGTGCAATCCGTCATTTCTTTCTGGTTGCCGGCTGTGATGGTGCTAAACCTGGACGAAACTATTACACAGAATTTGTAAAACAGACACCTTCTGACAGTATTGTCCTTACTCTGGCATGCGGAAAATTCCGTTTCAACGATCTCGATCTTGGAGAAATCGGTGGTCTGCCACGACTAATGGATATGGGGCAGTGTAATGATGCTTATGGTGCGATTCAGGTTGCTGTAGCACTTGCAGATGCATTTGGATGCTCCGTAAATGAACTTCCTCTTTCCTTCGTTCTCTCCTGGTACGAACAGAAGGCCGTCTGCATCCTGTTAACACTTTTACACCTGGGTATCAAGAACATTCGTCTTGGTCCTTCTCTTCCGGCATTTTTGTCTCCTAATATTTTGAATTTTCTGGTAGAAAATTACGGTATAGCACCTATCACCACGCCGGAAGAAGACATCAAAACGCTGATGAATTATAACAAATAAATTTCTTTAAATCTCTATGGAATCTCCGAAGCCGATACAGGATTCAAAAATCCTGCATCGGCTTTATGATCAGATTCTTCTCTGCAAAACCTATGTTCCTTTCTTATAACAACTCTCACCGATTATCAACCCTCTCCGGAAACATATCATGATTACTCATACGATTCCAGGCAACCTGCTCCCAATCTGTACCCGGCTTTCCGTAATTACAATACGGATCAATGGACAATCCTCCTCTCGGAAGGAATTTTCCCCAGACTTCTATATATTTCGGTTCAAGAAGCTTGACCAGATCTTTCATAATTATATTAATCACATCTTCGTGAAAATCTCCATGATTTCTAAATGAGAACAAATATAATTTTAAGGATTTGCTCTCCACAAGCCGTTCATCCGGAACATACGAAATCGTGATCGTTGCAAAGTCCGGCTGTCCGGTAATCGGACACAGGCTTGTAAATTCAGGGCAGTTAAACTTGACAAAATAATCATTTTCAGGATGTTTATTTTGAAATGCCTCTAATACGGATGGATTATAATCCATACTGTACTCTGTTTGCTGATTTCCCAATAGTGTTAAATTTTCTTTTTCTCTCATCTCTTCCTCCTCTATCTCAACGCCGGATCTTCCATTTGATTTGCCTGAAATGCCGCTGCACGATCAATGCATGTTCCACATTTTCCGCAAGGCTTCTCTCCACCTTCGTAACAGGACCAGGTCAACTCGTAAGGAACTCCCAGTCTAATCCAATCCTTACCACTTCGGCTTTGGATACATTAACAAAAGGTGCTTCTATTTTAAGTTGATGTCCGGAACCTTCCCATATTGCTTCATTCATAGCCTGATTGAATACCGGTGAGCAATCCGGATATGCAAAACCTGCAGAATCATCTGCATGAGCTCCATAATAAATTACTTCGCAGTCTTTGCTCAGTGCAATACTTGCCGCCGAAGAAAGAAATAATCCGTTTCGGAACGTACATATGTGCTTACTGGTTTATCGCCATTTGTTTTTGAAATCTGTTCTGCGTAACTCTCCTCCGGAATGTCTTCTGTAGACTGTTGAAGCAGTGAACAGTTACTATATTGAAATATCTTACTTAAATCCAGGAACAAATGCTCCACGCCATAATATTGGGCAACTGCTATTGCAGCTTTAATTTCTTTATCATGCTTTTGTCCATAGGAAACCGAAAGAGCAATGACCTGGTCTTTCCCATACTTTTTGATTGCCAGTCCCAATGCCGTTGTTGAATCAATTCCTCCACTAAAAAGAACTAATGCTTTCATCTCTATCACCTCTCACTATTTATACTCCCCGTTCATCGATCCCAGATTACTTTATGCATCTGTATCTGCAACCGTACACCATTCAACCGATGTTTCAACATAAATTCTACTATTTGCATCGGTTCTATTGCTCCAAAAACAGGGCTAAGATAAACATGACATCTATTTGTCAGATCGTAAGTCCGAATCAATTCCAATGCTTTCAATAAATCTTCCTGACTGCCAGATACAAATTTTACAGTATCATTCTTTTCAAGCAGTTTCATGTTCTCTGTTATCATATGTTCTTCGCACCCGCTTGATGGTAACTTATAGTCCATTGTAAATACCGGACGTTCTTCACAAAATGCTGCCAAAGCGACTGCTCCATTCGTCTCAACTTCAACTTGCAGCCCCGCTTGTAAAAGAAGATGGATTAAATTCCTGATATCCTTTTGCAGCAGCGGTTCTCCTCCTGTCAGTGTCACATTATGAATTCCAGTTCCAAGAACATAATTTAATATTTCTTCTGGGGTTTCCTCGTTATATGGGCACTCAGGTTCATTAGCCCACAGAGTATCACAATAACTGCATCGCAGGTTACACCCTTTAAAACGAACAAATACTGCAAGTTCCCCTGCGCGCGTGCCTTCCCCATTAATACTGGTAAATTTCTCTGCTACCTTCATCTACTCTTCCTCATAAACTGCACAATTATTAGGCGTCTCATATACTTCCACACAATGAACTCCATACCCTGAATCCGTCAATTTTTTGTAGAAATAATATGCGAAATTTTCTGCTGTCGGACGAAAAGAGACTTCTTCCAAATGAAACTCTTCCTTCTGAAGTGCAGCTACCGTTTCTGCTTTCAGAGATCCTGTCTCGTAAATCAGACTATGGTCAAAGTAATCACAAAATACTTTCAGGTCGTTTTTCAGATTACCAAAATCCACTACCATTCCTCGTGTCTGTCCTTCTCGTTCCAACTCCTGACTCTTGATTTTTGCAACAACATTCCAACGATGTCCGTGGATGTTTCTACATTTTCCTTCGTATTTCCATAGAAAATGTGCTGCATCAAAACTGGCTTTTGTTTGTAAATAATACATATTTCAACTCTCCTATATGTGAAATGTATGTACCTGTTAAGAGCTATGCATCCTAAATGGAGCAGTTTTTATATATCAGAAAATCCATATCTAATATACAAAAAGCTCTGCGTGTATCTTCGCACGCAGAGCCTGAAATCCTCATGATTAGCCCTGGTTTTATTTTTCGACAGGAAGGTACAAATGAACTGTCGGCTGTTTTCACAGCATGAAAATTATACCACAAAACATCATATTGTCAAATTGATTTATGATGTTAATATATTGCTCTTCCCTTCATTCTTGAATCCACATTCTTAGAAACAGTCAATTCAAAATGATTTCGATTTGTTTTTATAAAGCCTTCTTTTTGTAACTTTGATATTTCTGTAGACATTGCTGCTCGATCAATACAAAGATAATCTGCCAGCTGCTGTCGGTCAAAAGGAATGTCAAAGGACAAAGATGAATGTCTGATGGATTCGGCTGACAGATATGACAATAGTTTCTCTCTTGTCGTTCGCTTGCCAACATGTGTGATCTTATCGTTCAAGATCAGTATCTTATTTGCCAGAACACTGACCAGATTGCGGATCAGCTTCTGATGATGCTCGCATGCAGTTGGACAAGTGACCAACAGCCTCTGGATATTCAGTAAGAGAATCTCACAGTCCTCATCTGCTACCACACTGATATTCAGAACAGCCCCCGGGCTTGCTGCATACGGTTCTCCAAAGAAATCGCCGGCATGGCATTTTGATAAAATATTTCGATGTCCCCACAGGTCTTCCTGAATAACAAGAACACAACCTGACACCACAAGCCCCATTACTTCTGTAGAATCTGCAGCTCTGAAAATATAGGAATCCCTCTCTTTTGAAACTGCTGTTGCCTCTACACAATGCAAGATAGATAATATCTCTTCATCCGTAAGACCTTTAAAAAATGAACTGTTTCTTAGAACCGGTAAATATTTTTTCAAAATCTTCCCTCCTGTTGGAAATCAAACATACAAGTTGTATTTATCATACTATAATTCTGGCAGAAACAAAAGTTAAATACTATTGACGGAGGATAAAAATGATAAGAAAAATTATTCGAATTGATAAAGAAAAGTGTAATGGATGCGGTGCCTGTGCAACTGCCTGTCACGAAGGAGCCATTGACATCATTAACGGAAAAGCAGAATTAGTAAGAGAACATTTCTGTGACGGACTTGGTGATTGTCTCCCGGAATGTCCTACCGGTGCCATTTCATTTGAGGAAAGAGAAGCACCTGCATATGATGAAGAAGCCGTGAAAGAAGCACAGAAAAAAACGCCATTCAAAAACAGGCAATGCCTCCTCACACCGGTTGTCCGGGATCTAGAATCATGCAGATCCAACGAACAGAAACACCAAAGTCTGAAGGACCATCTTCAGCTACAGATTCAGTATCAAAACTTCAGAACTGGCCGGTACAGATTAAACTGGCTCCAGTCAGTGCACCATATTTTAACGAATTGCAAAGCTTTTAATCGCAGCCGATTGTACTGCTTATGCTTACGCAAGCTTTCATTCAGGATTTTATCCAAAATAAAGTAACATTAATCGGCTGTCCAAAATTAGATCAGGTAGATTACAGTGAAAAACTGACTGCGATAATCCAAAATAACAATATTCAAAGTGTGACAATTGTAAGAATGGAAGTTCCATGCTGCGGCGGTCTTGAGATGGCAGCAAAAAAAGCACTTCAGAATAGCGGAAAATTCATTCCATGGCAGGTTGTAACGATAAGTATCGACGGGAAAATTATCGAGTAAAAGCAAGCCCCACAAAAATACGGGGCTTGCTTTTATTCTGGTTATATAAATCAATCCTTATATACTTTATTTCGCAGGTAAGAATCCCTTACTTGTCTTCACGATCACCTTATCAAATACCATGAACATCGACGGTAATACAAAGATGACTACGATCATACTGATGATTGCACCTCTCGCCATCAATATACACAACGAGCTGATCATATCAATATTTGAATACAATCCGACACCGATTGTTGCTGCAAAGAAACTCAGCGCACTTACCATGATCGACTGTGCTGATGCACGGTGTGCGGTAGTGATCGAATCGTATTTCTCCGCTCCGTGATTGCGTTCTCTCTTATATCTCGTTGTCATGAGGATCGCATAATCCACCGTTGATCCAAGCTGGATCGTGCCGATGACAATCGATGCGACGAATGGCAGTTTCGTTCCTGTATAATACGGGATTCCCATATTTACAAAGATAGCAAATTCAATAACACCAACCAGAATAACCGGAAGCGAAATGGATTTAAATAATATCAATATGATCACGAAAATGATACCGATCGATACCATACTGACTGTCTTGAAATCCGTATCTGTAATATCGATCAGATCTGCTGTCAACGGGCCCTCACCGATCAACATACCACCTTTGTCATATTTATGTAATATTTTATTCAGATCTTTGATCTGGGCATTCAGTTCATCCGATGCAACCTTATACTCAGAATTGACCAATAGCAGTTGATACTTATCATTCTTCAACATATCTGTTACAGAATTCGGGATCATATCCTGCGGAATTGCCGGTCCGATCAGTGCATCCAGTCCAAGTGCCCATTTAACACCATCGACATCATCCATCTTATCAATCATTTTTGCAACATCTGCCGATTCTACGGAACTGTCTACAAGAATCATATGCGTCGTATTCATGTCATAATCTTTTTTAGCTTCTCATTTGCAATAATACTTGGAAGGTCTTTTGGCAGTGTCTCATCCAGATTGTAATATACGGCTGTATGGTTATTTCCATAGATTGCAGGGAACAAAAGTACAAGGAAAAGGATTACATAGATCATATACCGCTTCGTAACTTTATCTGATATCTTTCCAATATCCGGAAGGAAAGGCTTATGCATCGTCTTCATGATCCATTTGTCACAGCACAGGATCATAGATGGCAGGATTGTCACACAGGCAATCACTCCGAGGATGACACCTTTTACCATAACTACACCGATATCCATACCCAGTGTAAATGTCATAAAACACAGGGCAATAAATCCTGCCACTGTCGTAACCGAGCTCCCGATTACAGATGAGAATGTCTGCGATATCGCATGTGCCATTGCCCGTTCTTTATCACCGTTGTAACGGACCTGCTGTTCTTCATAGCTGTGCATCAGAAAGATCGAATAATCCAGTGTCACTCCGAGCTGAAGTACTGCTGCCAATGCCTTCGTAATATACGAGATCTCTCCAAAGAAGTAGTTGCTTCCCAAATTATACACGATTGCCATTCCGATACTCAGCATAAAAAGTAAAGGAATAAAATAGGAATCCATCGTAAGACCTAATACGATCACTGCCAATACGACTGCGATCAGTACATATAACGGTGTCTCCTTCTCAGCCAGATTCTTCGTATCCGTAACAATTGCTGACATACCACTTAAAAAGCACTGTTTTCCTGCCAGTTTACGGATCTCCCCAATGGCTTCCATCGTTCCGTCAGATGAAGTACCCTCGTCAAAAAAATCGCCATCATCGTTCCTGTATCGGAATTGAACACCTCATAGACATCCTTTGGGATCATGCTCTTTGGCATACTGATATCTGCCAGCGAATCATACCATAAAACTTTCTGAACATGTTCCACGTTCTCAATCTTTGCTTTCAGGGCCGATACCTCTTTATCTTCCATTCCATCCACAATGAACATGGAAAATGCACCGGTTCCGAAGTCTTTTACCAGAATATCCTGCCCTTGCATCGTCTCTATATCTTCCGGCAAATACGTCAGCACATCATAATTGACTCTGGTATTCACATATCCAAGCCCTGCCGGAATCAGGAGTAAGATACTGATGATCAGTATCGGAATTCTGAACTTTACTACCTTTTGCCAAATGCGACCATATTCATAACCACCCCTCATTTATGACTATTGGTCATTTTTTGTACCTAATTGCAATATACATCAAAAAGACCAACAGTCAATACAGTTTTGACTATTGGTCATTTTTATTCTTATACAATTTTCTCAGATTGTATCGCTGCATTTTTGGACTGACATTTTCCTATATTTCCAGCATTCCAAGTCTTGCCAGAACCTTCAGATCCATGTTCTTTACATTGTCTCCAAACTGTATCCGGATGTGATCACCCTCCATGTCTACCACGACACCCTCACCGAATTTCTTATGCTTTACAATCATGCCTTCTCCAAGTGCATCTGCGAGTTCCTGATAGCTTTTTCCCGGTTGCTTCTGAGAGCCATGATACATTCCATTTTCCTTTACGCCATATGTTTCCGCCGGACTATAATCTCCCCATTTCTTTATTCCTGCATATTCTTTTTGCCGATTCTCTCTCAGATTCCTCTTTCCCAGCAGCTCACTACAGAATTTAGACGGCTTATTCGTCGTAAATACATTCAGCTGATTCTTTGCCCTGGTCACACCTACATAGAAAAGTCTTCTTTCTTCCTCGTAAGTTTCAAGTTCTTCTTTCGATGCCGTCCGCGGATTTACCAGAACTTTTTCCGGCAGTATCCCATCCATAACATCCAGAAGATAGACGGTATCATATTCCAGTCCTTTACTCGCATGCATGGTAGACAGAATAAATGGACAGTCGCTTTCCGTCTTCTTTTCCCGGATGATCTTTCTAAGCTCTTCCAGACGTTCCAGTAATTTTTCCGGAGAGTCTACCCTGCTTCCAATCATCTTGACAATCTCTAATTTATTTGCATTCATGCCCATTTTCTTCAGATAATCCTGATACCCCATATATGTCAGTATCTGATCAACCGCCTCATCCCCTGTCATCTTTAAGATGCGTTCCATCTGCCGTCTCAGATTACGGATATTATCCTCCTGATACTTTTCCAGATTATCATACTTAAGTACCGCATCCAGAACCGCCATATCTTTCTCCTTGCTCAAGTTTAACATATCTTAAAGCATCTTCCTTACGGAAGAACAATTTCAATCTATAATATATCTGCATGAATCTGTCAGTATCTTTCGGATTCATTGCAAACCGTATGATATTCTCTACATCCAGAACCGTACGGTGTGTGAAAAAAGACAGCTCTGCATTCCGCATCCTGTACGGAATATTCTTCCTCTCCAAAAGATCTATCAACGGAATAGCACACTCGTTATCCCGGTATAGAACCGCCGTCTCCGCTTTCCGTGCATCCATACCGTTCTTTTGCAGGCTGTTTTCCCGGGTCATACATTCCTGTGCTACCCTCATCAGATATACATACTCTGCCTTTCTGGATTTTAAAGAAATTTCTCTGATATCCGTCCCTGCCTCTCTTGCAGGCTTCATATGTTTTTCATGACGAAGCGTATTTTTCTGGATGAATTTATCCGCTGCCTCCACAATCTTCGCATTCGATCGGAAATTTTCTTCCATCAGAAGTACCTTTGCACCTTTATGATTCTTTTCGAACGACAACAACGCTTCCGGATAAGCCGCCCGGAATCCATAGATGCTCTGATCCTCATCTCCGACCATAAACAGATTTCCCGATTCTGTCGCCAGCAAAGCAATGATCGCATGCTGGATTTTGATGTATCCTGTGCTTCATCTACACAGATATACGGATACAATTTCTGAAAATACGCCAGAAGTCCAGGATCCATTCTCAGCATCTTATATGCATACAACATCTGATCATCATAATCCATCAGATTCTGCGCACGCATCTGACTACAGTATTCACGGTAGATTCCTGCAATCCGGATATCCGACTCTTCTTCTAACTTCTGAAGTTCTTCTTCGGTCAGCATCATATTTTTTATATATGTGATCAACGTTCTTACATTCTTAAGATCACTCTCCGTCGGATATCCCATGCCATGATCCTGACAGATTCTGATCAGCATCCCTGTCGTTGTCTTTCATCCTTCACCAGTTCGAATGGTGTCTTTCCAATCCGTCTTCCGTAATACTGGATAATCCTCGCACAGATTCCGTTGATCGTCCTAATTCCAGTCTCTTTGCCATATCCTCGCCAAAACGGACTGCAAATCTTTCGGACATATCTTTTGTCGCTGCCACCGTATATGTAACCGTAAGTATGCTCTCCGGAGGAATATTCCTACAGTAGATCATATAACCAAGACGTGTCACCAGTACCGTGGTCTTTCCTGATCCGGGTACGGCAAGAAGCAGTACCGGCCCTTTTGTGCTCTGTACTGCTTCTTTTTGCTGTTGATTTAATTTTACCGAAAATGTTGTTTCAAATTCTTTCCATTCCATACTTCTTTTTATGTTAATTTGTGAATCCACTTATAGCTCCTAAATCGTAAAATACCGGAATTCCTTTGAACAACTGATCCGACTGCACTGCAATCACGACCAGTTCCACCGGGAGTTCCACACGAATGCCGCCAAAATGACAACGGCATCACGATTCCCAATAGAGATCAGATTCATATACATGGAGAACTTTGTATCTCCCCCACCTTGAATGACACCTACCGATACCGGCATCTGATATGACATTCCTACCATAACTATGCTCATGATTATAATGAAATGATCTGCCAGGACTGCTGCCCTATCTGTCAGTTTATACATGGATAACAGCGGTCCTCTCAATACAAATAGCAGAGAAGCAAGCACTACACCGATCAGAAGATCAATCACAGAAAGCGTTCTTCCATCAGATTTTACTCTTTCAATATCTCCCTCTCCGATATCTTTCCCGATCACAACTGCAGATGCAGATGATATGGCGATTACGATCACCTTCAGATACTGGAAGAATGTGCTGGATACAGAATTTGCAGCAATTGCATCTGCGGACAAATGTCCGAGAATTGCCGTCTGCATCGGTACTGAGATTGCCCAGATCATCCCTGAGCACATGATTGGAAATGCAACTTTTAAGAATGCCATCCATATCTTTCTATTCACCGGCGCAAATATGATTCTGATCAAATTGACGTCAAATAACCGGACTTTCGTATCTATCTTCCACACATACACCACAATGATCAATAGTTCCAGCATTCTTGCAGTTAACGTTCCCACTGCTGCTCCCTTGATCCCCATCTCCGGAAATCCAAAATGTCCAAAAATCAATGTGTAATTGATACAACCGTTTGTGATCAATGACACTACTGATATGACAAATGAAATCTTCACTACCTCTACACTTCTAAGCATAGCAATCAGCAGATTACTTATCATGAAAAGTAAAAATGTCCACTTCAGTAGTCCCAGATATGCCTTTCCTTCCGCAATAATCTCAGGTGACGTCGTAAATATTCCCAGGAGCCGCTCCGGCATGCACGTACAGGCTGTCACGACCACTGCTGCGATCAGAATACTGAGTGCCAGTGCTGCTCCTGTCAGCTTCCGGATTTTCTCAGTCTCCTGCTTTCCCCAGTACTGAGAACAGATTGCTACCAGTGCATTTCCAACAGACAATGCCAACTGGTTCACAATAAAGAATATCTGGTTCACCGTTGCCGCACCGGACAATGCATTCTGGCTGTAACTTCCAAGCATGATATTATCAAGCATATTCACACTGTAAGCCACCAGATTCTGAAGTGCCACAACCAGCATCAACCGGAAAAATGTCTTATAAAATTTTTATCTTCTTGTAAAAAATGTTTGTTTCTTGACATGTTTTCATTTATTCTCAACATTGATTTCA
>ENA-OPZD01000237-OPZD01000237.1-human-gut-metagenome-genome-assembly--contig:-NODE-237-length-17131-cov-8.268819_pt1 | contig 17131 bp, 15 predicted proteins | sample MGYA00242479_ERZ504495 | MGnify/ENA primary metagenome ERZ504495 (study PRJEB26092, sample SAMD00036286) | human gut metagenome | host: Homo sapiens | study: EMG produced TPA metagenomics assembly of... | reverse complement strand
GGTCAAGGTGGAGCCGTGGCGCGAATTCAAGCGCCGTATCTCTCCAATGGCGATTTGGTGGATGTGGTGCAGGCCGTCGACCCACACCTGCTGGAGTATTACGGCAAATAGCCTTTCCCGGAAGAGAGACTTCACAAAATCTTCGTGAGCTAGAATGGTGCGTGGTGCGGCTGGTTGTGAATGCCGTGCCCCAAGCGAGAGCGAGGAGAGTAGTAATGTCCAATATCTTCCAATGGCAATTGCATGGCGACGGCAAGACGCTGGCGCCCGGCGAGGTAGTCGAGCCCGATGAACGTCTGACTTGGGTGCGCACCGCCGGTATCGGCGCACAGCACGTCATCGCCATGTTCGGTGCCACCTTCCTGGTGCCGATTCTGACGGGCTTCGACCCGTCCACCACCCTGTTCTTCACGGCTATGTCCACCGCACTGTTCCTGCTTATCAACAGGAACGTGCTGCCGAGCTATTTGGGCTCGTCCTTCGGCTTCATTGCACCGATCACCGCGGTCTCCACCGCCAACAAGGGCATTGCGGTCGCCAGCTTCGGCATCATGGTCACCGGTATTCTGCTGGCCCTGGTTGGCGTGCTCGTGCATTACGCCGGCTCCAAATGGATCGACATCATCATGCCGCCCGTGGTCAACGCGCGATTGTGGCCATCATCGGCTTCAATCTGGCACCTTCCGTGTGGACCAACTTCCAAGCCGCGCCCGACACCGCACTGGTTACCCTGTTGGCCGTGCTGCTCGTGGCCGTGCTGTTCAAGGGCTTGCTGGGCCGCCTCAATATTTTGGTCGGCGTGATCATCGGCTATGTATATGCCTGCATCCGTGGCCAGGTCGACTTCTCCGCCATCGGCGACGCCGCATGGATCGGCTTCCCGAAGTTCCACCTGCCGCAGGCCGATTTCTCCATCCTTCCCATGTTCATCCCCGTTGTGCTCGTGCTTGTGGCTGAGAACGTCGGCCATGTCAAGTCCGTGGCCCAAATGACCGGCCGTGACTACGACAACCAGATCGGCACCGCCTCATGGCCGATGGCCTGGGCACCACGCTCGCCGGCTTCGGCGGCGGCTCCGGCACCACCACCTACGGCGAGAACATCGGCGTGATGGCCGCCACCAAGGTGTACTCCACCGCCGCCTACTGGTGCGCCGCCGCCTTTGCCCTGATCCTGAGCCTGTGCCCGAAGTTCGGTGCCGTGATCAACACGATCCCCGCCGGCGTGCTCGGTGGCGTGACCACGCTGCTGTATGGCATGATCGGCATGATCGGTATCCGCATCTGGGTGGAGAACAAGGTCAACTTCGACAAGCCGCTGAATATCATGGTGGCAGCCATCACCATGATCATTGCCATCGGCCAATTCGCGTTCACTGTTGGTGGCATTTCCTTCAACGGCATTGCCATTGGCACGATCGTGATTCTTGTGGCCTACCACGCCTGAAGGCCATTGGCAAGGCAACCGGCACTATTGCCAAAGACGATCCGGATATTTTGTAGTGTGTTTTAGGGCTACTGGGCTGTATCTTGGCTCAGCCCTTTTGCACAATGGCCCCTACCTTCACGGGTGGGGGCCATTTGCGTGTTCCATGGAGCGGTGCTCGCCTTACGTGGTGGTAAAACCCATGGGGCGGCAAATGTCCCATGGGGTGGTAAAACCCTCATGGGGCGGTAGGTGAAAATGGCTTTATTCTGCGGTTTCACAATTTCTTCAAACCGCCCCATGGGCGAGTTACCGCCCCATGGGGTCATAAGTAAAGAGTGGGATGACAGTGTGGCGAGCACCAAGCAAAGTAGGGGGCTTACGCTAAGCTCGGAAAGCTTGCGTAATTTGCGTAACCTTTGACATGAAAGGCCACTGTGCCCCGTAATAATTTCGATGATCGTGACGATTCCGCTGATTTCCAGATGAACGACAGCGCGGAATCCCGCCCCCTTACCTTTGGCGAACTTGGCGTACCCGGACCGCTGGTGCGCGTGCTTGCGGCAGATGACAAGAAGACCGCATTCCCCATTCAGGCCGACACCCTGCCCGATTCACTGGCCGGCCGCGACATTCTCGGCCGAGGTCGCACCGGCTCCGGCAAAACCCTCGCATTCTCCATTCCGCTGGTCACCCGCCTCGGTTCCTACGATTCGTTCGGCGAAATCGCGATGGAGGAGTTCCGCAAGGAAATCAAGCGCCGCAAGAAGGCCAGCCTGGAAGAGCGCCGCGCCGACGACTTCCTACCGCACCCGCGCGGCCTGGTGCTGGCCCCCACCCGCGAGCTCGCGAACCAGATCAACGACGTGCTGATGCCGCTGGCCCACACGTTCGGCATGAACACCACCACGGTGTACGGCGGCGTCAAGTACATCCACCAGATCCGCGATCTGAAGGCCGGCGCCGATATCGTGGTCGCCTGCCCGGGCCGCCTTGAGGACCTGCTGCGCCAGCAGGCGCTCACGCTCTCGTCCGTCGAAGTCGTGGTCATCGATGAGGCCGACGAAATGGCCGATATGGGCTTCCTGCCACCGGTCAAGCGACTGCTTGAGCAGATTTCGCCCGACGCCCAGCACATGCTGTTCTCCGCCACGCTCGATCACGGCGTGGATGAAGTGGTGAACACCTTCCTGCACGATCCCAAGGTGCACGAGGTCGATTCGGCCACCGCCGAACCCGACCTGATGACCCACCACGTGTTCGAAACCACGCGCGGCGACAAGCACGAACTCGTGCGCATGCTCGCCTCGGGCGAAGGCCGCCGCATCCTGTTCACCCGCACCAAGTTCCAGGCCAAGAAGCTCGCCAAGAACCTGACGCAGAACGGCATTCCGGCCGCCGAGCTGCACGGCAACCTGAACCAGAACCAGCGCGATCGCAACCTCGCTGCGTTCGATTCCGGCGATGTGCGTGTCATGGTGGCCACCGACGTGGCCGCCCGTGGCATAGACGTCGGCGGCGTGGAGCTCGTGGTGCAGGTCGAGCCGCCGGCCGACCCGAAGTCCTTTGTGCACCGCTCCGGTCGTACCGCCCGCGCCGGCAAGGCGGGCGACGTGGTCACCCTCGTGCTGCCCGAGCAGCGCCGCGAGACGCGCCGCTTGCTGAACCAGGCCGGCATCAAGACCAAGATGATCGAAGTGACCCACGATTCGCCCGAAGTGCTTGAGCTTGTGGGCGACCGCGCCGAGCGCGTGGATGGTTGGAGCCTCGACAAGTCGCAGCCCGTGGGCAACCCGCGCAAGGGCAAGAACAGGGGCGCCAAGAACGCGGCGGGCGACGAGTCCGGCCGCGGCGGCAAGCGCAAGCACAATCGCAATCGCAACCGTGACGAGCAGAACGTTGCCGAGACCGAGTTCCAGCACGAGAACGCAGGCGGCGAGTTTGTTGCCGAAGGCGAGCCGCAGCGCAAGCACGGCGACAAGGCCAGCAAGAAGGCCGTGAAGAAGAACCGCAACCGTGCGGAACGCCGTGCAGGCATGAGCAACCCCGAGGCCGAGCGCCGCGACTATCTGTTCGAGCATGGCGATGACCGCCGCGAGGAGCGCCGCAAGGGCGACCGTCGCGACGGATACGGCAAGAACCGGTACGACGAGCGTCAGGACAATGGCCGCGACCAGCACGGCAAGAACCGTCGCAATGATCGGTACGGCAAGGGCGACAAGTTCGATAAGCGCGACAGGGCCGGATACGGTCGCAACGATGATTTCGGCAGCCGCAGGCACAATGCGGGCCGTGATTTCGAACGGTCCGATTCCCGCGATTTCGAGCGTCCGCGCAAGCCTCGCCGCAATGAACGCAGCCACGAGGATTACGGCTTCTCCTATGACGAGCGCTCCCATGACGGCCGCAGACAGTCCATGCGCAACACCCGTCAGGGCGAAGGCGGCAAGCGCATCCATCGCAAGAACGAGAACCGCATCGTACGCGACGAGCGTTCAGAAGGTGCCAAGCGTCACGAACGCCGCATGATCGCCAAATACGGCAACACGGAAGGCCCGAACCGCCGTCATTCCAAGAAGAATCGCCACAATGCGCCATTCCGTATGAAGTCTGGACGCCGTTAGTCCGACAGCGCGTATGAATCAGGCCCGACGACCTTTGATGGTCGTCGGGCCTGATTGTGTTATAGGCCGGTGTTTGCGATGCGGATGCCTGTTCGCCTGCCTAGCGGCCATGACGATTGCACTTATCGCCGCAGTCGTTGTGATCGTGGCCATGCCGAAACGGCGGTAATGGCCTGTACGCACCCTAGAATAACGGATATGACGCAATCGCAGCCCCGATCCAAACGCACGCCCACCCTTGAAATCCACGGGAGAATCCTTGACGCGGCAAGGCGGATCGTGGAACGGGACGGTGTGGATGGTCTGACCATCCGTGCGCTGTCCGCACAGGCCGATGTGTCGCCCACCAGCATCTACCAGCACATCGGCGGCAAGCAGGCGGTGTGCGATGCGCTCATCGACACATACTTCACCGATCTGCGCGAACAGCTCATCGCCATTGACGAATCCGACCCCGTGCTGCGCCTGCGCAGGGCGGGCATAATCTACCGTGAACACGCGCTGGACGCCCCCGGCATTTACGCGCTGGTCTGGATGGGGCAGGCGTCGGACTCGGCCCAGCACTGCCTGGACGCCATCACGCAGATCATTCGATACGGCCAGGCAGCATCTGTATTCCGCGGTGATGACCCCCATCTAATCGCATCCTCCATCTGGGTGTCCATACACGGGTTCATCCAATTCGAACTGCGTTCCGCACAACCCCGCACACGCGGCCGCGAGCGGGTCGACCGGTCGTACGGTTACCTGCTCGACCTGCTGATCCGAGGCATTCAGAGGTGAATGAGTTAGCTCCCTCTGATGAGGGAGCTCAGTATTGATACGCTGTACTGCCATCGGCGTTGCGGATGGTGAAAGTGGGGGATTGCTCGATGTTGAGGTCCACGGTCAGGGAATGCTGGGCGTCGGCGCTCGTCGAACGATAGACGAAGTGCTTGTTTTCCAGCTTCACGGCCTCGGTACGCGCATCCAGCAGCCATGGGTTGCGACGGCGCAGCGCGATCAGCGCCTGATGCAGCCGGTATGTCGGCTCTCCCAGCGTGGACAGTTCGGCAGGGGAGTCGGGGAACTTCGGACGTACGTCGTCATCGCCGCCGAAACGCTCCTGCTTGACGCCCACATAGCCCTGTTCGTCGCCGTAATAGATGCTTGGTACGCCGCCGACCGTCATGAGCACCGCCAATGCCAACGCCGCCTTGGCCGGGCCAATCTGCGATGCGATACGCGTCACGTCATGGTTGCCGATGAACGTCTGCGGCACGAAGGAATCCAGGAACGCGTTGTGCCGCTTCAAGTTCCAATCCAGCTCGAAGAAGTTCTCCGTCTCCAGCGCATGCTGGATCGACTTCCATAGCTCGTATTGCGTGATCGAATCCATCGTGGATTCCTCGATGATGCGCGGGTAATCGCCATGGATCACCTCGCCGAAAATCCACGAATACGGGTGTGCGGCTTTGACTTGCGGCAACACGCGCGCCCAGAACGGGCTCGGCACGGCATACGCGGCGTCGAGGCGCCAGCCGGCGGCTCCGCGATCCAGCCAATGGCTCATCACATGGGCCACATAGTCAACGGTCTCGTCAGCCGAATGGTCCAGCGCCACCAGATCCCCGTGCCCCTCGAACACATCCAAAGCGGGTTCGCCATTATCACCGACATGCGCGCGGACCAGACCATGCCACGGGTTGTCGGCCGGATTCAAGCGTCCGGCGGTCTCGTCAAGCGCCGTCTGAACGGCCGGATGATTGCGGCTCACATGATTGAACACGCCATCCAGCATCACCTGCAATCCCATGTCCCGGCAGGCCGCGACAAGCTGATCGAACGCGGCATCCCCGCCCAATCGCACATCGATATGCATATGGTCGAGCGTGTCGTATCCATGCGTCGCCGACTCGAACACCGGACCCAGCAGCAGGCCGGACGCGCCTAGATCGCGCACGTACTCCAGCCAGGGAATTATCGCGTCAAGGCCGCGGCCATGGAACTGGCGCGGGCCGGCGGGCCTGATATCGGCACCGCAGAAGCCCAGCGGATACACGTGCCAGAACACCCCGTACTTCACCCAATCGGGCATTGTGCGGCTCGAATCCGTGCTTACAACCACTGTGCACCTCCTGATTGATACCGTGTCCATTTTCGCACATCGCGGTGCGAATCCCGGGTAATCGGCATGAAACGCAGTCCGTGAACATGTGGCCAAGCTCACATATTGGGACATTTTCCTGAGGCGCTACATGCCGTGGCTACGCTTCCAACCAGTGCCATAAGCAGACGAGAGATACCCCAAAAGGGTCGCAATGAAGAGAACCTTTCCCGCAAAGGTTATTGAAGAGGAACAGAGGGTTATTATGACCACCGCCGCAGCCCAGGCCCCGGCACCTGGCAAGTTGGAATTCAAGGACGATTACACGCCGGACGAAGCCGAACGTGTGATTCGCAATTCGAAGGGACTGCCCGTAGGCGTGCGTCCCAAAATGGTATGGACATGGAAGAAGGCCCTGCTGTGGGCCGCCATCGCCATCGTATGTGCCTGCGGATGGGCGATTCTGGCCGTCTCGCGCGGTGAGCAGATCTCCGCCATCTGGTTCCTGGTCGTGGCGCTGAGCTCCTACGCCATCGCCTACCGCTTCTATGCCTATTACATCCAGATCAAGATCATGCGCACCGACGACGCGAACGCCACCCCGGCCGAGCGCGTGCATGACGGCGCGAACTTCGAACGCACCGACCGCCGCGTGCTCTTCGGCCAGCACTTTGCCGGCATCTCCGGCGCCGGACCGCTCGTCGGCCCGATCCTGGCCGCGCAGATGGGCTACCTGCCCTCCACTCTGTGGATCATCCTCGGCGTGATTTTCGCCGGCGCCGTGCAGGACATGCTGGTGCTGTGGATCTCCGCCAAGCGCCGCGGTCGCTCTCTGGGCCAGATGGCCACTGATGAAATGGGTAAGTTCGGCGGTATGATCCTATCCATCTTCCTCGTGGTGATGACCGCCATCGCCATGGCATTTCTGGCGCTCGTGGCCATCAAGGCCATGGCCGCCTCGCCGTGGGCCGTGTTCTCCATCGGTATGACCATCCCGATCGCCCTGATCATGGGCTGCTACCAGCGTTTCCTGCGCCCCGGCCGTGTCATTGAGACCACGCTGCTCGGTTTCGTGCTGCTCGTGCTCGACATCGTCGCCGGCGGATGGATCGCCTCTATCCCGGCCGTGGCCGCCGTGTTCACACTGGACGCCAAGCAGCTCGTCATCGCCCTGGTGATCTACTCGTTCGCCGCCGCCGCGCTGCCGCACTGGCTGCTCGTCACCCCGCGCGACTACCTGTCCACGCTGATGAAGATCGGCACGCTCGTGCTGCTCGTCATCGGCATCATCATCGCCAACCCGTCCGTCAAGGTGCCGGGTCTGACCGAACTGGCCTCCACCTCCACCGGCCCGACCTTCTCCGGCAACCTATTCCCGTTCCTGTTCATCACCATCGCCTGCGGCGCCCTCTCCGGCTTCCACGGCGCGGTGAGCTCCGGCCTGACCCCGAAGGCCGTGGAGAAGGAGAACCAGATTCGCATGATCGGCTACGGTTCGATGCTCGTCGAATCGTTCACCGCCGTCATCGCGCTGATCGCCGCGATCACCATCTCGCAGGGCGTGTACTTCTCCACCAACATGTCCGCCGCACAGATCACCGCCGCATCCGGCGTGAGCATCTCCGCCACCTCCACGCCGGGCGAACAGGCCGATGCCGCCGTCAAGGCCGTGGAGTCGATGAAGGTCTCCGACATCGAAGGCAACCAGATGCAGGTCACCTGGGATTCCGTGGACGAGAACGGCGCGGCCAAGACCTACGAAGGCGCCGCGGCGCTTGAGCAGGCCGCCGCCGACATCGGCGAGACCTCCATCGTCTCCCGCACCGGTGGCGCCACCACGTTCGCCATGGGCATGGCCAACTTCCTCAAGTCCTACCTGGGCGGCCACGACTCGATGGCCTTCTGGTACCACTTCGCCATCATGTTCGAAGCCCTGTTCATCCTGACCACCGTGGACAACGCACCCGCGTGGCCCGCTACCAGATCGGCGAAATGCTCGGCAACGTGCGCAAGCTCAAGAAGTCGCGACCCGACCTGGAAGCCCGGCAACATCATCACCACGCTGATCGCCACCGCGCTGTGGGGCGGACTGCTGTGGATGGGCGTGTCCGACGCGAACGGCGGCATCAACGCGATGGTGCCTATCTTCGGCATCTCCAACCAGCTGCTCGCCGCCGCCTGCTTCGTGCTGATCACCGTGTGTGTGGCCAAGATGGGCTACTGGAAGCACCTGTGGATACCGGTGGTACCGCTCGTGTGGGACATCGCCGTGACCTTCACCGCCGACTTCCAGAAGATCTTCGGGCCGCTGAGCTACTTCACCACCGCCTCCAAGTATCAGGCGCAGATCGACTCCGGCGAGCTGACCGGCGAGGCGCTGACCAACGCCAAGGCCGCGCTGTCCAACGCGTATCTGGATGGCGTGCTCTCCGTGTTCTTCCTGGTCATGATGGGCGTCTTCGTGATAGTCGGCATCGTGGTCGTGGCGCGCACGTTCGCCGCTGGCAAGTACGGTGCCGAAACGACGTCCGAGGAGCCGTTCGTGGAATCCCAGTGGTTCGCGCCCTCCAGCCTGGTCGCCACCGCGCTTGAGAAGAAGGTGCAGCGCGAATACAGCGCCAAGCTGCATGAGCTTGTGCGGAACGGGCAGGTTGCAGCGTAGTGCGTCATTGGCTCCCCTTTTTTCAAGGGGAGCCAATAATCAGCGAAAGGAGACAAAATGCTCGGCAAACTCGTTGCCGTATGGCACGGCATCGTCTGGTATCTGCGTGAGATCAGCGGCGAGGCCCGCTACGACCATTATCTTGAGCATTTCGCGGCCGAGCATCCCGGCGAAACACCGATGAGCGAGGTCGAATTCATTCGCGCCCGCGAGGAATACGACCGTCTCCACCCCAATACCAGTTGTTGCTGCTGACAGGCCGCAATAGCATAACAACACCATAAAACCCGCGCGCCATGGGAACTACGTAGCCATTCTTCCGTTACAATCAGTGTGACGGCTTCCGCCCCCGAAGAAGAAGGTGTTAATTCCCCTTGGACGTCTCACTGGCGCATTTCCTCCAACAAGTGCTTTCCAACCCGGCTCTGACCGTCACAACGTTGCTGACGCTGGGAGTCATCTTCGTCAACGGCTGGACCGACGCACCCAACGCCATCGCCACCTGCGTGACCACACGATGCATGCGCGTACGCTCCGCCGTCATCATGGCGGCCATCTTCAACTTCCTCGGCGTCTTCATCATGACGCAGCTCAACGCCTCCGTGGCCTCCACCATCAGCAACATGGTCGATTTCGGCGGCGACACGAACGCGGCGCTCATCGCCCTATGCGCGGCGCTGTTCTCCATCGTCGTATACAGCGTGGGCGCCTCGCTGCTCGGCATACCCACCTCCGAAAGCCACAGCCTGATCGCCGGCCTGTCCGGAGCGGCCATCGCCATCCAAGGCGGCATCGGCGGCATCAACATGGGAGAATGGGTCAAGGTGCTCTACGGTCTGGTCGCAAGCCTCCTGTTCGGCTTCGCCGTCGGCTGGTTGGTATGCAAGGCCGTGACCCTGATTTGCGCTGGCATGGACCGCCGCCGCACCAACGGGTTCTTCACCTACGCGCAGATCGTGGGCGCGGCGGCCATGAGCTTCATGCACGGCGCGCAGGACGGCCAGAAGTTCATCGGCGTGCTGTTCCTCGGCATGGCGTTCTGCAATGGCCAACCCAGCGTGACCGGTGTGATGATTCCGATCTGGCTCATGATTCTGTGCAGCACCATCATGGGCGTGGGCACGTCCGTCGGCGGTGAACGCATCATCAAATCCGTGGGCCAGGACATGGTGAAACTCGAGAAATACCAAGGCTTCTCGGCCGATCTGTCAAGCGCGCTGTGCCTGCTCGTCATGACCGTGCTCGGCATCCCCGTCTCCACCACGCACACCAAGACCAGCGCCATCATGGGCGTGGGCGCGGTACGCCGCCTCTCCGCCATCAACTTCGGCGTGGTGCGCGACATGATGCTCACCTGGGTGTTCACCTTCCCTGGTTGCGGTCTCATCAGCTTCGTAATGGCCAAACTGTTCATGGTCGTGTTCTAGAAAGGAATCCACCCATCATGGCGAGACAAAAAGACACGTTCTACTTCGACGGATTCCGCCGCAGCGCGGACTACGCATGCCAGGCCGCGAAGCTGCTGTCCGAGGTCATGCACGACTTCAATCCGGGCCAGCTGCGCGAACGCATGGACAGCATGCACGCGATTGAGAAGTCAGCGGACGAGGTGCGCCACGACATGATGGACGAACTGGTGACCGCGTTCATCACGCCGTTCGACCGCGAGGACATCGACGAGCTCGGCCACGTGCTCGACGACGTGACCGACAGCATCGAAGGCGTGCTCAACCGCATGTACTACGACAACGTGACCGACATGCGCGACGACGCGGTCCAGATGTCGGATATGGTGGTGCGCGCCACGGAAAGCATCTGCGAGCTGGTCAACGAACTGCCGCGATTCCGGCATTCCAAGACGTTGCGCGAACTGGTGTTCGCCATCAACACGATCGAAACGGACGCCGACCACCTGTTCATCGAGTCGATGCGCACGCTGCACACCACCTGCACCGATCCGCTGCAGGTGTTCGCCTGGCATGACGTCTACCGTCACCTCGAACAGTGCTCCGACGACTGCGAGCGCGTGGCCAACACCATCGACAGTATCGTCATGAAAAACAGCTGAGGTTGGTTTTTCACAACCTCCCTCTGATGAGCCGAGCCGTGAAGAAAACGCCGGAGGCGTTTTTTTTAGGCGAGGGTGAGTGACAACGAGCGAATAAGAGGTCAGCTGCAAGCTGTCCTGAATCGCGTTCGAGGTGGCATCGCGAAGCGATGTCGGAGGGAGAGGCCTACTTGACCAAAAGCCCCCTCACCTATGGGCGTTGAGCCAGAGGATGGCGAGTTGGGTGCGATTGGTCAGGCCGAGCTTGTCCAGTATCGCGCTGATGCGATTGCGGACCGTGCCTTCGCTCAGGAACAGTCTGGCGGCGATGTCGCGGTTATCGAGGCCCTCGGCGACCAGCGCGGTGATCTCACGTTCGCGCTCGCCAAGCAGGCCCTCGATGGAATCGGCGGTATCTCTGGAATCGTCGGAATCGGCAGGATCCGGAGTTCGTTCGGTGAGCTTGCCGAGCACTTCCGCGCCGAGCACCACCTGACCGGCCATCACCGCCTGCAGCGCGGGCCCGACCGCCGCCACATCCTGTTTGATGAGATAGCCCTTGGCGCCAAGTCCCATCGCCTGCGCGATATACGACTGGTCCGCAAACGTGGTCAGGAACAGTATGCGCGCGGCCGGGTCCGTGGCCAGAATCTCGCGCGCGGCATCCAAACCGCTGGTGCCGGGCATCTGAATATCGATCAGCAGCACGTCCGGTCGGCTCGCCGGTGTCTCGAAATAACGGCGCACGGCGGCGTCTCCGTCATTTGCCATCCATAGCACCTCGGCCGTGCCGGTGGCCGTCAGAATCGTCTCCAACGACTGGCAGACGATCGGATCATCATCCACGATTGCGATTCTCATCAATCCCTCGATTCCATGGTCCAACGCTTCTTCGGCACGGATACGAACACACGCCAGCCGTCCTCATACGGCCCGCAGACCGCGGTGCCGCCAAGGGCGCGCACGCGCGATTCGATATCCGCCAAACCCATGCCGCGCATCAGCTCATCGGCCGAACCACGCATATCGGCAACGCCGTCGGCGGCGAGTCGCGAGCCGACGTGCGTGGCGCGCATCGCACGCGGGCGGGCAGCGGCCGTCCGGGACCCATCGGACTCGGACACGGCCGGCCCCGGATCCTGAATGACCAACTGCCAGAACGCGGGGAAGTCACGCAACGTCACGCTCGCCTCGCGCGCCGCGCTGTGATGCACCACGTTCGACAATGCCTCGCGAATCACGGTCGCGAAACAGCGCGAGACCGGCGCAGGCGCCTTGGCGATATCGTTGGCCAGCGTCACGGCGGAAACCGGGGGAGATGCCGTCGAACGACGTGACGGCATCATCGATCTGCGCGGCGAAATCAGTGCCATCATCCTCAAGATCATGCACCGAACGGCGCACCATCGTCATCGCATCATCCAACGTCGCACCCAACGTGGCGAACCCTTGCGCAGCGACCGTATCGTTCGTCGCCTTGGCCACCGTTTGCCGGCCTGCGCCTGCATGATCGCGCGGGTCAGCAGATGGCCCACATTGTCGTGGATCTCCCGGGCGATACGCGTGCGCTCGCCGAGGGTCGCCATGCGAATCGACTGGGCGCGTTCCTCATCGATGTCGGCGATGCGCGAACGAGTGGCCCGCGAGGATTCGCGCGCCCTGTCCTGCGCGTGCAGCAACGCGCGCCGCGCCTCGTCCGAGGAGGCGCGGGCCCGGCCCAGAACGAATCCAAGCAGGGCGACCAGCGTCATCACCAGCGTCTGGAGACGGTCGGTGCCACGGGCGAACCAGAGCGCGATCAGCGGCAACACCCATATCCAGCGCGCGGCGGCCGAAAGCCACGGGGCCGAACGCATTGCATCGGCAAGGGAACGGCGAGAGGCCGCGGTCCGCGAGACACTGGGGGAGCGGCCACTTGCCGCAGTCCGTGCCCCAGCCCGGGCTCCGGTCGAGGCGAGGGCCGGCAGCCGTGCAGTATCGTAGGCGATGAGCGGCATGAACGCGCACCATGAAGGCACCGCCACGGCGATGACGAGATACGCCGTACACAAGACCCAAGACCATTGCGCGGGACGCAGCCATTCCACCAATCCGGCGACGGAAACGGCCAACAGCAGGCCGGCGATGAACACGCCATCGGACCGTAGCCCGACAACCAGGCCCAACACGAGTAGCAAGCCCATCTCGGCCAACACGCGCATGGCACCTCCCCGGCTCGACGCTCTTCCACCACCAGTCTAGCGGTGTGCGGAACACGACGAACTTGACGGCGTGCGGAATTACCCGCATGACGGTCCAAGACAACGGGCTTACACTTCCCGAATAGATGAGGCACAAGCGTCGGATGTCGTCGACACAACCGTAAAGGGATGATACCGATGATTACGCAAAGCCACAGGGCGTCCAACTATTCGATGGACGAGATCAGCCTGATGCCGGTCGATAAGGTGTACAAGGCCATGCAGACCGACGCCGAAGGACTGTAATGACAAATGTCACGCCTGTACGGCCAAGTCGTGACGTTTGCCTGTGGCGGCGTCCGGCCCCTTCTTGGGATGATGGAATCGCCAAGGAAGGGAGTGACTATGACAACCGACAACAGAGCTTCCGAACACGACTCGACAACCAACCCGGCTCTGGCCGTGCACGTCAGCCAACTGGTCAAACGCTACGGCGACATGGTGGCGCTCGACTATTTTGACCTTGACGTGAACCAGGGCGAGATTTTCGGGCTGCTTGGACCGAACGGGTCCGGCAAAACCACCGCGATCAACTGCATCCTCGCGCTGCTCACCTACGATTCGGGCACGATTCGCGTGTTCGGCCAGCCGATGACGCCGACCTCCTACGCGCTGAAACGTCGTATCGGCATCGTGCCGCAGAACGTGGCCGTGTTCAACGAACTGACCGTCACCGAAAACATCGACTACTTCTGCTCGCTGTACGTGCCGAAGAAAACCGACCGCGCGCCGCTGGTCGAGGAGTCCATCGAATTCGTCGGACTCCAGGACTTCCGCAAGTTCCGGCCCGGCAAACTGTCCGGCGGTCTGCTGCGACGCCTGAACATCGCCTGCGGCATCGCGCACAAGCCTAACCTGATCTTCTTCGACGAACCCACGGTCGCCGTCGACCCGCAAAGCCGCAATTCGATTCTGGAAGGCATCCAGCGGCTCAACCAGGCCGGCGCCACGGTGATCTACACCAGCCACTACATGGAGGAGGTCGAACAGATCTGCGACCGCATCCTCATCATGGACCACGGCCGGCACCTGGCGCTCGGAACCGCCGACGAGCTCAAGAACATGATCGACACGGGCGAGCGCATCACCATCGAAACGCTCGATCTGGCGGATTCGGCGATGGCCGAGGTCCGTGCGCTGCCGTGCGTGATCGAAGCCACCTACGACGGCAAGGAACTCGACGTGCGATGCCGTCGCGGCGAACACAACCTGACCGACGTGCTCGACGCGGTGAAACGCTCCGGCGCCAACATCGGCCACCTGACCAGTCGCCCGCCCACCCTCAACGACGTGTTCCTCGAACTCACCGGCAAAGCACTGAGGGACTGACCATGCTCCCCTCAGTCGGCAAGCAAATACTTGGCTCCCCTCTCCGAGGGGAGCTGTCACCAAAGGTGACTGAGGGGAGTTCCTGAGTAAGGAGACATCATGTGGACCACATTTCTGGTCGCATTGAAAGCGAACTTGCGTAACCGGTCGGCGTTGTTCTGGATGACCGTGTTCCCGATTGTGCTGGCGACCATGTTCAACGGACTGTTCGGCGGGCTGGCCGAAGCATACGAACTCAAGCCGGTGCCGATGGCCGTCATCGAAGACACCCGTTGGCAGCAGGCGGACGGTGCCCGCACCTTCGTAGACGCGCTGGCCGGGGAAACGGAATCGGCCTCAGACGACACGACCTACGCCGAAATCGACCAAAAGCTGCTGACCATCACCACAGTCGACACCGTGAAGGAGGCCGAACAACGGCTCGCCGACGGCACTGCCAACGGCTATCTGACCGCCGACAATAACGGCCGATTGGCGATGACCGTGAGCCGGGAAACCGCCGTCACAGCCAAGGACTCCACGCAAAACAGCGGACTGGACATTAGCCTCGCGGCCCTGCGCAGCGTCATCGACCTGTACAACCGCACCGACGCCGTTACCCGGCAGACCATCGCCGACAATCCACAGGCCGCGCTCAGCCGGAACTTCTGGAACAGCGTCGGGCAGAACGTCGACATGACCCATGAGACGACGCTCACGCATTTCCAGCCTGACGAGATCGCCCGATACTATTACGCGCTGCTGGCCATGTCCTGCATGATGGCCATGGGATACTCCATCAGCACAGTCGCCGCCGCACAGGCGAACCTGTCCGCGCTGGGCATACGGCGGACCGTAGCGCCGCTGAGCCGGGCCAAACAGCTCGTCGCGGGCTTCCTCTCCTGCTGGCTGTGCTCGTCGGTCGCCCTGTCCATCGCATTGGCCTATATCCGGCTCGCCTGCAACGTCTCGCTCGGCGGACGCGAACCGGCGGCGATCCTCGCGGTCATCATCGCCTCGTTCATGACCAGCTCAGCAGGCACCCTGCTCGGTGCGGTGCCGAAGCTCTCGTACAACACGAAATACGGGCTGTCGACCGGCATCTCCTGCACGCTGTCGCTGTTCACCGGACTGTACGGCGGGTTTGCCATGCAGATCAGCGACTGGATAGCCCGCAACGCGCCCATACTCGGCACCATCAACCCCGCACAGCAGGTGACGAACCTGTTCTACGACATCCTGTACTACGACAGCTACCGGCCGTTCATCACCACCTGCATCATTCTGCTGGCGATGAGCGCGGTATTCCTCTTGGCCGGCATCGCAATGCTGAGGAGGCAACGTTATGAACACCTGTAAAGCCACGCTGCGCGTGCTGTTCGCGCACCGGGTCTACCTGATGATCTACCTCGTATTCATAGGCATCCTGATGATGTCCATCAGCTGGGCGATGCTGACCTCCGCATCCGGCTCCATGTCCGCGGTGTTCGAATCGACCAAGACGCGCGTCGCCATCATCGACCGCGACTCCGACCGGGGTGATATCGCCACGTCGATGCGCGCCTACCTGCGCGATTCCAGCGAACTGGTGGACCTCGACGACACCAGCGAAACGCTGCAACAGGCCGTCGCCTCGAACTGGGTGGACTTGATCGTCATCATTCCCGACGGATTCGCTGACGATTATGTCGCCGCGGCGGCGGACGGCGACAATCCGCCGAACGTGGACACGGTTACCAGCTACGCATCCGGCTCCGGGTCGATGGCGCGGATGAACGTCGGCGGGTTCCTCTCGCTCACCCGCACCGCACTGATCGGCGCGCAGACGAGGGTCGACCAGGCGGCGCTCGCCGGCATGATGAACGCTACAGGAGGGGCCGCCGGTTTTGATGGCGCGAGTCTGGACCAAGACATGCTGGACTCGCTGCCGGAAGGGCAAGTCGACAAGCCGGATATCAAGGATCTGTCCCAGGCCGCCAAAATGGCCGCCGAATCGGCCAGCGATACAGACGTGAACCATCAGATCGCCGTGGTCGATACGCCGACCGAGGAGTCGGCAAGCGCTGCGGATACGGCGGTCAGCGGATTCGGCGGCACCATGAAACCGCGCTGTACCCGCTGTCCCTGGCGATGACCATCTGCGGATCGATGATCCTGGGCGCGTTCACCACCGGCGAGGTGCGGCGGCGTCTCACCGCCTCGCCCCGACGCATGGTCCTGATGGGACTCCAGCGGTTGCTGACGTTGGGCGGATTCGCGCTCGTCGTATGCGTCGGCTATTTGGTGCTGTCAATCGGTCTGATGATGGCGGCGGGGCTCGATCCGTTGCACCTGAGCGTCGGGGGAGTGCTGATGACGTTCGGCGCGACCTGCGTGTACGCGCTGATGACCGTCGCCTGCGGATTCATGCTCAGCGAGTTCGGGCTCTCGGAAGAGGCGGCCAACGGGTTCGCCAACATCTTCGGCCTGCTCATCATGTTCACGTCGGGTGTCGCATTGCCGATTGACATGATGCCCGGCGTGATGGTGACCATAGCCAAGTTCCTGCCCGGCTGGTGGTATTGCACCGCGATCGACAACGCGCTCGGCTTCGGCACGGCGGCGGAAACCGGCATAAGCGTCGCCGGCTGGTCCGGCTCGCTGGGATTGGTCGCACTGTTCGGTGTGATGTTCATCTGCATCGGTCTGGCCGCCGGCCGCTTCCGCCGATCCCGCCCGCCCTCGGCCGCGCCCGCCACC
>ENA-OPZD01000236-OPZD01000236.1-human-gut-metagenome-genome-assembly--contig:-NODE-236-length-17141-cov-2.395439_pt1 | contig 17141 bp, 26 predicted proteins | sample MGYA00242479_ERZ504495 | MGnify/ENA primary metagenome ERZ504495 (study PRJEB26092, sample SAMD00036286) | human gut metagenome | host: Homo sapiens | study: EMG produced TPA metagenomics assembly of... | reverse complement strand
ACCAACAATAGCTACAAATTCTCCCTTTTCAACACTAAAATCTACTCCATCTAATGCCTTTGTTATATTAGGCTCCTTTCCATAATATTTTTTTATATTTCTTGCTTCCAATACTTTCATAATTTATTTCTCCTTTCAATTCATTCTTTAATTCGTATCTATATATCAATGAAAGGCTACTCGATTTTATTTTCTCGAATAGCCTTCCATGTTTTGTATGTATTACTTAGTTGTATTTAAAAACGCTCCGCCACCGATGCAATCATTTTCACATTTCTTACGAACGATATCGCAGTCTGGCAATTCATAAATATCAACTTCTTCCTTTAATAACTCTTCGTTTTCAGTTACTTCTATTCTCTTTTCTTCCATGACACTGATCCTCCTCTTTAATAATCCGGATTCAGAAAAGATCCGCCACCAAAGCAGTCATTTTTACAATGATTCTGAATTTCTCCACAGCCTGCTGCATAAACATTGATTTCTTCTTTTGATAATTCCTGAGCTTCTTTTTCTTTTAATTCGTTCATAGTCTACTGTCTCCTTTCCGAATTTACTCCGCTGCTGTAACTAAAGCTAATACCCAAAAACAATCTGTTACACAATTATACCTTGTCACACCGCAGTCATCCGTATAAACATTTACTTCCTCTTTGTTAAGTTCTGAGGATTTTCTTTCTGTATTGAATTCTTCCATAGAACTCACCTCCTTATGCCTATATTTATACGCTTTCACATACCTTTTATCTATATTTCTTGTCTAAATTGCTCTTTTTTCTTCCTAGTTGGGTTCTTCCTCCCATCTTCTCTTTACCTCCTCCATATACTCAATATAAATTTCTAAATTTTTCCTTCTATTTGCTTTAGAATCATAGTAAAACAGCACATAATTTAATACTGCTTTTAAGAAAATACACCGATAATCATAAGGTTCTTCTGATGCTAGACAATGCCCACCGCATATATAGCGATAATCACATTCTTTACATATTTCTTTATATTCAGCACAGAACAACCTCTTAATTTCATCTTTTTTCAATAAATTTTCTAATTCCTGTAAAATTTTCTGTGGCTCATCGGACAGTATATTTCCCATTCGAACCTGGTTCTGCTCCATACACTGGCACATGTAAATATCGCCTTCCGGGAAAATTGCCATAACTTTTCCATAGCCCCCACAAGAATTTCTTACCTGAACTCTTTGATAAAAAGCTCCCCCAATTTTTTTATCCTCGTATCCCTGGTTCAATATATATTTTACTATCTTCAGGTTCATATCAAGATGCTCCATATCTGTTAAAATTTCAGAGTTTTCTTTCGCCCTACCCACGGATGAAACTATATTAAAAAGAACATCTATGTCATATTTCGCAGCTATATCAATCAATCGATACAAATCCATCTCATTGGTTTTCTCATAAATGAAAGTAAGGACTACCTTTATTCCGGCTTGCTGACACATCTCTATATGCTTAATTAGCTGCTGCTCCTTTTCAGGTGTTCCGAACATGTGCATGGTACTGAAATCAATTTCATCTATATATCCTTTGAGTTGTTCTGTTAATTCCTCGGTAATCGCAAGACCATTGCTCTGTAGTGTAATTGGGCAAGTCAAACCATTTCTTAATGCTTTTGCAATTTCCACAATTTGATCTTTAATCAGTGGCTCTCCACCTGTAAGAATCATTTTATGTGGTTTATTTTTCTGAAAGAACGGAATCACCTTATTCTGTATATCCTCCAGCTTAAATTCTTTTTCTGGACGAAGCTTGTCGTTTGCACTGATCGCACAAAAATCACAATTCATATTACATTTCCTGGTTACCATCAAATATACCGTATTGATTTTCTCATGATTCTTCTCTATTTCTTTTACAAATTCAGTTTGCTGCTCCCATACAGGGAATAACTTTTCCTGAAACTCTGGTTTATCTAAATTGTCTGCAAATCTTTTACTTACCCCCAGGCAGACTTTTCCTACCGGATCAATTAAAGCCACTTTTTCTCCCTCAGTTATCTTAATAAACTCATTCATCTTACTTTCCATGACGTAAATATCTCCTTTCATATTCTTGTTTCAGCTTTTCAAGCTGTTTTTCAGTTAAGTTTGTTTGAATCAGATGGTACATCCACTTCGTCACTTCACAATTCACTTTTATAGGTTGATATACATTTTGGTGAATTTCATAATTTGCCACCTGACAGCCTCTTGTTTTACAATGTCTAATGTATTGACATTTTTTACACATTGTATCCTCTTGATCCTCTAGGTAAATAATCTCTCGAATCCTCGGAACATCCAACCCGGCTTCTACAGAACCGATTTTAAATTCTGGAAGTTCCGCACAAGTATAAATCCCACCATCCGTTGTTACATAGCAAGTTGTCAAACCTGCCTTACATGCGTAAAATGGACATGGAATCAGGAAAGATTTCAGATATTGTTCCCAAAGATTCCAAAAGATTACTTCTTGATTTTTTGTATATGTGCTTTATATAAACCAAATACCTTCTCTATCTGTTCTCGTAATCCCTGTATCTGCTCATCACTCCAGGAGCAATAATAATCAATTCCCGACTCTAATTTTTTAATTCCTAAATCAAGCAAAAACTGGAAACTTTCTGCATAATATTGATAGTTATTACTTGTCACAACACTGGCTACCGAAATCTGATTTCCTGTTTCCTGCTCATATTTTCTCAATAACGGAAGGTTCTTCATAATTTTTTCAAAGCTTCCGGTTCCTGCATAATCTCTCCTGTTCAAATTCTGAACATACTCAGGACCATCTAAACTCACCTTCACCTCAAATGTATTTTCCACAAAAAAATCAATTACTTCATCTGTAACTAACGTTCCATTTATCGTAGTACTGAACTTGCATATTAAGTTTGTTTCCTGGCATTTTTTTCTTCGCATAATCTACCACATCTTTCATCAGATTAAATGCCATAAGGGGTTCCCCTCCAATAAAGTAAACCATAAGTGTCCGATCATGCTGTTTATTTGCTTCATGCACAGCAATATCGATTGCCTTTTGAGCCGTTTCTAAACTCATGTATGTATTTTTCTTCTCGCCCAGATAGCAGTAAGTACAATTCAAATTGCACTTTATTTATGATCTCTAATGACAATGTATACATTTTCCTGCCTCCTAAACTGTAAATTGGTTCAAATTTCTATTTGTTTTCTTCTGGAAATCCAATCTTTCCACCATATTAAATAAGGGATATCGCAAAATAATTTCTGTCTTCGGATTTTCCATGGCATATACCCTGATTCTCTCTTTATACTCACATATTTCCTGATAATTGTTGTGATCAATAAATAGCACCGGATACTGTTCTGCTGTTTTTATATTTCTCAATTTTTCCATTCCACTTTCAAAAGTATCACATCTCTCTGTTCTCGTTACTTCCCGTATGAAACGCTGCTCTAAAGGTTCTTCTATACGGTTCGTTAGAAAATAACACTGTTTCTGCTTCAATGTTTGATATGGATAATAGTGATTCAAAGTGTTGAGAGTAAACTGTAAAATTGCCTGTTCATATTCATCCTCATAATTGCTTAAATACCCTGTTATTACAGCACACCCAAAGCTATTGCCCTGATAAAACTTAGGAATGCCTAATGATAAAGAGAAAAAAATTTAGAGGAAAAAATCACATCCTTTCCTATCCCATCATATTGGAAAACCTGTAAAGGATTCTCTATGTCCAGGCATCTTATTCCCATTACAAAGGGAAGGAAGCCGGATAGGTTGCTTCTACTTGCTGATTAGAGTATGCTGCCACAATCAAAATCCCCTTTTCTGTAGCTGCTCTACATACCTCCTCTATTTCTTTGTGATATTTGTACTCATCTCCCATACTCATATTAATTATGTCTACCTGTTCCTCTATCAGTAATTCAATACCTTCTATCATATCCAGAACCGTACTCTTTTTGTTCTTCCTCACAATGGGTACCAGAACAATTTCAGCTTCTGGGTTTTCCTTTAAAATAAAAGAACAGACATATTCCGCATGGGTAAATCCAAAGGCATCTTTACTGTATTCCTGACCTTTCCACTTGCAGTCTATTTTTACAATTTTCTTATCCTGAAAAAAAGGATTATCAAAAGATCCATTGGAATCCAACACACCTATCCTCACTTTTCACTCACCTGCCTTATATGTAGCTTCTCCAAATCCACAATAATATCTGCTTCTCGCAATTCTTCCAGATTGTGCGTAGAAAAAATAATAATTTTCTCCCTTGATAACGCATGCAATAATTGATAAAAACGCCCTCTTCGTTTTTCATCAATATTTGCTGTCGCTTCATCAAAAATCAGAATTTGTGAATTTTTCAAAATATTCCTCATAATATCTAAACGCCGCATTTGTCCTTCTGAGAAATTGCATGGATCTATCTTTATCTCGGTATCCCATACCATTTCTAAAGTATGGATTTCATCATACAAATCCAAGCACTTTGCCACTGTATCCATTTCTTCTTCCGAAACAATATGTAGTAATCCCATATTCCGTCTTACCGTATCATTGAAGAACTGTGTACGCTGCATAACATATCCTGTATTTTCCCAATAGCTGTTAATATCTAATTCCTGCAAATCTGTGTTATTCACAACTACTTTTCCTTCTGTCGGTTGATACACACCTGTTATAATTTTGAACAGAGTGCTTTTGCCTTGTCCACTTTTTCCATGAACTCCGTAAAGAGTGCCTTTTTTCGAACTTCAAATTGAGCCGGTCAAATACCTTCTTATTCGACTCTGTATAAGAAAAGCTCATCTCTTCTAAGGAAATGTTGTTAACTGTTGTTACTTTCTCTCCATCTCCTTGTTTCTGATCCGGATACTGAAGCAAACCATTGATATCCTTTAAGGAAACTACGGCTGTATGATACTCGTTAGCAAACTGTGCGATTCCAATAATAGGATTCATAATAATTGTCTGGTAATTCATCAAGGCCATAATGGTACCTATGGTCATATTTCCTTTAAATACTTCTTGTGCACCGACTACCCAAATTATGACTGTTCCTATAAACTGAATCACGAGTATCGTAGATGTATTCAATATGTACAACAAATTCTGGCGATTCGTCTCTTTTTTGTATTTCTGATTTTTCTCAAAGTACATATCATGCACATATTGCCCACATTGAAAGAGTCTTGTAATAAACCAATTATCATAGGTGTTTGTCAGAACATTGGTTATGCTGTTATATCCTTCCAAAACTTGACCACTGGTTTCCTGTATCAATTTCCCCAGGATTCTACTAATAAAAGGAACACTGACAAGTAAGATAATATTGGATACGGCAATCCCCTTATGGATAGAAAACATATATGGAGGAACAACCACCAGGATAACAATATTGGAAACCAATGTGATAATACTTGTGATTCCACATTGTTTCACTGCTGAAACATCTTTATCTACTTTCAGCAAAATGTCACTTAGCTTTATCTTCTCAAAAAAATTCACGCTTACTGTTGATAATTTATCTTCTACCTTTTGTCGCATATCTGCTGCTATCTCTTCCGAAATAACAGCCACGATATAACGCTGTACATAATTCATAAGGTAGTTCAGCAGTAACATGCCCAGGAACACCACCAGAAGGAGCATAAACGCAGATAAACTGGTACTATGTGGATTCCCCAAATCATCTATCACTTTTCCCTGCAGCTCCGGACGCACCAAAGAAACTCCCGCCGTTAACACAATCGTTGCTATTGTTAAAATATAGGAAGGTAGTAACTTTTTCTTAAAAGCATACTCTTTTAAAAATCCAAGATATGGACGGCTTTCTTTACTTTTCATCGCTTAACCTCTTGGCAATCTTCTCTCCGAACTCACTGAATTTTAAATCTTCCTCCTGGATATAGTCTATATACACTCCTAATTTTTCTCTAACTATTTCAATCGGCTGCTGTAAATAATATTCAAGAATCTGCACCATTGCCTTATAAAAGATATGTTCAAAAATACACTCTGCATCCGATGGTACATTAATCTTCCCTGTATTGATAAAATTCATATATCCGCATTTCATACCATGACAAAATCTCGGATTGTGCATCCCTTGCACTTCGGATCGGTTTTATCAAGTTCGACATTGCTATTAAATTTTGCCTTCTTATATCAACGCCTTCCTTGATATTACCTATACAATATTTTCATTACTTGTAAGAAATCCACATGGATATATCTGACCATTCGGAAAGATCTTGAAATTTCCAATTCCGGCATCGCACATGCCAAAGCAGTTCCCAAAATCACACAACATAATTAAACATTTTTCCATCAAATTGATCTATAGTAAAAACTCTGCCCGCTGCTGCCTCAGCCAAATAGTACCGCAAAATTTGTCCCACCTGCTTTTCAAATTCTGTCTTCAGCTCATCACATATTTTTAAATATACATCCATAATCATACAGATGTTATCCAATCCATGCTCATGCAGGTAACAGATATTTTCGAACATATACGGAATGGTATTTTCTGTGACCGTCATTCTTACAGAAAAATTCAATCCACTATCCTTTACCTTCATGATATTCTCAAAAATTTTTTTCATAGCAAGAAACTCCATCTTTCGCAACTCTGTTCAAATCATGGGTTTCCTTATTCCCATCAAAACTAAGGCGTACTGTAAAATGATTTTCTTTCATAAATGCAATGAACCGATCATCCATCATGGAACAGTTGGTAGTAATATAATACTTTACTTCCCTTTCCGGATAATTATCTTTGATATAGGCTACTGCCTTGTAAATTAAATCTTTCTTCAGCAAAGGCTCACCGCCCAAAAAATCAATCAAGACTTTCCCTCTATCCCCATAATTCATCATAAACTCCAAAGAGTCCACAAGTGTTTTTTCATTCAACTGATAATGGTTATGGTAGTCTTCATAACAATACTGACATTTAAAATTACAATCTGTTGTCATATATAATGTGAAATTATACATATCTGTCTACTCCTTTCTTGAATATACTAAAAACAATTTTAATCAAATTCTCCTATCTCGCCATATATTTTGATTATTTTGCGTATTTTAGTGTCTAAATGGCATAAAAAACAGGCCTCGATATTCTTAATACCAAGACCTGAAAAACTCTTATTAATAGATTCCAACTTCTTTTCCAAATTTATACATATATTGAGTTACCGTCTGTATAGCATGCTGCACAGATTGTCTGCCTGCACTATCATAGGAACTTTCCTTTTGAGCATCCGCCGCAAGCCCTTTCGCATGTTTTGCTGCGGAATACATCAAATCTCCTGTTGATGTATTTAATGCGGTTGTATATACGGATGAGCCAAACGAATTTCCTGCTATTGTGTAAGATTTACGGTTTTTATCAACATATTTTTCAAAAGCGGAATGATTGCTGTTTACTGCTGTCAAGTTCGATGCATGATGCGGTTCATTTAAGTCTGATACATAATGGGTGCCTTTTCCTAAGTTTGACATAGCCAATTGTACATCTCCTGCACGATACGCATTTACTGCTGCCTGAAAATATGACTCTGCTCTTGTCCTAGCTGTCGGAGATTTTTGACCAAGCCAGTTTTTTCCAGTATCAGGATCATAAAAGTGTCCTGCAAAAGTTCCTGCATCTGTTTCATTTCCAAGTTTATCCGGCCAGTCGGTTGCCTCCATAAGAATAGATGAGTTCAGCTCACCATTGAATGCACTATTTCCTTTATCATTGCTCAGAATTTTAAGTGCGTTTGCAACAATATACTGATGTGTATGATCTACCCCACCAGACGAAAATCTTTCATCTGGATTTGTGCCATGCTCAATCGGAACTCCTTCCCCGTAAAGTTCATCAGAACCATTCGCAATATCCTGCACTTTCGTTGGAAGTTCTGGTTGTTCCGCTGCCATAACTGGCATCGTTCCCAATAAAGCCCCCACTGATACCATGGCAATAAATAGTTTCATTTTTTTTCGCATACCCATGCCTCCTCTTCTTTTTTCTTTATTTTACATCCTGCTTCAAGAAAAAACATATAATTTGTTTAGTTTGCATTTTTTATGCCCTGCCTGGACCAATAAAAATGGCACTTATTTTCCATAAGCACCATCTTGTCACACTATATTTCTATCGGAATAATCACAGAAACAGAAAACATATCATCTAAAACACTAAATGATACTTCTCCTCCATAATCTTTCACCACACTTTTAATATTTTTGACACCAAACCCATGATTTTTCTTATCTTCCTTTGATGTTTCCAGTGTTGCATTTTCTCGCAGATAACGTACTTGTGAATCTCTTAGGCTATTTTCACATAAAATTGACAAGAACCCCTTTACTTTTTTAGCCTTTAACTGTACTAAACACTCTACCATAGGATTTTCTTCTTTCATTAACCGGCATTCTCTTAATGCGTTATCTATTGTATTCGAAATTATGACACATAAATCCTCATTTCTTATCTGTCGAAACTCTGTAAAATCGGCAAACACCTTAAATTCAATTCCCTTTTCGATAGCCTCCAATCGTTTCGTATGAAGCAAATTATCAATAAAAGTATTCCCTGATTTATAGTAACTTTGATACTTATTTAATTTACGTTCAATACCATTAATATACTCTATTTTTGTTCTGGCTCTATATTTTCTTTCAATGCCTCCAAATGATTTTTTATATCATGGGAAAGCCTGCGGATATTTTCCATATCTTTCGATTGTTTCATATAATAATCATACTGCAAGCTCATCTCACTTATTTGAAGCTTTTTTCATTTTCGATTTTTTTTTTACATTTAAGTAGTTCTCCAAAATCACTATGTTACAGACAGTTCCTAAAAACATAACAATAGGAACTATTGATATTGTAATAACTGACCATATGTTTCCAATAATTCCTTTTATCATTATATAGGTTATCGGTACATACTGCCATAACTATAATATTAAGCAATAACGGGATGAAAATTGTCATCACATTAATGCTTGATAAATGCGGTGGAATTCTTTCTATAATTTTCTTTAATGTCAAACATCCGGCAATAATAACACTTTCTGCAATTACCATCATCACCACTTGGTATATTCCTGGTAATTCAGCTAATACTCTATTTCCACTATATGGATATAGGAAAAATACTGCTTAGTTAATTGCCCTAAATAACGAAAATAGATAAGAAAAATACTGCCTATCAAAATACAATATTTCATATTCCGTTGAAATAAAAAATGTCCTATAAACATGACAATAATCACAATCGTAATATAATTATAAACGATATGTATGGATACCCCATTCTCCATTACCCGCACCAGAAAAATACTTCCAATGCACAAAACATAGGAATACCAATTTTTCTTTCGATACTCTTGATTGTTTTTCTATCAATTAACAAATATGTAATCAGAAAAATATTAATTATTGAAAAAGATTCTTTATAATACTCTGTGCATACACACTATACACTTCCTCCCCGTTCTGCCATTTTTTTCATTAGGTTTTGTTTTCTAGACCGTGTAATATAAATTTTAGCTCCGGAATAAAGTGTAGTGGTAAGATCATGTAATGATTCAATACAATCGACATTTACAATAATACCATTATGACAACGTACAAAATAGTATTTTTCCAAGCGTTCTTCTAAATCTCTCATTTTAAAATATCCATCTTCCTGATTTCCATTTCGTAGATGAAATAAAACCTTTCGTTTCACGGTTTCAATGTATTCTATATCGGAAAGAAATAGTTTAAAGTATCCTTTCTCATTCTTTACTGCTATGTATTTTTGCTCATATGACTCTAGTTTTCTTAATGCTCTATTCATTTCACAATTAATCTGTACTTGTGTAATTGGTTTTGTAATAAAATTTTGGACATCATACTTATATCCAACCCCTAAAAATTCATTATGAGATGATACATAAAGAATAATTGATTTTTCATCATGTCTGCGGATAATATCCACCAACTCCATGCCATCCATCGCAGGCATCTCTATATCCAAAAAGAAAATTTGGAATTCTTCTTTTAAAGATTCCATTAACTGCAACGGCTTTGTATATTTTTTTATACAAAAGTCCTTACCATTTTTCTCTGCATAAATTTTTAGCATTTTTTCAACTGTATCTACAAAATATTTTTCATCATCACATATCGCTATTTTTATCACTCATATCACCTATCTGCTTCTTCAGCATATTTTCCATCTGTGCTTCATTTAGCCTTCTTCCCATCAACAATAACGTAGCTTTATTTATCTCATCTAACTTTTGAAAAACATCCCATAATTCTTCAATTTGACTTTTACACAAATCACTATTATCTCCATATACCAAAACATCTATTGGTATGTCAAATATATTTGCCAGTTTCACCAATAAGCTACAGGGAATATTTTCAATATCTGCCTTTTCAATCCTGCTGATTGTCTGTTGACTCGTACCTAACTTTTCGCTTAATTCTTTTTGAGAAATCCCCAATTCCTTTCTCTTTCGCCTAATTATATTCATTTTCACCACCACATCAATATAATAAAACACTTACTACCAGTCACTTCATAAGTTGGTATTTATAATAAAAATAGCGTATTTTTACCCATATTTCAAGTTTTATTTTCAAAAAAATTATAATTTGAGGAGCATATATCTCCCATAGATTCCTCTTTTCCTTTTCAAAATAACACATATCAGGATTATGTTCACCTACTGTTCCACTATATGCCAAACTGTTCATGATGCAATTTTTGCTTTGGCACTTCACAGCAAAGCTGCATTTTGAACACATATTACCTTCTTTTCCTATTTTCCTCAATCTTTTAATACATTCCTTAGACAATCCATTTTCAACATCTCCAATGCACCCACTATCTTCTAAATTTGCCGCACAACCAAAGATTCTCCCATCCACCTTTATATATATTTGAATAAGACCTACACCACAAAATCCTGATTCTCCATTATTTTCTCCGTATTTCTTCAAATCTAAAATTGGTCCCCAAAGAAATGCTTTTCCTGCTTTTTTTCCTTTTAAATAGTAACGTAATACTTTTCCCATTCATCAGCCAAACCATCCAACTGATCGGTTGTCCATCTATTCATAACATCAATAGAAGAATCCACTATGCTAAAATTTAGATTTTCAACTAAATGGCAAACAGATTCAAATGTTTCCCCATAATTATTCTGTGTAACAACATGTGCTGCCTGAATATATTGCTTGGTTCTCTTCTCGTATTCTTTGAAATACATACAGTTTTCAATAATATTAGAATAACTTCCAACACCATCAATCCTCTTTCTGTTTTTATTATGGGTTTCCTCATCTCCATCAATACTTACTTTTAAATGAATTCTATATTTAATCAGCCATGCTAAAATCTCATCATTTAAAATAGTTCCATTTGTCGTGATAGAATATGTCACTAAAATATTTCTTTTTAATGCCTGCCCCTCTATATAATCCACCAAATGCTTTAAAAATGAAAGACTTAAGAGTGCCTCTCCACCTACAAAATCCACCCATAATCTTCGATCTCTATGATTTTCCGCATTTAAAAATGCAATTTCCAATCCTTTGTATGCTATCTGTTCGGACATCTTTTGGTTTGTCTTTCTTCCAAGATAACAATATGTACAGCGTAAATTACATATTTGGTTTACTTCTAAAGTAATTGTATACATATACTTTCCTCCAAAAAAGAAACCGCACAGACTATCATATCCGATAGGCTACACGGTTCTTTGTTTTAACTAGCTTCATTAATGTATGCCCCTGGAAATGGCCATGGGCAATCAGTTAAACATCTCTGCGTTCTTTCAGAACATCCGGTATAACTTTCTATTTCTTCCTCTGTTAAATCCAGTTCTTTTACGAACTCTTCTGTTGTTTCAGTATTAACCATGTTTTTTCTCCTTTCTGTTTAGTATATGAGGACTATAATCCAATTTTTTCCATACAACAATATTCTTTGTATAAATCAACATATTTTTGACATAGATTTTCAGTTTTCCCATTTTCCCACATATCTAGCTAATGCTCTCATGAACTCTTCTTTCTTATATTTACTTATTGGAATAGTCTTTAACTTCTGAACTTTATCTTTGATTAACACACTATCTTTCTTAACCCCTTCAACATAATCAAAATTGACCATATAACTATTATGACAGCGAAAAAATTGCTTTTTGCTTAAACGCTTCTCCAGTTCACTCATTCTTTGGCTACTTTGCACATCTCCATGAATTGTATGTAAGATCAACAGCTTGTTTTCTGTTTGTATATAGATTATATCGGAAAGTTGCAGCGTAATCAATCCATCGTGACATTTCAAAAATAATTTTTCCTCTGCATTCAACAATTTCTTTTTATATATTTTGTTTAAGATATTCTCAACTTTTCTATACAGTAAAGGTTTTGATAAAAAATCTTCTGCCGCAACTTCAAAGCCTTTCCCTGCATTAGTGATTGTATAATAAGAAGTACAAAAACGATTGAAACATCAGTATCACTCTTCCGAATCTCCTCTGCTATTTCAAATCCATCCATTTCAGGCATAGACACATCCAAAAATATAACATCAAACTTTCGTTTCTGATAATTCAATAATAACTGACTGCCACTTCCATACGAAGTAATTTTGACTTCTACATGATTTTCATTTCCATATTTTCGATATAACTCTCCATTTTTTATTATAGTCAATAATATCATCACATAATGCCACTTTAATCAACTTATTCCCTGCCTTTCTCGTGTGCTAATAATCGCTGGATCAAAATGTTGATGGTTAATTTATTTTCTTCACACAAATTTCTATATTGTTTTAATAATTTCCATTCTTCCTCTGTTACTTTTTCTATTTGCTCCGTACCATTTTCTTTGCACACTATTCCACATTCTTTTTGGTTCATCTCCATCGAAATTTCCTCCTACTATTTTTTACTATATTAGGGGAGTTTAGTTTATCCCGTCTAGTATTCTTGTTTCAATTGCGTTTTTTATTGCCTAATTGGCAATTATAATTATGTAATCCATTTACTAAAAATGGCAGAATATGCTAGGGAGGTGTATGGATTATACCGCTACACCTCCTATAATTCTATTCTACATCCCTAAAATACCGTATGCACTTCAACAATTCTGCTGTCAATTCCTGGTACAGATCTTCATCAAAGATTCCATCTACCAAGGCATTTTTAATCAAGAGTGGTCGGTACATTTCAAATATTTCCAGAATAGCATCTTCATCCCCTTGTCTTGCCCGATATAACAATTCTTTAAAATTCATGATTTCTTTCCTCCCATTCTCTTTCGTATTTTGCGGATAGCCCAATAATACGCACCTTTACAGCGTTCTTCCGTCATCTGATTTAAGATGCTCATCTCCTTAAAAGTACGCTCCTCAAAGACATGCTGATAAATAAGCTTCCGTTCTTCTTCCTGCAAAGAAAACATGGCTTCTATAAGGCTTATATCCGTCATTTCGTTCCACTCTGGATATATCCCCTGTGCTTCTTCCATAAGCAGTTGTTCTTTCTGCTCCAATTCCAGCCTTTCCTCTGGAGAAATATCCGCATCTGTATATTCTTTATCTTCCAGATTTTCCTCTGCAAATAATATTTTCTGCTGCTTTTCCAGATACCGAAGTCTTTTTCCCCTTATAGATGCCAGCAAGTAAGCAGTGAAATAATTTCTTGTTTTAGATCCATTATATTTTTGTTCTTCTTTTCATTTTCTACCTCCGAAATTTGAAATCAATAAGTTTCCAAATTTCAGAGGTGGAGATCTGCATCTGTGAAGGATATTTTTATTTTGGTAAAAGAAAACGCCGAACCACATTTCTTCTGGCTCGACATCATTCTTATTCCATGCATCATCCTGCACAGTAGCTTTATAGATTAACGCATATACTGCATATAAATAACCCTTTTGGCACCCCTGCAAAAACAAGATTTTTTTGACGAATCATTACACAAATACCCTGTCTTTCCTTTGCAGCATGGATGCTCCTCCTTTGTAGGTTCTCCTGCCCCGCAATCCACATTATATTGCGTATCTTCATGCACTATAATGCGTTTCTCTTACTATCAATCTACGATAAAAATAAAACAATAAGTGAGGTAATGCGGATGCTGATGGATACCGTCAAGAAAAAATTAGGCTATATGGTAAGAAGTGAACGAGAAAGGCGTGGTCTGTCACAAGCAAAACTTGCAGAACAAGCCGGTGTGTCCACCCGGACCATTTCGGATATTGAAACCTGTAATGGCAATCCGGAACTTGCAACTTTAATCCCGATTGCTCAATTTCTGGATATTTCAATTGATGCAGCTGTTCAGGATGAGCGAAAAGAACCGGACACTACTACCTATCAGATTATGAAAGAACTGCAAAACTGCTCTGAAGACGAGCGGCAAATTGCCCTACGCACCTTGCGTGGGCTTCTTTCTGCATTGAAAGAAAAGGATACACTCAATTAAGCTTTTTTCTGACAATATCTGATTTTTGATTATACGGATGAAATCTGTGAGAAACCTGTGCGGAATCTGTGAGGTTCCTGTGAACTGGCATAAATGTGCAACAAAAAAGAAGCACTCAAAAATCCGATGCTTCTTTTTATTTTCTATCTATTTCTAAATGCACTCATTGCATCTCTAACGCTTTTGGCAACTTCAGGTGCAAGGACAAATTCAGATATCTTCTGTTTCTCTATTACATCTTCCTCTGTTTCTTCTTCCACTTGAACATTTCTCCTGTTTTGAAGAATAATTCTGCATGAACCACCTGATAATCCGTCCGGTATTCCCCCTTTCCCAGAGCTTCCCGGATCTGTCGGTTTGCCTCTGCACTGGAAACACCATGCAGTCTTCCGTGTAATTCCAGCATTCCGCCGGAAGCATCACACCGATTACACCGGAACACATTTTTCTGAAGATTAACATTCATTTTCCCTTTGTTTCTCCACAAAATGGACAATTCACATCCATTGACGAAGAATTTTTATGCCGTACTCTAAGCTGCAGTAAATGCACGACATCTGTGATATCGTAGCTAAAGCCTGACATATCATACACTCTATGGTTCCTCCTTTCTTCCACAGCACATAAACAGCCAAAGCTGATTGTGGCAATCCTGCCTTTCATTAGGGCATAAAAAAAAAATATAAAAGTGAATTATTCCTTCGCTATCCATTCTCATATCCCTGATAATATTACCGAAAAAACAAAAGTGCCGCTATTGCCCCATAAGGACAGATAGTGACACTTTATACAATCATAAACAACTTATGCGGAATAAGCAGCCTTACTGCTCTCCTTGAGTCTTCGGATTTATACAAATCCAAAACTCCCCCTATGGGTGCGCATAAAATTAACTATAGCAGTATAGTAGCACATGATATAGTATATGTCAATCTTCATGCACAATATATTGTATGTTCTTAAATACTCTGCTTTGCATATATGACTTCAATTAAAATATTGAAATATCACGTATCCCACCTCTCTTTTTTCAAGTTTACAGAAAAATTTTTAATAAAAAGTACATAATCTGTTCAATCTGAAAAAATCTCAGTTAATTACTTAATGAAATTGTTAAGACAAAACCAAGTCTTACGCTATTGTACCTTAATAATTTTATACCTTATCAGGAAATGTATATAGGTGCTGCAGATAGTGTCGCATGAATGCACGCCTGCAGTTGATGATTACATAGTAACACCTCATACGTGCATGAAACATGGCATAGGAAACGGTTTCCTGATATGTCTACTCTTTCATTAATCTAATTTATAGAGGTGATTATATTGAGTGAAACAGACAATCTCTTTAAAGCATACTCCGTTCAGGAGATAGCATCCATGCTCGGCATTGGAAAAACAAAAACTAGGGAACTTCTTGACAGTGGAATTCTTCCAGTTACAAAAGTTGGGCGGCAATATTTTACTTCACCAGCTTCTATTCAGGAGTTTCTCAAGAAAAACATAGGAAAACAAATATTCTTTTAGCCCCTTTAGAAAGTTATTGTCAATCAGGCTTGGCTATATTAAAATAGAGCTTATACCTGATTTGGCATGAATATCTCATTAGAACTATTCATGGCGAGAACAACGAAAGGTACACAACAAAAAGAGGATCCAAAGGGGATGGATCACTATTTCCAAATAAGAGAGGAGGATGGACTGTGCCCGATATAGAAAAAAATGGCTACCGGACAAAGAGTTTAATGCTCCTACCAAAGGAGAAGCGAAAGCATTATTAGATGACTGGAAGATAAAAGTCGCAATACAAGACGCAATTACTTCAAACATCAAAATACAGGACTATGCGAACAAATACTTATTCCGCAAAAGTCTCATGGTTGAAGCTGGCAAATTCAAACAAACCAGTCTGGATCGATTAGAAAAATTAGGTCAATCTTCTATCGTGCCCTTTTTAGGACGGCGTGGCATTAAAATCACACATACTCTTTTTTTAGACAGAATTATAGGATTCTGAAAAAAGAAAAAGCCTAGAAAACCTTGATTTCCTGGGCTTTTCAAGAGGTGCCACCCGGATTTGAACCGGGGATAGAGGTGTTGCAGACCTTTGCCTTACCACTTGGCTATGGCACCATATTCACTTTTTATTATATGTAAGAAATCTTACATAATGACTCCAAGGGGATTTGAACCCCTGTTACCGCCGTGAAAGGGCGGTGTCTTAACCGCTTGACCATGGAGCCTGGTAGAAAATTGAATTTGATATCGGACTTCATGTTTCCGAAAACTCCCCCTGTTGGACTCGAACCAACGACACTGCGGTTAACAGCCGCATGCTCTACCGACTGAGCTAAGGAGGAATAAAGGTTTGCACCTTCAAAACTACATACATGTTGACATTTCCTTGAGATTCATTCTTCCTGCGATTCTTGGTCAAGCCCTCACCCGATTAGTAACAGTCAGCTCCATGCATTGCTGCACTTCCACCTCTGCCCTATCTACCTCGTCGTCTTCAAGGGGGTTTACTTCTTTCGAATGGGATATCTCATCTTAAGGGGGGCTTCACGCTTAGATGCCTTCAGCGTTTATCCCTTCCGGGCTTGGCTACTCGGCCGTAGACTTGGCAGTCTAACCGATGCACCAGCGGCCCGTCCATCCC
>ENA-OPZD01000235-OPZD01000235.1-human-gut-metagenome-genome-assembly--contig:-NODE-235-length-17154-cov-3.243319_pt1 | contig 17154 bp, 18 predicted proteins | sample MGYA00242479_ERZ504495 | MGnify/ENA primary metagenome ERZ504495 (study PRJEB26092, sample SAMD00036286) | human gut metagenome | host: Homo sapiens | study: EMG produced TPA metagenomics assembly of... | reverse complement strand
AGGTCCGCGCACTGCGCATCGGGTTCGTGTTCCAGAGCTTCAACCTGCTGCCGCGCATGACCGTGCTCGACAACGTGATGCTACCGCTCTCCTATACCGATGTGCCGCGCCGCGAGCGTGAAATGCGACTGGAACATGCAAAACAACGTGGTGCAGTCATCTATGCCGAACTTGTCGGATACGGTTCTACGGGAGATGCATATCACATTACTTCTCCGGCAGAAGACGGAAGCGGAGCAGCCAAAGCAATGGAACTTGCAATGGAAGAAGGCGGGATCGAACCTTCTCAGGTAGATTATATCAATGCACATGGAACCAGTACACATCATAATGACCTGTTCGAGACACGTGCAATTAAGCTGGCACTCGGCGAAGCGGCAAAGGATGTTGTGATCAATTCTACAAAATCTATGATCGGACATCTGCTTGGCGCAGCAGGAGGTGTAGAGTTTATTACCTGTGTGAAGACAATTCAGGATAACTTCATTCATCAGACTGTCGGAACAGAAACCGCAGATGAAGAATGTGACCTGAATTATGCAATTGGTGCGCCGATTGAGAAGAAAGTGGATTATGTACTGACCAACTCGCTTGGATTCGGAGGGCATAATGCAGTGTTATTGTTGAAGCGGTATGAAGGCTAGCGGAGAATCACAGGAGGGACAAAGAGCATATGGAAATGGAGAAAATGATCGAACTCATAGATGCCGTGTCAAAGTCAGATCTGACAGGATTTAAATATGAGGAAGAAGGAATCAAATTGCATTTGAGCAAGAAAGAAAATACATGCTATGTGACGGAAAATCTGTCTGCACCGGTGAATGCGGTAACAACTTCTGCTGCTGAGATAAAAAAAGCAGCAGAAGGAGATCAGATATCGGGAACATCTGCCGAAGAAATACCTGTCGGGAATGTAGTGGAATCCCCGCTGGTAGGAACATTCTATGCAGCACCTGCGGAAGATGCGGAAAGTTTTGTAAAAGTCGGTGACAGAGTAGAAAAAGGACAGACACTCGGAATTGTAGAAGCAATGAAGCTGATGAATGAGATCGAAAGCGATTACAGCGGAACAGTCGCAGAGATTCTGGTAAATAATCAGGAAGGTGTGGAATATGGACAGCCATTGTTCCGCATCGTGTAGGAGGACAGTATGAATCATTTGGATATCAATCAGATAAAAGAAATCATCCCGCACCGCCACCCATTTCTTCTGTTGGATTACATTGAGGATTATGTACCGGGAGAATACGCAGTGGGATATAAATGTGTGTCTTACAGAGAAGAATTCTTCGCCGGACATTTTCCGGAAGAACCGGTGATGCCGGGAGTACTGACCGTGGAAGCGCTGGCGCAGGCCGGTGCGGTTGCAATCTTAAGTCTTGGAAGAAAACAAAGGAAAGATTGCATATTTCGGCGGAATCAATAAATGTAAATTCAAAGGTAAGATCATTCCGGGAGACAAGGTACGTCTGGAGACGAAGATCATCCGGCGAAAAGGGCCTGTCGGTGTCGGCGAGGCAGTCGCAAGTGTGGATGGAAAGGTAGTAGTCAGTGCAGAACTGACATTCATGGTTGGATAAACAAAAAGCAGCATAGGAGTGTAAAAGATGATTAAAAAAGTATTGATCGCAAACAGGGGAGAGATTGCAGTGCGCATCATCCGCGCCTGCCGTGAGATGGGAATAGAGACTGTGGCGGTCTATTCCGAGGCAGATAAAGAAGCATTGCACACGAAGCTTGCAGATGAAGCAATCTGCATAGGTCCTGCTCCGTCAAAAGACAGCTATCTCAGTATGGAAAATATCATCAGTGCAACGATCATCAGTGGTGCAGATGCAATTCATCCCGGATTCGGATTCCTGTCTGAGAACAGTAAATTTGCAGAATTATGTGAGCAATGCAATATTACATTCATCGGACCGGATTCTAAAGTCATTGCAAGCCTTGGTAATAAACAGGTTGCGAGAAATACGATGATGGCAGCAGGCGTTCCGGTCATACCTGGAAGTAAGGAACCGGTCTACGATGCAAAGACAGGTGCTGCGTTGGCACAGGAGATCGGCTATCCGGTTATTATAAAAGCTGCCCTTGGCGGCGGAGGGAAAGGCATGCGTACTGCATGGACACCGGAAGAGTTTGAATCTGCATTTCAGACGGCGCAGAAAGAGACCGAGATGGCATTTGCCGATTCGACGATGTACATTGAACACTTTGTAGAAAATCCAAGACATATTGAGTTCCAGATTCTAGCAGATAAATATGGCAATGTGATCCATCTGGGAGAAAGAGACTGTTCCATCCAGCGTAATCACCAGAAATTGATTGAAGAATCCCCATCTGTTGCATTGTCAGATGAACTGAGAAAAAAGATGGGAGATGCGGCGGTGAAAGCCGCCAAAGCAGCAGGGTATGAGAATGCCGGAACGATCGAGTTCTTATTAGAAAAATCCGGGAACTTTTATTTCATGGAAATGAATACCAGGATCCAGGTGGAGCATCCGGTAACGGAATGGGTAACTGGTGTAGATCTTGTAAAGGAACAGATCCGTATCGCATCCGGACAGAAGCTGTCCTATACACAGGAAGACATTAAACTGACCGGACATGCGATCGAGTGCAGGATCAATGCAGAGAATCCGGAGAAAGGATTCCGCCCGTCTCCGGGAACGATCACGGATATGTATCTTCCGGGAGGAAAGGGAATTCGCATCGATTCTGCAATATACAGTGGTTATACGATTCCGCCATATTATGATTCCATGGTGGCAAAACTGATTGTATGGGCGAAGAACCGTCAGGAAGCAATCCACAAGATGCAGAGTGCGCTGGGTGAGGTCATTATAGAAGGAATTGACACGAATGTGGATTATCAGTATGGAATTGTGAATCATCCGGATTACATTGAGGGAAATATAGATATTGAATTTATTGAAAGACTGTAGAGGTGACTGCTGATGAAGCTGGACAACGTATTTAAGAAAACCAGAATTGCTGTCGGAAGAAAGAATTATATTACATTTACCAGACGACCGGAAGTACCGGAGGGATTACTCCGCAAATGTAACAAGTGTGGAGGAGCAATTATTGCAGAGGATGTAAAGAAAGATCATTACATCTGTCCGAAGTGCGGGGGATATTTCCGCGTGCATGCGAGACGAAGGATCGAGATGGTTACAGATGAAGGTTCTTTTGAAGAGTGGGATTCTGATCTTCAGGGAGGGAATCCTCTGGAATACAAAGGATACGAAGAAAAACTGGAAAAACTGCAGGAAAAGACAGGGCTTTCAGAAGCAGTCATAACAGGAAAAGCAAAGATTGACGGCCGTGAGACGGCTATCGGAGTCTGTGATGGGAGATTTTTGATGGCCAGCATGGGAGAAGCAGTTGGAGAGAAGATAGCAAGGGCAGTAGAACGGGCAACAGAAGAAAGACTTCCGGTCATCTTATTTGCCTGCTCCGGAGGGGCCCGCATGCAGGAGGGAATCGTCTCTCTGATGCAGATGGCAAAGACATCCGCAGCACTGAAGCACCACAGTGATGCCGGACTTCTTTATATCAGCATACTGACTGATCCCACGACTGGCGGAGTAACCGCAAGCTTTGCGATGCTCGGGGATGTGATCCTGGCAGAGCCAAAAGCTCTGATCGGGTTCGCAGGCCCAAGAGTGATCGAGCAGACCATCGGCCAAAAGCTTCCGGAGGGATTCCAAAGAGCAGAGTTCTTACTGGAACATGGGTTCCTGGATGCCATTGTAGAACGTCCGCAGATGAAAGCAGTACTTTCTAAAATCCTTGCACTTCATGAGAATGGAAAAGGAACAGATTTTAATAGAAAAGAATGTGCTCAGGATTTGGTGGCAGACGGAAGGAAAGAAGAAAAATTAACGGCATGGCAGAGAGTAGAACTTTCCAGACGAAAAGACCGTCCGGTAGGAAGTGATTACATTGATGCGCTCTTTACAGACTTTGTAGAATTCCACGGTGACAGATATTTTGCGGATGACAAAGCAATCATTGGCGGTGTGGCAAGGTTCCATGGTATGCCGGTAACGGTGATTGCACAGGCAAAGGGAAGAAATACGAAAGAAAATATCGAAAAGAAACTTCGGCATGCCGAAACCGGAAGGTTATCGAAAAGCATTAAGACTGATGAAACAGGCAGAAAAATTTGCCAGACCTGTCATTTGTCTGGTTGATACACCGGGAGCGTTCTGTGGACTGGAAGCAGAAGAACGCGGACAGGGAGAAGCGATTGCCAGAAATATCTATGAGATGTCCGGATTAAAGGTTCCGGTCGTATCTATCATTATCGGTGAAGGCGGAAGCGGTGGAGCACTTGCGATGGCAACTGCGGATGAAGTGTGGATGCTGGAGAATTCTATCTATTCGATTCTTTCGCCGGAAGGATTCGCAAGCATTCTATGGAAAGACAGTTCTAAAGCAAAAGAAGCCGCAGAAGTGATGAAGCTGACAGCAGAGAATTTGAAAGCACAGGGAATCGTAGAGCGTGTTTTTGCAGAACCGGAAACATATACGGTTCAGAATATGGATTCTGTGATCATGCAGATAAATGAAGCAATAGAAGAGTTTCTGATGAGATATGGAAGCATGTCAGAACAGGAATTGATAAGACATAGATACGAGCGTTTCAGAAATATGTAATAGGTATGGACACATAGATTCTATAATATGACGAGGAAAAAGATATGGAAATACAACCATTGAAAATAGGAACAAAGATGGCAAAAGTTCCGGTTATCCAGGGTGGTATGGGAGTAGGGATCAGCCTTGGAAATCTTGCCGGAGCAGTTGCAAAAGAGGGCGGCATAGGGATCATCTCTGCCGCTCAACCCGGCTTTAAAGAAAAAGATTTTGAAAAGAATCCATTAGAAGCAAACTTAAGAGCGGTGAAATCGGAATATGAAAAAGCAAGAAAACTGGCACCGGATGGAATCATAGGATTTAATCTGATGGTTGCCATGGAGCATTATGAAGAATATGTGCATGCGGTGGTAGAAGCAGGCGCAGATCTGATCGTATCGGGAGCGGGACTTCCGACGGAACTTCCGAAATATGTGGGGGATTCGGACATTCTGCTTGCGCCGATCGTATCTACTGCAAAGTCGGCGAATGTCATATTAAAGTACTGGGATAAAAATATCAAAGGATACCGGATCTGGTAGTGATCGAAGGACCGCTTGCCGGGGGACATTTGGGATTTCGTGAAGATCAGCTGGATGAATATGAAGGACAGGCAATATATGATCAGGAGATTCAGAAAATCAAAGAAATCATACAGAACTATTCGGATAAATACGAAAAGAAGATTCCGATAGCAATCGGTGGAGGAATTCATGACAGCGAAAGCGCCGCACATGCGTTTTCCCTTGGGGCAGATGCGATACAAGTGGCAACCAGATTCGTTACAACGGAAGAATGTGACGCAGACATCCGCTATAAAGAAGCATATCTGAATGCCGGAAAAGAAGATATTGTGATTGTAAAAAGTCCTGTGGGAATGCCGGGACGTGCGATTCTGAATCCCTTTATGAAAAAAGTAAAAGAACAGGGCAGGATGCTCCCGCACATTGTTACCGCTGTCTGAAACACTGTAATCCGGGAACGACACCATATTGTATTACGCAGCACTGATCAATGCCGCAAAGGGAAATGTCGATGATGCATTACTTTTCGTGCGGGCATATGCATACAGGGCAGATCATCTGGAAACTGTGAAAGAAGTTATTGATTCTCTGATGCCAGAAAGGGTATAATAAAAGACAAGAGTAAAGAATGAAGAGTTAAAGTGAAGGAAATTACAAAAGATGGGAATGGATGACGCATATAAGATGATCAATCAGACACTGGTCAGTCTGATCAATGAAATATGGGAGCTGGAAGAAAAGGCGATTATTACGGACGAGTTCAAGGATCTTACAAATAATGATATGCATGTAATAGAAGCAATCGGACTCGGAGAAGGAAATAATATGTCTTCCATCGCCAGAAAGCTGAATATTACGGTAGGATCCCTTACGACTGCCATGAACAGTCTGGTGAATAAAAGATATGTGGAGCGTCACCGCAGTGAAGAAGACAGAAGAGTCGTTCTTGTCAAGCTGACAGAAAAAGGTGTAAAGGCTTACCATCATCACGAAGATTACCACAGACAGATGACACAGGCTATCCTGGACAAACTGGATGATACCGAACTTCCGGTACTTGTGAAGACACTGGATGCATTATCTGAATTCTTTACCGGGTATAGTGAGAATAAGGAGTCATAAGAGTATATGGTAAAAGGTGTAATTTTTGACATGGATGGAACGATGTTTGATACAGAATGCCTTTCTACAAAAGGATGGATTTATGCATGCAAAAAGTTGGGCGTAGACATTCCGATTGTATTGACAGATTCTTTCAGGGGAAGAAATCCACAACCAATCCGAAAAAAATTTGCAGAATATTTTGGAGACAGACTGGATTATGATGAAGCAAGGGCAATGAAGCATGAGTACTTCGATGAAGTGACAAAAGACTCTGTTCCGCATAAAGAAGGATTACGGGATTTATTAGAATACTTAGATGCACATAAGATTCCGGCTGTGATAGCGACTTCTACAGAGAAAAAGCGTGCAAGCAGGCTGATACATGTGTCCGGTGTAGAACATCTTATTACAAATGCGATATACGGAGATATGGTAGAACATGGAAAGCCAGAGCCGGATATTTTTCTGAAGGCGGCAGAGTTGATTGGACAGAATCCGGAAGAATGTCTGGTTCTTGAGGACAGTGCCCCTGGACTTCTGGCCGGGAAGGCAGCAGGCGGATATACGATCTATGTACCGGATGTGGCGGTTGTGCCGGAAGAAGTAAAGAAAGGAATCACGGCAGAACTGGCAGATCTGCGTGAAGTGACTGCATGGATCGAGAAAGAAAATAATAAATAAGAAGATGGAATATGACTGTCATGCAGCCTTTACAGGTTGTGGGCAGTTTTTCTGCATATGTCAGAAATACAAAATAAAATTCATAGAATTTCAGGAGGAATAGCGATGTACGAAAAAGAAGCAGAACAATTACAGACAATTATTGATGACAGTGAAAGAATTGTATTTTTCGGAGGTGCAGGTGTCTCTACAGAGAGTGATATTCCGGATTTCCGAAGTGCGGATGGATTATACCGGCAGAAGTATAAGTATTCACCGGAACAGATTGTAAGCCACAGTTTCTTCGTACAGAACCCGGAAGGATTCTATGAATTCTATAAGGAGAAGATGATGTTTCTGGATGCGAAACCGAATGCTGCACATCGCAAGCTTGCAGAACTAGAAGCGGCCGGCAAATTAACTGCCGTGATCACGCAGAATATTGACGGACTTCATCAGGCAGCAGGAAGCAAAAATGTACTGGAACTGCACGGAAGTATTCATCGCAATTACTGCATGAAATGCCATAAATTCTACGATGCGGCTTATGTAAAACATGCAGACGGAATCCCGAGATGCAGCTGCGGTGGAATGATCAAACCGGATGTTGTACTTTATGAGGAAGGTCTTGATTCTGCTGTGATCAATAAGAGTGTGAAGGCAATAAGTGAAGCAGATACGCTGATCATAGGTGGTACGTCCCTGATCGTTTATCCGGCAGCAGGATTTATTGATTATTTCAGAGGAAAACATCTGGTGGTGATCAATAAGGGTGCAACAGCCAGAGAAGTTGGTGCGGAGTTGACGATTGCGGCACCGATCGGGGAGATACTGGGACAGATAAAGGTACAGTAAAGACTGAATAAAAAGAGGAACTGCCAACAACAGTTCCTCTTTGTGTATTGTATTATAATTCCAAATTAAATATGTAAATTAACCTACAATGCGGTATTTCTTATCTACAGCATTCAGAAGTTCATGTCCGTCTTCTGTTACGAGAACAAGGTCTTCAACACGAACACCGTATTTTCCTTCGAGGTAGATACCAGGCTCGATAGAGAAGATCATACCAGGCTCAGCTACATTCTTGTTGATCGGGCTTACATCACCATACTCGTGATCTTCCTGTCCGATGAAGTGTCCAAGACGGATTCTCCAATATTCGCTGTATCCGGCTTCGTCGATCAGATCTCTTGCCTGAGCGTCGATATCACAGAAACGTACACCAGGTTTGATAACGGCTTCAGCCTTCTCAACTGCTATACGAACCAGATCATGGATAGCAGCCTGCTCATCGTCTACGCTCTTGCAGTAGAATGTTCTTGTCATATCTGAGCAGTAACCATTCCAGATACATCCCATATCGATCAGGACACATTCTCCGGCTTTCAGAGTTCTTGTTTCACTTGGTGTATGGTGCTGGTCAGCAGCATTAGCTCCGAAACATACGATGGTATCAAAGCTTACTCCGCTTGCTCCTTCTTTCAGGTACTCAGCATCGATGAAGTCCGCAACTTCTTTTTCTGTCATACCTTCTTTGATGAAGTCTGCAACTCTTTCCATAACCTTATCATTGATAACAGATGCCTGTTTCATGATTGCAATTTCTTCTGCATTCTTAACTGCACGAACACCGTCTACGCAGTCAGATCCCCAGATTGTCTTCATCTCAGGGCAGCGCTCCTGAAGTGGAATGAGGAAACGAGCCGGCCATGTCTTGTCAATTCCAAGAGTACTCTTGGTATCGATGTGCTCCATCAGAACCCCAATCTGATCATCCATGTCGCTGAACCATACTTCTTCAAATCCTGTATTTGATACATAATACAGATAGTTCAGGAATAATGTATGCTTTCCACTTGTTCTGAGTAACAGTGCATATAATCTTTCCCCAGGATTTACCATGATGCCTGTTAAAAAGCGGATGCTCAGTGGATCAGATACCAATAACTGATCAATTCCTTTCTCATTCATTTTTCCAATACGCGGTTAATTCTTTCGTTCATTGTTAAAATGCTCCTTCCTGTGCGTTTTGTTAAAAATCCTATTTAAGATAATAACATGAATTGGCTAAAATGACTAGAACTTTAGTGGATTTTGGGCCAGTGGGGACGGTGTTTGTGGCTTTTTTAGTGTCCCCTCCGGTAATTTTGTATAAAAAAATAGGACTGCATTGTTTGGGAGGAGTGCAGTCCTGAGGAAAAAGTTATGAAAAAGATTTAAAGTGTTTGTTCTTTCGAACAATTCTTAGTATAGAAGGAATATGTGATGAAAGTGTGATGGAATTAGGAAGAAATTGTTAACAAATGAAAAATATAAGTATGTAAAAGAACATGTGGATAGCAAGACTTATAAATATGAAGGCATATGTGTATAAGAGTAACTTTTTGAGAATGCTCTTGTAAAGAGCGAAAGAAGGTAGGAAAGTGGTGTCCAAAACCATAAGGGCATGACAAGTAAACCATAGGTAGAAAAAATGGGAGCATTCAAAGAAGTCTCATCTTTCACACTTCTACTGGGAGTAAAAAATTAACATGGATGGAATTGCACTGGTTGTCAACGTGGGTAGTATCTTTTGATATGAAACGTATGCTGGTTAATATTTACAGAGGATGCTTTCTTGCAGTATTTATTTGTTTTTAGAAATATGAAAAACAGAAAGAAAAAGATGAGAAAAAAGAAGAGATTTGCACTTTGGGGGGTGTAAATTTTCATACATCATAGAGTAGATTACTCCAAGCCTGAATAAAACTACTATTTCGAATTTTATTATTGAGTAATATTGTTGAATGAAAAGATAGTGTGTTGTATAATCCAAGAGGAGTAATTTGTGAGAGTTATATGTCTTTCATAAAAGTCAGATATAAAATATATCTGTGAGTTGAAAAATGTTAGAATTTAAGAAGAAAATTATTTTATGGTCAAATCAAAAGATGATTTGACTATAAAATAGGCTTGGAATATATTTATGTTAGAATAAAAGAATAAAAACAAATTTGACAAGCAAATTAAGAAGTAGTATAGTACAAATGTAATGAAAAAACCGCCTGATACTGACAATATCAAACAGATGTCGAACATTTTTTTGACATCTACCTTGTGTGCTATTTTATGATTTGATAAAATATAGTAAAAACACACAAAAAATAAAATTAAATATTGGACATAGTGTACATATAATACAAGGAGTGCTATATGGATAAAGAAAATACAAAGATTCAAATAACAGAAAATCTAGCACATGTGGATTATAAATCAAGAAGATGTCAGTCTATGAAAAAGCATTTAGAGAATGTAGCGTTTATGGCAGGAAATTCATGTTCATTAGAGGAATTGAAACCTTTAATTGTATTAATTGGAATTCTGCATGACATAGGAAAATTTGGAAGAGAGAATCAGGAAGATTTCAAGAATATTCTGGTTCAAGGTAATGAAAGTCATAAACATGGACTGGATCATTCTACCGCAGGGGGACGATTAGCTCAGGAGTTAATAAAAGAAGGATCGGTTGCAGAATTTATTAGTACGGTTATATATTTTCATCATGGTATGGGGGACTGTATTAATTTAGATAATGGTCAGGGAATCCAGCAGCATCGTAACGAAAAAGAAATTGATTATGAATGGATAAAAGAAGAATTTTTCCAGACATTTCGTAAAGAAGTAGTTGAGGAATATTGTAAAAAAGCAATTGAATCATACAAATATCTATACGGAAAAGTAACTTCTTTTTATAATGAATCCAAAGCATTAAAAAGAAAATGTGGAAATGGCTATTTCTTTATGGGGATGTATTTTAGAGTAGCATTATCGTTATTAATTGATGGAGACTGGACGGACACGGCGTGCTTTTTCCAGAATGTACCATTAACAAAGAGAATTTCACTGGATGAAACGCAAAAAATTTGGCAGGAATGTATCGATAATTTTGAAGAATATATGGAACAGATGATTCGAAATAATCCTGCAAATGGTAATTTACTGAATAAGTTCCGACAGGAAATCTCAGATTCTTGCAGGCAAGCTGCGGAGACAAATCGGGATTTATATCGATTAACTGTGCCGACAGGAGCTGGAAAAACACTCAGCAGTCTTCGTTTTGCACTATACCATGCAAAAAGATGAAAAAGCAACACATCATATACATAGCCCCATTCAACTCGATTCTGGAACAGAATGCGGAAGAAATCCGAAAAGCAGTTGGAGATTCTTCGGTAGTATTGGAACACCATTGTAATGTGATTTGTGAAGAAGGAGAAGAAGAACGGTACCGTAGTCTGACAGAAACATGGGATTCACCGATTATTGTGACGACATCAGTACAGATTTTGAATACATTATTTTCAGATCAAAAAAGTTGTATCCGAAGAATGCATACATTGTGTAACAGCATTATCATTTTTGATGAGGTACAGGCAATTCCGGTGAAATGTATGGAATTATTCAATCTTGCAGTAAATTTTCTGTCCCAGTTCTGCGACACAACAGTAGTATTATGCTCTGCGACACAACCGACGCTGACTAAGATTAAAAATAATAATATCTGTGAATGTGAAGAGATGACCGGTACAGTGGAAAAATATGCAGAAGCTTTTAAAAGGACGAATATTATTGACGCTACAGGTTTATATCCAGGTGGAATGAAAATAAAGGATTTGAGTAATTTTACATTGGAACGAACGGAATTGTATCAGAGTACATTGATTATAGTAAATACAACGGCTTGTGCGTTAGAATTTTTTCAGCAATTAAAGAAAATATGTCCGGAAGAATATGTACTTTTTCATCTGAGTAATAATATGTGTCCGCAACATAAATTAGATACGTTGGAAGCGATAAAAAGAAATTTAAAAGACCAGTCTAAAAAAGTTATCTGTGTGAGTACACAGGTCGTAGAAGCAGGAGTGAACTTTTCGTTTGGTTGTGTTATAAGGTCAAGGGCTGGATTGGATAATGTGATTCAGGCGGCAGGCAGGTGTAACCGGCACAAAGAATTAGAAAGACTGGGGGCCGTTTATATTGTAAAAATATCAAAAGATGTAGAAAAATTAGAACGTTTACATGAAATAAGAGATGCACAAAATGCATTGCAGAAGGTGTTGGATGATTTTAAATCTGAGCCAAATCAATTCAAAAATGAATTGGATTCAGAGGAAGCAATAAAGAAATATTATTCCAATTATTATTCACAGCTTAGAACAAATGAAACAAAATTTCCAGTAGATAAATATGCAACGACAAATTATTAGATCTGCATTGGAAAAATGAAATTGGGAAACAACAATACAAAAGAACAAATGGAGAAGAAATTCGGACAAGATTACCACAAGCTTTTTTACAGCGGGAAAAGTGTTTGAGGTCATATCCAATGATTATAAGACGGGGGTTGTGGTTCCATATAATGATGAGGCAAAAAAACTAATAAGTGAATTATCAGAGGAAAGATTTGATATAGAGATACAGAAAAAATCTTAAGAAAATTACAGCGATATACAGTAGGAATATCTGAGACGAGAAAAGGAATACTTGGAAATGCCATATATGAATGTTGCGATGGAGAAGTAAGAGGATTGTGTGATGGATATTACGATGAGGAAGTAGGTGTCAGTGGATGAACCGAATATGGAATTCATTTTTTTAGAGGAGGTGAAGAATTTGAAAAATATAGAAATACAATCGAATTGAAGTATATGGATCTTATGCATTATTTTCAGATCCGGTTTTGCGTGTTGGTGGTGAGAAAACAAGTTATCACATCCCAACATATGAAGCACTGAAAGGGATTACGGAGAGCATCTATTGGAAGCCATCTATAATTTGGTATATAGATGCGGTAAGAATCATGAACCCAATTCAAACAGAGACAAAAGGGATACGACCGATTGCATATAATGGTGGAAACGAACTAGCGTATTATACATATTTGAAGGATGTGAAATATCAGGTACGGGCACATTTTGAACCGAATAATAATCAACCAAAATTAAAAGAAGATAGCAGAAATGAAAATAAACATCACAATATCGCAAAAAGAATGGTACAAAGAGGTGGACGCAGAGACATTTTTCTAGGAACCAGAGAATGTCAGGCATTTGTGGAGCCTTGTGTATTTGGTGAAGGAGAAAGTTATTATGATACAATGCCGGGAGAAGTAAGCTATGGATTTATGTATCATGGAATCACTTATGCAGAAGAAGCTATTTTAGAAGAAGATCAAGACCAGATGACCGTTCGATTCTGGAGACCAGTAATGAAAAAAGGAGGAATTATTGAGTTTACAAGACCGGAAGATTGTACAGAGAAAAGGCATATCCGTCATATGGAGAAAAAGATCTTTGGAAAAGAAGAGAACAATTTTATTGGTCTGGATGAATTTATAGATGAGGAGGTGGCAGATTGAGTTATGTAAATGAGTTGATTGATTTATATAATAAGAATCAAGACAAAATAGGTGTGATTGAATACCGGGGAGATATCCCATATGTACTTCTGCCACCATTTCATACAACGGTAACAGCTCAAATAACAGTAACGATTAATCAGAATGGAAATTTTATGCGTGCTGAACTGGTTGCTCAGGATGATAAGATGACGATTATACCAGTTACTGAAAAATCGGGAAGTCGTACAGCCGGTAAAGAGCCACATCCGTTATGTGATAATTTGAGATATCTGGCAGGTGATTATAAAGATTACTATAAAGATGACGGAGTATGTAATGAACTGTATATGTCTCAAATTGAAAAATGGGAAAAATCAACATATTCTCATGAAAAAGTAAAAGCCATTTATTTGTATTTGAAGAAGGCTACGTTAATAAAAGATTTAGTTGAACAAAAGATTATAAAGTTAAATGATAATAATCAAATTGATGACAAAGAGAACATGGAGGGAATTGTTCAGACAAAAGCTTTTGTTCGATTTATTATACGTTCTACTGGTGAGAATTTACATCGAGAGATACCGGATGAATGTTGGAAGGACAGAACATTACAAGACTGTTATATCAAATATGTCCGGTCACAGGAAAGAGAAAAGGGAATGTGTTATCTGACAGGTAATATGGAATCTATTTCGTATCTTCATTCAAAAAAATAAGGAATGAAGGTGATGGAGCAAAATTAATTTCAGCGAATGACAGTCAGAATTTTACATATCGTGGACGTTTTGCAAATAGAGAAGAAGCAGTTGCTGTTGGAAGTGAGACATCTCAGATTGTTCATAATACCTTGAAATGGATTATCAGAAAAACAGGGAGCCTTTTTTGATACGATGACAATAGTTACCTGGGAGTCTGATCAGTTGAGTATGCCGAAATGGAATATGGATACTGAATCAATTATAACGGAATATGAAAATGAACAAGAAGAAAATGATTGGGACTCTTGGGACGATGACTGGTCGGAAGAAGAGGAGGTATCGGATGGTAATCCAATTACAGCAGAAAAATTTTATAAAGCATTAAACGGATATGGCAAAAAAGTAGATAACACGTCAAATATGATATTGCTTGCCTTTGATGCAGCAACCCCGGGACGGCTTGCAATGATTGAAAATGTGACATTGGATACTGCAAGATATTTGAAAAATATTGAAAAATGGCATAATGACTGTAACTGGATTCACGAAAAATGGAAGGATAGGAAAAGAATACAGTTTGGGAATGGTTGGAGTCAGAGATATTGCAGACATCTTGTTTGGCATTGAGAATAAAGGCAAATTATCCATAGTAGATGGAAATGGTAAGAAACTTTATGCTGAAGTAGCGAAAAGGCTACTGCCATGCATATGGTATGGAAGCAACATTCCATATGATTATGTGAATCTTGCGGTAGTAAAAGCATCGAATCCGTTGACATATAAAGAGAGAAAAAACTGGGAAAGAGTCTTAACCTTAGCTTGTTCAATGGTAAAGAAGAATGAAAAAGACAGAAATAAGGAGGAATGGAACGTGGCATTAGATAAGAGCGCAAAGGACAGGAGCTATCTATATGGCAGATTGTTAGCAGTGGCAGATAGAATTGAATATATGACATATGATGCAAAAGATAATGGAAGAATTACAAACGCAAAAAGATATATGAGTACATTCTCCCAGAGACCGTATGAAACATGGAAAGTAATAGAGGAAAATATTCAACCATATCTGGCAAAACTGGATGTAGTAAAAAGAAAATACTACGAGAATTTATTAAGTGAAATTTGTAATCTGTTTGATATAGATAAATTCAAGGAAAATAAGAAATTGGATGGTTTGTATTTACTTGGATTTCACAGTCAGGAATATGATTTGAGATTTAAAAAAGAAAATTCAGAAGAGAAGAAAGAGGAGGAATAGACATGAGTGAGTTAAAAGGAAAAATTGATTTTACGTTATTTATCAGTGCAACCAATGCTAATCCGAATGGAGATCCGTTGAATGGAAACCGCCCTCGTATCAATATGGACGGATATGGAGAAATCTCTGATGTATGTATTAAAAGAAAGATAAGAAACCGTCTTCAGGATCGGAATCAGAAGATATTTGTTCAATCAGATGACAGAACAGATGATTCGTACACAAGCTTAAAAGATCGTGCAGATAGTTGCGAAGAATTAAAGAAAGAGATGAGCAATAAGAAAAGTGCAAATCGTGATGTATGTGCTGCAATTGCATGCAATGAATGGTTTGACGTAAGAGCATTTGGACAGGTATTTGCATTTAAGGGGATTCCAGTATCTTTGGTGTAAGAGGACCAGTATCAATTCATCAGGCGGTAAGCTTATCGCCAATTGATATTGTTAGTATGCAGATTACCAAGAGCGTAAATAGTGAGTCTGGAAAAGAAAGTAAAGCATCGGATACGATGGGAATGAAACACAGAGTTGGATTTGCGGTATACAAAGTAATGGGAAGTGTGAATGTACAACTTGCAGAAAAGACCGGATTTAGTCAGGATGATGCGGAAGAGTTAAAAGAAGCATTAAAAACATTGTTTGAAAATGATGCATCTTCGGCAAGACCAGAAGGAAGTATGGAAGTGCGTAGAATGTATTGGTGGCAGCATGATGAAAAAACACCGGCAATTTCCAGTGGAAAGATTCAGAGAGGATTTACAATTAAAGAAAGAACGAGTCATCCAAAAGAATTTGAGGATTATGACATTTCTTGGAACGTAGAAGGTTGCAAAGAACCGGAGGTATTTTAAATTTGTATAATGAAGAAAACTTTCTTCAATTATCCGGAATTCAACATTTTTCGTTTTGCAGAAGGCAGTGGGCACTTGCCTATATAGAGATGCAATGGCAGGAAAATGTCAGAACAGTAGAAGGAAAGATCCTACATGAAAATGCTCATGATGCAGGCCTGAAAGAGAAAAGAGGAGATCTGATTATCGTAAGAGCAATGCCGATTCACTCCCGGGAATTTGGGAGTGAGTGGCGAGTGTGATGTGGTGGAATTTCATAAAGCTCAGGAGGGAATCAGTTTTATCGGGAAAAGAAGGACTTTATAAAAGTAGTTCCGATTGAGTATAAAAAGAGGAAAACCAAAAACCGATGATTCGGATATTTTACAAGTAGCAGCTCAGGCATTATGTTTAGAAGAAATGTTATGTTGTACGATACCATACGGATATATTTATTATGGAGAAACGAGGCATCGTACGAAAATAGAATTTACAGAGGAGATACGGGTAAAAGTCAGAATACATTTGCCGAAATGCATAAGTATTATGAACAACGTTATACTCCGAAAGTGAAAACAAGCAAAAAATGTAATGCCTGTTCATTGAAGGATATTTGATCTGCCAGTTTTAAATAAGAAAAAATCAGTTTCCGGATATATTGATAGGATGCTATCGGAAGAGGAAAACATATGAAGAGGATTTTAAACACGTTATATGTAACATCGGGAAACAAATATCTTTCTTTAGATGGAGAAAATGTTGTGGTATTGGAAGAACAACAAGAAATAGGAAGAATCCCATTACATAATTTACAGGCAATTATTACATTTGGGTATACAGGAGCAAGTCCGGCTCTTATGGGAGCATGTACACAACGAAATATAGATCTGTCCTTTATGTCGGGAAATGGAAGATTTCTGGCAAGAGTGATAGGTGAAGTAAAAGGAAATGTTACATTAAGAAAAGCAACAGTATAGAAATTTAGTGATAATAAAAGAAGAAAAGTGCACGGATAGCCAGAAATTTTTATCCTAGGCAAAGTTATATAATTCAAGATG
>ENA-OPZD01000234-OPZD01000234.1-human-gut-metagenome-genome-assembly--contig:-NODE-234-length-17179-cov-2.562046_pt1 | contig 17179 bp, 24 predicted proteins | sample MGYA00242479_ERZ504495 | MGnify/ENA primary metagenome ERZ504495 (study PRJEB26092, sample SAMD00036286) | human gut metagenome | host: Homo sapiens | study: EMG produced TPA metagenomics assembly of... | reverse complement strand
CAATCAGCAGAGAGAAGATTCCAAGATTCAGGAATATTTTAGATGTTTCTTCGGAAAAATCCTCCTGTTTCTTACGAATCACTGCAATATACAATACCAGAGAGAGAAATCCCAAAAATAAAACACCGCAACTGAGGATCAGTATTCCTAGACTCTGGCTGAGAATCTTCAGAATACAATCGCCCCTCGTACCCAGAAAAAGATGCACCGGGTTCCCGTAATAACCCTGATATACAGGAATGATTTTGACGGTCAGTTTCTTGGTGTCACTGTTTGCCGGAATGTCTACAATATGCCAGCAGGAGCCGGGTGATTTCATGAATTTGGGTGTGTGTTTTTCATTTCCGTATTGATAAATAAGTTTCCCATCAAGCCAGACTTCTGCATTGGTATGAGTAGTCTGGAAAAGAATCGCTTTTTGCGTGTGGAATTCATCGGACAGGATCACAGATTCTGTTTTCGCACCGTCAGTTTTAAAACTTGTTGTTTTCAGTGAGGTGGTGTTATCAAAAGGCAGTTCGTTCCGAACAGTATCCTGTCTGAATATCCAGATGGAAAAGATAACGGCAAATAAGACAGATGCGATCAACGAGAGCCATATTTTTTTCTCTATTTTCATAATTTGATTTCCTTTAGATTCTACGTATTCTCAGGTGACAATAATCTATACGTATAGAATAACAAAATTGGCAGATGAAATCAATGTGAAAAGGAGTCTGCTATTTCCAAACTTTTGCTTTACAAATGATATATAAAGTATTATGATAAAAAAAAGAAATATTCTAGGGCAGGGTGTGATTCCCTACCGGCGGTAAAGCCCGCGGGCCGAGAGGCATGATCCGGTGTGATTCCGGAGCCGACAGTATAGTCTGGATGAAAGAAGATGATGGTACAGTTATTTTAATAGATGAATGTAGTGTCAGAGCTCTGAGATGGTGATCCATTTCAGAGCTTTTTTGATTAACAGATCATTTGTCAGTTATATGTAACAGATCATTTCCCCTGTAGGTATCCTGCAGGGGTTTTTGTATAACTAAGAAAGAAGGAAGAAAAATGACGGATCAGGAATACATGCTCCGGGCAATCCAGCTTGCAAAAAGGGAGAAGGATGGACGAATCCGAATCCGATGGTAGGTGCGGTGATCGTAAAAGATGGCCGGATCATCGGAGAAGGTTATCATAAAAAATGCGGAGAACTTCATGCAGAGCGCAATGCAATCGCATCGCTTACAGAATCGGCAGAGGGTGCGACAATCTATGTTACGCTGGAACCATGCTGTCATTATGGCAAGACACCGCCGTGTACGGAAGCGATTATAGAACAGAAGATTAAAAAAGTGGTGATTGGTTCCAGGGATCCGAATCCAAAGGTGGCAGGAAAAGGTGCACAGATATTGCGTGAATCGGGAATTACAGTAGTTCAGGATTTTATGCGGGAAGAATGTGACCGTCTGAACCCGGTGTTTTTCCATTATATTACGACGAAGACACCGTATGTAGTGATGAAATATGCCATGACACTGGATGGGAAAATTGCGACAAAGACGGGTGCATCGAAGTGGATCACAGGAGAACCGGCCCGACAGGAAGTGCAGCATATGCGGCACCGGTATATGGGTATTATGGCCGGTATCGGGACTGTACTTGCGGATGATCCGATGTTGAATGTCCGGGTAGAAGGATGGAAAAGTCCGGTCAGAATAGTATGCGACAGCAGTCTTAGGATACCGCTTGACAGCCAGATCGTAAGAAGTGCAAAAGAGTACCGGACAATCGTGGCTTACGCAGGATGTGAAGAGAACGAAGAAATAACAGAAAAAATAGAACAGTTACATGCGAAAGGCGCAGATACCATCTGCTGTCCGGATGAAAAAGGTCAGATAGACCTTAAAAAGCTGATGACATATCTTGGAAAAGAGGGCATTGACAGCATTCTGCTGGAAGGCGGGGGCACGCTGAACGACAGTGCACTGCGGGCAGGAATTGTAAAAGAGGTACACTGTTTTATCGCACCAAAATTATTTGGCGGAAAGAACAGTAAGACACCGGTGCAAGGAATCGGCATCGGACTTCCATCAGAAGCATTGAAACTGAAATGTACGGATATCTGCCGGATCGGTGAAGACATCAGGATAATCTGTCGTGTATGTGAAAAAGAACAGGAGGGGCCATGTTTACAGGAATCGTAGAAGAGAAAGGATCGGTCCGCTATATGCAGCTGACCGGAGAGTCGGGAGTTCTGGCAGTCAAGGCGAAGAAGGTATTGGAAAGAACGAAGATCGGTGACAGTATCGCAGTCAATGGAGTGTGTCTGACAGTTACATCACTTCAGCCGGATGGATTTACTGCAGATGTGATGGCAGAGACCATCAGGAGAAGCAGTCTGGGAAGCTGTAAAGTCGGAAGTCAGGTGAATCTGGAACGGGCAATGGCTGCAGACGGAAGATTTGGAGGACATATCGTAAGCGGTCATATTGACGGAACCGGTGTGATCCGGTCTATGATCAGGGAGGAGAATGCCATCTGGGTATCCATCGGAACATCGCCGCAGATATTACATCTGATCGTGGAAAAAGGATCCATCTGTATAGACGGCATCAGTCTGACAGTGGCAAAAGTAGATGAAGAGGGATTTCAGGTATCGGTTATCCCGCATACAGGAGAAGAAACGACGCTTTTGGAAAAGGTGCCGGGCGATCCGGTGAATCTGGAGAATGATGTGATCGGAAAATATGTAGAAAGGCTGTTAGGCCTTGGAAAGAGTGAAGAAGAGAAAAAAGAATCCGGAATTACGATGGAATTTTTGCAGGAATTCGGATTTAGAACAGGAGGATAAATAAAAATGTCACAAAACAATCAGTACAATACAATCGAGGAGGCACTGAGAGACCTGAGGGAAGGAAAGATTATTCTGGTTACAGATGATCCGGACAGAGAGAACGAAGGGGATCTGGTATGTGCGGCAGAGTTTGCAACACAGGAGAATATTAATTTTATGGCGACTTATGCGAAAGGGCTTATCTGTACACCGATGAGTGCGGAAATTGCAGCAAGGCTTAACTTGCCTCCGATGGTTGCGGAGAATACCGATAATCACAGCACAGCATTTACCGTTGCGGTGGATCATGTTGATACAACGACAGGTATTTCGGCAGCAGAACGTTCCTATACAATTATGAAATGTGTGGATGAAGATGCGAAGCCGGAAGATTTCAGAAGACCGGGACATGTATTTCCACTCATTGCCAGAAAAGGCGGAGTCCTGGTGCGGAACGGACACACAGAGGCAACGACCGATCTGATGAGACTGGCTGGATTGAAAGAATGCGGCGTGTGCTGTGAGATCATGAAAGAAGATGGCACAATGATGCGTACACCACAGTTGTGGGAACTTGCAAAAGAGCATGATCTTACATTTGTTACGATCCGTGATCTTCAGGATTACATGAGAATCCATGAAAAACATGTAAAAGAAGAGGCGGTTGCAGACCTTCCGACGCAGTATGGAGATTTCAGACTTCACGGATATATCAATGATATTACAGGAGAACATCATCTTGCACTGGTAAAAGGTGATATCGGAGACGGTGAAGATGTACTTTGCAGGGTACATTCGGAGTGCCTGACAGGTGATGCATTTGGCTCGCTTAGATGTGACTGTGGTCTGCAGCTTCAGACAGCGATGCGTCAGGTAGAAGCAGAAGGCAGAGGGATCATTCTTTACATGAGGCAGGAAGGCAGAGGAATCGGGCTGCTCAATAAGATCAAGGCATATGCACTGCAGGAGCAGGGATATGATACGGTAGAGGCCAATGTAAAGTTGGGATTTGCACCGGATCTCAGAGAGTACTGGATCGGAGCGCAGATATTATCGGATCTCGGAGTGAAGTCATTGAGACTTCTGACCAATAATCCGGACAAAGTCTATGGACTTGGTGGGTTTGGACTGAAGATCAATGAAAGAGTACCGCTGGAGATCCCACCGCAGAAGTATGATCTGAAATATATGAAGACAAAACAGGAAAGATGGGACACATTTTCAAAGAAATAGAATTATAAAAAGATTTAATGAAGTTTCTTTCATCAATTCATCAATTCCTTTCGGGAACAAATCGAGACAACTATACACCATACGCTCAGGACTTTCAAGTTTTTTTCATTTTTGTTATTTTTTGTCCCATTTGCATCCGATTCAGATTCCATTCATCCATCAGTTCTTCCGGTGTGATCAGTATTCCCGCTCCCTGCCGGATCAGTCTGTGACATCCCTGACTCAACGCACTTGTCACCGGTCCCGGAAGTGCATAGACATCCTTCCCCTGATCCAGTGCAAAATCTGCAGTGATCAAAGATCCGCTCTTTTCTTTTGCCTCTATCACCAGTATCCATTCCGCCAGTCCACTGATAATCCGGTTCCGCATCGGAAAATTTCTTGCAAGTGGTTCGGTTCGGGTGGAAATTCCGATATGATTCCGCCTTTTTTTTGAATGTCCATATATAATCCGATATTTTCTCTAGGATAACACACATCCACTCCACATCCCAGAACAGCAAACGTTGTTCCGTCTCCGTTCAAAGCACCTCTCTGCCCTGCTCCGTCGATTCCTCTCGCCATACCGCTTATCACCTGTACTCCCGCATGCCCAAGACATTTCCCATACTGCAATGCCATTTGTTCTCCATATGAAGTACAATTCCTGGCCCCTACGATTGCTGCGCTTTTCACATTTTCATCCGGCAGCGATCCAAGTACGTACAAGGCGTACGGAGGATCTGTGATCACTTTCATTTTTTTCGGATAATCATCCGAAAAAATACGGCACAAATTTTATCTTCTTTTTCACGGATTTTTCCCATTGCATTTCGAGATTAACTGTTTTCTTTGCTTTTTTCAGTCTCTCTATATCCTTCTCATTCAGAAATGTATGTTTCTTCAAATTAGTTTCTTCTATATAATATATTGCTTTTCCATTTCCATATACCTCTCTTAATTTTCTTTTTTCAGATTCGAAATGCCTTCTATCCCTGCCAGCCAGTATTCATATATCATTCACATCCTCCTAACGTCCCCAGTACTTCTTATCCAGTGACCGGTAAGCAATAGCTTCTTTTAAATGTTTCTCCTTTACCTTCTCACTGTAATCCAGATCTGCAATTGTCCTTGCCACACGCAGGATCTTATGATAGGTCCTTGCCGTAAGCCCGATTCTTTCAAATGCAAGCTCCATCATCTTTCTTTCGCGCTCTCCCAGTTCTACGTAATGTCCGATCTCCTGCGGTCCTAATACTGCATTTGTCCTGATATCTGTTCCTTTATATCTTTCCCTCTGTATATTCCTTGCATCCGTCACTCTGCGGCGTATCGTCTCAGATGTCTCTTCCCCTTCCAGATCTTTCCGTTCTCCGTCCAGATCCCGGTATACAACTTTCGGAGTCTCTATGCAGATATCCATACGATCCAGGAACGGCTGACTGATCTTGCCAAGGTATTTCTGAATCTGCCCGGGTGTGCAGGAACATTTCTGCACATCCGGATAGTTTCCGCATGGACACGGGTTCATTGCTGCTACCAGCATAAATTCCGCCGGAAATGTAAAATTCCCATAATTTCTCGCAATATGAATCTGATGTTCTTCCAATGGCTGTCTTAGTACTTCCAGAACATTTCTTGGAAATTCCGCAAGTTCATCAAGAAACAGCACACCTCCGTGTGCCATACTGATCTCCCCGGGCATCGGTATTCTGCCGCCCCCTGTCAGCGCTGTTCTGGTGATTGTATGATGAACATTACGAAACGGGCGCTGTGTGATCAGCGGGTATTCCTGATCCACCAGCCCCAATACACTGTAGATCTTCGTAATTTCCAGACTTTCTTCCCATGACAGTTCCGGTAAAATGGTTGCGATCCTCTTTGCGATCATCGTTTTTCCGGATCCCGGTGATCCAGCCATTAACAGATTGTGCCCTCCTGCCACTGCAATTTCTGCTGCACGTTTCACCGCTTTCTGTCCGCAGATATCCGCAAAATCTTCTCTGGCTCTATGTTGTCTGTTTTTTTCATTTTCTTTTTTTCTCCCTTTTAGACTTTTCCGAACGCTGCAGCTCCGTTCAGATACGCACAGAGTTCCTCCAGATTATCTGCCGGTAGAATCTCGATTCCTTTTACGAGTCTTCCTTCTGGCTCATTCTCTCCGGGCAGGATAAAGCTTTTACATCCTTGTTCTTTCGCCTCTATCACCATCGGCAGAACTCCCGGTACACCTCTTATTTTCCCCTCCAGACTCAATTCCCCTGTTACGATCACCCGTTCCATTGCTTCTTCCGGTATATACCCCATAGCTGCCAGCACCGCCAGAGCAATCGGCAGATCAAACGATGCCCCTTTTTTCCGGACAGTTGCCGGCGCAAGATTGACAATGATCTTCTTTGCCGGAAGTTTCATCCCCGAATTGCGGATTGCTGTTCTCACCCGTTCTGATGCCTCTTTCACTTCCGAGGACAGATATCCCACCATATGGAACATCGGAAGTCCGTTACTTACATCCGCTTCCACACGGATCATCTCTACCCCCAGTCCCTGAACTGAAGCAGATAAAACTGTACAAATGCCATCTGCACACTCCTTTCCATACCAGACCATGCAGAACCTGTCCTTATATAAGCATCTTTTCTGCCTTATTTATCTGGCACTCATATAAAATTGTTTTGATATAGTTGATAACTTGACCGATCCGGTCATCTACAGAATCCGCCACTGGCGGTCCAGATTTTAGAAAAACGAAAAAAGAATAGTCTGTACTTGATCACTCATCTTCGTTTAAAATGTGCAATCATCATAGCCTATTCTTTCCGCCGTGTCAATATTTTTTCTAATTTCACTTTCATTTTACTTTTTGATTTTCTATCCATGCGTCCAAGCACGATGCTAAAGATTCCACTTAATATCAGCAAAAATAAAAGCTGATTCCCCGATTCACCAGTACTGCCGCTGCCACCGGAACAGAAGTAAAGATACCTGCAAACAACTTTACGAATGAGAATTCACTAATTCCCTCAGCTCCCGGGAACGGAAGAAGTGCTGTAGTCATATACAAAATGATCTGATGCAGAAACATACTTCCATAAGAACTGCCGGACTCTCCCATTGCATGATACACTGCCCATGGAACACTGAACCAACAGATGATCTGGATCAGACTGACTGTTGTCACTTTTAACGCAAGTACCGGATCCCTTTTAAAAAACAATTTACAATCTTCAAAATCACGAACAATCTCGTCCATCTTAGCGCCCAATCTCTTCTTATTCCCAAACGGGAGTTTCATGATCAGGAAACGTATTCCATTTACAATCTTCTTTTTCAGACCTTCGGATAACATTATGACCACCAGTGCTGCTATAAAAATCAGATTCATCAGATACCCGAGAACCGCCAATGCCAGCATCATCTTATTCAGACGTATCCTTCCCGTCAGTATCCAGAACGTTGCTACATTTTCCATCAGAAATGCTGCAATCTGAAAACTGGTGAGTTCTGTCAGAAGAGCCATCGTTCCATGTGCCACATGGATATTATCCTTATTCATCACATATAACTGTACCGGCTGTCCGCCTGTTGCAGATGGGGTGATCGAACTGAAAAATAGCCGGCATAAGCATATTTCATACCCTGTCTGAAACTTACCTGATATCCAAATGAATTCAATACGCTCCTCAGATTGATCGCTTCCGCGATATTGAATACCGCCGCCAGTATAAGCCCTGCTGCCAGCCATTGCAGCTTCGCACTTTTCATGGCATTCCACACAGATTCCATATCTGCACCCTTCAAAATAACGAAACATACCACCAGTGCTAAAACCGGAAATAAAACCATATACTTTTAATCGATCTCTGACTCACCTGCTGTTCCATATTTTTCTTCTATCCTTCTGAATTCATACCCCTGCGCTTTCAACAATGGGATTGCTTTTTTCAATGCTTCTATCGTTCTTCCCGGTGCTCCATTCTCCCCTCTTCCGTCATGCAGACAGATAACCGCACCCGGAAAGACTCTTCTTAATATCTTATTGCAGATACTGTCCGGGGTCTCTTTCGCTGACCAGTCCTGTGCCATCACATCCCAGAATACCAGATTCAGATGCAGCTTCCGTATCCAGAACAGACTTGCCAGGTTCAGATGTCCCCACGGTGGTCTGTACCATTTCACTGCAATATCCATCTTCTCTATAATCTTTTTCGATTCTTTCACATCCCGGCCGGTTCTTCCCGGTCCGGAAAGCATCGCACTTTCGTGGCTCAACGAATGTATTCCGACCTGGTATCCGCTCTTTCTCATCCGTTCCACGATCCCGGGATGCTTCCGAGCAGATCCTGCAACCATGAAAAATGCTGCCGGAATCTGTTCCTTCTCCAGAAAATCGAGTAATATATTCGTATATACTGTATCCGGACCGTCATCAAATGTCAGGTACAAAACCTTCTCTTCCCGGGATGCCCTTTGTCTGCTTCTGAAAATCCAACGGTATTTCAGCAAATACGTCGGAATCACACTATAACTCAGTGCTGCGGCACAGGCCAGTCCCAGTTTTGCAGTCTTTGGTATATTCATTATGCCGTCATCCTTTCTTCCATGATCCCTACTGCCTCATCCAGTGATACTTCTATCATCTCTTTACAGGCACGCCTTACATTTCCGGTCATTTCTTCCATCATTTTTTCATCACTTAACAGCTTTTCCAGTTCCGGAATATAGTCTTCACGTCTGCCCCATATGACTTTTGCAAATCCTTTTTCTGCCGCATACCTTGCATTATTCATCTCCTGCTCCAGAAACGGGTGGATGACAAATAGCGGAACCTGACTATGCAGAATTTCAAACAACGTAATTCCACCTGCTTTTGTAATCACAAGGTCTGCTCCGCGCATATATCTGCTGATATTTTCCGTGTATCCAAGTACTTCCACATCCTCATAGCGGTTCACCCATTCCTCATACATCTTATGATTTTTTCCGGTAATGACTACGCTCTCAACGCCTTGCATGCTATGTAATTTTTCAAGCAATTCTTTCAGATCCGGCATCAGCCCAAGTCCGCCTCCCATAATGAGCACCCTGCGTGTTCTGTTTCTTTCCCGTTTCTGACGGCAATCTGCATCCAGGAACTGCTGGCGAACCGGAATTCCTGTCACAAGAATATCTTCCGCCCTGGTCCCCTCCTTTATCAGATGCCTTTTTGATCTCCTGTGTCGGAGCAAGATAGATGTCTGTCTGTGATGCTGTCCACTCCGGATGCATACTGATATCTGTGATGCAGGTCACAAGTGGCTGTTTTGAGCCCTGTCTTTTCTTTATAGGATGCAATTGCTTTTACACACATCGGATGTGTACAGACGATCACATCTGGTTGTTCTCCATCCATGATCTTCTTTAACCTTTTATAGAGTGCCTTTCCCCTTGGCTGTATTTCTACCTTCATCCTTCCGGACATTTTGTAGATAAAATTATAAATCCCGTAACAGTGCTCTACCATCATGCGGAATCCACCGAAAATGAATTTACTGATATGTGGATATAACTCTTCCAGAAGATCTTTTTTTTCAATTTCTGCCTGTTCATCTATTTTCCGGAACTGTTCGCAGATCGCATTGGCTGCCATCTCATGTCCCATTCCAAATCTACCACTTAACACCAGTACTTTCATAACTGCCACCCTTTCTCACATACCATTTTGCATGCCTCTTTCTTATGGTGTTAAGTATAGACTTTGATTCTTAAAATAACGGATATAGAATTCTAAAGATTTTTTAAAGATCTTTTCTAAGTAAGTGAAAAAGTTTCTTAATTTTTCAATTCGTCACTCTTCTCAATTCTTGATACATACGATCTGGAAATGCCGAGCATTGCTGCAATTTCCCGCTGTGTATATTCCTCTTCATTATACAGGCCGTACCGTAGCTTCAGTACCATTCGTTCTCTCTGAGACAATACCGATTCCACCTGCTGATACAGACGGATCACATCTTCCTTACGTTCCAGTCTTCGGTAGACATCTTCTTCATTCATCTCAATCACATCAAATAATTGTATCTCATTGCCTTCCCGGTCCGTTCCGATCGGTTCATACAAAGATACTTCTTTTGAACTTTTTTTTCTTACCTCTCAAGTACATCAATACTTCATTCTCGATGCACCTTGCTGCATACGATGCAAGCCTTGCGCTCTTATCCGGATCAAACGTTACAACAGCCTTCATAAGCCCGATGGTTCCGATCGACAGAAGGTCTTCCATCTCTTCCGGAGGCGGCTGGTACTTTTTCACGATATGTGCAACCAGACGCAGATTCCGTTCTATTAGAATGTGCTTTGCTTCCAGATCACCCTCTGTATATTTCTGCATATAGTACTTTTCTTCCGCTGCCGTCAATGGTTGGGGAAATGACTTCAAGACAAAGCACCTCTTAGGCAGATTTATTATATTCTATGCAAAAGCAGTGATTCTGTGCTTTCCATTTTGCACTGAATCACTGCTTTCTCTGTTACTTGTCTGCCCTATTCTGTTACACCTTCCTGGCGTCTTAAATATCATATACGGAAGCTTCTCCGCTTAATGCCACATACAGCACCTGCTTTGGATGCGGCGCACTCTCCTGCTCCTGCCCATCCTCATCTATGATCTTTTCCACCGTTACTTCTACGTTCTGTCCGTCCGGTTTCATAATCTCGACAGTCTCACCTACAGAGAACTTATTTCTCTGTTCGATGCGGTACATGCCATCTTTAATCCCGCCGATAATCCCAAGATAAGTGTACTCTTTGATATACGTGTTACTATCGTAGATCTGGCTCTCGTCACCCGGTTTTCCAAAATAAAATCCTGTCGTAAACTGACGGTATGTACAATTCGAAATCTGATCCCTGTACCAAGGCATATTCGCCTCATATTTCTTCGGATCCTCCAGATAATCATCGATCGCCTTGCGGTAAGTTCTTGCAACCGTTGCCACATACAGAGCCGTCTTCATACGTCCCTCGATCTTAAAACTATCAATTCCCGCATCGATCATTTCCGGAATGTGTTCAATCATACACAGATCCTTGGAGTTGAAAATGTATGTTCCTCTTTCATTCTCATACACCGGCATATATTCGCCCGGTCTTGTCTCTTCTACCACGGAATATTTCCAACGGCACGGATGTGTACAGGCACCCTGATTGGCATCTCTTCCCGTAAAGAAATTGCTCAGCAGGCATCTTCCGGAATAAGAAATACACATTGCCCCATGGATAAACTTTCAATCTCCATCTCTGCCGGGATATGTCGCACGGATCTCCCTGATTTCTTTTAATGAAAGTTCTCTGGCTGTTACCACACGCTTTGCCCCCAGGTTCCACCAAAAGTTGAATGTTCCATAGTTCGTGTTATTTGCCTGTGTGCTGACATGTCTTTCTATCTCCGGACAAATCTCTTTTGCAAGCATAAAAATTGCCGGATCTGCAATGATCAGCGCATCCGGTCCGATCTCTTTTAGTTCTTTTAAATACTCTGCCGCACCTTCCAGGTCATCATTATGTGCAAGAATATTTACAGTGACATGAACTCTTGCTCCATGCTCATGCGCAAACTGCACGCCTTCTTTCATGTCTTCCATAGAGAAATTCTTTGCCTTTGCACGAAGTCCAAATGCCTCTCCTCCGATATATACTGCATCTGCACCAAACATAACCGCAGTCTTCAACACTTCCAGACTGCTTGCAGGAATCAGTAATTCTGGATGTCTGTTTCTCATCTTATCGATTCTCCTTCTCCTCTTTTTTCTTCTTGATACTGAGTGCCACACCATCACCCAACGGGATGATCGATGTCTCCAGCACATTGCTGTGCTTTAATTCATAGAGGTAATCCCGCATACGGCTGTGGATGGTACGGTTCCGCCTCTCTACCGCAAATCTGGATTCTATGATATCCCCATCCTGTAATACGTTGTCTGACATCAGGATACCTCCATCCGCAAGCAGTCTTACTGCCTCCGGCATATAATGGATATACTGTCCCTTGGCCGCATCCATAAAGATAAAATCATATGGACCTTCCAGGGTCTTCATCACTTCCAGGGCATCCCCTTCGATCAGCGTGATCTGTTCTTCTTTCCCCGCACGCTTAAAGTTGTTTCGCGCAATCGGGATTCTTTTTTCATAGTTTTCTATTGTTGTGATACGGCTCCTTCCGGAAGATATTCACTCATTAAGATTGCCGAAAATCCGACTGCTGTGCCCACCTCCAGCACTCTGGCCGGGCGGTTCATTAACATCATTACCTTTAAGAAGCTCTGGGTTTCTTTGCGGATGATCGGTACGAAACTTTCCAATGCTTCCTGTTCGATTGCCTCTATCACAGGATTCTCCGGACGTTCCAACGACCGGATGTATGTAACCATACGTTCATCTACGATCATAGTATCTCTACCTCTGTTCTAACTGTTGTACCTGTTCTTTCCTGCAGTTTCTCTTAGGATTCTACAAGGAAACGAGCCGTACATTGTACAAAGCCAGCCTCACACACTGTGTCGGAAGGCGCCGGTTTCGTACTATGTGGCGGCTCATTTTTTCTTTTTTATACGTCCATAATGATCGGAAGGATCATTGGTCTTCTCTTGGTACGTTTCCAAATGAAATCGTTCATCGTATCACGGATCACAAGCTTGATCTTACTCCAGTCTGCGTTGCGCTGATGTGTCAGACAATCCTCCACTGCATCTGTAAGGACTTTTCTTGCCTCTCCATCAGCTTTCGGACTCTCTTACATAGACGAATCCACGCGATACAATATCCGGACCTGCAAGAAGCTGATTGCTTCCTTTTTCCAGTGTCAGTACAACGATCATAATACCGTCTTCCGCCAGATGCTGTCTGTCACGAAGTACAATATTTCCAACATCTCCTACACCAAGTCCGTCTACCAGAATCTCTCCTGTGTGTACATTGTCTACTACTTTTGCTTCCTTCTCACTGACTTCCAGAACATTACCGGATTTCAGGATGAAAATATTATCTTTCGGAATGCCAAGCATTCTGGCAATTCCCGCATTTGCTTTGAGGTGACGGTATTCTCCGTGAACCGGGATCGCATATTTCGGTTTTACCAGAGAATAGATCAGTTTCAGTTCTTCCTGACATGCATGACCGGATACATGTGCATCCTGGAAGATGACATTCGCTCCCTTAGCTGTCAGTTCATTGATTACCTTGGATACAGACTTTTCATTTCCAGGGATCGGATTCGAACTGAAGATGATCGTATCACCAGGCATGATCGTTACTTTCTTATGCACATCTGCTGCCATACGCGACAGAGCTGCCATAGATTCTCCCTGGCTTCCGGTTGTGATCAGAACGGTCTTCTCCGGCGGATAATTCTTAAGCTGGTCGATCTCGATCAATGTCTTATCCGGAACATTTAAGTATCCCAGTTCCTGTGCAACCTGGATGATGTTCACCATGCTTCGTCCCTCTACGACCACCTTACGGTCATATTTACATGCCGTATTGATGATCTGCTGTACACGGTCTACATTTGATGCAAATGTTGCAATGATAATTCTGGTATCTTTATGTTCTGCAAAAACATGATCAAATGTGATACCTACTGTACGCTCTGACTGTGTAAATCCTGGTCTCTCAGCATTGGTACTGTCTGACATCAGTGCCAGTACGCCTTTCTTGCCGATCTCTGCAAATCTCTGCAGATCGATCGCATCACCATATACCGTGTATAATCTACTTTAAAGTCTCCTGTATGCACAACAATACCGGCCGGTGAATAGATTGCCAGTGCTGCCGCATCCTGGATACTGTGATTTGTCTTAATAAATTCGATACGGAACTGTCCCAGATTGATCGACTGTCCGTGTCTGACAACTTTTCTTCTTGTACTGCGGAGCAGATTGTGTTCCGTCAGCTTTTTCTCAATGATTCCCATCGTAAGCTTTGTCGCATAGATAGGAAGATTCAGTTCTCTTAATACATAAGGAAGTGCACCGATATGGTCCTCATGTCCATGGGTGATTACAAATCCTTTTACTTTCTGAATGTTATCTTTCAGGTAGGTGACATCCGGAATGACCAGGTCGATTCCAAGCATATCCTCCTCCGGGAAAGATAATCCGCAGTCTACAACAATAATACTGTCTTCATACTCAAAAGCTGTGATGTTCATTCCGATCTTTTCCAGACCTCCGAGTGGAATGATACGCATTTTTCCATTGTTTTCTCTTTTCAAAATTACACCTCCACGTGTTTACCGCACTACTTTTTCTGCCTCTTTTTGGCACTCCCTGCACTGTCCATAGAACTTTAATTCGTGGTCTAACACATGAAATCCCGTGGTATCTTCGATCTTATCTTCCAGATCTTCCAACAGATCATCCTTAAACGGAAGAATCTTACCACATGTTCTGCATATCAGATGGTGATGATGATGTCTTTCTTCTCCATCAAAGAATTCTCCGATTTCATAACGTGCACATCCATCATCAAGACTGATACGATCCACCAATTGCATTTCCAGTAACAACTGCACTGTCCGGTATATAGTTGCCAGCCCAATCTCCGGATAATCTTCTCTTACTAATTCATAAATATCTTCTGCAGTCAGATGCTTATCGCGGTGATCTGCAAGGACCTCCAGTACCAGTATACGCTGGTTGGTAACTTTCAACCCCTTCTCTCTCAGCATTTCTTTAAACTTCTCTTTACTGATAGACATTCCAAACTACCTTTCAATCTCTACATCTTCAAGTAGTTCTTCAAATACTTTCAGAACAGCAGAAAGCTCTACATCATCCTCTACGATCTCGTATACGCTCTCTGACTGGCTCTCTCCTGATGTGTCTTTCAGAATCAGACATTCTGCATCATCTTCTTCCGAATCCGTCACCAGAATATATGACACACCACCAACTTTCGTCTGTTCAAGTACATAAAAATCTACTTCTTCATTCATCTCTTCGGACATGAATTTAATCTTTTCCATCTGCAATCTACCTCTTAATCCAGTGGCGTGTGTGCAAGTGAATCCAAATATCCCTGCAATATAAAAACAGCCGCAATCTTATCAATATATTTCTTACGGTCTTCACGCCTTACCTTATTCTCTATTAAAGTCCGTTCAGCTTCTACCGTGGTCAGACGCTCGTCCCACATCACGACCTCCAGGCCGGTCCGTCTTTTTAACATCTCACCAAATGCCATTGATTTTTCCGCACGATCTCCAATATCATTGTTCATATGCTTCGGAAGTCCGAGGACAATCTTCGTAACCTGATACTCTTCGATCAGTGCTTCGATACGCGCACAGGTCTTTCTGAGCTTGTTCTCGTCCTTTCTGCATATAGTCTCCACTCCCTGAGCAGTAATTCCCAACGGATCACTGACAGCAACACCTACCGTCTTAGATCCATAGTCCAGTCCCATGATTCTCATAGTCATTATTCCCACTCATTATGCTCAATATACGTCTTGAGCATCTCTTCTACCAGTTCATCTCTTTCCATCTTCATGATCAGACTTCTGGCTCCGTTATGGCTTGTGATATAAGTCGGATCGCCGGACATAATGTATCCTACGATCTGATTTACCGGATTATATCCCTTTTCACTCAATGCCTTGTATACGATTTCCAGAATATCTTTTGCACTGATCTGCGGTCCACTTTCCACCTGGAAAAACTGGGTATTTGTCATATTTTTCATGTAATCACGTCCTCCAAAAATATTTCAATTTTATTCTACATGATTAAATCTTAAATTTCAATGCAATATTTGTAATTGGTTTTCAATTTCTACATTTACAAGCTGATTAATAAGATTATTCGGATTTTTTACACCAATTTTCACATATTCCTTTGTGTGACCAATCTGTAATTCTTCTCCGTTGCGTATAATTTTCTCTTCGATCAGAACTTCCTGCGTGGTTCCGATCAGTCTTTCTTCGTATGCGGCCTGTTTTCTATGGCTCAGTTCTATAAGTTCCGCACTTCTTACAGCCTTGATCTGATCCGGAACCTGGTCTTTCATTGCTGCGGCCTTTGTTCCTTCTCTTCTGGAATATTTGAAAATGTGTGTCTCGTAGAAATCCACTTTATCTACAAATGCTTTTGACTCGGCAAATTCTTCTTCCGTTTCTCCCGGAAATCCAACGATCACATCTGTTGTAAGTGCCGGGTTACGGAAATACTTACGGAGCAGCCGGCATTTTTCGTAATACTCTTCTGCAGTGTATCTGCGGTTCATACGCTTCAGTGTTGCATTGCATCCGCTCTGCAGTGACAGATGGAAATGCGGACACATCTTCGGAAGCTGTGCGATCGTCTGTACAAATTCCTCCGTGATGATTCTTGGTTCCAGTGATCCGAGGCGGATTCTTTCAATTCCATCTACTTCGTGGATCGCAAGGATCAGGGATAACAGATTGTCATCGCAGTCGATTCCATAGGAACTCAGGTGGATTCCCGTCAGCACCACTTCTTTGTATCCGTTGGCCGCCAATGTCTTTACTTCTTCAAGTACGCTGTCACGGCTTCTGCTTCTTACTCTCCTCTTGCAAATGGAATAATACAGTAAGAACAGAACTGGTTACATCCATCCTGTACCTTGATATACGCTCTCGTATGCTCTGCTGCCGTGCTTAAATGCAGATCTTCATACGCTTTTTCGTGATTGATATCCAGAATCTCCCGATAAGTCTCTTGCCGCTTTTCCTGTTTGCCGGTGTTCCGGCTGGGCATCCGGATTTTTCTCTTTCTCATAATTTTCCAGGATCTCGACAATATTCTGCTTCTTGTTATTTCCGATGACAATATCGATTCCATCCGGGATGTCATCTTTTCTGGCTTGCACGTAACAGCCACAGGCAACGACAATCGAATCCGGATTCATCTTTCTTGCCCTGTGCAGCATCTGTCTGGATTTCCGGTCTGCCATATTTGTCACCGTACAGGTATTAATGATATACACATCTGCACCTTCCTGAAACGGCACAATCTCATATCCATGCTTTTCCAGCAGTTCCTGCATGGCTTCCGTCTCATACGCATTCACTTTGCACCCGAGATTATGCAATGCTACTTTCTTCATGTATCTGTTCCTTTCTTTTTTACACATTGTTGTAACTTCTAACGAA